>Ga0302323_100005798_pt1 | contig 10130 bp, 11 predicted proteins | sample Fen_T0_3_FD_201950 | JGI IMG/M metagenome (GOLD analysis project Ga0302323, IMG submission 201950) | Peat permafrost microbial communities from Stordalen Mire near Abisko, Sweden - Fen_T0_3 | ecosystem: Environmental > Terrestrial > Soil > Wetlands > Permafrost | place: Sweden: Abisko... | reverse complement strand
ACGTGCTTTCTGACTACGCAGTCTTGATGCTGGCGGCGGATTGCAGCTTCAACTCTTCCACCCCCACCTCGCGCATTTTGTACTTCTGGATCTTGCCGGTGACGGTCATGGGGAACGCGTCGACGAATTTCCAGTAGCGCGGAATCTTATAGGTTGCGATCTTGCCCTTGCAGAAGTTGCGTAGCTCTTCGCCGGTGATGCTGATACCGGGACGAAGCTTTACCCACGCCATCAGTTCTTCGCCGTATTTCGCGTCGGGCACGCCGATGACTTGCACGTCGGCGATCTCCGGTTTGGTGAACAAGAATTCTTCCACCTCGCGCGGATAGATGTTTTCGCCACCGCGCAGGACCATGTCCTTGATACGACCGACGATGTTCACGTAGCCGTCGCCGTCCATGGTCGCCAGGTCGCCTGAATGCATCCACCGCGCGCTGTCGATGGCCTGCCTGGTGGAATGGATGTCATCCCAGTAGCCCAGCATGACGGAATAGCCTCGGGTGCACAGTTCGCCGACGGTGCCGCGGGGGACGAGCCTGCCGGTCGCGTGATCTACGATCTTGATCTCGATGTTCGGGTGCACGCATCCGACGGTGGCGACCCGCCTCTCCAGTGGATCGTCGACCTTGCTTTGGGTCGACACCGGCGAGGTTTCGGTCATGCCGTAGCAGATGGTGATCTCGTCCATGTGCATTTCTTTCTGCACCCGCCTCATCACCTCGATAGGGCAGGGCGAGCCGGCCATGATGCCGGTGCGCAGGCTGGAGAAATCGGTCTTGGCGAAGTTCGGGTGCTCCATCTCGGCGATGAACATGGTCGGGACGCCGTAAAGTGACGTGCAGCGTTCGGACTGGACCGCCGCCAATACCGCCTCGGGCTCGAAAGCTTCGCTCGGGAAGATCATGCAGGCGCCGTGGCTGATGGCCGCCAGCGACGCCATGACCTGTCCAAAGCAGTGATAAAGCGGCACCGGCACGCAGATGCGATCCTTCTCGCTGTACTTGAGCGTGCGGCCAACGAAGTATCCGTTGTTGAGGATGTTGTGGTGCGAGAGGGTAGCGCCCTTCGGAAATCCCGTCGTTCCGCTGGTGTACTGGATGTCGATGGGGTCGTCGGGATCGAGCGTCTGTTCGCGCAGGTGCAGCTCTTCCTCGGACACCAGGCGTGCGTCCTCTTTCAGCGCGGCCCACTCGTCGTCGAGGACGATAGCCTTGAGGTGCTCGGGCAGCCGCGCCTCGAGCTCCTTGAACATCGTGACGTAGTTCGTTTGCCGGAATCCCTTCGCCATGATCAGCAGCGAGCACCCCGACTGCTTGAGCACGTGCTCGAGCTCGTGGCTGCGGTAGGCCGGGTTGATGTTCACCATGATCGCGCCGATTCGCGAGGTTGCGTACTGGGTGATGATCCACTCGAAGCGGTTCGGCGACCACAGCGCCACGCGGTCGCCCTTCTTCACCCCGCGGGCCATAAGTCCGCGCGCGATGAGACCGATTTCCGCCCACATCTGCTGGTAGGTCGCGCGGTAGTTCTGGTGCCGGGAAACCAGGGCTTCGCGCTCACCGAAGCGCTCGACCGTGCGGCGCAGGTTCTCGCCGATTGTGTCGCCGAGCAACGGCGTGGAGGTAATCCCATGCGAATAGGACGGCTGCGTCATGGGCGGGTATCCTAGCCATTGCCGAGCTGGAACGGAAACAGATCCGTCTTGGCCGCTCCCCAACTCGGGTGGGGTAGATGGAGTAGCCCCGCGGGATCGTTGGCGGTGTGTAGCCGAAGCGCGTCGATGGTCTGCGCCGTGGTCCCCCATCCGCGGCCAGGGCAATTTCCATCGCAGCTCGCGCTTCGGCCGCGTGCGCTTCGAGTGATTAAAAGAGCATTGCCACGGCCAGGGAGCGGAGCACGTTGTTGCTCTCAAACGCGCGCAGATACGCCATATCGGCCAGCAGGCCAAGCGAGACCCAGCCGGTCGGTGCGATCAGCAGACCAAGCCGAGCGCCGAGCAGGGGGGCGTTGGAGTGTGCATCGATGGGAAAGAGCGAGCCACGCAAGAGCGAGAAGCCAAGCTTCGGGCCGACAATCACCTCGCCCCAGGACCAACGAAGGTGGCGGAAGGCCGTCGCGTCGAAGTCCAACTGATAGAGGTGGACGGGTGGGCTGTCCGACGCAAAGACGTAGTTTTCGTACAGGCCCCAAGTCGCAAATCCAAACTCGCCGGCGATGGAGTAGTTTTCGGCGATGTGTCTGCCGACCATCAGGCCAAAGCGGCGCGCTGTCTGGAATCGCTTCTGTGGTAGGGGACCGCACGCCGCTGGTCGGCAGTCCCAAAGCGGGTCACTGGGTCCATTGCTCGCGTACTGCTCGCCCACGTAGGACAGAACGAGAAGGCCCCGGCGAGAAGATGGCGGCGTCGGGATCGTGGTGCCTGAATCCCCCGGCGCAATGGACTTGTCCGCGTTGCCCCCGAAAGCACGCGCGAGCCCAACATCGCCGAATAGCAAGAGGGCAACCATGGCCACCTTGCCAAACCAGCGCGTCCGATTTCTCCATGTCGGCTGTCGATGGGCGCGGTGCACGTTCCTCATCTGTGTAGATTGCACCGGACTGGCTCCATGGGGTCAAGCGGGAACAGTACTTCCCCGCAGTTCGTTCCGCGTGCACCGACCAACCCCGCGGCGAAGCGGCCGAGGTACCCGCTCCGGTGGTCCTCGCAACCTGCGATGAGGCAGGTGGGTGCTCTTGGGCATCAAAAGTCGAGAGCTCCCTTGGCTGCGGCATCTTGGCGCGAGGTCTGGCCCAGCTATTGTGGCCCACCTGCCACGAGCGCTTTGTCGTGGGCAATAGGCAACCCGTCGACCATGACGGCTCGCAATTGCGCCTGCTCGAACCTCTCGGAATTCTCGCCGAAATAGACATCGAACAAGATCAACGAACCGTCACTTGTAAGCCGTTCCGCGCGAAAGTAATAGGCGGCGCTCATGGCGCTGTCCATGACGTGCGCGGCCGCCGGCGCGCCCCAGCGGGTGATGCGGAACCCGTGCGCCTCCAGCCAACGGGCCATGGCGGATACACTCCCGGGATCGTTGGGCACCAGCAGATCCGCGTCGGAGGGCGCCACGCCGCTCGACGGCAGGCGCAGCCACGAGGCAAAACTGCCGAACACTACGAAGTCAGGACAGTCGCATCGCAGCTGCTTCAGCCAGCGAATTGTCGCGGCGATATCGATGGGCCGTCGGCCGTTGCGTGCAATCAGGGCGTATTCGTGAGCCCGATTGGTAATAACCGGCGCGCCCTGCTCATCGGCATCGCGCGCGTAGAGCAGCACGCGCTCATCCTCCATCACAAAGCGATCGCGAATCTGTTGCGCCAAATCCCAGGCCAAAGGCACGAAGTGCGCCCCCACCCGAATATTCTCGGCCATCACCACCAGGTAGCCTCCCGGGCGCAGCATGAGTTTCCAGCGAACCAGGTGTTGCCGAAGCTCTTCCAAATAGGCGGCGTAGCTCTCGGACGAGTACAGCTGGGAGGTGGCCGAGCCCGTCCACACCGAAGCGAAATACGGCACGCTGGTGAGGATTAAATCCGCCCTCTCGGAGGAATTGGACTGATCCGGATGAAGGACGGTCTGCCCTCGGCAATGGAGCCGCGCCAGGCGCTCGGTCGCGATGCGCACCCGTGACGGCTCGACCTCCCAGCCCACGCCACGGCGGCCTTCGCATTCCGCCGCAACCAAGGTGGTTCCGAAACCACAGAAGGGATCTAGGACGCACTCCCCCGGCGCCGAGAACTCGCGGATGAATGGGCGCATCTGCTCGACCCAACCGCAATCGCGAGCACCGAACGGATCTTGAGCCCGCAGGTCGTCCGGCAATTGCAGGCTTGGATCCTGCGACGACAGTTGCATCCAACTATTCCGCGCCATGCCTTGCCCCGCGCGCCGACCACAAGACATCCGTTTCGGGATTCCAGCCCGCGCACAAATTGCCATTGGCGTGAAAGACCAATTTGTAGATCCGTCCCGAGGCGTGTTCGCGCAGCATGGTTTCGTAATCCGACGCTTCGAAAGTCACCTGAAGCTCGCGGAAGCTGCCGGTCAAATTCCAGAAGTAATAGCCATCGGTCAGACAGGACAGCTCTAGGTCCGCCGCCAAGGCGGGCAATTTCAAACAGGACGCCAGAAGCTCACCCACCGCCACGCGATGTTCGGCGATATGGCGAGCCGTCGCATTGAGGATGTGCCGCGGGCTCAATTGGCTGTACTCGCGAAACACCACGCGGCGAATCCCCAACGACCGCGCCCATGTCAGATAGTCAAGCACCTGGTCCGCATCCTCGACGCCACCGCGTTGCACGATGCAAACCAACGCCAACTCCAGCTGCGCTGCCAGCCCCCGCAACGCGGACTCGAAGACACCTTGGTCGGACACTCCCATGGGCGAACGAAAACGCATGATTGCTTGGTTGCGCGTAGGCTCATTGGAGTGTCGGGACACTTCCAACCCAACGGCCATGCTGCGCAGGCGCTCGATGAGGGCCGGGCCAGCGCTGGAGGCGAAGCCGGAGGTATTCGTGTACAGCACCTTCTCGGTGATTCGGCCGTGCGATTCGTGCGCTTGCAAAACCTCAAGAGTCCGCAACATCCACCTGGGATTGTCGGTGAATTCCAGCCCGGACAGCGAATATCCCATTTCCAGACCACGCAATTGGGACAACGCCTGCGCCAGCTGCTCGAAGTATTGCTCGCCCGGGCGCAGCAGCGCCGCCGCGGAAACCACACCGTCCAGGCGCAAATTTTCTGAGCAGAACGTGCAGCGCGCCGAGCAAGCCTGGGCGGCGGCGTAGGGCGTGAAGGTGACAGGGCGGGCGATGCGACAAACCTGGCCGCCAATGACTTGGCTCTGCCAGCGCGTTGGATCGCCCAGTGCCGGTGCCCGTCGGACCAGCGACTGAACCGAAGCCGGCAGCGACCCGAGCGCCCGCGTGACCAGCCTGGGCAGCGGGTGGTCCCGCAACGGTTCAACGCCAACAAAGCTGCGCATAGGGTTCAGTCAGGATAGCGCGCCCACCAAGGGCGACAAGCACCAAGCAAGCGTGCCAAGGCGGACGAGATTAGGGAGAACGAGCCAACGGGATCGTGATGTAGCCGCACCGCAGGTGAATTGGCAGCGCACGATAGACGATGACCGGCAGGAACAGGTCCTCGCCCGCAAGGCGGGCAGGGGTGACGTGCCTCGCCGCACGCTGGGGCATCGACGAAATCCATGGTTGCCCCTTGCGATCCTTTGGAAGTACTCCGTCAGGTGAAGTTGGCGCCTGAAGCGCAGGCCTTGGACTCACTCGCACGGGGCTTGGCCGAGGATGGATCCGTGAACGCCTACGGCTCCAGGGGCCGAATTCGCATGATGGAGCTGGTATTGCTTCGGCCACTTTCGGTTCTCACCCGGTAGCGACGCCCTGCCGGGTCCTTGGCTTCCCAGCTGGTGATGCCGCCTTCATTGGTTTCCGCGCACGACCAACGCTCCTGTCCGGACAAGGTCGACAGGATCTTCTTGTAGGCCTTCTCCGTGGTCTCTTTGCCATCAATAAGGAAGAGGGTGGTCCTGGGCGGTGGGGCTTTGCCGATCGAGGGAGGCAGAAGCTCGAACCACCAGATGATCTTGTCGGGCGTGGTATGAAAGTATCGATCCAGGCCCTCGACTCGTTTGAGCGCGAGCAGGCCCCCGCTCCAGGAAACCTCCCCTTTCGCCGATGTCCCGGGAACCGTCAGGGCCAGCGCTTCCGGTTTGCCGGGTGTTCCTGTTACTCGCAACGATAGATTCACCGCGGCGCCAGCGTTGCCTTCTTCCAAGGTGACTTGGAGGATTTCAACTGTAACCTTGCCCTCCGTGGCGCGGCCGTTGAGCCCCGTGAGCCTGAATTCCTCGGCCATGGATGCTCCAGTACCAAGCATCATGGGGATGAGCAGCGCGAGGAGAGCGAGCATGGTTTGAGAGGTCATGGGCTTACGAGAACGATGGAGCATGCCACTTCACGGAGAAGCATCCTCGTACGCTGTGGCTGGCATCGGCGTACGTGGCGCGTTCGAACGGCGGTCACCGCAACCGTGGTCGCGGCCAGAAAACGCGGGCTCAGCGGGCAGCAGCTCGCAACGTGATAGCCTTGCCGCCGAAGGCTGCCAGGGCTGGATGTTCATTCGGATCGCGATCTTTGGGAATCAACTTCAAAATCGCGCGCGCAGGTGTGCCCAAGTAACCGATCCAGTGCCGAAGATTGTGAAATCCGCGATCCTGCGGCGAGAAGATCTCGCCGAAACCGGCCTTGTTGCCATGGGTGTGATACGCACCGATGATTGTCGTTCCGGAGGGAACAGTCATCTTCGGTACGGCTGCGTCCGGCTCGCCTGGTATGGGCGGAGTGAAACCAAATAAGCTGCCCTGACCGACGATGAGCCCCGAGTACTCCATTCCTTCGCTGATAGATCTTGTCAGGATCTCGTCAACAGCGGCGATTCCACAAGCATCGACGTCGGTGAAGATGACCTTGTTTGCCCGGGTAGGATTGGCCACGACGACGGATAGAGGCGTCGCATAGTCGGCCGGAGACGGCACGCCCTTGCTCAGCATCGCATGCAAAGTCGCCGTCCCCGCCCCTTTGCCCTTCAGCCTGAATCCACGCAGGTTCTGACCGACCTTTCCAAGGGACACAATCTCGAACAGGCCCGCCTTGCTCGCCTTGACGTCCAGATCAGCGTAGGCGGGCGCAGGACCTCCGCCCCACAAATGTACATCCACGAGCTTTCCAACCCCCAACGTTACTCGGAAATTGGCCTGATCCCATCCCGTCACATTTCCGCTGCTCGGCTTCTGAAAGTTCGCCATGGCCGTGATCTAGCAAGGAACACGCGGGGCGGGTAGAGCGCATCCGTCGAACTTCACGGAGAGTGTGTTCCATAAGGCAACAGCGGTCTTTCCGCAGGTGAAGTAGGCGAGTCTTGAGCTCCGTCAGCTCGGCTCGGCCGAAGAACTTCAAGGCCCGCTATCTGCGACCGTGTCCGCCCCGGTTTTCATTGCCCCTGCCGGGCGAGGGCCCTCGGTTCGGGCCGCCGCCCATCGGTCCACCACCGCGAGGTCCCTGCGGACCGGGCCCGTAGCCACGGCCGTCTTGTCTGGGCTGGCCATGCGGTCCTTGCGGGCCACGCATTTGCATGGGCCCTTCCGGTCTTCGCTCCATTCGTTGAGGATTTCCCCGGGGCCCGACGGGCCTTGGCGAGCCCCGCCAATTGCGCTCCATCTCGCGGTGCGGAACGCGCTCGTGATTCCATTCGTGTCCTCTCCAGCGGTGCTCCCGGTAGTCGTTCCGCCATCCCGGGGGCACGTTTCGGTAGAAGGGCGGAGGCGCCGCACGATAGAAGCCCCAGCCGCGGTCGTATTGGCGAGAACGATACCAGCGCCCTTGCCACGGACGCCACCACCAGCCCTGGCTGAAGAAGATGTCGGCTTCGACATCGGGCACGACGTAGACATTACTCTCGGGCAGGACCACCACCTCCGGAGGCCCGGAAAAGACAATGGGTGGAGGCAGAGGCACGTTGACGCCGACGCTGACGCCGATCTGCGCCCTTGCGGAAAGTGGAACGAGCGCTGCCACGAGCAGAAACAGCGTCCCTATCATCGCCTTTTTCATTCCTGGTCCTTTCACAGGTTGTCCGGTGGCGAATCCTACGCCATCTGGCGCCGCAGCGCTTGGCATGGACTGATAGGTTTCGGGGTAGACCGGCACCCACGCTGGCCAACCGCTCGCCGCCGTCGGTACGTCTACGACAGCACCGGCGCAGCTCGAAGCCGTCCTTGGCCTGCCCTGTGTCAGTGGGACCGATCTCGGCCGAAAGGATCTCCTTTGATGGCTTCGGTGTGGGCCACGCATTCCCAGGTGCCGTTGCGACGTGACCACACGGACGAGTCGTTCGCATCTAGGCTCAGCTGTTTGCCGTCGACCTCGAGTTCTTCCTTCACACCATAAGCGATGACGGCCGTGTTTTCATCGATCGAATTGAATGTAACATTGCTGAATTCGAACTTCTTCAGCGTCCATTTATCCGACTTGATCATGACGCCCATCTGCTGCTTGCTGACCATGCCGACGCCCTGAGCACCGACGACGATGCTCCGGTCGGCGGTCAGCCGAGTGGCGACCGCGCTGTCTTTCATGATCATCGATTGCCAGTACTCCCGCTCCAGCGCGAGAATTTCGCTCTCCGTGTTAGCCATGGATACCTCTTTTCCTGGGTTGCTTTGTCAAATGTCCCCGATCATTCGCCGGTAAGCCATGCGCATCCTGTCGGTAACCACCGAGCTGTGCTCCGTGCCGGTTACCAGTGTCCTGGCTTTGTAACTAAGACCCGACTGGGCCTCACGAAACGACGCGCAAGACCACCTTGCCCCCAGGATGGCCATGCAGTGTCGTTTCGAAGGCCTGACGTCCCTGGGCCACAGAGAACACTTCAGCGACGTGGGGCTTGAGTGTGTGTTGCTCCACACGTTGGGTGATTTCTAAGAGTTGGTCGTGATTGGGCTCGACAACGAAGTATACGGCCCGAACACCGCGTGCTTCGGCGCGCTTCTTTTCAGGCTCCTCCGCGATGGTCACGAAAGTACCCCCTCGCCTTATCACCGCCAGAGATCTCTCGAAGTTGTCTCCTCCCACGGTGTCGAAGACAAGATCCACTTCGCCGACTTTGTCTTCGAAGCGCTCTTTGTGATGTTCAATGACTTCGTCCGCCCCAAGCTGCTGAGCGACCTCGACACCTCCTCCGGACGCGGTCGCCAAAACGTGAGCGCCGTGTGCATGCGCCAATTGTGTCGCGAAGCTCCCCACGCCTCCAGACGCGCCATGAATCAGAACACGCTGCCCCGGTTTCAGACCGCCATGGACCAAGAGTGCCTGCCAGGCGGTCAGAGCCGCCAGAGGCACCGCCGCACTTTCAACATGCCCCAGCGTCCGCGGCTTGGGCGCCAGGTAAGACGCACGCACCAGGGCGTATTCGGCCGCCGCTCCATCTCGGTCAAATGCAGTCAGGGCATATACCTCATCATCGACTTTGCATCCGGTGGCGTCCGGACCCAACTCGGCCACCACGCCTGACAACTCATAGGAAGGTGTTGCGGGGAGGCGGTCCACTGACCATTTCAGCTCATCCCGTGTGAGGGCAGCGGCGTAGACCTGAATTAGGACGTCATCCGCCACCGGATGAGGTTTGGGAATGCGTTCTACTTTGAGCCCCGCGGGATCGTTGAAGGTGTGTAGCCGAAGCGCGTCCATGGTCTGTACCGCCAGCGGGTTACTCATGCTGGGTCCTTCTTCTTGGCCATGGGGTCTGCGTGCCGGTGAATAAGCTTCCATTGACCCTCTTCTCTGCGAAACACCTCGGTAATGCGCAAGTCCATGGGGATGGGATCTGGCTTTCCGCGCAGGCGCATCACGGCGTGTTGAATGCCGACCCGATACGCCAACGTGTCACTCGAAGACCCATGCAGAATTTCCAGCTGACTTTCGCTGCCGCGTTCGAAGTGTTGGGCGCCGTCTTTGTACAGGGCCAAGACATGGTCGGAGCCTTGGTCGTATCCGCCGCCCGGGCCAAAGAATGTCGCGGGCGAAGCATGGGCGGCAATGCGCTCCAACGGCGCGGCATCGCCGTTCACGTACGCTTGTGCGACGCTGATGCGATCTTTCATAAACTGTTCAAAGTCTTTGGGCGGGTTCGGCATTGTCATCTCCTGAGCTTCATGACGCTGTCACGGGTGAAGCATTCGGTGCGTTCTCATTGTTGATGGTTCGTAAGTACCTGCACGTCCTGGGCCGCGTCCCGGGTTTCCGTGGCCTCATTTGCGGAACATTGTGATGGCATCGCCCAAGCCGGGCATACGGGGGGCTAGGTGACGTAATTCCCCCTGGGCGCGCGAAAATGCTTCTCGGAGCCACGCTCACCACCGGCTGCAATCCCCTCTTCGGCATCCACGAGGGAACGCCGCGGCCCACGTGTTCCGACATCTTAAGGATCCACGACCTGGAGGACGGGGACGAATCGATTTGCCCAACGAACGGTCGAACAGGCGGGTGGTACGACTTCGGGGACGGCA
>Ga0302323_100005796_pt1 | contig 10134 bp, 7 predicted proteins | sample Fen_T0_3_FD_201950 | JGI IMG/M metagenome (GOLD analysis project Ga0302323, IMG submission 201950) | Peat permafrost microbial communities from Stordalen Mire near Abisko, Sweden - Fen_T0_3 | ecosystem: Environmental > Terrestrial > Soil > Wetlands > Permafrost | place: Sweden: Abisko... | reverse complement strand
GACTCCAAGGGAAGTTCCAGCCCGAGCCCCATCAGGAAGGCCGGCAGGCCTGGGTAGGGATGGGGCAGTCTGATCTGCACACCGTCTGGGGCGATGCGCAGATCCATCTCCTGAAAACACTCCGAAAGAGTGCCCTCCTTGAGCAGTGCCAACAGGGCCAGACGGTGGCTTTCGGTCCTCAAGGACGGCATCAACTGAAAGTTCCAAGCTTGGCCGGTGGCATCACAGGACCAGGACTCCAGGGCGGAAGGTTCAGGTCGGTGAAGGGCATCCTGGCCAAGGAGGAGCAGTCGCAGGCCTCCATTCGCATCCCGGCGGCCCAGGGGGGGGAGGGATCTGTGTCGATCACCTTCGAACAGCCGCGACCGCCGCTGGGCGCGAGCCCAGGCCACTCCATTCCAGGTCAATTCACCGGATTCGGGGCCATCCATGAGGCGTGGCAGGCCCTCCGAGGTCACCTGACGATAGACCTCGGTCCGCCGAATCTCCTGATGGCGGGCGAGGATGTCCCAGATCTCATCGATGTTCTGCTGACTGATGTGCGCCAGTTCCTTCCCGACCTCCAGCAGGCGCGCTCCCTCCCGGGTGAGGCGTTCCCGCTCCGGCGAAATTTTCGCCTCCACGCCCCATTGCCGCACATGGGCTGCCTCCAGAGCCATGGCCCGTTCGCCGACTTCGTGCAGGGAAAGCTCCGCACGCTCAGAGGACTGTCGAACCTGATCCACCAGGCTCAGGTGGGTCTCCAGCGCACGCTCGAGGTCATGCCCCTGGTGATCCAGATGGCTGGCCGTCCGCAGCAGTTCGTGAACATCTGAGGAGAGGGCCTGGGTGACTTCCTGAAGATCCCATAGGCCCGCTGTTTCCCGCTCCAGGCCCTGTTGGTAGGCGTCCAGCGTGCGCTCCATCCCTGAAGCGCCTGCTGCAGTCTGATCGGCGAGGAAGCGCAATCGCCCGCCGATGGCCGCCATGCCGGCGCTCCCGCCATCCTGCTGGGCGATGATGGCCGCATTCACGGCCAAAAGGCCCGTCTGCTGGGCCACATGATCCAGTTCCTTCAAGGTGCCCTGGGCGCCGCCGAAAGATCGGATGCGGGATTGGGTCTCCTCCCGGAAGCCTTCGAAGCGGCGCGCCAGAGCCTCGGTTTTGTCCCGCACACCATCGGCGGATTGACGCAACCGTCGCAGCCATTCCGTGCGGGACTGGGTCTCGTCCATCAGCCGGGGCGTGTGGGCCACGAGCCCTTTCACAGTCAGGGATAGCCGAGTGCCCTGTCGGAGCCCCGCATCCGCCAACCGCCCCAGTGCATCCTCTTCCCGGCGCAGGCGGGGGAAGGAATCCTGAAGTTCTTCCAGGAGGTTCTCGAACTGATCCAGGCCCGCCTGCAGCCGTTCCAATGTGCCTTGAAAAGCCTGTCCCTGGAGCCGGAATTGATCTGCCCTCAGGCGATGGTTCAGCTCGATTTGATCGAGCCTGAGGGTACCCTCGATGGCCACCTTCAAATCTCGTCCCAAAGCCTCCAGCCGGGCTCCCCCGCGAAGCCGGATCTCCTCCTCGGCGGCGTGGTGTTCCTGGATCGACCCGAACAGCGCATCGAGTTCCAGGCATTCGCGGGCCATGGCGTGCCGCAGGTCCGCCAAGTCCGAGCGACCTTTCTGGACATCCTCGATGACCGCATTCAAGGCCGCGGCCACCTGATCGTCCTGGTTTCGAAGGCCGTCCGGCACCGTCAGCGGCTTTCTTTCGCCTTGAAGCACGCGCTGGACCCAATCCATGAGCGTGCCATCGCTGGTCAGTCCCCGGTGCCAATCCCACCAGCGCAGGCCCGCCCGGAGGAGTCCGGCGGTGATGACGATCACGAAGGCACCCTCCACCGGCTTGAGGGCCGCCGCATTGCGGAATAGGACATAGGCCACCACCCCGAGAAAGGGGAGCCCCATCAAATCCATCGGAATCTTGGATCCCGATAGCCGTTTCCGTAAGGACTTGCCTAGTCCCATACCCGTTTCCTCAGTCATGGGGTCCCATCGGCCAATCTGGGTCGGGAGGCAAGAAATAGCATTCAATACATGGTCTTAGACCGTCCGCCAGAGCACATCGTAACTTCTCAGCCCGCCCCCCATCTCCTGGAGCAGCCTGGCCCGAAGGACTGCAGTGATCGCCACCTGGGCCTGATTGGTCGGATCCACGCCCGGTGCGGCCTCGGCGCTCTCGGTTCGAAGTCGTCGGAGGTATTCCCGGCTTCCCGGTGGCAGGGCCTCCCCGGGATCGACCGGCGTGCATGAGGCGCAACACCATCCCTCCTCCGAGCTGAGCAGGACCAGGGGCGAAGTCTCATTCCCGCATCGGCCGCAGAGCCGGGGGTGCGGCAGCAACCCCATGCAGTGGAGCAGCCAGTGTTCCGCGTAGGCGAGAATGCCCAAGGCATTGTCCGGATTGGCCTTCAGAGCGCGTCCACAGGCACTGAGCAGGCGGTAGAGGCGATCATCCTCCACGCCCTCCCGAGCCACCCGGTCAAAGAGATCCGCCAAGCAGGCCATCACCAGGCTGGATTCCAGATGCCCCAGCGTGAGGGGGCTGAAGCTCAATTCGCAGCGGGTGACCCGCTTCAGTTCCGTGTGCTCCTTCCCGAAGAAGCTCACCCGCACCATGCCCATGGGTTCAAAAGCCGCCACCCACTTGGCCGTGGGTTTCTTGACGCCCTTGGCCACGCCGGACAACCGCTCGCCATGCTCGGACAGGAAGGACACCACCGCCCCGCCCTCGGCATAGGGCACTGCTTTCAGAACAATGGCCGAATGGGTTCGAATCACTCTTTCAGTCTGCCCGGATTCAACCCAATCGCCCGGGACGGGTCTCACAGATTGAAGCCGTAGAATCCCTTTCCCTGGAGTCGCCCATGAAATCCATGCTCTGGTCCACCTTGTTTCTGGTTCTCACGACGCTGCCCCTATCCGCCCAGGTCGAACCTGGAAGCGGCCGCCCTGCCCAGCGCATCGCCCGGGCCCTGAACCTGACTGAGGCACAAAAGACCAGCATCCACGCCATCCGGGAAAAGCACCGGCCCGAGCTCGTCGTCCGGCGCGATGCCGTCAAACAGGCCCAGGTCGCCTTGCGGTCGGCCCTGCAGGATGCGGCCACACCCGAAGCCAGGCTCCGCGCCCTGTACGACAAAGCCGCCGCCGCTCGCTTCGAGGTGATGTTGGCGCGGCGCTCCGTCCATCAGGAAGTTCAAGCCGTGCTCACCCCCGAACAGCGCACGAAAGCCGCAGAGCTGCGGGGCGTCGCCCAGGAGAGAATGCGCGAACGCATGCAGCACCTCCGGCTGGCCGCAGGACTGGCCGGTTGAGCTGAAGTCACCGATAGACTGGGGGGATGCGCGCATCCCCCCTTTTCTTGTTGGCTTTCACGGGCCTAACCCTGCTGAGCCGGGAGGCACCGCCCCGGACCTTTCGCCAGTGGCTGGGAGGCCAGGAGGTGGGGGGAGCGTCCCTGGAGTCCAAGCAGCAGGGAGCCACCCGGGAAATCCGCTCCCACGAATGGATGGTGCTTGCCAGGCTCGGCCAGGAGATTCGGCAGGAGGTGGACCAGACCACCCGGAAAGCTTCAGATGGGCAGCTCACTTTCACCTGGCGTCTGCAGCTCTCGGCCGAACCCTTCGAGGGCCGGGCCGAGTGGTCCCCCCGGGAGCCGAAGCTCCTGTCCATCCAACCCAGCCATGGGCCTGCCGTCCGGAAGGAGGTTCCAACAAATGCGCTCCTCTGGCCCGAAGAACTGGAGGGGCGGTTGAAGGAAGCCGCAAGGACGCATCGAGCCATTCAGGTGACCACGTTCTCCTTTCCCATCCAGCAGTGGAGCACCCTCCAGCTGGAACCCCAGGGACCGGCACCCCTCCCCGGATTTCCGGATGCGGTCCGCTTCACCGGCCAGGAAAGCGAGGGCTCGACCTCGGCCCCCGTCGAGGTCTGGATCTCTCCCACAGAGGGTGAACTGCGCCATCGGACCGAAATGGGTGGCTTGGAAGTGCTCACCCAACGATCCGAACTGCCCGCGCCAAGCCCATCCAAAATGCCGGCCGAGGGCTTCTTCGAACGGACCCTGCAGCACCTCCCCGCCGACCCCTTCCAGCCCTGGATGCCGGAATTTGTCATGCAGGCGGAAGGCGCCCTGCCAACCCTTCCAGAGGATGCCCAGCAGATTCGAATGTCCAAGGGGCGATGGCGCTTGCGGCGTGCGGCCAAGCCAACCCCTTTCGAAGCGGCTCAGCCCGCCATCACGGGAGTGCCAAGCCCTGAGGATGCTCGGTACCTGGCTCCCAGCGCCCTGGTCCCCTTCCAGGATCCGGCTTTTGATGGGCTCCTCAAACGCATGAACCTTCTCCCCGGTTTGTCGCGCTGGGAACTCGCGCGTCGGGTGAATGCCTTTGTGTTCGACTGGATCACCGAGAAGGATTTCACGGTGGGCTTTGCCTCGGCCCTGGAGGTTTGCCACCACCCCAGGGGAGACTGCACCGAGCATGGCGTGCTGGCTGTGGCGCTCCTGAGGCGATTGGGTGTTCCCGCCCGAGGCGTCACCGGCTGGGTGGGTCTGGGTGAATTACTCGGGCTCCACTTCTGGGTGGAAGTCCGGTTGAGGGACCGCTGGGTGCCCATCGATCCCACTTTCGATCAGGTACCCGCGTCGGCGCTCCGCATCAAGCTCGGCGACACCGATCTGGCCGATCTCGGGGGGGTCGGTTGGGAAGGAGCGGCACAGGCCTTTTCCGGCCTGCGTTGGACGCTCGAAAAAGCAGGGACCCTGAGCCTCCAAGGCGATCGGATCACCGGCCCCGCGGGCATCCAGTTGCGGCTGCCTGGTGGGCGTTGGGACCTCAGGCAGGGTGTGCTCCAGCTTCGCGGCACCAAAGGCGGCCCCTGGCGGATCCAGGCCGTGACCCGGCCAGGTGAGGCCCAGCTCAAGGGAGCCACGCGTCTGGCGGGGGGCCAGACGCTCCGGTCCGGTTGGTGGCAGTCCGCTTCCCGGACCCTTTGGATGGATCTGGGTGAAGGCCGGTGGATCCAGCTTGACGCTGTTTCAGAAGCCGAAGCTTACGATCTGCTGGATCAGTTGACGGCGCCGACCAGCTCCTCCTGAAATCCCTCGTGATGGACACAATGGTCGCGGAGGCGTTCCAGCTGGTTGGCCATGGACAGGCATTCATCTTCATTGCAGCAGCTGGTGAGGTGCGTCGCCATCGCCTGCACCGGCTCGTCAAGCCGCTCCATGAGACGGCGGCCCTTCGGCGTGATGACCACGCGGCTCACCCGGCGATCCTTGGGATCCGCCACGCGCTTCAACAGGCCCTGTAACTCCAGCCGGTCGACGAGGCGGGTCACATTGGCGAAGCGGTAGATCATGCGGCGCTCGATCTCGTAGATCGGATGCCCCTTGGTGGGGCCGCCCCGGACGATGCGGAGCACGTTGTACTGCTGGATCGTCAGCCCGTGGGCCTCGAACAGCCGCTCCTGCACACGGACGACCGCCTCTCGCGTCAGCATCAGCTGAAGCATCAGTTGCACGCCAGCGGCGGGGAGCTTGGACATCTGGAGTTCTTCTTGTAGGGACATGGGTGCCTCGAATGACTTTCGGGGCAAGGATCCATCCATCCATGGGATTCTGGAAGGTCCGAGGAGCCATTCTTGCCGTCCATCGCCCTGAGTTTGATCAATGTCACGAAACGATATGGCGCGACAGCCATTCTAGACGGATTGAGTTTCGGTCTCTTCCAAGGAGAAAAGGTCGGTCTCATCGGCCGCAATGGCGCAGGGAAGAGCACCCTTTTTCGGCTGCTCACTGGGGATGAGATTCCCGATACGGGCGAGGTGGTGATCACGCAGGGCCTGCGGATCGCGCGCCTCAGCCAGGAACCGCATTTCACGCCTGGTGCCAGCATCCGCCAGGCGCTGGAAGCGGCTTTGGCGGATCACGCCCTGCTGCTGGCGCGACACCAGGAGATCCACGACAGCCTCCATGGATCGGGAGTGGTGGCCGAGGCCAAATTTTTTGACGAACTGCAAACCATCGAACACCTCCTGGATCATTGGGGCTGGGACCTGACCCCGCGCCTCAAAGCGGCCGCCACGGTCTGGGGCTTGACCGACTTGGATGCGGAGGTGGAATCCTTGTCGGGCGGATGGCGCAAGCGCGTGGCCCTGGCCCAGGCCTGGCTCAAAGAACCAGATGTCCTGGTGTTGGACGAGCCCACCAACCACCTGGATCCGGAGCAGGTGGAGAAGCTGGAGGCCTGGCTGTCGGCCTATGAGGGCGCCCTCCTGCTCATCACCCATGACCGGCACCTGCTCGATGCCGTGGCGACCCGCATGCTGGAGCTTGAAGACGGGGCCCTCCGGAGCTACGAGGGCGGCTACAGCGACTACCTGCTCGAAAAATCCGATCGTGAATTCCGCGAGTCCCGCCTCACCGAGCACATGCAGAACCGCCTGCGCCGGGAAATGGCCTGGCTGCGGCGCGGTGCCAAGGCTCGCACCCGGAAATCCAAGCTGCGCATCCAGGAGGTGCTGGACCTCAAGGGCACCGTGGAGGACCGCACCCGGCTGGAACTCCGCCAGGGCCTGGCCTTCGCGAAGGGCGGCAACCGCAGCGACGCGTTGATCCGTGCCGAAGGTGTCCAATTCGCCTATCCCGGCGGGATTGAGTTGCTCGGGGATCTGGATCTTGGCCTCCAGCGGGGCATGCGGATCGCCCTGCTGGGCCCCAATGGCTGCGGAAAATCCACCCTCCTGAAGATCCTATTGGGAGAACTCGAACCCACCCGTGGCGAGGTCTTCCGCCATCCGAAGTTCGTGGTCACGGCCATCTCGCAGGGACGGGGTGAGCTCGATGGCCAACGAAGCATCCTCGACAATCTCGCGGATCGCGCTTCCATCGTGGATACCGGCAATGGGGCGGTGCTCGCCCATGTCTACCTCACGCGCTTCGGCTTTCCCGTGGATCAACAGTCGCGCCCCGCAGCGACCCTCAGTGGGGGAGAACGCAACCGCCTGCTGCTGGCCAAAGCCATGCTCAGCCCGGCGGATCTGCTGGTGTTGGATGAGCCCACCAACGACCTGGACATCCCCACCCTGCAAAACCTCGAAGAGGCCCTGATCGGGTTTGGCGGCACCCTCGTCCTGGTCAGCCACGACCGTTTCTTCCTTGATCAGGTGGCCACCCACACCCTGGCTTGGAATGAGTTGGGTGCGCCACGTTGGGAACTCTACGAAGGGCCGCCCTCGACCGTGCGCAGCCTCCGAATGGAACGTGCCGCCGCGGCCCAAGCGACAGCCAAGGTCGAATCCACCCGGGCCGCCGTTCGAATCGAAGTGGCCAGACCCCGGAAGCTCGGCCTGTCCCAGAAAGAACAGCGTCGTCTCATGGAAGTCGAGGAGGCTCTATCCTCTCTCCATGACCGGATCACGGCTCTGGACCTGCTCCTGGCCGATCCCTCTGCCTTCCTCCGCCCAGAAAGCCCCGGCCATCAGGCATTGAAAGACCGGGACACCTCCCATGGCGAGCTCGAGATCCTGGAATTGGAGTGGCTGGAACTCGAGGAAAAGCGCACCACAGACTGATCCCGTCACAAAGTTCGAGAGGAAAAACCCCCCGCCCGGGCTTTTCGCTACCCTGGAGCCTGGACTTTTCTGGAGTACCCATGCGCCGAATGCCTTTCATGCTCATCCCCGCAGTGGTCCTGGTCGCCCAGGCGCCTGCGAATCTGGATCTGGCCCAAAGGTTCAACACCGAGCTCCCCGGCATCAATCAGATGCTGAAGGAACTGAAGACCCAGGAGGCCCTGACCAAGGTCCAGGGGCTGATTCCAGCGGAACGGCCTGCTTTCGACGCCTCGAACACCAAGGCCATTGGGCAGAGTCTGGATAACGCCCAGGGTCTGATGTCCCTCTACCGGCTCTATGCCAATGTGTCTTCCGAAGCCGGCCTGTGGGAGAAGGCCGTGGAAATCCAGGAGAAGCGCGCTCAGGCCGCCCGGGCCACGCTGGCGGATCTGGAGAAGGCCCAGTCCCCCATCGCGACCCAGTGGAAGAACGTCGCCAAGGATTCCGGCGACTACGTGGCCAAAAACGAGGCTCGGAAGAAGGAACTGGAAACCAAGGTCGCCGCCTTCAAGACCGAGTACGACGAGATCAAGGCGAGCAAGAAGAAGCTCAGCAAGAAAGAGGTCGACGAATTCAATGCGAGGGGCACCCAGACTCAGGCGGACCAGCAGGAACTCGATCAGATCATCGCCGCCCTGCCCGTCCACAAGCAGAACCTGGCCAACGCGCCCAAGGTCACCAAGATGCTGAATGACAATCGCAAGGAGATTGACGGGATGATCAAGGCCGCCGACGAGGCCGTGGCCAAGGCGAAAAAGGCCGTGGCCGACCAGAACGACGAGATCACCCAGTTCAACACCCAGCAGGTGATCAAGAAGGTGAAGGTCGTCGGCAAGAAGAACTGGGTGGACGCGGTCCTGCGGGCTCCCGAGAACATCACCAAGCTGGGCACCCCGCAAACCCAGGTCGCCTTCCTGAATCGCATGTTGGTGCTGGACCCGGGCAACACGGGCGCCCAGAAGGCCCTCGATAACCTGATCGCTGGCAAGGACGCCTTCGCGAAGGAAGCGAAACCCGCCAAGAAGAGCGGCACGAAAAAGAAGTAGTTCAATCCGGCTTGTGACTGAGGGGAGCGACCATGACACGCTTCGGATTCCTGCTTGTCTGTGCCCTGGCCACCAGCCTGGGCGCCCAGAGTCTGACCGACCGCTTCAAGGAAGTCCGGGGTCCCTGGGAGCTTCAGCTGGAACGGGGGGAGGCCGCCACGGTCCGTAAAGGCGTCGAGGCCCTGCTGGGCCGCGAGGGACTTTCCGTCAATCCCTCCGACTACAACGATATGCACGCCCTCGCAGCCCTGCGTGGACTGGCAGCCCGGGCCTGCCTTTCGGAGGGCAACTGGGAAGAGGCGGTTGGCCACCTCCAGAAAGCTCAGTCGGCAGCCGAAGAAAACCTCGCCATTGCCGAGCCCTTTCTGGCAAAGACCCGCATGGAACACGAGCTGAAACTGAAGGAATGCAGGGACGCGATCGCCAAGCAGACCCCCCGCTATAAGGAACTGGAGGAAGCCCCAGGGCTCTCCCAGGAACAGATGAAGGTTCGCCAACAACTCAAGATCTTCATGGATGAACAGCAGGCGGCCATCACGCACAGCGAGCGCGCGCTGAAGGACATCGAGAACATCCTTGCCAGGCTTCGCCAGGCCAAGGAAACCACCACCAAAACGGCTGCAGACTGGCAGGCCTTCCTCCTCGCGGAAAAAGCCGAGATGGCCGAAGCTGGCGGGACTCCGCAGTTCGTGGCCGGGAAGCTCGAACAAGTGAAAACGGACGATGCTCGGCCCCGGCAGGAGCGACTCACCTACGCCCGTCGACTGCAGAAGCTGGATCCATCCAACAAGGATGTCACCCGGCTGGTGAACGGACTCCTGGGCAAGGAGGAAGAGCCTGCCCCCGTGAAATCAAAGAAGAAAAAATCCGCCCCCAAGAAAGGCTGAACGCCCCCTGCCCCCTCAAGCAAACGGCCCCTCGCGGGGCCGTTTGCTTGAGGGTTGAGCCGGATCAGAACACGAATCCGAACCCGAGCTTCACATAGTCGGTGCTGGGGGGATCTCCGGCACCAACATCATTGCCGGTCAGGGTCTTGTGGAAGGTCGCCTCCAGGGTGAAACGCATGCCCGCATCGTAGCCAAAGCTGTGGCCGATGCCGCCGGTGGCGCCCAGACGGCTCTTGCGCGTCGTGTCGGTGTAATCATAAAGGGGATCGCCGAAGCTGCGGTCAAACTGCTCGAAATCGGCAGAAAGTCCTGCCACAAAGTAGAGCCCGCGATGGCGGAAGGCCGTTCCCTGGGGAAAGATCTGAAGTTCGCCACCGAGATTGAACTGCGAATGGCGGAGGTTGATGGTGTTTTCTCCGGGCGCCCGATTGGTGCCGTTCTCAGCCGATCCACTCAGGTTCAAGCGGATGGCCAGGTTGCGGTCCATGGGGAAGCTGACGGTGAAGCTGCCGCCGAGACCCACATCGTAGGTTTCTTTTTGAGCGGGAATGA
>Ga0302323_100005795_pt1 | contig 10136 bp, 10 predicted proteins | sample Fen_T0_3_FD_201950 | JGI IMG/M metagenome (GOLD analysis project Ga0302323, IMG submission 201950) | Peat permafrost microbial communities from Stordalen Mire near Abisko, Sweden - Fen_T0_3 | ecosystem: Environmental > Terrestrial > Soil > Wetlands > Permafrost | place: Sweden: Abisko... | reverse complement strand
AAAGCGATGAAGAAATCGAGACGCGGCAACATCGACTTCTCGTCGATGCTCTCGCCGCAGGCCAGGGCGGTGCGCGAGCTAGTCGCCAAGGGTCTGCGACCCGAGATACCACCCCTTCCCGTCCCGCCCACGGCGCGCGAATGCGTCGTTCAAGGGCTATTGCCATCGGCTCTTCCGTCAGAGCGCAAGGCGATGAGCCCCGCGCACATGCGAGAACTGATCGAGCGCTACCCCGCCCTGTACCGTCACGCGAACGACGCGCCCGTGCCGTCGAGCGCACCTTTCGCCCGCGAGGGCTTCGCGTGCGGTGACGGCTGGTTCACCATCATCGACCGCCTCTCGTCGCGACTCGTCGCGGACCCGAACCTCGTTGTCGGCCAGCTCAAGCAGAAGATGGGACTCCTAAAGGTCCACTTTGACACCACGGAGTTGGCGAGTCAGGAAATCGAGGCGGCGACCGACGCCGCCTACGACGAGGCGCGCGAGGAGTCCAGGCGCACCTGCGAATCCTGCGGCTCACCAGGCACGTACAAGAATCGTGGCCATCGGGCCAGCGTGCTCTGCGAGCCGTGCGAGTGGCTCGACGACGTTGAAGAGGCGTGCCGTTGCCTCGTTGATTGTGCCGAGGGCGTAGATCTTCCTGGCTTCTCCGAGCGGAGAACTCCCCTGGACGCGGCCAGGCGGCACATACAGCACATCGGCGAGGCGGCGAGCCACCAGTCGCCGGAGCGCAGGGCACGGTTGTCTGGCATCGACTGGACTCGACTAGATCTGTTTCGAGCCATGACGGGCGTGAGCGGAGCACCAGCCATGAGCGCGGTCGAGGTCTGGAACTTCATTCTCGAAGAGGTTCCAGCCCTGGCGGAGGCCCTCCAATGAGCGCCTCGTCCGCCAACACCAACGACCTCGACCAGGTTGAGCCGGGGTTCGTGGTGAAGGTTGCCGCCTTGGCCTTGGCAATCCATCTAGCGTTCGGTCCGTGGACCTACGGCCCGTATGCCGTGATCGTCGTCTTCGGTTGCTGGAGGCTTGCGGCGTCCGACGCGAAGGAGAGTAGATCCTCTTTCCCGTGGAAGCGCGTCGGGTGGAGGGCGCTGGCCGCCGTCGGCTTGCTGGCGGTTTCGTTCCTGTTGGGCGCGATTCGATGAAGCCATCGAAACCGCTCTTCGAGGTTGGCCAGCGCGTCTTCATCGACGAGTTGAAAAAGACCGGCCAGATTTCGGCTGTTCACGGGTACGATCCGTATGTCGAGGCGAACGTCCACGAGGTCACTCTGGACGAGTCGGGCAAAGAGGTGATGTGGACTGAAAAGCATCTGTCGGCGGTCGAGGACGCGCGGGCTACGTTCACCCACGAAGAAATGCTCAAGCGAGTCGGTCTGGATTCCGTGAAGGTTGGCATCGTGTCCGACGTTCATGGCGACATCGTCGCCATCGATCTGGCCCTCGGTCATCTTCGCCGCATGGGTTGCGCTCCAATCCTTTGCGCTGGCGACTTGCTCGACATCGAGCCCTTCGGCGAGGAGGTCGTTCAGCGGATCAAGGCCGAGGGCATTGTCTGCATTCGCGGCAATCACGAGCGCTGGGCGCTAGAGCGCCGTCGCCGACAACCCGACCTCCGCAGATCCGCCCCGTCCATCGTCGAGGCCGCCGATCTGTTCACGGGCGGCGCGGAGTTGTCGCGTGAGGCCCTGACCTACCTGGCCACCCTGCCCTCTTCGTGGTCCGTCGAGTTGGCGGGCGTGCGCGTGGCCATGTGGCACGCGCGGCCGGGATCCGACATGGAGGGGATTCGAGCCGAGGACACCGGCCCGACCCTACGCCGACGGCTACTCGACTCCGCCAAGGCGGATGTGCTGGTCGTTGGCCACACGCACGACGCCTTTTCGCTGGTCGCGGGCAAGGGGCGCATCGTGAACCCTGGCGCTTGTTGCTCGAAGACCTTGGCCTTCAAGCAGTCGGGTGCGCTCGCCGTGCCCGACAACTATCGACCGGCCACGTTCGGCGTGATGGAACTGCCGAGCAAACGCTTCACGGTCTTTCGCACGACCGATGGTGAGCGCGACATTGCACGAGTCGGCAAGCGGCGGTGATGTGCGCCCATGGATCATCAAGCTACGGGCATACGGCGGACTTGTCGCACGCGCAGCCCCGATCTATATGGCAAGAGTTCGTCCTCGCGATGCAGGTATTGCCGCAAGCCTTGCCCTTGTTACATACTTTGCAGCATTGCGAGCGGTCCACGCAGGGGAAGCGCGCGACAGATCCCAGGGTGGAGAGAGCGGCAGAATGGCCGAGAGCAAGATCGGTGGCGGGTGACGGCACGTCGTCTGGGGGCCTGCTCAGCAGCCCTGCCAGTTGCCAATCCGTCCCTGCGGCAGCTACCCGAGATAGACCACAATCTTGTGGTGTGGACACCCTCGCCTCGATGACATTCTCAATCTCGTCAGGAACATCGCGAAGGAAATCGTAGCCTGTCCGCCGCTCGATCTCATCGACCGATACCAGGTATCGGAGCCACTTTGTCCCTTTCACGTCGGGTCGGTTGGGCGTGATGACCGCGCACACTGGTGTCGAGGCGGTCACGTCCCCAGCCCCCTGACCAGTATGAAGCATCACGATGATTTTGAAATTGGCGTCAGGTACTGAGATGCCCCGGCCTATCATCGGAGACTTAGTGGAAAAGATGCCGCCCGCGACGATCTGCAACTGCCGACCATCCCTAGCCATGGCGCGCTCCTGGTCTTCCATGCGCGCCCAAGGACCTCTGTTCAGTTCCTCAACCTGCGGCTGCATGTTCGACATGAGGAAGGTTGAATCGTTTGCTTCCGTGGTGGCCGTCCGGTCTGCCGAAGGGCAGAGGTGGCCTCGGTCGTAGCCACTACCGGAGTAATCATTCCGCTCGACTCTCGTGAGGCCGACCGGCAAGGCGGTATCTGCGCGAAAAGAGTCTCGCCTGCGAGTGCTTCCGAGGTCGCCTGCCGTGAGACGCCAGGCGACCCAATTCGCCACAAGGCGTGTCGGGTTGTACGAGGACGCCCAATATGTCCGGTCGATGAGGTAGTCATCGGAGGGATCCGCATCGAGCGGGATGCCCAGCGCGACGTTCACGTTGCCATCGAGGTTCGCGCCCGCAGGTTTGGGGAGAATGGACGGCAATGCCTCCGCTCGAACGGCTGTGTTGCCCTCTGGTGAGGGAACCCTCCCGCCCACTTTGGAAGCTGCCTTATGAGCGCAGCCGACGACCAAGAACGATAGAAAGACAAGGAGGCCAGTGGATCTCATCGTCGAGACACCCTTCCCTGTTTCTGGCTCTAGCGCTTCTCGAAAGCGGCCATCCACTTTTCTACTTGTGCGTTCCGTACTGGTCGCCGGTCCGAGGGTTCTTGTAGCTGCCGCCCCTATGGGAAGACCCACCACTGCCGCCCCGGTACGATCCGCCGTGACTGCCGGAGTGCGAACCCCCGCCGTAATGCGGACCACCACCGCGCCCTCCACGAGCCCAAACGGGAGAAGTGAAGGAAAGCCAACAGCCAACCATCAGGAAAACGAGAGCGCGTCTCACAGAGAAGACGTTACACCCGATGTGTCCGGCATATCAAGGCACTGCGTGGAGCGGTCCACGGAGCACGCAAAACCCAGGTTCAGACCTCGACGATCTGACCAATCGGTCGCACTGAGGCAGTGAGTGGATTCCCTTCCAGGCGAAAGAGGCCAGAGCATCGATGCCGAACACAGCAGGCATTGCACTGTTCTGGGAACTCGTTCTTCCAGTCCGAAATGCTTTGGCACGCAACTGCCCACAGCGATGAGTCCAACGTACATAGCGGAAGGTTGTAGATCGAGACATTCATGCGAAGTCGCAGGAGGTGCCCTACGGTCGCCGCCAATGGCTGGCGAAAATCTTCGGGGTCAGCCCACAGGTCATCCCACGTATTGTTGGCTCGGCCAGCGCGTTCCAGTCCCATGAGGGCCACGTGATTGGCGAAGCACAGATTCCGTGCGATGAATTCACCAAGCGCCGTCAGGCGAGGGAGGACCGGCTTCTGGAGGATGACCCGGAGTTCAACCGGCACTCCTGCACGCTGGAGGTTGAGCAGGCCAAGAATTGTGTCGTCGAACGCGCCCTTCCTGCCTGCAATGCGGTCGTGAAGTTCGGGGCTGTCTGCATGGATCGGAACGCCGATGGAGAGGTTGGGCAGTCCAGCTTGGGCGATGTCCTGCGCGAATCGAAAGTGTTTGAAAAGGAGAGGATCTCAACGCGGGTCTTGGGCAGGAAGAGACGAATGCGATGAACGAGATCCACCAGCCTTCTTCCAAGCAACGTCGGTTCGCCGCCGGAGATGCCGAGTGTTTCCGTGTTGGGGTCAATCAGCGGGATGGCCTGCATGAGATCGCGCAGGTGTTCCGAGTCATGGCCGGTGAACGGTTGGGCGCACATCTGGCATGAAACATTGCATCTCGTGGTCGGCACGAGGCAGTTGTGCCTGGATTGGCGGCGAAACAAGACTTCGATCTCGCCCACTCTTGGCTTGATCCTTACAACGTCGCCCTCGGTCAGATAGCTAAGGGTCGGTTCAAGGCGAAGAACTCTTGGGGAGCATTCGGAAGCTGCGCCATCGGCACTTGCTGCGAATCTCAAGACCGCTGCGAATCCAGCATGGTCGCCCATGGTGCTGGTCACGAGCACATGGTGAGCCCGAACCACGTGCGGGAGATCCGGATGGCATGTCACGCGTGCGACGAATGATGATGCGTCCCACTCCTCTCCAAGGTGCCCGAACAGCTTCATGATTGGTCTACCTCAAGGCTAAACCCACGAAAGCAGGACATCTCGTGCTCTCGAATCGGAATCCATCAGCTCGGCCAGATGTCCGACCACGGAACGGACTTTCTGACAATGGTCCGCCCCGGCCTTGTTGCCTACAAAATCACCGGAGATGCGGTACTGTCTGACGGGGTCGCTGCCGCAGTATTCACGGCACGCGCACTCGATACATTCGGGAACGCCTTCGCACATCGTCTCGTCGATCAGTGCGAGAAAGCGAGGGTCAAAAATGAAATCCGAGAAGCGGGTTTCCTCGACGTTGCCAAAGCGAAAGGTTTGGTCGCCCATGGCCGCCAGCATGCGGCTCTCATCGGACAAGTAGATCCCGCCGTCGTGATCGTAGACCAGGACGTTCAGGCCGCATCCCGTCGGAGATTGCAAATCGACATACCCGTCACCGAATGGCGTGAGCATTCGCTGGAGGAAGAAGGCGGAAAATTCCTCCCGAAAGGGCACACCTTGCTGGTTGATCTTCACGATGTAGGTCAGGGCTCGTCGGTAGAAATCCAGCCACGCATCGGTCGCGTACCCGAGCACCTTCCACTGCTTTGCTGCGAAGCCATAGGGATTCAGGGGACGAAGGACGATTGAGAGGAAGCCTAGACGAATGTACTCGTCGATGATGGCTTCCGGAGCCCCGAGGCTAGCTCTCGTGGTCGTCATCAAGGCGGCGACCTGATCGGGGCCAAGGCGGTCGCGCGCTAGACCGATGCTGCGAGCAACGTGTTCGTGGCTGGCACCGCCAAGCGCGATCCTATTCTGATCGTGAAGTGGTTGCGGACCGTCAAGCGATGTGGACACCGCCATCTTGTGCCTGGCGATGAAGTCCAGATGCTCCTGCGTAAGGGCGTACAGGTTGGAACATAGGACAAACTCAACCGACCGCTGCTCGCGCTGGGAGCGTTCCTCGGCCGCCTCGACAATCCGGCGCACGACATCGAACCCTAAGAGGGGCTCTCCACCCTGAAACTCGATCTTGATAGCGGGTGAGGGACACTGAAAAGCAAAATCCAGCGCGCCCATGGCCGTGGCTTCTGACATGTCCATGCCCGGTTCGTCGTGCGAGCAGTGGGAAACCTGGCAGTAGGTGCAGGACTGATTGCACCTCAGTGTCACCACGAAAATGTGCAGGGAAGCCAGGTCGGGCCTGTATCGTCGGCGTGTACGGTATTTTGCGGCGAGCAAGTGAAAGGCCGCCGTGGAATCGGGAGCGGTGATGAAGTGCTTGGACGTCAGCGTGGCGTAAAGAGCGGTGCCGACGGAAACCTTGCGCTCCACGATGGCAAAGAGATCGCTCCGCGAAAGAAGGCAGCACTCTCCAGCGAAATTCGTGGCCAGATACTTCGTTCCTCCAGGAATCCGGGTGAAGTCGAATGGCAGCAGGTCGTAGGACATGGGAGCTGGCGAGTGAGCCACGAGAGCCTATCGCTAAGCTGAAGCCTCGGGATCGTAGTCGCTGGTTTCAAGTTCGGGTTGGATCAGTGGAACTCGCGACAGAGCGTGGGCAAGAAGTAGACGACGGACGCCCTCTGTTTCGCCACGTATGCGTTCCCGAAGGTCCTGGTCAAGCAGCTCGTTGCTAAATTCCCCGACGGCGACATGCAGATCGGTGGCGCTTCCCGGCTTGGAAGAGAAGCGAACCCTTACTTCTGGCTCGTGGTCAGGATCAATCGCCACAAAGAAGCGGTCAGAGAAGCGGTAGGCCGCCTTCTTGATCGCCGATAGCGAATAAACGCGGGTGTCGATCCGTATCGTTCCGGCTACGTCCTGATCACCCAATTCGGGCGGGGCCGCCACGGCTACAACGCAGAAGAGCGATGTGATCGGTGTGAAGCGTGCGAGGAGTGCGAGGAGTGCTCCTGCTGACTGGCGCGCATTGCCAACTCGCTGGAGGGAGTAAGCATGGCTTGCGGAGCGGCCGTCGTTTCAACCTGCGCGACAACTTTGGCCTGTTGGAGACGGGATTCTGTTCCCTCCGAGAGCTGACCAGCAAACGGGATCGCCAACAGCGATGACACGGCCATTGCGAGAGGCATCAGGATGCTAGGCGTATTCTTCTTCTCTCCCATGATCATTTCCCCTTCTTTCCGCGATTGTACACCTCTCTCGGTGGGGCCGAGGTTCAATCGGCAAGAGAAGGGGCTTCGCGGCAGGCGCACAGATCCGTGTGCGAACACGCACACATCGCCCTACGTCTTCAGATTTGGCCTGGCCGATAGCCGATGGCCGTGTTCGTGGCAGGCCGGGCCGGAGCGGTGAAACTGGCGTTTTGCGCGGGGGCGAACTGGGAGGAACCCCCAAGGGCGTCGGCTAGTGCAACCAGGGTTCGCGAAAGTCACGTTCTCGGCATGACCTTGCCGCGATTTTGGTAGCAGAATTTCTGGCTGGTGCTGGAGGGGAATGCGTTACTGGCCAGACGATGAAGAAGGTCGCCATCTCAACCGTGCTCATCGGTCTGCTCTGCGCATCTCCCGCGCTAGCCTGGAACGGCTTCGGTCACATGACCGTCGCGGCCGTGGCCTACGGCAAGCTCACGCCCGCCACGAAAACGAAGGTGGCGGCGCTTCTCAAGCTGAACCCGTCCTATCCCGACTGGGTCGCGACCGCCTCCCCGCAAGACCGCGACGAAGTCGCCTTCGTCACCGCCGCCACGTGGCCCGACGCCATCAAGAAGCGCGGCTCCGGCTTCACGGACGACAGCAAAAATCCTTTCGCGCCCGACGCCTCGAAGAACGAGGGATACGCCGGAATGCTCCAGCATCGGTACTGGCACTACATCGACGTTCCCTTCTCCCCGGACGGCACGCCCTTGCAGCAACCGCGCGCGCCGAACGCGAAGACGCAGATTGCGGCGTTCCGCACCGCCCTGGCGTCGTCGAGCGCGTCCGACGAGCTGAAGTCCTACGACCTTGTCTGGCTCATCCACCTGGTCGGCGACCTCCACCAGCCCCTGCACTGCACCTCGCGGTTCGACCAAAACCAGCCGGACGGCGACCGGGGCGGTAACCTGGTCGCGCTTTGTGCCCGGCCGTGTAGGGGCGAGCTGCATGCCCTCTGGGACGACATCCTGGGAACGAAGACCGAGCCCAAAGCGGCCATCAAGAAGGCGGCCAAGCTCGACGCTCCAGAGCCTCGCCTTGCGGCGGTGAAGGACGAGGATGTTTGGATCGCCGAGAGCGTTCGGACGGCCAAGGCGTCCGTCTACATAGATCCAATCGGCGTCGGAGCCGGTCCGTTCGAGGTCGATGCGGAGTACCGGAGGCAGGCCCGCGCGGTCGCTGCGGAGCGGGTGGCGCTGGCGGGGGCGCGGCTGGCTAATCTGTTGAACAGCACCCTCAAGTAAGTTGACGGGCTAGTGGGTGACCACCCTGGGCACGCGAGCTGCGGCCGATTCGGTCGCACAGAGGGGCGTGCGGTTCTCCGCTTGGCGGCCATGGCGCTACTCGTCACTTTCTCGTAGACGGGACCACTATTCTGCGGGACGATGCCAGGTCATGATGGAAGCACGCCCCACGTCTATGCCTGCCCAAAGTGACACCAATACGGTGCGGAATCGGCCACCTCCCCTGCTAGTTCTTGGACATCTGGGGAGAAGCAATGGCGCATGGAGACAGGCTGGCTTACTCTTTCCCTTCCGGGGGATGGATCGTCGATGGTGAACGATTCACACGCTGAGTGGGTATCACAGTGACCGTACCGGCGGCGAACGCGGCTCTGGAGCGAACCAAGGCGGAACTGGCTCGGGGAAGACTCTCTGATCCAGGCCGGATAGCAGCGTTGGCGCTCTCCGATTCTGCTCGATCACATCGTGGCGAATTTGAGTTCACGTCCGTGTTCGTGAGTCGCAAGATGCGCGACATCGAGGAACCACTTGCCCAGGTACCAACCTCTCCCTCGAAATCAATCGACACCTGGGAGATCGACTGGCCGCCGACCCACAAGGCCGCGCTGGCCTCTCGGAAGATCGAAGTTCGCCAGACATACGAGATCCTTGACTGCCCAGCGTGTGCGCGAACCGGCGAAGTTGTGTGTGGTGTGTGCCATGGCAGCAGGCAAGTCGCAGACCCCAAGAATCCTAAACGAGCCGTGAAGTGCGGAACGTGCAGAGGCGCGGGCACACTTCCGTGTCGTCGCTGCTCGCGAGCCGGGAGATTGTTGCGTTTCAGGCTGATTGATCAGCACATCAAAACTACGACGGAGAGGTTTCGTCTGCCCGACGGAACAGGAAAGATCCCGAGTGGTGCTGCTTCGGGCGAACTGGAATACTCGCAGCCAACCCCTTCCGAGTCCACGTCGCTGGAGGCCACAGCCTTGAGTCGCGTCGCGCCCGACTTGGATGTACTTGGGTGGCTACAGACGCTTGCCCAACGACTTGCCGACCCCACAAGACCAAGTGGGATGGGCGACGCACGTGTTGGATGGCGAACGATCAAAGGTCGATGGTACGAAGGCTGGACTCTGCTATGCACGACAGACGGAAGACCGGTCACCTACTTCGTTCCAGATACAACTGTCGCAATCATTGGTCCAAAACTTAGAAGTCGGACCAAGTTGCTGGTCTTGGCGGCAGTGCTCGCGTGCGTTGTCCTGCTCTCAACGATAGCGATTGTTTGGCAAAGAGATCGAGAACGTGCCCAATCCGAAGCGGAACATCAACAGGCAGCCGCTGCCGCGAAGCTCGCATCTGAGCAGCAGCAGGAGCGAGAGAAAAATGCCGCTAGCGAACGAGCACAACGGCAGGTGCAAGAGCAAGCCAAGCAACGTGAGAAACGGGAGGAGGAAACGAAAGAGGCGGCCATTGCCTTCGAGACGAATCGAGCCGCGACCACGCGAGACATCGGTACACTGGAGTCACTTGTTCGTCACCGCAAATGGGACGAAGCGGAGGAAGCGTCTCGACTGTTGGACTCGCAATTTGCTGCGGTGCTAAGACCAGAGTCTTCGCTCGCTTCGGAGCAATGGGTTCTGGACATCCACGCACGTCTTACGAAGCAACAGGAATTCATCGCGGCCGACAAAGAGCGTCGTCTCCAGAAGGAGCGTGTCGTTGCGGAACGTGCGCGACAAGTCGCCGAGAAGCAGGCCGAGAAAGAGCGTACCGCTGTGGCCAAGCGAGAGGCTGCGGCAGCTGCGGTCGAAGCCATATGTGGTTCAAAACCTGACCAATCGTCTTGGGACGGAATGTTATTGGCGGTGGACCGCTACATGAAAGACAACCTCAATGACCCCAGCAGCTACGAAGGGTTGGGATGCACGACACCAGTGCTGACCACGACCTCGTGTTGGGTCGCAACTTGCAAATTCAGAGC
>Ga0302323_100005793_pt1 | contig 10136 bp, 6 predicted proteins | sample Fen_T0_3_FD_201950 | JGI IMG/M metagenome (GOLD analysis project Ga0302323, IMG submission 201950) | Peat permafrost microbial communities from Stordalen Mire near Abisko, Sweden - Fen_T0_3 | ecosystem: Environmental > Terrestrial > Soil > Wetlands > Permafrost | place: Sweden: Abisko... | reverse complement strand
TAGACATTCACCCGAAACACGTCCAGCCGGTTGTCGGTGTCACCGAGCTTCTCGCGCACCATCAATGCGACATGTTCCTCGCCCACGCGATATAGCTCTTCATCACATCCTGCACGGCCATCCCCGAGGGGAACCGTCGCCCGCACGACGTCAAGCAATCCGGCCGCCGGACACCCCCGGTCCACTACGTAGCGCCGAACGCCAACCGGGCAGGATCATCACACACGTCCGGCCGGCCCCAGCATGAACCACCACTGCTGAGGCCCGACGCGGGCGCCCACACCGACCCAGGAGAGAGTGCCGAGACCGTTGGCTTCGTCGGCGCGGGCACCGACGGCGGCGGGGAATTCGCCCGCGTCCGGTGGCCGGAGAAGTGGACCACCCGCCGCCTTCGAGCACCGACGCCCGGCACGAGTGAACGACCGACCGCGGTTTCGCGAACCTCCGGCGCAACGGGGTCACGCCGGTGGGACAATCAGGGATGACCTTTCCGGGAAGACCAGGCAGATCATCGGTGCGAACATGACCGACGGTGACCCGACACCGGCGTCACGCCCGGCCGGCGATTTCGACGTGCCGTCGTACCAGGTGGACCAAACGAGCACGTCTGCAGCGTGGCCGGCCGAGACAGCCACCACCGGCGCCGCCGGCCGGCAGCGGTCGCGCGGCCGATCCGCTGTGATCAGCGCGCTCCTCGGGCTCGTTCTGGTCGGCCTCGGCCTGTATCTGATCGTCGAGTTCGGCGCCCGGATCGTGGACGCCACCTCCGGTGGGCGGAACGCGTCGATCCCGGACATTGTCCTGGAGGTGATCGGCGCGGTGTGCCTGTTGGTGGGTGTCCTGCTCGATGGATGGTCACCGTGGGCCACCGCGCTGCCCGGGCTGGTCCTGACCGGATTCGGTGTTTGGTCGCTGGTCAGCATCGACGCCGCCAATCGAGTCACCGACTTTGCCAATACCGTCTTCTCGCGTGCCGATCTCGTGCTCTGGGGCGTGCCTGCCTGGGTCCTGGTGATTGGGGTGCTGCTGCTCGGTGCCAGCGGAGCGGTGACGATCGCTCGCTCCGCCGGTAGGACCCGTGGCCGATCGTGACGACCAGGGCGACCGGGGTCGTCCCGCGTAACCGGCGGTGGTGACGCCGGCCGGCGCACCTCGTCATCCGCCCCCACCGAGGGGGTCCGACGGCTGTGTTTTTTAACCGCCGGACCTGGGCCCAGTGCATGAGCTCGACGCGACCGGCCCGCCGGCATCATCGCGCCCCGGGCGGCCGAAAGCACCCCGCGCGGCGGCGTCGAGCCTGTCGGGTTCCGCCCGTCGGGATAACGGTGCCCAACGGCGCGCCCGTCCAAAGCGGTCAATCCGGTCAAAACCCATTGCGGCCGTGAGCCCACTCCGCTCCAATCGACGTACCGAGCGCGCAAACCGCGCCAACTCCCGCCGAGGACCCATCGCCGATGACGACGACTGCCGATTTCACCGTCGAAGAGCTGCCGATCCCCCCGAACGTCGACGTTCCGATGGCGGCCGACTTCGTGGAAATGGTCGGTGTCCGCAACGCCGTCGAATTCGTCACACTCGGCTGCGAAGCGCTTGCCTATTCCGCGGCCGAATTGCTGCCGGTGTACCGGACTCAGCAATACGAGCCCAAGCGCATCTTTGTCGCCCGGATGAGGCACGGGACCAGTGAGCGGACCGGCGGACCGATCGTCGGGCGGGCGATTCTCTCGTGGTCGATCGCCCAGAACACATCGTCGTCGTGGGTCGCCGCCGAGGTCCTTCCCGATCATCGCGATCGGGGGATCGGTTCGGCACTGTTCGCTCTCGTCGAGGACCTGGCCGGCCGGTCCGGAAGGCCGAGCCTCCAGGTCGAAGCCCTGCATTCCGCCGCCGCCGGTGGTGAACGCGTCCGCTCACCAACGGGCTACGGAGCCTTGCCGACGGCCGACCCAGGAGTGCGCTTCCTGACCCGGCGGGGTTATCGGCTCGAGCAGGTCGCACGGGTCAGCTTTCTCGACCTCCCGGTGGACTGGTCGTCGCTCGCCGAGCTGGACCGCCGTGCCGCCGACGCCGCGGGGGCCGACTACACCGTCGTGAGCTGGACCGGCAGGACCCCGCGGGAGTGGATGGGCGATCTGGCAAACCTGAGGACCCGGATGAGCACCGACGCACCGTCGGCCGGACTGGACATGGACGAGGAACCCTGGGACGACGCAAGGGTGGCCAGCCACGACGACGCCCTCGCGGCGGGCCGGCGCACGACACTGACGGTCGGCGCCAAGCACCTGCCCTCCGGCCGGCTCATCGGTTTCAGCGAACTGTCGGTTCCCGACGACACCGCTCGCGCCGTCCAGCAGCTGGACACCCTGGTGATATCCGCGCACCGTGGCCACCGGCTGGGGACGTTGCTCAAGATCGCCAACCTGCGTCGGCTGTCCGCCTTCAGCCCGGCCTCCGGACTGGCTTACACGTTCAACGCCGAAGAGAACCGGCACATGCTCGACGTCAACGAATCGATCGGCTTCCGAGCCGTCGGATATGAGGGGGCGTGGCGGAAACAACGCTGAACGGGGATTTGCCTCGACCTCGCTGATCCAAACCCACCAGAACGCGCCGCTTTGGTCCCATTTGGCGCCGTTTTCGTCCGCGATGTGACCGGCACAGAACCCGGTTGATCGCCGTTTCGGGCCCACAGCAACCCCACAGCAACGGCCTGCTGGTCACACAGCGAGACCGCCGAGGGTGAGTGTCATGAGCGCGGACACCCTCCCGAATACTGCCGGTGACGACACCCGACCCCGGACCTCCAGCATGGTCGGTCGGCCGACAACCTTGGCGCTGGACATCGTGGTGCCCGTTTACAACGAGCAGACCGACCTGGCACCGGCCGTTCATCGGCTGCACGAGTACCTGACGACCAAGGTCCCGCTGAGTTTCCGCATCACCATTGCCGACAATGCCTCGACCGACGAGACCCCGGACATCGCCGACCGGTTGGCCGCCGAACTGCCCGAGGTCCGGGCTTTCCATCTCCCCGAGAAGGGCCGCGGCCGCGCGCTGAAGATCGTGTGGACCGATTCTGACGCCGATGTCCTGGCCTATATGGACGTCGACCTGTCCACCGACCTCGCCGCTCTCCTTCCGTTGGTCGCTCCGCTGATCTCCGGGCATTCGGATTTGGCCATCGGGACCCGGCTGCACCGGGGATCCCGGGTCGTCCGAGGACCGAAGCGCGAACTCATCTCGCGTGCCTACAACCAGATCCTGCGCCGGACCCTGGCCGCCGGGTTCTCCGACGCCCAGTGCGGGTTCAAGGCGATCAGATCTGATGTGGCGCAACAACTGCTCCCGCTGGTCCAGGACACCGGCTGGTTCTTCGACACCGAGCTGCTCATCCTGGCCGAGCGCAGCGGCATGCGTATCCACGAGGTGCCGGTGGACTGGGTGGATGACCCGGGATCAACGGTCGACATCATCCAGACCGCCAAGGCCGATCTCAGGGGCGTGGCCCGGCTTGCCCGGGCGCTTGCCTCGGGGGAACTGCCGTTCGCCGAGATCCGGCGGCAGCTGGGCCGCGCACCCCTGGAACCCACGACACCGGGAGTACCGACCGGTATGACCAAACAAGTCGTTCGATTCGCCGCGGTCGGAGTCGTGAGCACCCTCGCCTACCTGGTGCTGTTCCTCGCGCTGCACACCGTCGTCGGAGCCCAGGCCGCCAATTTTCTCGCGCTGGCCCTTACCGCGGTCGCCAACACGGCGGCGAACCGGCGGCTGACCTTCGGTGTCCGCGGCCGGGCGGGTGTGCTCAGGCACCAGTTCCAGGGATTCGGCGTCTTCCTGCTCGGCCTGGCCATCACCAGCGGATCCCTCGTTGTCCTGCACGCGGTGAACCCGGTGCCGAGCAACCTGGTGGAAATCACCGTCCTGGTGGTCGCGAACCTGCTCGCCACCGTGGTGCGGTTCCTGCTGATGCGGGGCTGGGTGTTCCGCCGGCCCGCGGCCGCCGGGACCTGAGACGCGGTCGCCAGGACATGAGAACCGCAGCACTCACGACCAAGCACGTGAGAACCCAGTGCCGACCCGCGCACGCACCGGCGCAGCGCTGCCATGCCTCTCGCGCATCCCCGGCCGGCCCGGGTAGCCACCCGCGAACCGGACACCTATGCCGACGACGAAAGCGAACCCTGTGATGACCGGAATGATGACGACCGACACCCCCCTGACCGCATCGACCCCCGCGCCGGTGTCCGGCGATCCGCCCGCCCCGCAGGCCGGCGAACCACCTCGTTCGCGTGGCCGGGTGGCTCGGCTGTTCCTCGGGGGCCAGGACGACCCTCGGTGGGCACGCCCCGCCTTGTGGGCCCTGCTGGTGGCCACCGCGGTGCTGTACCTGTGGAACCTCTCGGCGTCCGGCTATGCCAACGACTACTACGCCGCCGCGGTGAAATCCGGCACCGAATCATGGAAGGCGTGGTTGTTCGGTTCGCTTGACTCCGGCAACTCGATCACGGTCGACAAGCCACCCGCGTCGCTGTGGGTGATGGTGCTGTCCACCCGGATCCTGGGATTCAGCTCCTTCGCGATGCTGCTGCCGCAGGCGCTCATGGGCGTCGGAACCGTCGGGCTGCTCTACGCCTCGGTGCGCCGGTGGTCGGGCCCCGCGGCCGGTCTGGTCGCCGGTGCGTTGCTCGCGCTCACCCCGGTGGCCGCCTTGATGTTCCGGTTCAACAACCCGGATGCGCTGCTGACCCTGCTGATGACCGCGGCCGCCTACTTCGTGATCAGGGCCGTCGAAACACCGATCGGCCGGCGCGCGCTGCGCTGGCTGCTGCTCGCCGGTGTGGCGATCGGATTCGCGTTCCTGACCAAGATGATGCAGGGCCTGCTGGTTCTGCCGGCGTTCGCGCTCGCGTACATCGTGGCCGGGCGAGCGGCGTCGATCTGGACCAGGATCTGGCATCTGCTGGCGGCAGGGGCCGCCGTCGTCGTCTCGGCCGGTTGGTATGTCGCCCTGGTGGCGCTGTGGCCGGCCGACTCGCGACCGTACATCGGAGGCAGCCAGACCAACTCGCTGTGGGAACTGGCGATCGGCTACAACGGGCTCGGCCGGATCTTCGGCGGCTCGGGTGGCGGCGGCGGCGGTGCGGGTGGCGGCGGTGCGGGTGGTGGCGGTGGCCCGGGTGGGGGTGGCGGTGGTGGCGGCTTCGGCGGTTCGGTCGGCATCGGCCGGATGTTCAACACCAGCTTCGGCACCGAGATCTCCTGGCTGATCCCGGCGGCCCTGATCGGCCTGATCGCCGGCCTCTGGTTCACCCGGCGTTTCCCGCGGACCGACCGGATCCGCGCCGCGTTGTTGCTCTGGGGTGGCTCGTTGATCGTCACCGCCCTGGTGTTCTCGTTCATGGAGGGCACGATCCATCCCTACTACGCCGTCGCGCTGGCACCGTCCATCGCTGCGGTGGTGGCGATCTCCGGCCGGGAGCTGTGGCGGGGCCGCGCGAAGACCGTGGTCCGCGTCGTCCTGGCAGCGATGATCGCGGTGAGCGGTGCCTGGTCGTTCGTGTTGCTGGGCCGCGACGCAAGCTGGTTGCCCTGGCTGCGCTGGGTCGTGCTGATCGGGTCCATCCTGGGCGCCGGCCTCCTGGCGGCGTCCACCGCCAAGCTGCGCCGGCTGGCCATCATCGGCCTGCTGGTCGGTTCGCTGACCGCGCTGGGCGGCACCGCCGGGTACACGGTGGCCACCGCCGCGACACCCCATTCGGGCTCCATCCCCACCTCCGGCCCGACCGGCTCGGCGACCGGCGGATTCGGCGGATTGGGTGGATTGGGTGGATTGGGTGGCAGAACTGGTCGGGGATTCCCCGGCGCAGGGACCGGCGACGGTTCAGCGTCCGGACAGCTGCCGTCGGGCGCCTTGGGTCAAGCACCCGGCGGGACCGGAACGACCGGTGCAGGGGCGACCGGCGGGACCGGAACGACCGGCGGGACCGCACCGGCCCCGGGCGGCGGAGACTCGGCCGGAAACGCGAACAGCGAGCTCGTCGCGCTGCTGAACGCGACCACCACCCGGTGGTCGGCGGCAGCGGTCGGTGCGCAGTCCGCCGCCGGGTACATCCTGGCCAGCGACACCGCCGTGATGGGCATCGGTGGGTTCACCGGCAGCGACCCGTCGCCGACCCTGGCGAAGTTCCAGCAGTATGTCACCGACGGGGACATCACCTACTTCATCGCCGGCGGTGGCCAGGGTGGCGGTGCGGGCGGACCCGGCGGGTCCAGCGGCTCGGGTTCGGAGATCACCGCCTGGGTCGAAGCCACCTTCGCTTCGACCACGGTGGGCAGCGCGACGGTGTACGACCTGACCAGCCCGCTGACGTCCTGAACCAGCTCCGCCAGCCGGCACAGCTCCGCGGTTTCACACTCCTGCTGCCGGGTTCACCCGGAAGCGGAGCGGGAACCACGGAGCTGTGCGTTTGCCGGTGCCAAAGTCCTGTCAGAATCGGGCTTGACCCTGACGTAACGTCAGGCGTCATTCTCGTAGACATCCGGGTCACAAAGAACCGGACATCCCGCCCAGGAGAGCAATGAGCTACACGGTCGGACAGGTCGCGGGCCTGGCCGGTGTGACGGTCCGGACGTTGCACCATTACGGCCAGATCGGGCTGCTCGAGCCGCAGAACCGGAGCGGAGCCGGCTATCGCCGTTACTCCGACGACGACCTGCAGCGACTGCAGCACATCCTGTTCTACCGCGAGCTCGGATTCGCCCTGGACGAGATCGCGACCATTCTCGATGACCCCGGCGCCAGTCCCGGAGCGCACCTGCGCCGGCAGCGTGAGCTGCTGAACAACCGGATGGCCCGGCTTCGGATGATGGTCGCGGCCGTCGAAAAAGAACTGGAGGCATACACGATGGGAATCCAACTCACTCCCGAGGAGAAATTCGAGATCTTCGGGCCGAATTACAGCGAGGACTACGAGACCGAAGCCGAGCAGCGCTGGGGTGACACCGATGCCTGGAAACAGTCGCAGCAGCGAACCGCCACGCTGACCAAGGAACAGTGGATCGAGGTCAAGGACGCCGGCGACGACCTCAACCGGCGACTGGCGGCGGTCATGCTGGGCGGAGCCGCGGCGGACAGCGTCCAGGCGATGGACCTGGCCGAGGAACACCGGCGCGCCATCGAGACGTTCTACGACTGCCCGCATGGCATGCACCGGGGCCTGGGCGAGATGTACGTCGCCGACGAGCGGTTCAACCGGACGTACCAGGACGTCGCGCCCGGGCTGGCGGTGTGGCTGCGAGATGCCATCAACGCCAACGCCGATCGCGCCCAGACCGCGGCGGACAGCTGAGCAGCACCGGCGGCGGAACCGAATCCTCCGGTCACCCCTTGTGGCAGATCACCGTTTCGGGATGCGATCGACGACGTCGGTCCGGAGACGGTGATCAACCAGGACTGGGGACGTCGCCACCAGGACCGGCAGGACCGACCGCCGGATACCTGCCCGACCTACGGTGCCGCGGAGGCCACCGGCGCCTGGGCCTGCAGCGAGGCCAGCACCTCGGGATCCTGCAGCTGCATCCAGGCGATCACGTCCTGATAGGTCGCGCAGTAGGTGTCCGGCTGCCCGCACTTCTCCTTCATGAAGTCCATGGCCGGCGGGTTGAACGAGTCGCCGTTCCATTTGTTGAAGTGATTCGCGATCAGCACCGGCGCCCGGTTGCCGTTGTACGCCTGGTCGTACATGTAGTCGTAGGTCTTCTTGACGATGTCCCGGAGCTCGGGCGCGGTGGCCGGCTCGTTCTTGTTGCCGTTGAACTTGGCCCAGAAGTTGTAGTCCATCGCCATCGTCATGTCCTGGAAACCGGGCGAGTACACGTTGGGCATGTAGAACTCCCAGATGCCATCCTTCCGCGCCGGCCAGCCAATTCCGGAATACGGCGCGGGCATTGAGGAGTCGTACGCCATGCCGTGCGCCTTCCACGCCGGGACCAGCACCGGGAGACTGCCGGTCAGGCACGGTGTGCGGCCGCCCTTGATCGAGTCGATCGGCACGGTCAGGTCCGGTGCATCGGTGTAGCCGTTGAGTTTCTTCCAGTTCTTGACGAAGCCGAAGAACTGATCGAGTTCGTTGTTCCAGTCGGCGGTGTTCCACTGGTTGCCGCCGGGCAGATTGTCGTCGCAGAAATGCCCGTTGTAGTGGGTGCCGATCTCCATTCCCTTCGAGTAGGCCTCGTTCAGGTCGTTCACCTCGGTGACGATCTCGTCCTCGGGACCGCCGTAGCCGATGGACGCCTTGCCCGGCGCGTGGCCGGGCCCGGTGTACACGGCGGCGTTCTTCGCGGGGTCACCGAGCAGGTAGATCCCCGACAGGAAACCCGTGAAGCGCGAATTCGTGGGTGCCGCGGCATCCATGAACTCGTGCCAGCGCTGGTGCGATCCGGCGCCGTCGAACGAGAAGATGATGAACTGCGGAGCCTTGTCGCCGGGCTTCAGTTTGGTCATCGGGACGTTGGTCGCGGGCCGCTGCCCGGCGGCCGGCGCCGTTGTCGCCGGATCGGTGGCACCGGCGGTGTCGCGTGCATACGGGTCGGCCGACGACCCGGCCCCGGCGGTGCTGGTCTGGGTGAGGGTCAGCGGACTCGCGCTTCCCGCGGTCACGGTCTGGTTGCCCTGGTAGATCAGGACCCCGGTGACGATTGCCAACACCGCGACCAGTCCGATGAGCAGGTATCGGGCTCGCATTCACTCCTCGTTTCGCTCGTTCCACCTCGACGCCGTTCCACCCACGCGCTCGGTCAGGGCCGATCGGAGCCGGGGACCAACATCGGCCACGGCCGGGCAACGTCAGCCCACGGCTCGATGCCGGGGTGGTGCACGACCCACCGATGAAGGACGTCCGACCGGCGGCGGGGTTGCCGGCGACGAGCCGACCCTCCCGAAGTCAGGGTGCCATGCGCGGTCGGCGACTTGATGGAGATCCACGTGGGTGTCCGCACCGAATCCGGGTCGCTACCGGGTCCGGATCGGGAGTTCGGGGCGACTGCGCGGGCACGGTTGGCCTGGTCGAGGCTCCGGTAATCGCGTCAGGTGATGCCACCGAGGCTGTCAGATCAGAGGCCCTTGGCCAGTTCCCGCTTGAGGACCTTGCCGCTGGGGCCCATCGGCATGGCCTCTACGAACTCGATTCGCCGCGGGTACTTGTGGGCACCGAGACGCTCCCTCGACCAGGCGATCAGCGCGTCGCCGTCGAGGTCCGCGCCCTCGGGTGAGCGCACCACCACCGCGCAGATCTCCTCGCCGCGCACCGCGTCGGCGAAGCCGACCACCGCCACCTGGGCAATCCCCGGGTGACCGGCCAGCACCTCCTCGATCTCGCGGGGGTAGACGTTGAAACCGCCCCGCACGATGAGGTCCTTCGTCCGGTCCACGATGGCGATGAACCCGTCAGCGTCCTTGGTGCCCAGATCGCCGGACCGGAACCAACCGTCGACGACCGCCGCCGCGGTGGCCTCTGGGTTGTTCAGGTAACCGGCAAACACGTTGTGGCCGCGCATCACCACCTCGCCGATCTCGCCGGGTGCCAGCAGTTGGATCCAGCCTTCGACCTCCGGGGCGGCGATCTCCGCCTCGGTGCCCCAGATGGCCCGGCCGACCGTGCCGGGCTTGCGGCCGTAGACCGGCTGGTTGAACGTCGCCACCGGCGATGTCTCGGACAGCCCGTACCCCTCGTAGATGTCGGCGCCGAAGACGTCGGCGAACCGGTCGATGATCGCCACCGGCAGGCTCGCGCCGCCGGACATCGCGATCCGCAGGGTCGGACGACGCTCGTCCGTGCGCGCGGCGGCCAGCAGACCGACGTACATCGTCGGCACACCCATGAACACGTTGACGTCCTGCTCGACGATCAGGTCGAGTGCGGCGGCCCCGTCGAACCGCGGCAACAGCACCAGTGTCGAACCGGCGAAGAATCCGGCGTTCATCGCGCAGGTCTGGCCGAACGAGTGGAACAGCGGCAGGCACCCAAGGATCACGTCGTCCGTCGTCAGGAAAACGACGGACATGGCGGTCACCATCGCGTTCATGGTCATGTTCAGCTGGGTGAGCACGGCCCCCTTGGGGGTCCCGGTCGTCC
>Ga0302323_100005792_pt1 | contig 10138 bp, 8 predicted proteins | sample Fen_T0_3_FD_201950 | JGI IMG/M metagenome (GOLD analysis project Ga0302323, IMG submission 201950) | Peat permafrost microbial communities from Stordalen Mire near Abisko, Sweden - Fen_T0_3 | ecosystem: Environmental > Terrestrial > Soil > Wetlands > Permafrost | place: Sweden: Abisko... | reverse complement strand
GGCCCGCTGTCGCTCGCGGCGCATCCCGGCGGCCCGGAGGGCTCGCCGTACGGTCACCGGGGCGTGGTCGTAATGGAACGCCTTGTATTCGACCGCCCCGGCCCCGAAAGGCGACCAGCTCTGGCCGCCAAACAGGCGCCTGGCAATCGACTTGAGATTGCGCTTGTTCGCGTATTCGAGCACCAGGACCCCACCGGGGCGGAGAACACGGCCTAGCTCGGCGATCAGCGGCGCCGGGTCCCCGAAGTGGTGCAGCACGCGGACGCAGACCGCGGCGTCGAAGGAGCCGTCGGGGAAGGGGAGTGCCAGAGCGTCGCCGAGGCGGACATCGAATCGGGGGTCTCCGCTCAGGGTCTCCCGCGCTGCCGCGACGTGGACGTCCGACGAGTCCAGCAGAACCACTTCGTCAAAACCTGCGTACTCGCCGGCCAGCCGCCCGAAACCTGCCCCAACCTCGATCAGCCTACCGCCGGTCGCGGGCAGCAGAGCGCGCAACGCGACTCGGTCGCAGGCGTCCTCGTAAGTACGATCCGCCCAGAAGACGTCGCGGTATCCCAGGTCCTCATACGTGGCCAGGGGCTGGGGAGGCGAAGCGGTGGAGTCAGTCACCACGACCGAATGCGGCCCGGTGAAGTGGCTTCTGCCGTCAGGACGGGCTTGCGGCACCGACCGCACGGCGATGGACGGCGAAGTCGTCGGCGTTGCCCGACCAACCGCAGTCGCAACGGACGACGTTGGTCCGTGCGTTGTACTCCTCGATCAAGTGCGACTTAACCGGCCGGAGTGGGTTCGGAGCGACCGCCGTGCGGACTGGCCGAGCCATGTTGCCTCCTCCAACTCCCAATCCTGACGTAACCGGTGCACGGGAACCAGACTGACCCGGGCCGCGATCGCGACGCGACGGCTGCCTGAGGATCCGTGGGCGCTCGGAAACTGCACGCCGATTGGGGAACTGAGTGGATTCTACCAGACCCGTCTCCGAGCCCCGAGACGGCTCATCCCAGGCGCACGAAGGGCCGTATCACCTGCCGATACGGGCAGGTTGCCAGGCGAAGTCGAGGTTCTGGCCCAGAGAGCGGCGGACCTCGGCCTTCGGGCGCCCACGGCGTGAAGGGAGGGGTCCGAAATCGGCCGCAGGGACGTCTTGGGAGCGTCGCGTGACGGACACTCCACCTGACCGCGTTGTTGCGCTGTGATGTTCCCCTTGCAATACCATCTGGTCACGCTTCTGGACGCGGTGTAGGCTGGCCCCGTTCTCATGGCCTGGGGACCCCGTCATACAGGCCGTCGGAGCGTGAAAGCCGGCTCGTCGCCGGTCCGGGACGAGGCCGGTCAAGTTGGAGAAGGAGGCTCTACACGTGCTGAATGAGATCCTGGCGAAGCTGGATCAGAACGAGAAGCTGATCGGTGGCGGCGCCGCCCTTTCGGTCATAGGCTGGGTCCTTGGGCTCGTGCTCGTCGGCGGCGGCTGGTATGGCGCGTCGAACGCGCAGGCCCTCGATCTGGGCGCAGCGGTCGTCGGCGTCATCGCAATCGTGATCCTGTATCTGACCTACGCTCCCAACACGAACATCACCTGGCCGCAGCCGGTTCCGGTGATCCAGCTCGTGCTCGGGGTCCTTGCCGCAGTCGGCGGCGTTCTCGGCGTCCTCATGGCCTTCACCTACGACCCGTTCGGCGGACTCGGCGCTTACTGCTCGAGCGCTCTGGGCAACCTCTGCCCCAGCAAGCCGATCCTCCTGTTCGTCGTCGCGATCGCCGTCCTTGTCGGCGGCGCCGCTCAGGCGTATGGCGCATACATGAACTGGAACGCCAAGAAGGCGTAACACTCGAGCGCAAAGAACGGCGGTCGCCGAAAGGCGGCCGCCGTTTTGTTATGCCCGGAGCCGGGGGGTTGATCAGGCGGACTTGGCGCCTTCCCCGTGGACCACTCGGAAACAGTCGGAGCAGTAGACAGGCCGGTCCATGTGCGGCTTGAACGGCACCTGTGCCTGGTTCCCGCAGCGTGAACACAGTGCGGCGAAGTACTCGCGAGGACCGGGCGAAGCCCCGCGATCGTCGGACCGGCCATCCCCGCCGACTCGGCCGGACCGCCTGGCCGCGCGACAGCTGGGGCATCGTTTGGGATCCGACACGAACGCCTTCTTGGCGTAGTACTCCTGGTCGTCGGCCGAGTGGACGAACTCGGCGCCGCAATCGACGCACGTCAGGGTTCGATCGACGTAACTCACGTTTCTCCTCCCGGAGCCGCCTTTACTTCCACCGGCGCTCCCGAGGGCGATCGAATCCGAGGGTATGCCGCGACCGCAGGGCCTCATGGCGGCCCGGCGAGCGCCTCCTGATCTCGATTCCGAATGCCGGTTGGGACGAACCGGAGCCGCGAGGTTAGCACGCAGATCACCCGGAATCGGGCTTTGTCCACAAGAGTTGGGCAGGGTGATACGGAATATGCCGCCAACGTCACGGCGCCGCGATATGGCGGCTCTCCGAACCTGGCACAATCGACCGGATGCTCCGCTTGCTTCACACCGCCGACGTCCATCTGGGGGCCAGGCACACAGACCTTGGTGAGCGCGCGGCCGTGCTCCGAGAAAGGCAATTCGCCGCCTTTCGCGCCTCCGTTGACCTCGCGATCGCCGAGCAGGTCGACGTCTTCCTCGTGGCCGGGGATCTCTTCGACTCGAACACCCAACCGCGCCGTTCCGTGGAGCGTGTCGCCGCCGAGTTGAGCCGTCTGGTCCGGGCGGGCATCCGGGCGGTGATCATCCCCGGAACCCACGACGTCTACGACGGCGCCTCGATCTATCGCTCGTACGACCTCGCCAACATGGCCAGGGCCACCAGCGACTGGATCGTGGTGCTGACGCCCTACCTGCCCGACATCGTGTTCCCGCAGCTGGACGCCGTCATCTACGGCCGCGTGTTCGACACCAAGCGATCACCGCGCAGCCCGCTCGCGGGCCTCGACGCTCGCTCCGACACGCGGGCCCGCTGGAAGATCGGCATGGTCCACGGCGCCCTGTCAATTCCGGGCCGCACCGACGCCGATCAGGTGGTTTTCACGGAGGACGAGATCGCGCGCTCCGGCCTGGACTACCTCGCGCTCGGGCACTGGCACTCCGCGCTCGAGGGCAGGGCAGGGACGGTCACGTATGCCTATTCCGGTGCTCCCGAGCCGGTTGCGGTCGACCAGGACGGGGCCGGCCAGGTCCTGCTGGTCACGTTCGACGACCGTGAGGATCGGCGCGCCGTGACCATCGAAGCCAGGCGCGTGGGCCAGACGCGATCCGAGAAGCTCGATCTCGACGTGAGCACCATCCACAGCCAGCCCGACCTGATCGACATCATCGGCCGCCACACGGACGCGAACCTCGTCCTGGACGTGCGCCTTACCGGCCTCTACCCGGACGAGCTGGACCTGGACCTCGACGAGATCGAGCGCGCTCTGGGCCCCTCCTTCCTGCGCGTCCGCGTCCGCGATGTGTCGATCCCGGCGGCGCCGGACGGCATGATCGCGCCGCCGGACACGGTCATCGGGGCGTTCATTCGGACCGTGGAGCAGCGCATCGCCGAGATCGAGCTGAGTTCGCTCCCGGACGGCGACGACGGCAAGAACGTTCCCGGCCGGGCCGATGACTCGACGGGGCCGTCGCCTCTGGCAACGCCGGAGCTCGATCCCGCCGTTGAGCTCGCCGAGCTCCGCGAAGTGATGCGGCTGGGCCGTCACCTCCTCGAAGGTCGACAGGTGACCCTGTGAACGCGAGCGCCGGCCGATGAGGATCACCCGGCTTCAGCTGCACGAGTTCGGACGGCACCGCGACCTGGACATCGAACTCCACCCGGGCTTCACGATCATTCGCGGCCCGAACGAGGCCGGCAAGTCGACAATCCAGCGTGCCCTGGAGCTCGCGCTCTTCCGCAAGCCCACGGCCGCCACCGCCGAGCTCGAAGCGCTGAGGTCCTGGGGCGCCGGCGAGGAGGAGCGCTCGGTCACCTATCTCGAGTTCTTCGTGGACGACGAAACCGGTCCCGCCGGCGAGACGCTGTCCGTGCATGGCTCGCTGGAGAAGGAATTCCGAGGCCAGCGCGGTCACGTCCTACTCCGTCTGGGCAGCGAGGAATACGCCGATCCGTCCAAGGCCGAGGAGGTAATCGGCAATCTCACCGGCATTCCCAACGAGGCCTTCTTCAGGTCTACTGCTTCGATCCGCCATCAGGAGATGGAGGACCTCGACCGTGACGAGGGCGCGCTCCGAGACCGGCTCCAGGCGAGCATCGGCGGCGGAGACAAGGGCTCATCGAGGGCGAAGGCCAGACTCGAGGACGCGGTCCGAGCCCTGCGGTCGCGCGGTGACAAGAATCCCGGCCGTCTGAAGATCGCCGAAGAGGCAGTGACGCGAGCCGAGCAGGCGCTTCGCTCCGGTGAGGCCGCACTCGAGAAGCTCGAGCACGATCGCGACGAATTGGCCCAGGCCCGGGACGTACGGCTGAAGGCCGAGAAGGCGCTCGCCGAGAGTCGCAACCTGCTCGAATCGGCGCGCCAGGGCGAGCGTCTCCGTACGGACAGCGCCGTCATCGCCGAGCGGTTCGAGAGATACCGCCAGGCCGCCGATGCGCAGCAGCATCTCCTGGATCTGGAGGCCGTGCCGGAGCGATCGATCGCCCACCTTCGCGATCAGCTCGAGCGGATGCGCGTCCTGCAGAGCCGAGTCTCGATCTTGCAGGAGCAGCTTCGGGGAGACCTGGGACCGGAGGTGGAGCCGGACGAGCCCGAACCGGCGTACCTCATCTATGGACTCACGACGCTCGCGTGCTTTGTCGCCGGCGGCGTCGGAGCGACCCTTGCGATCCTCATGTCGATGATCCTGCTGATCGTGCCCGCGCTCATCCTGGTAGCCGCCGGTATCTTCGTGTTCACACGCTTCCAGGAGCGGCGCTCCGTGGCGGTGAACGTGCGCCGCATCAACGACTCACGGGGACGCGACCGGACGCTGCGACGTCAAGGCCGGGTGGGCACCGAAGAGGGTCTGCGCGTCGCGCAGTCCGGCGTACAGAACATCCTGCGTGAGCTGCAGGTCCGCGACATCGCCGCGGCCGAACAGCTTCTCGCCTCCGAGCAGGCCCGCCGCCAGGAGATTGCCACTCTTCAGGTCCAGATCTCGGCCCTGCTAGCCGGCCAGAACGCCACGAGCGTGATCGACCTGCGCGACCGGGCCGCGCTCGAGATCGAGCAGAAGTCGGCCGCGCTGAGCGCCCTCGGTCCACTGGCCAGCGACGCCCGCGCTCGCGAACGGCTCGAGGCCGAGGTCCGCGATCGCCACGCGGCGCTCGAGCGGTCGCGCGACAACGAGGCTGCGGCTATCGCCCGCGTCGACGCGAACCCCGTGGACTCCGAGCAAGTGGCCGGCGAGGCCGAGCGGCTGATCACCTGGCGCGATCAGCTGACCGCCCTGCGCCACAGAGTCCGCATCTACGAGAAGACGCTCAAGGCAATCGACATCGCCGAAGGCATGACGATGCGTAAGGCCACGCGCTTCCTCGAGCAGCAGGTCGGGCGCGACATCGGGCGGCTCACCGGCGGACGCTACAAGAAGGTCAGCATCGACGATCAGACGCTCGACATACAGGTCTGGGCGCCGGAGAAGAACAACTGGGTCTCGGCCTCCCGTTTGAGCAAGGGCACCATCGACCAGGTGTTCCTGGCCGCACGTGTCGGCCTGGTGCGTCTCGTGACGCAGGGACGGCATCCACCGCTGATCCTGGACGACCCGTTCGTCACCTTCGATGACACCCGCGCGTCTCGCGCGGCATTGCTGCTGCGCGAGATATCGGCCGATTTCCAGGTGATCTACCTGGCTACGTCCAATCGCTATGACGCCCTGGCCGACAAGGTCGTGGAGCTCCCCGGCCCCATCGAAGCCGAACCCGGCGCGCCGGTCGGCAGGTCGCTCATGCCGGCCGCTGGGCCGCTCGCGGCGGCCGTGAACTCGGCTTCATCGCCTTCGGCGCTTCCGGCCCCGACGTTCTACCGGGCCGTTCCCGGCGTCCCCGGCTTCGGTCCGGGACCGCTTGCGTCGCGCATCGCCAATCCCGCGATACCCGTAGCCGTGCAACCGCCGGTGGCGCCCGTACCGCTGGAGGACGTCGCGTGGATCGCGGAGGCTCGCAAGCCCGAGCCCGAGCCTGAACCCGAGCCCGCTGTCGAGCCCGAGCCCGAGCCCGAACCAGAAGCCGAAGCCGTGGTCGAGCCCGAGCCCGTGGTCGAGCCGACGGCCGAAGCCGCGGCCGAGCCCGAGCCCGAACCAGAAGCCGAGCCCGAAGCCGTGGTCGAGCCCGAACCAGAAGCCGAGCCCGAACCAGAACCCGAGCCCGCGGTCGAGCCCGAGGTCGAGCCCGCGGTCGAGCCGACGGCCGAAGCCGCGGCCGAGCCCGAGCCCGAACCAGAAGCCGAGCCCGAACCAGAAGCCGAGCCCGAATCAGAACCCGAGCCCGCGGTCGAGCCCGCGGTCGAGCCCGCGGTCGAGCCTGCGGTCGAGCCTGAGCCCGAGCCTGAGCCCGAGCCCGAGCCCGAGCCCGAGCCGGAGCAAGAGCAGCCGGTGGCCCAGCCCGAGCCGTCGGGCGTCGAAGATGCCACGTTGGAGGCCGCTTCCGAGTCCCTCGACGAGGAGGCGGACCAGGTACCCGAATTTACCTTCAGGATCGCGGACGACGAAGACGAACCCGAGCCCGAACCCGAGCCCGAACCCGAGCCCGAACCCGAGCCCGAACCCGAGCCCGAGCCCGAGCCCGAGCTCACGTCCCAGGTAGAGGCTTTCCGCGAGGACGCCGGCTCGCTGCGCGAGCAGGCTGGGCGTCCGGCGGAAGGGGATGCCCAGGCCGGCGCTTCGGCCATCCGCTTCCCGCAGGCCGTGCGGTCTGTCCCCTGGCATCAGCATTTCGATCCGGCCGCGCCCGCCGCGCCCGCCGCGCCAGAACCGCATGCCGCGCCCGCCGTGCCAGAACCGCCTGCCGAAAGCCACGACACTCGGCCGGCGATCGTTTGGTCGGACGACTCCGACGGTCATCCCTAGGGCTTGGAGGCGGCAGTGGCAGGCGAAGTTCCGGAAGGGCTGGCGATCGAGCAGATCTGGGTCGCCGAGTGCGCATACGCGCCCGACGCGGTCGAAAAGAGGCCGGCAGTTCGGGCCGAGCACCTCGCACGCATCGGCCGGCTGAGAGCCGAGGGCATCATGGTCGAAGCAGGTGGGTTCGCGGACATGTCCGGCTCGCTACTTCTCCTGCGAGTCCCCACCGAGGAGGCTGCGCTCGAGCTGGTGAAATCCGATGTCTACTGGACCTCGGGCGTCTGGACGGACTTCCGCATCCGGAGTCTGGGCCACGTCGTGCGCATCGACGAGATCCCCGCGCTGTAGGCCTAAGGGAAGGCGATAGTTGCCGTCAGGTTCGGCCGCGAAGCGTCCGGGCTCCCGTTGAGCAGTTCGACTCGATAGGTCTTTCCCGTCGCAATCGGGTGCGAATAGGACGGCGAGACCGACATTGCGGCAGGGTATGTCACCTGATCGACCGTGACGGATCTGGTCGCCGACACATCCGCGAGCGAAACCGAAGCCGCGAAAGCGGTTGCTCCCCACGATGCCTCCAGCGTCAGGCGGCCCGTAGTTCGCGCCTTGAACGTTGCCTGAAGACTCCGCACCGAATCGGGATTGGGCGAACCCTGGAACCGCCCGTACATGACCCAGATCAACGGCTGCCTGGAGGGCCACCGGAATGCGATGTCCACGGTCGGGGAGCCATGGTCCGCCGACGTGAGGGTCACCGTCCAGCGCGAGTGGTCGGTGGGTGCAACGATCGAAGTGAAGCCGGGCGCAACGCCTTCCTGGCACGCCTGCGCGGCGTCGTCCACGGCGAGGCAGATACGGGAAGTGTCGGATGGCGAGGACGACACGATCTCGGCAGAGACGGCGCCTGGTCCATCGCTTGCGAAGATGAATGTGCGCGTCGTCCGGTTCGGGTCGTTGTCCGCGTCCAGCACGACGTTGGTAAAGGTGATCGCGGCAGTGGGTGCCGTCTGGGTTGGGATCGATCGCGGTGAGCTCGTCTGATCGCTGGTTCCGAGCGGCGAGCGAGTCGCCGCACTTGGCATCCCGGATTGCGACCCCGATGGCACGGCACCCGAAGGCGAACCCGTCGCTGTGGGCACGGCCGCCACGGGCGACATCGCCGGCACGGTCCCTGCCGCCGAGCCGGAGCCGCTCATCCGCGGAATGACCACGAGCGTTCCGACTGCCAGCACAGCGACCAGCGCCACTGCGGCCCCGGTCGCGAGCTTGCGTCGGCGAGTACGGAAGAGTCCCGCGCCGGCGCCGCGCAATCGACCGCTCAGCCGCGCCGTCCGTCCGGGACTCGCCGGCTTGTCGGCGGCAGCAGGCGTGACGCCGGCGTCGATCGTATCGTCGAGAAACGGGTACTCGTCCGCCGGAACGGGCGCGGCCGGATACTCCGCCAGGGAGAACTCCTCGAGATCCCCGGCTCTCGTCGGGGCGTCGGGATCGGAGGGTGCGTCGTACGGCCCGGGCGCAGCGTCGTTCTGCGGTTGGTCGTCCAAGCCGGTTCACTCCACTCAACTGCCCGAGTCGGGCCTTCGTCTGCTACCGGCCCGGGCTTTGAGAGGCGCGGAGCCGCTATGGGAAGGTGATCTCCGCGGTGAGGTCAGGACGACCGTTGTCGGGCGACGAGTCGCGAAGTCTCCCTTGATAAGACTTCGTCTGGTCAACCTTGAAGCTGTAGGTGGGTGTTACCGAAGCTGCCTGCGGATATGTACGAGTGTCGATCGTCAGCGAGGGTGCGCTCGTCACATCCCACAGGGTCATCGACACGTCCGCGGTAATCGTCGTCCACACCGCCTGTACGTTCACGGTGCCGGCTTTGCGCGGCTTGAAGGTGAACGCGAGGCCGTTCAGCGCCTCCGACACGCCTGAGGTGCTGCTTCCCTGGAGGCGGCCGTGGTTCACGGTTACCTTGGGGTTGACGGACGGCCAGGTCATGGTGACGTCCACCGCCGGCGCCGATGTTGAATACCCCTGAAGCGCCATGGTCCACGTGTTGTGGCCCGGATCGGCCTTGCTCTGGAGGAAGCTGACCAGGGTCCCAACCTTGCAGGCGAAGTCACCCAGGTCGACCTTGATGCACATCTTGGCCGTGCCGCCCTTGGATATCTTCGTCACGGCGAAGGTCACCGGCCCGGGGCCGTCGGAGACGAACGTGAAGGTACGCGAGAAGCCGTTTGTGTCCTTGCTCGCGTCAAGGCCCAGGTTTGTGAATGTGATCGTCGCCGGATCGCCCGGGCCGGATGCCGGAGTGGCAGAGGCGGACACGACCGGCACCACGCTCGCCGTCTGGCTCTGGCCCGGGATGACGGTGCCGGTCGGCGTGGCGTCCGGCGCCTGACTCGCGACGCTGACCAAGCTCGAATCGGGGCTCGAACTGGTCGTGGGGGACCCACTCTTGCCGCCCACGACAAGTAGCGCACCTGCCACTCCGATGAGCAGCGCGCAGATCACTCCGAGCGTGATCGAGATGTTCTTCCAGGTTCTGTCGTTCACCCGGCTCCTCCTGTCCGATCCGTCCGCCTGTCGGCGGCGGACCAGGGAAAGATACCGCCTGCGGGCACTTCGGGGAGAACCACGGCGCGCGCCCCTCGCCGAGAAGCCTCCGGCGGCGCTCGCGGCCCGGCGCGGCGGGGAACATCTCCTGCCGTTCCGCCGCCAGTCGGATAGTCTGCGGCAGTGAGTCTCCACGACGCGCCGGATTGGCGGCGCCTGCTTGCCCTGTACTGGATCACGTCATTCGTCGAAGGGCTGGGCGTGTCCCAGATATATGCCTTCATGCTCAACCGGCTGAAGGACGTTGGCATGCCGGACGGAGACATCCCGCACTTCGTGGGCCTGCTCGGTTCGCTCTTCTTCCTCACCGGGCTACCGCTGATACCGCTGTGGGGCGTCTGGGCGGACAAGTACAGCCGAAAGGCGGTCATCGTCCGCAGCGCCCTCGTCGAAGCGGTTGTGTTCGGGATCATCGCGTCCAGCCAGCAGACCTGGCAGCTGGTGGTGGGGATGCTGCTCGTAGGATTTCAGCTGGG
>Ga0302323_100005790_pt1 | contig 10139 bp, 6 predicted proteins | sample Fen_T0_3_FD_201950 | JGI IMG/M metagenome (GOLD analysis project Ga0302323, IMG submission 201950) | Peat permafrost microbial communities from Stordalen Mire near Abisko, Sweden - Fen_T0_3 | ecosystem: Environmental > Terrestrial > Soil > Wetlands > Permafrost | place: Sweden: Abisko... | reverse complement strand
CGGGAGCGGGGGAGGTGACGTAGGGCCGGGAGGGCGCTAGGCTCCTCGGTGGTGACCCTGCCGGCGCCCGTCGATCTGATCGCGGTCCGGGGCCTGCTCGACGAGGCCCTGTTCCGGATCCACGACGCCGACCCGGCGCTGCCCCGCGAGGAGGCCGCGGACGGGATCTCCCGCGCGCTGGCGCACGTCTACTCCGCGCTGGCCAGCGGCGGGAACTTCGATCGGTTTCGGACCGAGGCCCTGGCCGCGCTGGAACAGGCCCAGCGCGCGCTCTCCCTCCTGCAACCGCACGCCTCCCGATCGCCGCCCAGCACCACGCTGGTCTCGCTGGTGGGTCAGGCGACCCAGGCGCTGATCGAGATCCGCTACCGGACTCTGCCGCGGGGCCTCCCCTCGCCTCAGCAGGGCCACGGCACCCCCTCGATCCGCGCCTCGGTGCGCGAGCCGATGTTGCTGGAGTTCGTGCGACCGCTCATCGAGCCGTCCGTCCCCTGCGCGGCCAATCCGCAGGCGCCCGCGGACGACCTCGACTGCACGGACATGGACGGCGACGCGCCCGGACCCGAGCTCGAGCCGCCCTCGAAGCGCGCGCCCGAGGCCGAGCGCTCAGCCGCTCGCTCCTCCTGGCCCGTGGCGATCGACGTGGCGGCCGACGAGCGGAGCCCCGACGCCGTGCCGACCGAGCACCAGGTCTTGCTGCGGCACGCCCGGGTCGCGGTCGAGGAGCTGGGAAGGCTCGGCGTGCAACGCCGCGCGGCGCCGGACGAGGGGTGGCTGAGCCGGTCGGAGCAGGAGAGTCGCCTGCTGGCCCGGCTGGACGCGGTGCTCGCCTGCGGCACCTGGGTGCTTCCTCACCTGGTCCAGATACTCGAAGAGCGCCCCCTTCCCGATCCCGAGCTCACCTGGGCCTTGCTCTTCGTCTTTGGCAGCGTGGCGGGCGACGACGCCTGGGACCAGGCCCGCCGCCTGCTGGAGCGAACGCACCTGGACGATCCCCCCGAGATGGCCGACGCCATCTCCGACGCCCTGGCGCTGGTCCCGCACCCAGGCGCGCCGGCCACCTTGATGGCGTGGCTGGGCGATCGATCCCGCGCGCGGCGGCTGATCGCGCTGCGGGCCGCCTCCCGGCGCGGCATGCTCGACAGCTCCGCGGCGCACGCGGCCGCGCGCGATCCGTCGGCCAGCCTGGCGATCGCCGGCGCCGAGGCGCTCGCGACCAGCCTGGGGCCGATCGACCCGCACGCGCTCTGGGCCGCCATGCACCGGCCGAACGAGCCGGTGGTCGCGGCCGCCATGGAGAGCGCGGTGGTCCGGCGGACCGACCTGGGCCAGCGTCGCGCGCTGGCGCTGGTGACCGAAGGGCGCCCCGAGTTCGCCGGCGCGGCGCGGCTCCTGGCCGTCACCTCGGGTGAAGACGCACGCGGCCCGCTGCTCGAGGCCGCCACCCTCTCGCCGGGCGGCGTGGAGGCCCTCGGCTGGTTCGGCCACCTCGACGCCGTCGAGCCGCTGCTCGCGCTGCTGCAGGGCGAGCACCGGATCCCGGCGCTGATGGCGCTCCAGCGGATCACCGGCGCCTCCCTGACCAAGGAGCGGCCCACTCCGGAGTACCAGGCCGGCGCCGCGCCTTTCACCCAGAGCTCTGGACCGGTTCCGGCCACCGAGCATCTCCTCGCGGACCCCGAAGCCTGGTCGGCCTGGTGGGCGCGCTGGGGCCGGGCCGCCCGCAGGGAGACGCGCTTCCGCTGGGGGCACGCCTGGAGCCCGGCCGACGACCTGGCCGAGATGAAGGCCGGAGCCGCGCCGCGCCGCGACCGCTGGCTCGCGTATCTGGAGCTCTGCGCGCGCACCGGCGCGGCGTCGCCGTTCGATCCCGAGGCGTTCGTCCCGCGGCAGGAGGCCCAGCTCGCCGCCTGGTCCACGCTCCTTGGCTCGGTCCAGCACGAGGCAACCGGAACCTGGCCGGTGGCCGCCTTGCCGTGAGCCGTGAGCCGTGACGCGGCGGGCCCCTCAGGTCACGCACGTCCACTGGCGCGAAGCCGCAGACCGCGACACCGCCTCCAGCACCTCCTGCACCCGCAGCCCGTCCTCGAAGTCCGGGTGGAAGGGCTCGTCCCGCCCGACCGCGGCCAGGAAGTCTCCCAGCGTGGCGATGAAGGTGTGCTCGTAACCGATGGTGTGACCCGGCTTCCAGAAGGCGTTCCAGTAAGGGTGGTCCGGCCCCGTGACCAGGAGCCGGCGCACCCCGCGGACGGCCGCGGGATCCGACGCGTCCAGCAGCTCGAGCCGGTTCATGTCCTCCAGGTCGAAGCGGAGCATGCCGCCGGCGCCGTTCATCTCCAGGGCGTTCCGGTTCACCTCCCCGACCGCCAGCTTGGTCGCCTCGAAGGTGCCCACGCTCCCGTTGGCGAAGCGGGCCAGCACCAGCGCGGCGTCGTCCACCTCCCGCGCAGGGTCGAAGGTCTGGGCCAGCGCCGTCAGCTCGGCGATCGGCCCGTTGAGGTGGAGAGCGGTGTCGATCAGGTGGGAGAGCAGATCGCCCATGGCCCCGGAGCCGGCTTGGGCCTTGTCGGTGCGCCACCCTGCTGCGCGCGTGGGATCGGCCCAGGACTGCTGGAGATACTTGGCCCGGTAGTGGAAGATCCGCCCCATCCGGCCCTGCTCCACCCAGTCGCGGGCCAAGGCTATCGCCGGACAGCGCCGGTAGTTGAACCAGACCCCGGTGCGGACCCGGCGGGCGGCCTCAACCATGCGTGACGCCTCCGCGGCCGAGGTGGCCAGCGGCTTCTCGCAGAGGACCATCTTCCCGGCCTGGGCCGCGGCCACCGCGATGGGAGCGTGGAGCGCGTTGGGGACGCAGACATCGACCACGTCGACGTCGGAGCGCTCCACCACCGCGCGCCAGTCGAGGACCGCCTCCGACCAGCCCCAGGTCGCGGCCATGGCGTCCAGCCTGACGCGATCCCGGGCGCAGATCACCTTCCGTTCAATCTCGAAGGGGAGCTCGAAGAAGTGCGGTGCCTGGACCCAGGCGTTGGAGTGGGCCTTCCCCATGAACCCGCTCCCGATCAACGCGACGCGCAATCTGGGCTTTGCCATGACCCACACGTTAAACGAACGCTGGCGCCTGGGAAACCGCGCGACGACGCAGCGCGTCTTGGATTCCCCCCTCTCGACTGGCGAATCGGCCCCGCTCGAGCGCCCGCCCGGCCGCCTCTCTGCTTGACGCGTCCGTCGCGCGTCGGGTAATGACTGCGCGGGCATCCAGACGCTCGGGAGTGGTCGTTCGGCTGCGCGCGCTCCTCGGAGCGGCATGGATCCCAGGTGCCAGGCCCCTCCCTCGCGGCAGATGCACGGGACCGCCGGCTCGGGGTATGGTCGGTCTCCAAGGTTGTCGGACGAACGATCGGTGGCCTCCTTTGGTTCGCCGTGACGGGTTCCGTTGCAGGGCGGTTCGGTCGGGCGAGCGTCCCTCGGAGGTCAACGTGTCTGGAGGTCGATTGCTGGAGAACGTGGAGAACGCGGTCCGCGTCGCGGCCATCGGCGTCTACGTCCCACCGCGGCGAGAGTCGAACTTCGAGCTCCTGGCCGGCTTCGGCGTCGATGAGGAGTTCCTCCGACACCGCATCGGCGTCGTTTCGCGCTCCGTGAAGGAGGAGAACGAGCGCGCCAGCGACCTCTGCCTCAAGGCCTTCTCGGACCTGCAGCTCCCCGGCGTCGATCTGAGCCAGATCCAGATCGTCTGCGTGGTGACGCAGAACCCCGATCGGAACATCCCCCACGTCTCCGCGGTCCTGCACGAGAAGCTCGGCCTCCCCTCGAGCTGCATGACCTTCGACCTCTCCCAGGGGTGCGCCGGCTTCACCCACGGCGTCACCATCCTGAGCGCGCTCATGGACCGGATGCACTTCGATCACGCGCTCCTGTTCACCTGCGACCCCTATTCGCAGATCGTCGACAAGCGGGACAAGAACACCGCCCTCCTCTTCGGCGACGGCGCCGCGGTCTCCTACCTCTCGCGCACCGGCACCGGCTACACGGTGGTGGACGCCGACTTCGGGACCGTTCCTGGGAGCTCGTCCTGCCTCCGCTGCGACGAGGGGCGGCTCTACATGAACGGCCGCCAGGTGTTCGTGAACGCCTCCCGGGAGGTCCCGCCCAGCGTCCTGCGGGTGCTCGACCGCAACGGCTTGACCCTGGCCGACGTGGACCAATTCCTGTTTCACCCCGGCTCGCGCCACATGATCGAGGCGCTCAAGAAGAACCTGCAGCTCGACGGTGAGCGGGTCCCCTTCGAGACGGTGGAGTTCGGGAACACGGTGTCGTCCTCCATCCCGATCATGCTCAAGCGGCGCCTGGAGCGGCCCGATCACCGGCAGCTCGTCCTGTGCGGCTTCGGGGTCGGCTTCACCTGGGGCACCTGCCTGGTACGACTGATCTCCTGAGCAGGTCAACTCCTGTTTGATTGTCGGGCCGCCTCCCGCTAGGTTTCTGGTTTCAGAGACCCTGGGAGGCCACACCACACATGGACAAGACGCCCGATATCGATCCCCAGGAGACCGCGGAGTGGCTCGAGGCCCTGGAGGGCGTGCTGGAGCGGGAGGGGCCGGCCCGGGCGCACCACCTGATCGAGCAGCTCATCACCCGCGCCCACCGCTCCGGCGCCTATCTCCCATTCTCGGCCAACACGGCCTACGTCAACACCATCCCGCTGGAGCGCCAGCCGACCCTCCCCGGCGACTTCGCGCTGGAGCAGACCATCCGCCACTACGTGCGGTGGAATGCCATGGCCATGGTGGTGCGGGCCAACAAGCACACCAACGTGGGCGGCCACATCGCCAGCTTCGCGTCGGCCGCGACCCTCTACGACGTGGGCTACACCCACTTCTGGCGCGCCTGGACCGAGGAGCGCGGCGGCGACCTGGTCTTCATCCAGGGCCACTCCGCCCCCGGGATCTACGCCCGCGCCTTCCTGCTGGGCCTGCTGAGCGAGGAGCAGCTCGACAACTTCCGGCAGGAGGTGGACGGCAAGGGGCTCTCGTCCTACCCGCACCCGTGGCTGATGCCGGAGTTCTGGCAGTTCCCCACGGTGTCGATGGGGCTCGGGCCACTCATGGCCATCTACCAGGCCCGCTTCATGAAGTACCTGCACGACCGCGGCCTGGCCGACACCGCCGGCCGCAAGGTCTGGTGCTTCGCCGGCGACGGCGAGATGGACGAGCCGGAGTCGACCGGCGCCATCGGCATGGCCGGCCGCGAGCGGCTCGACAACCTGATCTACGTGGTCAACTGCAACCTGCAGCGGCTCGATGGGCCGGTGCGCGGCAACGGCAAGATCATCCAGGAGCTGGAGAGCAACTTCCGCGGGGCCGGCTGGAACGTTATCAAGGTGGTCTGGGGGCGGCACTGGGACGCGCTGCTGGCCCGCGACAAGACCGGGGCCCTGGTGCGCCGGATGATGGAGGTCGTGGACGGCGAGTACCAGGTCTACAAGGCCAGGGACGGGCGCTTCGTCCGCGAGCACTTCTTCAACACCCCCGAGCTCCAGGCGCTGGTGGTCGACCTGTCCGACGACGACCTCTGGCTGCTCAACCGCGGCGGTCACGATCCGTTCAAGGTATTCGCCGCCTACGACGCCGCGTCCAAGCACCAGGGGCAGCCGACCGTCATCCTGGCCAAGACCGTCAAGGGCTACGGCATGGGCGAGTCGGGTGAGGCGCAGAACATCACCCACCAGCAGAAGAAGATGACGCTGGAGGCGATCCGCCGCTTCCGCGACCGGTTCAAGCTCCCGGTGCCGGACGACAAGCTCGAGGAGGTCCCCTACCTCAAGTTCGAGGAGGGCTCGAAGGAGTACGAGTACATGAAGAAGCGCCGCCAGGAGCTGGGCGGCGATCGGCCCAAGCGGCGCCGCAAGGGCAAGGCTCTGGAGATCCCGCCGCTCTCCACCTTCGACCGGCTCCTGAAGAGCAGCGAGGGGCGCGAGCTCTCCAGCACCATGGCGGCCGTACAGTTCATGCAGATCCTGCTGCGCGACAAGTCGATCGGGAAGCTGGTGGTCCCGATCGTGGCCGACGAGTCCCGCACCTTCGGCATGGAGGGGATGTTCCGGCAGATCGGGATCTGGAGCCAGGTGGGCCAGCTCTACACGCCGCAGGACGCCGAGGAGCTGAGTTTCTACAAGGAGGATCGCCAGGGGCAGATCCTCCAGGAGGGGATCAACGAGGCCGGCGCCATGAGCAGCTGGATCGCCGCCGGGACCGCTTACTCGGTCCACAACGCCCCGATGATCCCGTTCTACATTTACTATTCGATGTTCGGGTTCCAGCGGGTGGGCGATCTGGCCTGGGCGGCCGGCGACGTGCGCGCGCGCGGCTTCCTGCTGGGCGGCACCGCGGGCCGGACCACCCTCAACGGCGAGGGGCTCCAGCACGAGGACGGCCACTCGCACATCCTCTCCTCGGTGATCCCCAACTGCATCTCGTACGACCCGACCTTCTCCTACGAGGTGGCGGTCATCCTCCAGGAGGGACTGCGCCGTATGTACGGGCAGCAGGACGACGTCTACTACTACGTCACCGTCATGAACGAGAACTACGCCCACCCCGGCATGCCGGAGGGCGCGGCGCCCGGGATCATCAAGGGCATGTACCTGTTCCAGTCGGGCAGCGGCGCCCCCAAGTCACCGCGGGTGCAGCTGCTCGGCTCCGGCACCATCTTGCGCGAGGTGATCGCCGCGGCCGAGCTGCTCCAGAAGGACTGGGGGGTCACGGCCGATGTCTGGAGCTGCCCCAGCTTCACCGAGCTGGCGCGGGATGGGCGGGCCGTGGCGCGCGAGAACCTGCGCGACCCGGCGGGCAAGCAGAAGCGCTCCTACGTCGAGACCTGTCTAGCGGAGCGGCCCGGCCCGGTGGTGGCCGCGACAGACTACGTCCGCGCCTTCCCCGACCAGATCCGGCCCTATGTGCCGCGCCGGTTCGTGGTGCTCGGCACCGACGGCTTCGGTCGGTCCGACACGCGCGAGAAGCTGCGCCGGTTCTTCGAGGTCGATCGCTGGCACGTGGCCGCTGCCGCGCTCAAGGCGCTGGCCGACGACGGCGCGATCCCGGTCGCCAAGGCGGTCGAGGCGATCGAGAAGTACGGGATCGACCGCAACAAGCCTGCGCCCTGGACGGTGTAGTCTGCGGTGAGGGAGACGCGCATGAGCACCATCCAAGTGAAGGTCCCGGACATCGGCGGCTACAAGGACGTGCCGATCATCGAGATCCTGGTGAAGCTGGGCGACGCCGTGAAGCCGGGCGACTCGCTGATGACCCTGGAGTCGGACAAGGCCACGCTCGACGTCCCTGCCCCCTCGGGCGGGGTGGTCCATGAGCTGGCCGTGAAGGTAGGCGATCGGGTGAGCGAGGGTACGCCTCTGCTCGTTCTGGAGCCGTCCGACGCGCCGGCTCAGCCGACGCTTCCCGCGGCCAATCAGCCGGCCGCCCTTCCCGCGCCGGGCCCCGCGCCCCAGCCCGCTCCTGCAGCCCCCGCAGCTCCCAAAGCCCCGGCGTCCAACGGCGCCACCGCTGCCCCGGCAGCCCGGCCCGCTCCCGTGGCTGCCGAGCACACCGGCCTGGCCCACGCCTCCCCCTCCATCCGCAAGCTGGCCCGCGAGCTGGGCGTGGATCTGCTCCAGGTGAACGGCAGCGGCCCCAAGGGCCGGATCGTGCGCGAGGACGTGCAGACCTTCGTGAAGGAGGCCCTGCGCGAGGGCAAGCCCGCGGCCCGCGGCGCCGGGCTCGACCTCCCCCCGTGGCCCCAGATCGACTTCTCGCAGTTCGGCCCGATCGAGCTCCAGCCGCTCTCCCGGATCAAGAAGATCTCCAAGTCGAACCTGGCCCGCAACTGGGTGATGATCCCGCACGTCACCCAGTTCGACGAGGCCGACATCACCGAGCTGGAGCGGTTCCGTCAGGAGCTGAACCAGGAGGGCGCCGCCACCGGCGTGAAGGTCACCCTGCTCGCCTTCCTGGTGAAGGCGTGCGTGGCGGCGCTCAAGCGGTTCCCCGAGCTCAACTCCTCGCTCGACGGCGACCAGCTGGTGCTGAAGCGCTACTTCCACATCGGCTTCGCCGCAGACACCCCCGGTGGACTGGTGGTCCCGGTGATCCGGAACGCCGACCAGAAGGGGGTCCTGGAGCTGGCCCGCGAGGCGTCCGACCTGGCGTCCAAGGCCCGCGCCGGCAAGCTGGCGCTGGCCGAGATGCAGGGGGGGTGCTTCAGCATCTCCAGCCTGGGTGGGATCGGCGGGACCGCGTTCACGCCCATCATCAACGCGCCCGAGGTCGCCATCCTCGGCGTCTCGCGCAGCGCGCACAAGCCGGTCTGGGACGGGGAGAAGTTCGCGCCGCGGCTGATGCTCCCGCTGTCGCTCTCCTACGATCACCGGGTGGTGGACGGCGCGCTGGCCGCCCGGTTCACCAGCCACCTCTCCCAGGTGCTGGGAGACATGCGTCGGGCGATGCTCTGAGAGAGCCCACTGCCTGATCGTGAAGTGCAGGATCTTGCCTCTCGGGAGGCGAACTGCCCGATCGAGAAGTGCAGGCTCTTGCCTCTCGGGAGGCGAACTGCCCGATCGAGAAGTGCAGGCTCTTGCCTCTCCCGGTGGGAGAGGCCGCCGTGCGCCTTTTGCACGGCGGGTGAGGGGCGGGTTACGCGGGCATCCCGGTCTTCACCGCCCGACCACCACGCTCCGATCGCGGAAGAGGTGTCCCTGGACCAGGTCCATCTCCAGCGCGACGGCCAGATCCAGGTCGGCCTCGGTCTCGACCCCTTCCATGACGGTGCGTGCGCCGGTCTCGTGGGCCATGCGCACGAAGGCCTGGACGATGGCCTTGCGCCGGTCGCCCAGCCTGCGCAGAAAGGAGCGCTCGAACTTGAACACGTCCGCCTGCTCCAGCGCCTCGAACGAGAACAGCCCGTTGGTCGCGCCCAGGTCGTCGAGGGCCACCGAGAGCCCGCGCGCCTTGAGCGTCGTCACGAGATCTCGGCCGACCAGGGCGTCGGCCGCGTCCATGTTCTCGATGACCTCCACCACCGTCCGACCGCCCCGCTTCAACAGCCCCAGCAGCTCGCCAGCATCAGCCGGCTTGGAGTGAAACCAGCTGTCCGGGTCGAGATTCACGAACAGCTCAGTGTCCGCGGGACGGTTCTCGATCTGGTGTCGCTTGAGCTCCAGCTCCACCCGCGCCAGCAGCGCGGGGTCGGCGTGGAGCAGGGCGAACATCGAGCTCGCCGGCACCGGCGATCCGTCCGGCTTGCGAAAGCGCGCCAGCGCCTCGTAGCCGACCACGGTCACCGACCTCGGCTCGATCACCGGCTCGTACTCGGTCCAGTAGCGCCCAGCGCCCATGACGTCGCGGAGGACGGCGAAGCTGTCGCTCAGCCCCTCTTGGCTGAGGTGAAGGTCGGCGGCGACGACTCGGAGAAGGGCTTCACTGCGGGGGGGCGTCACTCGAAGAGAGTGACACAGCCGAAGCCTTCCGACATTTCCATCAACACGGGTCACCGGAGCGAGGGACGAGGTCGGGCAGGGTCGGCCTCCGGCCGCACGGGTCGTCGACCTGGAACGCGCTCGACCCAGCCTCTGAGTCCTCCCCACACGCCGCGCCGGGCCGGCGCTGGCTCAGGTCCTCGGCTGGCCCAGCCGCGCTCGCAGGCGGGCCAGCATCTCCTGTCGGTGAGGGGCGCGGAACCTGTTCACCGTCCGTTTCCGTGCCTCGGACTCCAGCATCCGGGCGTCGGCCTCGGCGCCCAGCGCAATCGCGGCCTGGGCGGCCAGGGTCCACCCGTCGGGTGACGAGTCCAGCAGCCGCTCCAACCGTCCCAGCGCCTGGTCCGGGCGGCCGCCGCACAGGAGCAGCTCTGCCTGGCCGAGCCGCGCCTCGGCGCAGTCGGGCGTGACCGCCAGCGCCTGCTCGAACGCCTCGCTCGCCGGGCCGAGCTGGCCGCGCCAGAGGAGAGCGTGCCCCACTCCGCACCAGCTGGCCCAGGACGAGGAACCCGCCAGGTAGTGCCGGGGCGCGTCGGCCGCGGCCAGCGCGCGACGGAAGGCCGCCTCGGCCGCTGCCACGGTCTCGTCGCGCAAAGGCGACGGCTCG
>Ga0302323_100005788_pt1 | contig 10140 bp, 10 predicted proteins | sample Fen_T0_3_FD_201950 | JGI IMG/M metagenome (GOLD analysis project Ga0302323, IMG submission 201950) | Peat permafrost microbial communities from Stordalen Mire near Abisko, Sweden - Fen_T0_3 | ecosystem: Environmental > Terrestrial > Soil > Wetlands > Permafrost | place: Sweden: Abisko... | reverse complement strand
GGGCGCGCCGTTCCTGGGCGACCCGGTGGTCACCGAGAGCGCGCCCGGCACCCGCACCGCGCTGCAAGCCGACCCCGCGGTCGACCTCTACGCGCTGATCCACAACGAGACCTCCACCGGCGTCACGACCGACATCGTCCGGCCCGACGGCGTGAGCGGCATCGTCGCGGTCGACGCGACGTCCGGGGCCGGCGGATTGCGCATCGACCCCACGCAGTTCGACGTCTACTACTTCGCGCCCCAGAAGGCGTTCGCAGGTGACGGCGGGCTGTGGCTCGCGTGCTGCTCGCCCGCGGCGGTCGAGCGCATCGAGCGGGTCAAGGGCTCGGGCCGGTGGATCCCACCGTCGCTCGACCTCGCGATCGCGCTCGAGAACTCCCGCCTCGACCAAACCTACAACACGCCGGCGCTGGCCACGCTCTTCCTCCTCGCCGACACCGTCGAGTGGATGCTCGGCCAGGGCGGACTCGTTTGGGCGACGGCGCGCTGCGACCGCTCCGCCGAGATCGTCTACGGGTGGGCCGAGGCCCGCGACTTCGCGTCGCCGTTCGTCGCCGACCCCGCGGCCCGCAGCCACGTCAACGCCACCATCGACGTCGAGGGGGTGGAGGGCGACGCGCTCTGCGCCGCGCTCCGGGCCAACGGCATCGTCGACGTCGAGCCGTACCGCAAGCTCGGCCGCAACCAGCTCCGAATCGCGATGTTCCCCGCGATCGAGCCCGACGACCTCGAGACCCTCACCCGCGCGATCGACTACCTCGTCGACGCGTTGCGCTGAGGTCGCCGTCCTGTGAGCGCCGACACCGCCGACGCTGCCGCCGACCGTCTGCGGTCGCGCCGGGTCGACCTCGGCGCCGCGGAGGACGAAGCCGAGGCGATGTTCGAGCGGGGCTGGACCGACGGGCTCCCCGTCGTCCCGCCCACTCCGGAGCGGGTCGAGCGCATGCTCACCGGCACCACGCGCGCCGCCGACGACCTCGTCGCGATCGTCCCGCCCAACCTCGTCGAGTGCACGTTCGAGAAGGTCGCCATCAACGCGGTGATGGCGGGCTGCCGGCCGGAGTACCTGCCGGTGGTGATCGCGGCCGTGGAAGCCGCGTGCACCGACACGTTCAACATGCACGGCCTGCTCGCGACCACCTGGTTCTCCGGGCCGGTGATCGTGGTGAACGGGCCGATCACCCGCGCCATCGGCATGAACTCCGGGGTGAACGCGCTCGGCCAGGGCAACCGGGCCAATGCGACCATCGGGCGCGCGCTGCAGCTGGTGGTGCGCAACGTCGGTGGCGGGAAGCCCGGCGAGGTCGACCGCGCCACGCTCGGACAACCCGGCAAGTACACGTTCTGCTTCGCGGAGGACGAGGTCGGCTCGCCGTGGGAGCCGCTCCACGTCACCCGCGGGCTCGACGCCGAGCAGTCGGCGGTCACGCTGTTCGCCGGTGAGGCACCGCGCGGGCTGGCCGACCAGCTGTCGCGCACGGCCGACCAGCTCGCCACCACCTTCGCCGCCTGCCTGCGCACGGTGTGGCACCCGAAAGCCGTCATGGCGTTCGACGCGCTCGTGGTGGTGTCGCCCGAGCACGCGCGCGTGTTCCGCGAGAGCGGCTGGAGCAAGGAGCGGCTCGTCGACGAGCTCGGCGCCCGGCTCCAGATCCCGGGCGAGGACCTGGTGCGGGGCGCGGGCGGGATGGCCGAAGGTCTGGACGAGGCGTTCCGCGACAGCATCGTCCCCAAGTTCCGCGACGGCGGCCTGCTCATCGCCCACGCCGGGGGCGGCGCAGGGTTCTTCTCGGCCATCGTGGGTGGCTGGGCGTCGGGCAAGCTCGGCAGCGACCCCGTCACCCACCCCGTCGGCACCTGAGCGTGGCCACCGGACGCACAGTCCAACGATGCGTCCCCGACCCAGGCTGACCGTGGGGTGTGGGACGCATCAAGGGACTGTGCGTCTCCGAACGGCCCTGAGCGTGGGAGGATGGGGGTGATGACGCGCGTCGTGCTCGACCCCACCGCGGAGACCAGCCCCACCACCCGGGAGCGCACGCCCCGTCCCGGCTCGCTCGACGGCCGCACGATCGGCCTGCTCGACATCAGCAAGGCCCGCGGCGACGTCTTCCTCGACCACCTCGAGGCGCGCCTCACCGCGTCCGGGCTGCGGGTCGAGCGGTTCCGCAAGCCCACGTTCACCAAGCCGGCACCGATCGACCTGCGCCACGAGATCGCGACCAAGTGCGACGTCGTGATCGAAGCCCTCGCCGACTGAGGCTCCTGCGCGTCGTGCAGTGTGCACGACATCGTCGGGCTCGAGGGCCTCGGCATCCCCGCCGTGATGATCGCGTCCGACCAGTTCGGGCAGGCCGCGGAGATCCAGGCCCGGGCCCTGGGAGCCGATCCGGCCCGGATCTTCGTCCCCCACCCGATCCAGGACCGCACCGACGACGAGATGCGCGCCCTGGCCGACCTCGTCTTCGACGCGGTGCTCGATGCCGTGGTGGCGCCCGCTCCTCCGGCTGAGGCAGGCTGACCCCCGGTCCACCGGCCACCACCCAATCGAGGGAGTCCCACCATGCTCTGGATCCACGAGGTGCACCGCGTCCGCGGCGCGCAAGAGGACGAGTTCGAGACGGCCTACCGCGACCACTGGATGCCCGCGCTCGCCAGCACCGGCGACGCCAAGCTCTGCTACTTCGGGCACCTGACCCACGGATCCGGACGTGCGTACACCGTCATCACCGTGACCGCGGTGGAGGACGGTGCGGCATGGGGCAACGTCGCCCACCGGGTCCAGTACGGCGGCCTGAAGGACGTCTCGCGCGAGCTCGACCAGCTGCGCCACGACGTCACCGGCAAGATCTTCACCACGGCCTCCTGGGCGCCGGTGATCCCGGGTGACCTCGCGTCGGTGCCGGCCGACCCGACGCTCGACCACGAGCCCACGCTGTTCATGGAGGACACCGCGTGGCCGTACGACGGCATGCTCCTCGACTACCTCGCCAAGGCCGAGGCGCAGTACGCGCCGAGCATCGCCCAGAGCGGCGCCAGCGGCACCGCGATCATCGAGCTGCAGACGCTGCTGCACACCGCGTGGGGCACCGGCCAGCGGGCCGAGGTGCTGCTGTGGCAGAAGATCATCGACCAGGACCGGCTGTGGAACCTGTTCGCCACCGAGCTGCCGCCCATGGCCAAGGCCCCGGGCACCTGGATGAACGACGCGCTCGCGGTGCGCGACGACTGGCGCAGCCGGCTTCTCCGCACGACCCGCTGGTCGCCGCTGTCGTAGGCGCGGCCGACCGCGATCGGCCGCCGCTCAGTCCGCGAGCAGCGGCGCGAACTCCTCGATCTTCTCGCGGCCGTCGGGCGGCCAGCCCGCGACGAGGTACCCGAACCCGGCGTCGCGCCACCCGTCGATCTCGCGTCGGATGTCGTCGATCGGACCCTCGAGCGAGATGGACGCCGACCGCAGCAGGGTGGCCGGGTCCCGCCCGGCCTCCGTGCACAGCCGGTCGAGCAGCGCCGACTGCTTCGAGAGGTAGCCGACGTCACCGAAGGAGTGCCAGGCGTCGGCGTGCTTCGCCACGAGGGGCAGCGACCGCTTCTTCCCGCTCGCGCCGACCCAGATCGGGATCGACGGTTGTTGCACCGGCTTCGGGTTGATCGTCGCGTGCTCGATCGACACCCGCTTGCCTTCGTAGGTCACGTCGTCCTCGGTGAAGAGGCGGGGGAGGATGTTCAGCGCGTCCTCGAGCAGGTCGACCCGCGCTCCGGTGGGCGGGAACTCGAAGCCGAGCTCGCGGTGCTCCTTGTCGTGCCAGGCGGTGCCGATCGCGAGCTCGAGCCGCCCGTTCGACGCGTGGTCGATCGTGATCGCCTGGGTCGCGAGCAGGCCGAGCGGCCGGTAGGTGAGGCCGGTGACGAGCAGCCCGAGCCGGACCCGGGACGTGGCCGTCGCGAGCGCGGCGAGCGTGGTCATCCCCTCGAAGCACTCACCCGGGCCCTCGCCGTACATCGGCTGGAAGTGGTCGAAGCCCCACACGCCGTCGAAGCCGAGGTCCTCGGCGAAGCGAGCGCGGTCGATCACCTCCGCGAAGGGCATGCGCTGCTGGGCGATGTCGAGACCGATCCTCACGGGTGCTCCTCGTCGTACGTCTGTGGGGGAGCCCGAGTCGGGATCAGTGGGACCGGCGGGGTCAGTGCGGGACCGACTTCCCCAGCTCCGGGTGCTCCGCACTGAACGTACCCCAGGCCGACTCCCAACCCGGCACCACCCACGCGTGCACCATCCATGACGTCGACCCGTCGGCCTTCACTCCGCCCCGGGCCGCGCACTCGTCGTCGGTGAGGCTGCCCGCGCCCACGACCAGCCCGCCGCGGACGCAGAGCCCGAAGTGCTGGTGCCACGGGTCGTTGGGTCCGGCGAAGCCCTCGGGCGCCGCCGTGAGTCCGGTGACGTAGTAGCTGAGACCCACGATGCGGGCATCGGGTCCGTTTCCGTCGTACAGCAGCATCTCCGGCGCGCTCGGGTCGAAGGTGGCGTCGACCAGCGAGAACTTCATGTAGTGCGCGGCGATGCACGGCAGGTAGGTGGTGACCCGGCGGTAGCCCGCAGCGGTGGCGTCGGCCGCCGTGGGGTACTGCATCGCCGCGACCCGGGCCTGGGCGAGCTGGTCGGCGAGCCGGGCGCGGGTCGCGGGATCGGTGATGGCCTGCTGCACCTGGGGACCGTGGTGACCGTGGCCGCCCGCGCCGTTGCCGTCGACGCTCGCGCCCGACTGCTCGCACGGCGACGCGCCGCTCGCGGTCTCGATGCCGGCCGCCGCTCCGGCCGCGGCCGCGTGCGTGTGGCCGCTGCCGCTCCCGCCCGCGCCGCCGCTCGTGCCCGCCGCCACGAGAGCGGGGGTCACACCCGCGACGGTGTGGATGTGCCCGGTCCCCACCGCGGCATGCGCGTGCCCGGCGGCGCCGTGACTGTGCGCCCCCGCGAGCGCGGGGGCGACGGACGCAGTGGTCAGCCCCACCAGCACCGTGGCGAGGACCGCGCCGCCCGCGACGGCAACGGCGCGCGAGACCGTGCGGGCGCCGAGCCGGGCCGTCAGCAGCAGGTAGCCGACCGTGACCGCGAGGGCCTCGAGCACGACCGCGAGGACGTCGGGGTACCCGACCGATTCGGGTACCCACGGCGTGTCGCCGAACGGCATCCCCGTGACGCGCGACACCGCCCACAGCAGCAACAGGACGACGTTGACCACGATCACCGCGCGCAGCACGGAGCGCGACGGACGCAGGAGCAGCGCCATCCCGAGACCGAGCTGCAGCCATCCGGACAGGAAGAAGAAGGCGCCGTGGAACCGCGACTCCCCGAAGTGGGCGGGGGCGAGGCCGAAGTGGATCGCGGCTGCGCCGAAGAGGAACCCGGCCACAGCCGCCCGGGCGGCCGCCGCGGCGTCGAGCCGGGCCGCGTCGCGGTCCGCGACCCGGGCGGACGCGACGGCTTCGTCGCGGGTCCACCATCGCCGCTTGGCCGACATGCTCATCGCCATCGGTCCGCGCTTCCCCCGATTCCGCGGTCCCCCCCGGGACCGCCACAGCCTAGGCGACGCCAGGCGACCCGAGCCTCGCAGGGTCGGACAGGCGCTCCCACCCGGGCGGCGGGGGTGCGAGCCGCCAGTACTGCTCGGGCGCCGGCGCCGCGAGCTTCGCGCCGATCTGCCACTCGACCTCGAGCGCACGCAGCTGCGACGGGTAGCAGTCGACCGCGGCCTGCTTGCGGTGAGGGTCGAGGTCCACCGGCAACGCGGAGGGCGTGGGCCACACCCCGGCGACGAACAGGCGGGCCACCCGCCAGGCGAGGAGGCCGGGGATGTGCTTGTAGCCCATGTCTTCATAGAGGAACCACGCCGGATCGGGAAGTCGCTCCCGTACGAGCATCGCGGCGTCGTGCGCGGCGTCGTGATCGGGGTTGCCCAGCCCGAAGGGTGCGAGCACCGCGGTGGGCGCGGCGGCGCGCACCGCAGCCTCGAGGGTGTCGACGATCGCGTCGCCCCGCACCCGCGCGTCGCGGGGGAGGTGGGAGTGCTCCACGAAATCGAGCCAGACCGGCACGGCATCGAGCGTGCCGAGCGCGGCGGCGTCCTCAGCCCGGCGCGCCGCGTGGACCTCGTCGCCGGGGACGAACCCGCACAGGGCGTCCCACCGCTCCATCGGGTCGGGGTAGGCGTCGGGCCGGCCGGTGAAGATCGTGATGACGGTGGTGCCCGGGTGCGCGGCAAGCAGATGAGCGCAGCCGAGAACGGCGTCGTCGAGGTGGGGCGAGATCACCACGATCCGGTCGAGCTCGCCCGGTGCGGGGAGCCCCCAATCACGCATGTCAGTGGGTTCGGGGGCGGGCTGAGCGGCGGGGGAAGCGTCGGCCATCCCCGCAGCATGGCAAACCCACAGCCGCCCCGCAGCCCGGCAGATATACTTCAACGAACTAACTATGACGCCCACGCCGACCACGCACCTCGCCGACGACATCCTGATGGTCGTGACGCGCCTCGCCCGGCGCCTTCGGCGGGTGGCCGACGACGGCATCACCCCGACCCAGCGCTCGATCCTGAACACGCTGGAACGGCGGGGTTCTCTCACCCACGGCGACCTCGCCGCGGTCGAGCGGGTGAAGCCGCCCACGATCACCGCCGCGGTCGACCGGCTCGAAGCCGACGGACTCGCGGTGCGCGAGCGCGACGCGGTGGACCGTCGGGTCACCCGCGTCTCGATCACCGACGCCGGCAAGTCCCTCCTGAACGCCGCCCGGCGGGAGCGCACCGCCTACCTCGAGCAGCGTCTCCGCGCCCTCCCCGCGGCCGACCGCGCTGCGATCGGGGCTGCGGCCCCGGCGCTCGCCCGGCTCCTCGAGGACCCGCACCGATGACCCCGTTGCGCCGGATCGCCGGCCAGACGTTCTCCTCGATGGGGTCGCGCAACCTCCGCCTCTACTTCGCGGGTCTCGCGATCTCCCAAGTGGGGAGCTGGGTGCAGCTCGTGTCGCTCCCCTGGCTCGTGCTCCACCTCACGCACAACGGCGCCATGCTGGGGCTCACCTACGCGTTGCAGTTCCTGCCCATCCTGCTCCTCGGCGCGTGGGCCGGAGTGGTGGCCGACCGGTACGACAAGCGGCGCATCCTGCTCCTCACCACCACGCTCCTCGGCGTCTTCGCGCTCGTCCTCGGGATGATCACGCTGCTCCACACGGTGCAGATGTGGAGCATCCTCGTCCTCGCCGTGCTCCTCGGCACGGTGGCCGCGTTCGACAACCCGACGCGCCGCTCCTTCGTGCCCGAGCTCGTGGAACCGGACGAGGTGGCCAACGCGGTCAGCCTGAACAACGCGGTGTTCACCGCCGCCCGCATCATCGGACCGTCCATCGCCGGGATCCTGATCGCCACGGTCGGCATCGGCTGGTGCTTCGTGGTCAACGCCGCGTCCTTCGCCGCGGTGATCGTCGCGCTGCAGGTGATGTCCACCGACGCCATCCACGCGTCGCCGCCTCTCGCACGCGCCAAGGGCCAGCTGCGCGCGGGCATACGGTACGCGTGGGACGAGCCGCTCGTGCGCCTCGCCATCATCATGACGTTCGTCATCGGCGTGCTCACGTTCAACTACCAGGTGGTGCTGCCGCTCCTGGCCAAGCGCACCTTCCACGCCGGGCCGGCCGCGTACGCGCTCATGTTCGCGGCCACCGGCATCGGCTCCCTCGTCGGCGCGCTCCTGAGCGCGCACCGCGCGCGTGCGAGTGGGCAGTGGATGGCGACGTCCGCGATCGCGTTCGGGTTCACCATGGGCCTCGCGACCGTTGCTCCGACCCTCGGCCTCGAGTACCTCGTGCTCGTGCCCATGGGGATGGCCGGCATGGTGTTCTTCTCGATGGCCAACGCGGCCGTGCAGGAGCGGGCCGATCCCGCAGTGCGCGGGCGGGTCACCGCGCTGTTCTCGGTCGCGTTCCTCGGCAGCACCCCGATCGGCAGCCCGATCGTGGGCGCGATCTCCCAGCAGCTCGGCCCGCGGTTCGGCCTGGCCGTGGGGGCGATCGCGGCAGTGGTCACCGGGTTGGTGGGGCTCGTGGCCCTGCGGCACTGGGCGAACGGCCAAGGAACCCGCCTGCACACAGCCAAGAATCCGCCAATCGGGGAACCGATGGGTTCCGTGGCGGGTTGACTGTGGGTACGAGAACAACAAAGCCAAGGCGGCGGTCTTCGCACCACCGGGAGTCCGCGGCCTCGACTCGCCAGGGCGTGACGCCATGCAGTGGTGCCCCTGCCCCGCCCCGATGCTGCGTGGTGTGCCCCTCGGCGATGGTGGGTCGCCCTGGGCGGCGGGATCCCGCTCCCGTTGCCCAGGGCACCCACCGCTCTCACGACTACACGCCGCGCCCGCCGCGCCCGCCGCGCTCCACGAGCGCATCGACCTCGGCCTGCGTCGGAAGCGACGGCGCAGCCCCGATCCGGGTGGCTGCCAGCGCGCCGGCCGCAGCCGCGCGCGTCAGCGCGTCCCCGATCGGGGCGCCACGGGCGAGCGCGGCCGCCAGCACGCCGCAGAACGCGTCGCCTGCGCCGGTCGGGTCGACCGCGTCCACGGCGAACGGCGGCACGAAGAGGCACGCGGACGCGCCGGCCGACGCGCAGACCGCCCCGCGCGCCCCCAGGGTCACCACGACAAGGGCGCACCCGCGGGCAACCAGGGCTTCGGCGGCCTGGTACGCCCTGTCGAGGTCGTCGACCGCGATCCCGGTCAGGCGCTCGGCCTCGGTCTCGTTCGGGGTGCAGATGTCGACGAGCCGCAGCAGATCGTCCGCGACCTCGTCCGCGGGTGACGGGTCGAGCACCGTGATCGTGCCGACGCTGCGCGCGATCTCGAGCGCGGCGCGGATCGCATCATGCGACACGCCGAGCTGCACCAGGAGAACGGATGCGTCGGCGATCGCACGCCCGTGACGGTCCACGTGCGCGTCGTCGAGCGCCCGGTTGATGCCGCGCGCGCTCACGACCGTGTTGGCACCCGATTCGTCAACGGTCGCGAACGCCGCACCCGTCGGCCCAGCCGCCCGCCGGACGCCGCGCGCGTCGAGGTTCGGCTCATCGGCCAGGTACCCGAGCAACGCGGCGCCGTCCCGATCGTCGCCGACGCAGGCGATCAGCGCCGTGCGGACCCCCTGGCGTGCGGCCGCGACCGCCTGGTTCGCGCCCTTCCCGCCGAGGGCGGTGGTCACGGCGTCACCCACCACCGTCTCGCCCGAAGCAGGGAGGTGCGGGACGCGCACCGTGCGGTCGAGGTTGATGGTCCCCACCACTGCGACCTCGAACCGCAGCGCCGGTGCTTCCGACTCCTCCACGTCCGCATCGTGCCAGACTCGGCCGATGCGCACCCAGCGACCCCTCGGCCGGACGGGCGTGGAGATCGCGCCGCTCGTGCTCGGCGCGATGAACTTCGGCGAGCCAACCCCCCGCGACGAGGCGATCGCGATGATCGACCATGCCATCGATGCCGGGATCACCATGATCGACACCGCCGACGTCTACGTGAACGGCGAGAGCGAGCGCATCCTCGGCGCGACCCTCGCGGCGAACGGCAAGCGCGACGCCGTGCTGATCGCGACCAAGGTCGGCATCCCCCGGGGCGAGGGCCCGCCCGACTCCTGGCACCGGCGCGAGCACATCGTGTCGTCATGCGAGCAGTCGCTGCGCAACCTCCAGACGGACCACATCGACCTCTACCAGCTCCACCGCCCGTCGAGCCTGGTGCCTCAGGAGGAGACGCTCGCCGCGCTCGACGAGCTCGTGGAGGCGGGCAAGGTCCGCTGGGTGGGCGCGTCGTCGTTCCCCGCCTGGATGGTGATGGAAGCGCTCTCGATCGCGGAGCGAACCGGCTTCCCTGCATTCGTGAGCGAGCAGCCGCCGTACAACCTGCTCGACCGCCGCATCGAGAACGAGCTGGTGCCCCTCTGCGAGCGCTACGGGCTGGCGATCCTCCCCTGGGCGCCCCTGGGGGGCGGGATCCTCGCGGGCCGGTACGACTCGACCGTCGAGTTCCCGGCCGACTCACGTGCGGCGCGCCGACCACAGGTGCGCGGCCGGCTCACCGAGGCCGCGCTGGCCGTGGCGACGGCGG
>Ga0302323_100005787_pt1 | contig 10140 bp, 9 predicted proteins | sample Fen_T0_3_FD_201950 | JGI IMG/M metagenome (GOLD analysis project Ga0302323, IMG submission 201950) | Peat permafrost microbial communities from Stordalen Mire near Abisko, Sweden - Fen_T0_3 | ecosystem: Environmental > Terrestrial > Soil > Wetlands > Permafrost | place: Sweden: Abisko... | reverse complement strand
CGGAGCGCCACCGCGCTGCGCGACACCGAGGGGCACATCCGCACCTGACCGCCCGCACCTGACCGTGCCAGACTCCCGCCCGTCGGCAACGCGACGAGCACGGGGGACCATGGCGGTGGGTGACGTACGAGTGGGGTTCGTCGGCGTGGGGAGCATGGGCACGCCCATGGTCGACCGCATGCTCGCGGCCGGGTTGCCGGTCACGGTGTACGCGCGCCGGCCCGAGGTGCGCGAACGGTTCGCCGCCGCGGGCGCGACCGTCACCGACGTGATCGCCGAGGCCGCGGCCGGCGCGGCCGTCGTGCTCGAGTGCGTGTACTCCGACGCGCAGGCCGAAGACCTGGTCCTCGGCGCGGACGGCGTCGTCGGCGCGCTCGAACCCGGCGCAGTGCTCGGCATGCACCACACGGGCAGCCCCGCTTTCGCGGCACGCGTCGCGGCTGCCGCCCAGGCGCGCGGCGCCGACGCGGTCGACGCGCCGGTGAGCGGCGCCAACACCGATATCGAGGCGGGCAACCTCACCGTCATGCTCGGCGGCGAACCCGCGGCGCGCGATCAGATCCGCGACGTCATCGCCGCCTACTCCAGCAACATCTTCGACGTCGGCGCGATCGGCACCGCGCAGGGTCTGAAGCTCGTGAACAACACCCTGTTCGCCGCGAACCTGCAGCTCGCGTGCGACACCGAACGGGTGGCGCGTGAACTCGGCATCGACCTGCCGGTGCTGGTCGAGATCATCCACGCCTCGAGCGGTCAGAGCTACGCACTCGACGTACTCGGCCCGATCGGCGGCGCCGAAGCGATGATCCCCGCGGCCGGCCACTACATGCGCAAGGACGTCGACGCCACCAAGGCCGTCGCCGCGGAACTGGGCCTCGACCTCGGCCTCCTGGGCGAGGTTGCCGACGGACCCATCGACTGGGGAACTGCGAAGTCATGAGCAGCGACACGGAGGCGAAGTCATGAGCAGCGACACGGAGGCAAAGGGATGAGCGAACTGACCGGTGGGACCGCCGTCGTCACGGGCGGCGGGTCGGGGCTCGGCGCCGCGATGGCGCAGCTCTGGGCGGGCGAGGGCATGCGGGTGGCCGCGCTCGACATCGACGCCGCGGCTGCGGCCGGCACCGCCGACGCGCTGCGCGCCGCGGGCACGGAGTCGCTGTCGGCCGGGGTCGACGTCGCGGATCGCGCCGCGCTCGATGCTGCGGCGGCTGCGGTGCGTGACGCCTTCGGCACCGTCAACGTGGTGTGCGCCAACGTGGGCGTGCAGCACTTCGACAAGCTCGAGGACCTCACCCCCGAGACGTGGCAGTGGGTGCTCGGCGTCAACGTGATCGGCACCGCCAACACCGTGAACGCGTTCCTGCCGCTGTTGCGCGCGGCCGACGGACCCCGCCACATCGTGCTCACCAGTTCCATCGCGTCGGTGGTCCCGAGCCCGCGCCAGGGCGTGTACATCGTGTCGAAGTTCGCGGTGACCGGCTTCGCCGACGTGCTGCGCCAGGAGCTGGCCGACGACGGCATCACCGTCACCACCGTGTTCCCGTCAGGAATGTTGACCAACCACCTCGGCAGCAGCCTGGCGGCCCGCCCCGACGACCTCGGCCCCGCCGAGCTGCGCGACGACGACATCGAGGTGGTCAGCAGCACCTCGGGCGACCTCACGATCGAGCTCACGACCGCGGAGGACGCCGTCAGCCGCCTGGTGGCCGCGGTCAACGCCGGGGACCCGTACCACTTCACTCACGGCGATCGCCTGGAGGAGCTGGTGGCGCGGCATCGGGCGATCGAAGGCGCCTACGAGGCGATGCGGACGGCCCGCGGATAGCCCTGCAGCCCTGGTCCGAGGCCGGTCGGGCGCTTCCTCCGGACCTTCCGAGGACCGGTCCGGGCGCTCGGCCCGGTATCATGAACACCCCGGTGCGCAGGGCGGTGCGCCGGCCATGGTGATCGTAGCTCAGTCGGTTAGAGCGCCGGGTTGTGATCCCGGAGGTCGGGGGTTCGAGTCCCCTCGGTCACCCCATCCGAGTCAGCGGCGCAGGCGGTCCTTCGGGGACGTACCTGCGCCGCTCTCGCGCCAGGCCGCGATCACGCCGCGGCTGGCGCGGCCAACACTGCGCGCAGCGCGCCGTCGAGGTCGGGCAGCGCGAACGCGTAGCCGCTCGCCTCGAGTGCGGCGGGCAGCACGCGCTGGCCGTCGAGCAGCAGCGACTGCACGAGTTCCCCGCCGTAGAGCGCCTTGAGCGGAAACATCGGGGTGGGCAACTTCGTCGGGCGGTGCAATGCCCCGCCCAGCGCGGCGGTGAACTCGGCGTTGGTGGCCGGGTTCGGGGCGGTGAGGTTCACGGCCCCGGCCACGTCGGCGGTCAGCAGATGGCGGATGGCGCCGACCTCGTCGTCGATGGCGATCCAGCTCATGTACTGCTTGCCGGAGCCCATGCGGCCGCCGATCCCCACCTTGAACGGGGGCAGCATGCGGCCGAGCGCCCCGCCGTGGGTCGACAGCACGATGCCGGTGCGCAGGTGCGCCACCCGGATGCCGGCTTCCTCAGCCGGCGCAGTGGCCGCTTCCCATGCCGCGCAGACCTCGGCGGTGAACCCGGTCCCGGGCGCGCTCGCCTCGGTCAGCACCTCGTCGCCCCGGTTGCCGTAGACACCGATGGCCGAGCCCGACAGGAACACCGACGGTGTGCGGGCGAGGCCGGCGAGCGTGGTCGCGAGCAACGACGTGCCCTGGGTGCGGCTCTCCAGGATCAGGCGCTTGCGGTCGTCCGTCCACTTCTTGTCGCCGATGCCCGCGCCCGCGAGGTGCACGACGGCATCGATGCCCTCGAGTCCCGCGGCGTCGATGGTCCCGGCACGCGGGTCCCAGCGCACGTCGTCACCGCCCTCGGGCGCGCCCCGCACCAGGCGGGCGACCCGGTGGCCGTCGGACCGCAGTCGGGGAATCAGCGCCGAGCCGATCAGGCCATGAGATCCGGTCACGAGCACATCCACGCGAGGTCTCCTCGTCAGGGTTCCGGAACGGTCGTTCCGGGGGCGAACGCTGTGAGTCAACGCGCGTCGGTCCGGTACACTTCCCGATCGAGCGCCCCTAGCTCAATTGGTTAGAGCAAATGACTCTTAATCATTAGGTTCCGGGTTCGAGTCCCGGGGGGCGTACCAAACAACACCACGTTGACACCCAGGCGGCGCCCAGCGCAGTCTGGGTGTTTCGTTTCCCGGGAGACTTCCTTTCTCGAGACTCCCGGTGGATTGCGGGGGGAGGCGATCGACATGCTCGACCATCGGATCGTGGGCGCGACCATCGTCGACGGCACCGGCGCACCGGCCTTCACCGGCGACATCGGGGTGCGCGACGGCCGCATCGCGGTGATCATGCCCGCGGGGACCCTCGCCGAAGACGCGCACCACACGCTCGACGCCACCGGGCTCGTCGCGTCTCCGGGATTCGTCGATCCCCACACCCACTACGACGCCCAGCTCTTCTGGGACCCGCTGGCCACGCCGTCGAACCTCCACGGTGTCACCTCCGTGGTGGGCGGCAACTGCAGCTTCGGACTCGCGCCGTTGCACGACTCCGACGCCGACTACACCCGCCGCATGCTCGCCAAGGTCGAGGGCATGCCCCTCGGCGCGTTGGAACAGGGCGTCCCCTGGGGCTGGCACACCTTCGGTGAGTACCTCGACGCGCTCGACGGCAACCTCGGCGTGAACGCCGGCTTCATGCTCGGCCACAGCGCGCTGCGTCGCTACGTGTTGGGCGAGGTGGCGAACCAGCGGCCCGCGACCGCCGACGAGCTCACGCAGTTGCGGTCCGTGCTCGCCGACGCCATCCAGCAGGGCGCGCTCGGCCTGTCGACCGACGCCTCGCACGCGCACAGCGACGGCAACGGCGATCCGGTGCCCGCGGCGGGCGCGAGCCACGACGAGATCCTGGCGATGTGCGAGGAGACCGGTCGCTGGCCCGGCACCTCGCTCGAGGGCATCTTCGACGGCGCGAGCACCGGCTTCCGCGACGACGAGTTCGCACTGCTCGCCCAGATGTCGGTGCGGGCGAACCGACCGTTGAACTGGAACCTGCTCGTCGTCGACACGAACGACCGGGCCCGGCTCGAGAACCACCTCGCCGCGTCGCACCGAGCCCGGCAGGCCGGCGGTCGTGTCGTCGCGCTCACCATGCCGGTGATCGTCCCGATGAACATGAGCTTCCTGAACTACTGCGCGCTCAACCTCATGCCCGGCTGGGGCCCGATCATGAGCGCGCCCGTACCGGAGCGCATCGAGATGCTGCGCGACATCACGAACCGCCGGATGATGGTCGAGCGCGCGAACAGTCCGGAGGCGGGCATGTTCCGGCGCCTCGCCGACTTCGGCGGCTACACCATCGGCGACACGTACAGCTCGGCCAACACGGGGCTGGAGGGTCGCGTCGTGCGCGACATCGCGTCCGAGCGCGGCGACGACGATCCGTTCGACACGTTGGTCGACATCGTGATCGCCGACGATCTCCGCACCGTCCTGTGGCCGGGTGCCCCCGACGACGACGACGCGCACTGGGCGCTGCGTCGCGAAGTCTGGGACGACCCCGACGTCGTGCTCGCCGGCAGCGACGCCGGCGCCCACCTCGACCGCATGTGCGGCAGCTCGTATCCCACGCAGTTCCTCGCCGACACGTTGCGCGGCCGCAAGCTCGTGTCGCTCGAGTGGGCGGTGCACGCGATGACCGGCAAGGTGGCCGAACTGTTCGGCCTGCGCGACCGCGGCACGATCGCGGAAGGCGCGTACGCCGACATCGTCGTGTTCGATCCCGAGCGCATCGGCAGCGAGCCGGCGACCCTCGTGCACGACCTGCCGGGTGGCGCGCCCCGGATGATCGCCGCATCCACGGGCGTGGCCCGCGTGTACGTCAACGGCGTCGAGACCGTCGTCGACGGCGAGGCGACCGGGGCCCGCCCCGGCACCACCTTGCGGTCGGGCCGCGACACCGACACGGTCACCGTCCACTGACCGCACGCACCGCGGCGCACAGCACCGCACCGCCGTTAGCCTGCTCGCCATGTCCGAGCCGCAGCCGGTGTACCTCGCCGGCCCTGACGTGTTCCTCCCCGAGTCCACCGAGATCGGTCGGCGCAAGCAGGACATCTGTGCCCGCCTCGGGCTCGAGGGCGTGTACCCCGGCGAGGGCGTCGATCTCGACGCGCTCCCCGTGGATGCGCACGCACAGGCGCTGTTCGACGCGTGCATCGAGATGATGGACCGCTGCGTCGGCGGGCTCTGCAACCTCACGCCGTTCCGCGGCCCGAGCGCGGACGTCGGCACCGCGTTCGAGATGGGCTACCTGTTCGCGCGGGGCGTGCCCGTGCTCGGGTACACCGCACATGTGCACGACTACGCCGCGAGGGTCGGCGACAGCGAGCACATGGTCGAAGGGTTCGGCTTGGCCGACAACCTCATGTTGGAGGGCCCGATGCTGCGCCACGACCTCACCGTCGTTCGCGCCGCGGAAACCACCGCCCCCGAGCTCGCCGCGCTCACCGCGTTCGCGCAGGCCGCCGCGCTCCTGGCCGCCCGGTTGGGGACGCGGCCCGCGTGAACTTCACCATCGACATCGGCATTCGCAGCACCAACGTCCCCCTGTTCGTGTGCTTCGCCGCGTTCCTCGTGACGTTCATCGTCACGCGGGTGATCACGCGCATGATCCGCGCCGGCAAGGGACCCTTTCGCGACAACGTGTCCGAGAGCGGCCTGCACGTACACCACGCGGTGCCCGGCATCATCCTGTTGGTCGTCGGTGCGTTCATCGCGGTGGGCACCCACTCCGACGCGTGGACCATCGTCGCCGCGGTACTGGTGGGCACCGGCACCTCGCTCGTGCTCGACGAGTTCGCGCTGATCCTGCACTTGGAGGACGTCTACTGGAGCGATGAGGGCCGCATCTCCGTGGAGATGGTGAGCCTCGCGATCGCCTGTTTGGGACTCGCGCTCATCGGGATCCGGCCGTTCGATCTCGGAAAGTCGGGCGTGGGCACGGCGGGCGTCGTCATCCTCGCGACCGTGACCCTCACGAGCATCCTGGCGTGTGTCACCAAGGGCAAGTACAAGCTCGCCCTGTTCGGCTGCTTCGTGCCCCTCGCCGCGGTCGTCGGCGCGTTCCGCCTCGCCCGACCGGGGTCGCGCTGGGCGCAGCGGCGCTATTCACCGGAGAAGGTGGCCCAGGCCACCGAACGAGCCCAGCGCACCGACGCGCGTTGGGGGGCGTACACGCGGTGGATGAACGACTTCGCGGGTATGGACCAGCCGTCCACCACCGACTGATCGTCCTGACCATCCTGATGACCGCTCAGGCGAGCAACGCCTCGAGCGGATCCTCGGTGGCGAACGCGGCGCCGGGCCACACCGGTCGCTGCTCCAGGGGACGCGCGACGTCGGCGACGCGCGGACCGATCGCCGCAGCGATCGGCGCGAGCGCGTCGAGGTCGAAGCCATAGAGCCGGGCCGCGGTCTCGCCGAGGATGGCACGGAGGTCGGCTTCCGGGAAGTCCCACAGGGTCGCTTGCAGTGCGGCGGTGGTATACGGCGCGGAGCCCTCCGGATGCGGCGCGTCGGTGCCCCACAGGATCCGGTCGACACCGAGCGCGTTGATGTACTTCACATCGTGGCGCGGCAGCATGCTCGCGCCGATCGAGCAGTTCCGCTGGAAGTACTCGATGGGCGTGAGCGACAACTCGTTGACGATGTTCGACGTGAACACTGCGCTGTAGTTGAGTTCGAGCGGGTCGTCGGCATGTTGCGTCTGCACGTTGCGCAGTCGGCGAGTGATGTGCGCGAGGTCCTCCACGGCCCAGCGCAGGCCCCACATCTCCGTCCACACGAACTGCAGTTCCGGATGCCGCTCGAACACCCCACCGACGATGAGGTGGTGCAGCGTCCGGCGCGTCCAGAAGTCCAGCTCGGTGAAGAAGATGCTGTTCGACACGTCGGCGTCGTCACGCGCGTCGGGGGCGCCGGTGCCCTGGTGCTGGTGCACCGGGAGACCCGCGGCGACGCACGCGTCCCACAGCGGCGCGTAGCGCTCGTGGAAGTAGGGGTCGACGTCGTGGTTCGGCGGTACGCCCGGCAGCATCACGCCGGCCATCACGCCGGTGGACGCGGCCCACTCCACCTCACGTACCGCGGCGTCGATGTCGTTCGGCAGCAACTGCACGATGCCGCGACGCCGCATTGGCGCGAGCCGGCAGAAATCCTCGAGCCAGCGGTTGTGCGCCTGGAGACCGGCCCACTTCCGTTCGCAGGACGCGCGGTCACGCGGTACGCCGGTGAGGTGGGCGAGGATGTCGAAGAAGGGCGGCAGGGTGTTGGGGAACACGATCTCACCGGCGACACCGTCGGCGTCCATCGCCGCGATGCGCACGGCGTCGTCGGCGTTGAAGCGGTCGGTGGTGTCGACCCACGGGTTCACGATCGACGCCAGCCACGCGTCGAACTCGTCGTGCATCGAGGCGGGCAGGTACGCCTTGTACTCCCCCGTCGGCGCGCCACCGTGCGCGTCCGACGTGACGAGCAGGTAGCGGTCGTCGTTCCCCATGGCGATCCCCCGGTGACGACTTGCAGGACCACCGACTGTACGCCCTCTCGACTGCTCGGGCTCCGCCGTTCAGATCACGGTGAACAGCACGATGGCGGCGATGCCGTTGAACACACCGTGCGAGACCATCCCCGGGCCGAGTTTCTCGGTGTGCCACTTGAGCGAGCCCTGGACTGCTCCGACGAACGCGATCGTGATGACCGTGACGGTGGTCTGCGCCAGGTTCATGCCGATGCGGTAGTGCACCGCCCCGAAGCAGATCGCCTGGGCGAACATCGCGAACCGCGCACCCGTGCGGCTCGTGAACGCGCCCTGCACGAGACCGCGGAAGAACAGCTCCTCGAAGAACGGCGCGCCGACGACAAGGATGAGCGTGAGCACCAGGATCGACAGAGCGTTCCGATCGATCGAAGTGCCCGGCGCCGCGCTGTTCCGCCACTGCTCCTTGGGGAACAGTTCGTAGAGCGCGATGGCGAGCGCGCCCGCGATGAACCGCATGATCACGCCGACCAGCGTGCCCAGACCGACCTGTCGCCACGACAGCTTCACCAGGCCGAGGTCACGCAGCGATCCGCTCCCGTGGCGGACGACCGCGACCTTGCACGCGACGATCAGTGCCAGCCACAACCCCGCCTGGCTCAGACACAGCGCCTCGAGGCTGTGCACCGATCCGCCGAACGGCAACACCAACAGCGCGCCGAGGGTGGACAGCACGAGCGCGCCCACGATGCCGAAGATCGCGATCACGCCACCCCGGAGCGCGCCTTCGCGCGTGTGCCGCGGCGGGATCCACGAACGCTCCGGCTCGGGCGCGACGGCGACGTAGCCCGTCCACGCGGTGCCGTCCCACCAACGGGCCGGCGACTGCGCCCACGGATCGGGATACCAACCCGGCGGCGGCACGCGGGGCACGGATTCGACGGTGAGACCGGCGATCACGAGATCGGTCTGCTCGCGGAACGACACCGGGACGTAGACGTTGCTGCCCCGCCACTCGTGGGGGATCCGCCCACGGATCATGCGGGCGTCGAGCGCCGAGCGCGCGCCTTCGGGCCAGTGGCCGAGCCGGTACTCCCACTGGGGGGCACCGACGGTCGGGCCGGTGGTCGGAATCGTCACGGCCCCATCCTCCCAAAGCGCGGCGCTCGCGCAGTGCATGATGTCGCCGTACACCCGAGGAGGGCGTCATGACCGACGAGACCACCGACGAGCCGGTTCCCGCCGACGAGCCCACCGCCGCTCCGCCTCCACCACCTGGGTCGGCGTCACAAGCTCCGCCTCCACCACCTGGGTCGGCGTCACAAGCTCCGCCTCCGCCTCCGCCTCCGCCTCCGCCTCCTCCGCCACCGCCACCCCCGCCGCCACCTGCCCCGCCGACCGCCGCCGGGTGGGCCGCGCCACCGCCGCCGCCTCCCGCCGGGTGGGCCGCGCCGCCGCCCGTACCCGGTTGGGCGCCGCCCCCGCCGCCGATCGCGGTCAACGCCTCGCAACCGTGGCGCGACCTGCGCGGGCTCACCAACGCGATCACCGTGTTGCTGGGGCTCGCGATCGCGGGGGCCGTCTTCCTGATCATCGCGTTGGCCAACCGCATCAGCGTCACCGACGACATCCTCAACGACCGCTTCAGCTTCGACATCGTCAAGCGGGCCAACGACGCCGACGACCTGGTGAAGGCCGCGGGCGCCATCTACCTCCTCGTCGCGCTCGTGCTGCTCGTGCTCGTCATCATCTGGACCTTCCGGGCGATGAAGAACAACGAGGCCCTCGGCCGCACCATGCCTCGGTTCAAGCCCGGCTGGGGCATCGCCGGCTGGCTGATCCCGTTCGCCAACCTCGTGATCCCGGTCTTGATCCTGCAGGACCTGTGGCGCGGCTCCGATCCCGCGGCTGCGCGCGGCGACACGACCTGGCGCTCGGCCAAGGGGTCGGCGCTGATCGGCTGGTACTGGGCGGCCTTCATCGTCTCCAACGCCGTGCGACTGGGCGCGACCTCCAACAACGACAACGAGTACACGGCGAAATACTTCGACGACCTCAAGAGCCAGGATTCGCGCAATCTGGCCGGATCCGCGATCGCCATCGCGGCCGCCGTGTTGGCCATCCTGATGTTCCGCCGCCTCGCGGCGCGCCAGGAGGCCTGCCTGCTCGCACAGCAACAGGCGTGGCCGTCTGCCGGGTAGCCGCCGGGTAGGCGCCGGGTAGGCGCCGGGTAGCCTCCGCGCCAGTCAGCCGCCGTCAGCCGCCGTCGCCGGAGGAACCGCCGTGGAGTTCGAGACCCTGCTGTACCGCGAGGACGAGGGCGTCGCCGTCGTCACGCTGAACCGTCCCGAGGTGCACAACTGCTTCAACACGCAGATGGAGCACGACCTCGCAGCGGCGTGGAACTCGATCAAGGCCAACCCCGCGGTTCGGTCCGTCGTGCTCACCGCAGCCGGCGACCGCTCGTTCTGCACCGGCATGGACCGCGGCGACATCCCCGTCGACGCCGACTACGACCCCTACACCTACGACGACCCCGGCCACCGGCTCGGGCCGAAGAGCCAAGAGTGCTG
>Ga0302323_100005786_pt1 | contig 10141 bp, 10 predicted proteins | sample Fen_T0_3_FD_201950 | JGI IMG/M metagenome (GOLD analysis project Ga0302323, IMG submission 201950) | Peat permafrost microbial communities from Stordalen Mire near Abisko, Sweden - Fen_T0_3 | ecosystem: Environmental > Terrestrial > Soil > Wetlands > Permafrost | place: Sweden: Abisko... | reverse complement strand
CGCTTGGGGTCGCGCGAATTCCAGGCGTCTTCGGCGAGGCGTACCTTCTGGATGGCCGTCTCCAGGGTGAACGGCGGCAGTGGCGGGCGATCCATGTCGTGGTCCTCCTACGAACCGGGCGGCGCCGGCGGCTCGATTGCGAGCCGCCGGGCCGCCCTCGGTGAGCCATTCCGGTCAGGCTGCCTTGTCCGACCTGCCCGCATTGACGACGGGGAAGTCGATCTCTGTCTGGCCCACCGTATTGATGTAGTTTGTCCAGGTGTTGAGCGCCACGTGCTGCACGATCTCGATGACCTGCGCATCGCTGTAGCCAGCTGCCTTCACGGCGGCGAAGTCCTCGTTGCTGACGTGGCCGCGCAGCTTCGTGACCTTGCCCGCGAAGCGTACCGCCGCATCGGCCTTGGGGTCATTCGAGGCACCGCGGCGGTTGGCGGTCATCTCCGCGTCATCGAGCCTGGCCACGTTGCGGCCGAGGTACGTGTGGGCCGACAGGCAGTAGTCGCAGCCATTGATCTCCGCGACGGCGAGCGCGATCCGCTCGCGCGTGGCGGCGGGCAGCTCGCCCTTGGCAAGTGCACCGGAAAGGCCGAGGTAGCCTTCCAGCGCGGCCGGGCTGTTGGCGACGAGCCGGAACAGGTTCGGCGCGACGCCGAGCTGCTTCCTGACGGCCTGGAGCATCGGCTGGGCGGCGGCTGGGGCGAGTTCGATCGTGGCGGGCGTGGGAATGCGGGGCATGGGTGTCTCCTTGAAGTGTTTTGGACAGCGAGCCATGGACAAATGGCCACGGGCTCCGTGGGGCAAAAGGTACGTCCTTCCACACAGATGCACTAGACGCTATATTCGAGACTCACTGTTCCATTATATGGAAGGCCAACGATGAACCGGCTCGAGTCGATGAATGTGTTGCTGGCCGTCGTGGACGCAGGCAGCCTCTCGGCAGCGGGTCGCAAGCTCGGCATGCCGTTGGCGACCGTCAGCCGGAAGGTGTCGGAACTGGAGGCGGCCCTGGGCACGCGCCTGCTGATCCGCTCCACGCGCCAGCTGGCGCTCACCGAGTCGGGTCACGGCTACGTCGCGGCCTGCCGGCGCATCCTCGAGGAAGTGGGCGAGGCGGAGCGCAATGCGGCGGGCGAATACCAGTCGCCGCGCGGCGAGCTGGTGGTCACCGCACCGGTGGTTTTCGGGCGGCTGCACGTGCTGCCGATGCTGGTGGAGTTCCTGCAGGCCTACCCGGAGGTAAATGCCAGGCTCGCCCTCGGCGACCGCATCGTGAACCTGCTCGACGAGCACGTCGACCTCGCCCTGCGCATCGGCACGCTGCCCGACAGCGGCATGGTGGCCGCCGGCTTGGGCAGCCTTCGCCGCGTTGCCTGCGCCAGCCCTGCCTATCTCGCCAGGGCGGGGACGCCGCGCCATCCGCGCGAGCTCGGTGCTCACTCATGCGTCAGCTTCGATGCGCTCTCTGCCGGCAGCACGTGGCGCTTCGAAGGCAAGGGCACGGAAACAGTCGTGTCGGTCACCCCGCGGCTCACCGTGTCGACAGCAGAGGCGGCCATCGACGCGGCGGTCGCGGGCCTCGGCGTGACCTGCGTGCTGTCCTACCAGGCGGAAGCGGCACTTCGCACCGGGAAACTTGCGCTGGTGCTGGAGGCTTTCGAGCCGGCTCCGATTCCGGTCAGCCTGGTCTATTCGAGCCAGGGGAGATTGCCGCTCAAGCTTCGGGCATTGCTGGATTTCGCCGCCCCGCGGCTGCGCACGCGACTCCAGGAGTCGGAGGCCGCGCTCAAGGCAACCCATCGACCCGCCGCTATCGCGCGCCCGCCGCGTGCACGCCGCCGATGAACTGGTATAAGGACCACGTCACTTCACTCCCCTGAGGCGTACAAGATGACCCGATCGCCCGGAGTCGGTACGTTGGCAAGCGCAGGCGCGATGTTGCTGTTGGTGGCATCGATTGCGATCACCGGCCAGGCATATGCGCAGTCCTCCACGGTGGCAGTCCCTGGGGATCGAATAGAGGAAATCGTGGTCACTGCCCAGCGGCGCGAGCAGAACCTCCAGGATGTTGGTACCTCGATCACGGCCCTCGATGCGGCCAGCCTGCGACGCTCGGGGCTGGCCAACGCCACGGACGTCGCACAGCAAGTGGCGGGCCTGCAATTCCAGGCCTTCAGCCCGACCATCACCATCTTCAACCTGCGTGGCGTCTCGCAGAACGACTTCGCCGACCTGCACGAGGCGCCCGTCGCAGTGTATGCCGACGATGTCTACGTCGCGTCAATGGGGGCGGTCGCGGGAGCCCTCTACGACCTCGATCGGGTCGAGGTGCTGCGCGGTCCCCAAGGCACGCTGTTCGGGCGCAATGCAACGGGTGGCCTGATCCACTATATAAGTGCCAAGCCGGTGGTGGGGGCCAACCAGGGGTACGTGCGCGTATCCGTTGGGCAGTTCGGCGACCTGGAAACCGAGGGCGCCTGGAACAATGGCCTGACGGAAGAATCCGCGACGCGCCTGTCCTTCGCGACCACGCGGCACTCCGGAACGATCCGCAACCTCGCCGGGCCGGACGCGAACACCGCGGACCAATACGCGGCGCGCCTGCAGTACCTGTTGCGGCTGCCGAATCAGGGCCAACTGCTCGTGAAGGGCTATTACCTGCGCAACGTCTCCGAAGTCTCTCCGAGCTACTCGTGGAATGCCTCCTGCAACAACCTCGGCTTCCTGCAGCCGGGGGAGTCCTGCGCGGGCAGCTACGCGGGCCTGGGCGAATTCGTGGGCCAGGATTCGAACCCCTACGGCACCGGGGCCGGTTGCGACCAGTCAGGCTATTGCTACCCGGATGCCTCCAGGCACCCCTTCACGCAGGCCTTTGACCGCCGAGGCGTGTTCGATCGCACGCTCTATGGTGTTACTGCGCATGTCGACTGGAACGTGGGCAGCGCGATGCTCACGTCCATCACGGACTACATGCACCTGGACAAGCGATACGGCGAGGATTCCGACGCCTCGCCCAACTACCAGCTCAACTTCGACACCTGGCTGGCCTATCACCAGCTTTCGCAGGAACTGCATGTGACGGGAGGTGACCGACTGCACTGGATTGCGGGCGTATATCTCCTCGACCTGGCGAACAATGGCCTGGTCGCGGAGAGTGCCAATGCGCAGTACCTGGGGTTCATCGCCCAGGACCAGGGGCCGCAATACACCCTTGGAACCCGGTCGTTGGCTGCGTTCAGCCAGGTCGAGCTGCCCATCGCTTCCCGCTGGAGCCTCACCGGCGGCGTTCGCTACACGCGCGACGCCAAGCAGTACCGCTACACGCTCTGGAACCCGTCTCCGGGTAGTACCCTCCTTGATGCCAACGGCGCTCCCTATGTGTATGACAACAACACGGCACCCGGCCTTGCCGACCGCCACTACGACCTCTACTCCGGCAAGCTCGAGGTCGATTTCAGGCCCAAGCCTGGCGCCCTTCTCTATGCCAGCGTCAACCGTGGCCCGAAGAGCGGAGGCTGGTCGGCGCCGGTCAATGCATCGGGCTCGAACCTGAGCTCTGACCTGTTCGCGGTGCTGGCCTATAAGCCCGAGACGCTGATCGACTACGAAACCGGCGCCAAGCTATCGCTCCTGGACGGCCGCGCACGGCTTGCCGCCGATGCCTTCTATTACGACTACCGCAACTACCAGGCATTCCTGCTGCGCAACCTCACGCAGATCATCGGCAATGCCGATGCAACGCTGTACGGTGGCGAACTCGAACTGGCCGTCATACCGCTGCATGGCCTGACGCTCGAGGGCGGCCTGTCGCTGCTCTCGACGCGCATCAGCAAGCTGGCGCTTCCCGACGGCTCCCTCGCTGATCGGGAGATGCCCAACGCGCCACACTGGTCGCTCAACGCGCTGGCACGTTACGAATGGCCTGGAGCGGGCGGCACCTGGTCCCTGCAGCTCGACGGCAAGTGGAATGCCGCCCAATGGCTGGAGAACGTCAACGCCCCGGTCGACCTGCAGCCGGGCTTCGGGGTGGTGAACCTGCGGGCAGGCTTCGCTTCGGGCCACGACTGGGACGTTACCGCGTGGGTCCGCAACGCGACCGACAAGCAGTACCGCGTCTACAACCTGGATCTCTCTGGCCTGGGCTATAACGAATCGGTGTACGGCAGCCAGCGCTGGATTGGCGTCACCCTGGACTACCGCTGGGGCAACTAGCGCCCGCGATCCCTTGCGGGCAAGCCCACCGCCCGTTGCGGCGTTCGCCGCGCTACATCCCAACTCCCTGATTCGACATGCCTCCGGGAGGTGGCACGGGGATTGCTACCTATGCTGCGAGTGGCATCAACCGGACCTGGGTCTGGAGGGTGGCACCGCTCCAGGCAATACAACGCAACAACCCTTATCAAGGAGATTTTCAATGAAGAACGTCCTGCTCTCGGCCGCCATCGGCGGCGTCATGGCTCTCGGCATGATCAACACCGCTGCGCATGCCGCGGACGATCCGGCCACCGAAAAGTGCTACGGCATCGCCAAGGCCGGCAAGAACGACTGCGCCGGTGCGGCCCATGCCTGTGCGGGTCAGTCGAAGGCGGAGGCGAGCGGCAAGGAATTCGTCAAGCTGCCGAAGGGCACTTGCGAGCGCATCGTCGGCGGATCGATCTCGGCGAAGTAATGGACCCGCGGCTGGAACCAGTCGTGGCCACTGCAGCCTCGGTGCCGGCGAGAGCCGGCATCGGGCTGCGGTCCCCGCACCATGCCGCGATCACCAGCGACCAGCCGCCCGTGGGCTGGTTCGAGGCACACAGTGAAAACTATTTTGCCGACGGTGGCGCCCAACTAGAGAATCTCGCAAAGGTGCGCGAGCGCTATCCGCTGAGCCTGCACGGTGTCGGCCTGTCCCTGGGATCGGTCGACCCGCTCGATGACGGGCACCTGCGCAGGCTCAAGCGCCTGGTGGACTGGAGTGAGCCAGCACTCGTCTCCGAGCACCTGTCCTGGGGCTGCATCGACGGCACGCACCTGAACGACCTCCTGCCCCTGCCTTACACGGTCGAGGCCCTGCGGCACATGGTGCAAAGGGTTGGGCAGCTGCAGGACTACCTGGGTCGCCAGATCCTCATCGAGAACATCTCCAGCTACCTGCAGTTCAACTGCGAACAGCTGCCGGAGTGGGACTTCCTCGCAGCGCTGGCCCACGAGAGTGGCTGCGGCCTGCTGCTGGATGTCAACAACGTGTACGTCAGCGCCTGCAATCACGCCTTCGATGCACGGCGCTATATTGCCTCGCTGGCCAGGGCACCCGTGCAGGAAATCCACCTGGCCGGCCACACCATAAATCGCCGTGGCGATCGCGAGATCCGCATCGACACGCATTCGACGCCGGTTTGCCCGGAGGTCTGGGCCCTGTATGAGCATGCGCTGCAGTGCTTCGGGCCCCTGCCGACCCTGATCGAATGGGATACGGACATTCCCGAGCTTTCGGTACTCGTCGCCGAGGCGCACAAGGCCGACCGGATCATGGAGCGCAGCCGTGCACTCGCTGCGTGAGACCCAGCGTGCCTTCGGCATTGCCGTTCTCAGCGGCAATGCGGCGTGCATGGCGGCGTTGGTCCGCGAGGACGGCCTGTCGGCAGCCGAGCGCGTGCGCATCTACGTCAACAACAGTCGGATCGGCTTCGAGCAGGCGCTGGCTGCCACCTATCCGGTGATCCAGCGCCTAGGCGGCGCCGAATGGTTCACGCAGCAGGCGCGCGCCTACCAGCTGCGCTTTCCGTCGCGCTGCGGCGACCTGCAGTACGTGGGGAAGCGCTTCCCGGAACTCCTCCAGGCCGAACTCTCGGGATCGGCCTATGCCTATTTCGCCGACGTCGCGCGCCTTGAATGGGCGTACCAGGAATCCCTCGTTGCCGCGGACGGTGCTGATTTTGATCCGTCGCACCTGGGCGCCGTCCACGAGACGGATTTTGCACGAATCGCCTTCATTCCCCATCCCAGCCTGCGGCTGCTGGCATCGGATTTCCCGGTGCTGGCGATCTGGCAGGCCAACCAGGCCACGGCCGCCCCAGGCAGCGCAGCCGTCGCGCTGGGTGACGGCCCCGATCGGCTCGTCGTGATCCGCCGCGCCACGCACGTCGAGTTGCGCCGGCTGGCCGATGCCGATTTCGCGCTGCTCGGGCTGCTCTGCCTGGGCATCAGCCTCGGTGAGGCCGCCGACACGCTCGCAGCCACGCGTGAGGACTTCGACTTGCCGGCGAGCCTTCGACAGCTCGTGGCCCTGAGCTACTTTTCGACAACTGAAGTGCGCGCCGCTGGAACGGCAGCGGCACGCCACCAACCGCCCCGGAGTACGCCATGAATGCTGCCTTCATCTCCCGCCCGCTGGACCTGCTGGCGCGGGCCCTGGACTCCCTCCGTCCGGTCTACCTGCTCGCAACGCGCTGGTATGTCAGCTGGCAATTCCTGAAATCAGGCTGGCTCAAGGTCACGAGCTGGCAGAGCACGCTCTCCCTGTTCGAGGATGAATACCATGTGCCGCTGTTGCCGCCACACGTTGCCGCGGTCGTGGGCGCGTTCGGCGAACTGTTCTTCCCGACGTTGCTGGTGCTCGGCGTGGCCGGGCGCATCGGGCCGCTCGGCCTGTTCGCGGTCAACCTGATGGCCGTGATTTCCTACTCGCACGTGCTGTTCGCGGAGGGCTTCGAGGCCGCGTTGGCCCAGCACGTCCTGTGGGGCTTCATGCTTCTCACGCTGGCCCTCTATGGCAATGGACCGCTGGCGCTCGACCGGTTCCTGATGCGTCCCCAGCGGACCCCGGCAATGGCATAGCAACCCGGACCGGGCACCCCACGCAGCCGCCGTGCCTTGATTGGTGGGCACGCGGTCGCTGTGGCAGTATCGGTGCCTGATCCGAAGCCGCGCACGGACACGACGACCATGCCGTACAAAGTGCCGCCGCAGGGCGGACCCTCGACGATCGAGCCGCAGGACGTCGAGTTGCTGCGTGCGATCGTCGAGGGCACGGCCACCGCGACCGGAGAGGAATTCTTCCGCCTGCTGGTCGAGAACCTGTCGAAGGCTGTAGGCACGGGCCACGCTTTTGTCACCGAGTTCACGCCGCCGCTGCGCATCCGCACGCTGGCCTATTGGGAAAATGGCAGGCTGATCGACAACATCGAGTATGACCTGCCGGGTACGCCCTGCCAGGAGGTCATCGACGGCGGCTTCTGCTTCTATCCCACCGGCGTGGCTGAGAAGTACGCCGAATCCACGCCGGGTATCGACAGCTTCCTCGGCGTGCCGTTGACCACCCGGGACGGTCGCATCCTCGGGCACCTGGTGGCCATGGACGCCGCTCCATTGCCCAACGAACCGCGGCGGCTGGCGATCTTCCAGATCTTCGCGGCCCGTGCCGCCGCGGAGCTGGATCGCCTGCGCCTGGAGCGCGACCTGCGCGACCGGGAAAAGCGACTCAGTGACCTGTTTGATGAAGCGCCGATCGCCTACGTGCACGAGACCCTGGAATCGCACTTCATCCGTGCGAATCGCGCGGCGCGCAGGATCCTCGGCATCACGCCCGAAGAGGTGCCGCACACGGTGGGCACGAGGATGGCGCCCGATACGCCGGATGCGCAGCGGCGCATGCGCGAAGCCTTCGAATCCGTGGGCAAGGGCACCGACACGAGCGGCGTCGTGCTGGAGTTGCGCCGCAAGGACAACGGCAAGCCGATCTGGATCCAGTGGTGGTCCAATCCGGATGCCAGCGGCACGTATACACGCACCATGTTCATCGACATCACCGAGCGCGTGCTGCTCGAGCAGGAACAGGCTCGCCTCAAGGCGCAGAACTCCTACCTGCAGGAGGAGATCAAGTCGGTACACAACTTCGAGGAGATCATCGGCTCGAGCGCCGGCCTGGTCCGCGTGCTCGAGAACATCAAGCGCGTGGCGCCGACCGATGCATCGGTCATGATCACCGGCGAGAGCGGCACCGGCAAGGAGCTCATTGCCCGCGCGATCCACTCGGGCAGCGGGCGCGCCGACAAGCCCTTCATCAAGGTCAACTGCGCCGCCCTGCCCGTCAGCCTCGTGGAAAGCGAGCTGTTCGGGCATGAGCGTGGTTCGTTCAGCGGCGCCATCCAGCGGCGCATCGGCCGCTTCGAGCTGGCACACACGGGCACCATCTTCCTCGACGAGATCGGCGAAGTGCCGATGGACGTCCAGGTCAAGCTCCTGCGCGTGCTGCAGGAGCGTGAATTCGAGCGCATCGGTGGCAACCAGACCATCAAGACGGATGTGCGGGTCATCGCCGCAACGAATCGCGACCTGGGCAAGAGCATCCGGGATGGCGATTTTCGCGCCGACCTGTATTACCGGCTGAATGTGTTTCCCGTGCACCTGCCGCCCCTGCGCGAACGCCAGTCCGACATTCCCCTGCTGACGCATTTCTTCGTGCAGAAGCACGCCTCGCGCGTCGGGCGTCGCATCGAGTCGGTGGACCCGGAGTCCATGTTGCGACTGACACAGTACTCATGGCCGGGAAACATCCGCGAACTGGAAAACATCATCGAACGGGCGTTGATCCTGAACAGCTCCCCCGTCCTGCACATCGTGACCGACATGCCGGTCGACACGGCGCCACAACCGGCGGGACCGGGTGACATTCCGACAGCAGTCCCGGTGGCATCGCATGAGATCGCGGCGATGCCCGCGCCTACGCCTGCATCGACATCAACATCGACCGGGCCCGTGGCTGGCGACCTGGATTCCATCCAGCGCGAGCACATCGTGGGCATCCTGCGCGAAACGAACTGGGTGATCGAAGGCAATCGAGGCGCGGCCAGCCGCCTCGGGCTCAAGCCCGGCACCTTGCGCCACCGCATGAAGAAGCTCGGGATCACGCGCGCTGGCGAGCGCTGAACGGGCCCACCGTCGATGGTGGCCCTGCCGCGGCCATCCGCGGCCACCGCGAGTGTCCCGCTGGTAGCGCCTCCTGGCATGCCACCCTCTTTCCCTGACTATCAATCACTTGCGAGCGGCTGTCGCCCGCATCCCTCGTTGGCGCGGGAATTGCTGTGTCTCCCTTGATGGCGTGCCGAAGGCACCCAAGGCCGGAGACACTGACCGATGCTGCGAATCAACCAGTCCCCCGCGATAGCGCTCACGACCATTGCGCTCGAGGGCAAGCTCATGGCCGCCTGGCTGCCCGAACTCTGCCAGGCGGTGGACTCCGCGCGCGTCGGGGGCGCCGTACGCCTGAACCTCTCGGGCCTCAGCTTCATTGATCCCGCGGGCGTCGAGACGCTGCGGGCACTGCGTGCCACAGGAGTCGACCTGACCGGCGCGTCCCGCTTCATCCAGGAACTGCTCACCGCCGATCGCGCGCGCGCCTAGGCGCACGCCCGCCGATATCGGCTGTGGCTTCGGCTGCAACCGCGGCCACGGCCGCGGCCGCTGCCGCGGCAATGCCCGCCAACCCACCACCGATTGCGGCGCCACCACGGGCAACAGCCAGGCGCGCGGGACTTTCGTTCGCTTGCAGGCAACGGAACGCACAAAGAGCCTGTTTTCAAGCAGTTTGCGCGACTGCGCCCATGGTGGCACGCGCATTGCAATCCCTATCGCGAATCGAACGAACGGCGGCACGACATGCGGTCGGGACGTCGTACCAACCAGTCACTTCAAGAGGAGCACGAAAGATGAACACCAGGAACTCGCTGCTGCGCACCGCGATCACCGGGCTGATGGGGCTCGGCGTGGTCGCCTTCGCGACCCCGGCCGCCGCGGCCGACGAACACGCGGGCCAGGAGCAATGCGCCGGCGTTGCCAAGGCCGGCAAGAACGATTGCGCAACGGTCACCAACGCCTGCCACGGCCACGTCGAGAAGGACGCCGACCAGATGGCCTGGCTGTACCTGCCGAAGGGCACCTGCGAGCGGATCGTCGGCGCGCGCGTCGTCCACGTCGTGGATCCGTCGCCGAAGAAGTCCTGAGGCAGCGTCCGCACACAAGAGCAATGGGCCGGGCGGCGGCGACGACCGCCCGGCCAGATGGACCAAGGGGGAGACCATGCTGGGCACGAATACATCGAAGCACTCCGTCATCGGCGCTGGCCACCTGGCTGCCGCTGCGCAGGGCCGCGTCGCCGGAC
>Ga0302323_100005784_pt1 | contig 10142 bp, 9 predicted proteins | sample Fen_T0_3_FD_201950 | JGI IMG/M metagenome (GOLD analysis project Ga0302323, IMG submission 201950) | Peat permafrost microbial communities from Stordalen Mire near Abisko, Sweden - Fen_T0_3 | ecosystem: Environmental > Terrestrial > Soil > Wetlands > Permafrost | place: Sweden: Abisko... | reverse complement strand
CACGCTCTACTTCTTCTACGAGGTCGTCAGCGTTTCGACGTATCCGCTGGTTGCCCACCACCAGGACGAGGAAGGCTATGAAGGCGGCCGGAAATACCTGATCTACCTCACCACCACCGCCAAGGCGCTGATCCTGCCGGCGATGGTATTGATCTACGTGCTCTCCGGCACGCTCGACTTCGCCACCAACGCCCACACCGGCATTCTGCCCGCCGGCGTACACAACGGCGTGATCATCGCGCTCTACGCGGCCTGCATCCTCGGTTTCGCCAAGAATGGCGTGATGCCCTTCCACTCTTGGCTGCCGAGCGCCATGGTCGCCCCGACGCCCGTCTCCGCCCTGCTTCACGCGGTCGCGGTCGTGAAAATCGGGGTCTTCGCCACGGTGCGCGTGATGCTCTACGTCTTCGGTACCGACCTGATGACGCGGCTGAACCTCGGGTTGCCCACCGCGTATTTCGTGTCGTTCACGATCCTCGTCGGCTCGATCATCGCGCTGAGCAAGGACAACCTGAAGGCCCGGCTCGCCTACTCGACCGTCAGCCAGCTCTCCTACGTCATCCTCGGCGTGGCGCTGCTGAACCCGGTCGGCATCGAGGGCGGACTCTTCCACATCGCCGCCCACGCCTTCTCCAAGATCACGTTGTTCTTCTGCGCCGGCGCGATCTACGTCGTCACGCACAAGAAGAACATCTCGGAGCTCGGCGGACTCGGCCGGCAGATGCCGTGGACTTTCGCCGCCTTCGCGATCGCGGCGCTCTCGATGATCGGCGCTCCGCCGGTCGCCGGATTCACCTCGAAGCTCTACATGCTCGTTGGCTCGCTCGAAGCCGGCTCGATCGGCATCCTCGTCGTGCTGATCGGCAGCTCGCTGCTCAATGCCGCGTATTTCGCCCCGGTCGTCTACCACGCCTTCTTCGGCAAACCCCCGGCCGCCGCGCCGGCGGTGGCTGATGCACACGGTGGGCACGGTGACGCCGATCCGCATTCCGCGATCGCCGATCCGCATTGCGCGGCGCACGGCGCCACGGGCGAGGCGCCGCTGGCGATGCTCATTCCCCTCTGCCTCACCGCGGCGATCTCCGCTGTGATCGGTTTTTGTCCCGGTTTCTTCATGCAGTTCGCGGAGGCCGTCCTGAAATGAATCTTCTTGGCATCATCGAAACGCTCCGCCGCAACCTGAGGACGGTCGTCCTCGGGTGCTACGTGGCCCTGGCGCTGGTCGTCGTCCTCGACTGCGTGCGCCTCTTCGCAGACCACGAGCCCGAGGGGGCGGCCGCCGAGCACGCCACCGACTTCTGGACCGAGTTCTATCACGTCTCCGAAAGCTGGCCGGCCTTCTGGGCCGCGTTCGGCCTGCTCGGCTGCCTGCTTCTCGTGCTCGTCTCCAAGACCTACGGACACCTCGACGTCTCCAAGCGGGAGGATTACTACCATGAGTAGTTTCTGGATTCATCCCTCGCTGATCCTGCTCGGCGGCGCGGTGCTGTTGCCGCTGCTCCCGAAGGCGCTCAAGAAGGCTTTCCTGCTCGCCGTCCCGCTGGCGACCTTCGGCGACGTGCTGTCGATGCTCGGCGCGCCCAGCACGAACCATGGCGTCGTCCAGTTCCTCCAGTGGACGCTCACCTTCGGACGCGTTGATTCCTTGGCGCTCGTCTTTGCCGTCATCATGAGCGGCATGGCCTGCATCGGCACCCTCTACGGTTTGCACGTGGAGGAGGACGCCCAACATTCGGCCGCGTGGGTCTACGTTTCGGGCTCCATCGGCGCGATCTTCGCGGGCGACCTGCTCACGCTCTTCCTCTTCTGGGAGGTGATGGCCTTCTCGTCGGTCTTCCTCGTCTGGTTCCGCCGCGAGCCCGAGTCGATCCGCGCCGGCTTCCGCTACCTGCTCGTCCACGTCGCCGGCGGCCTCTCGCTGCTGGCCGGCATCATCCTCTGGATTCACGATCGGGGCACGACCGCCATCGCGTTTGAGTCCTTCGGCGAAGCGGCCTACTCGACGCCCGGCCTGCTCATTCTCGTCGGCATCATCGTCAATGCGGCCGTTCCTCCCTTTCACGCGTGGCTCCCCGACGCCTACCCGAACGGCACGTTCAACGGCTCGGTTTTCCTCAGCGCGTTCACGACCAAAACCGCCGTTTACGCCCTCTGCCGCGGCTTCGCCGGCATGGAGTTGCTCGTCTGGCTCGGCGTGATCATGTCGCTCTACGGCGTCGTCTACGCGATCATCGAAAACGACATCCGCCGCCTCTTCGCCTACCACATCATCAGCCAGGTCGGCTACATGGTGGCCGGCGCCGGCATCGGCACCGCGCTGGCGATCAACGGCGCCTGCGCCCACGCCTTCGCCCACATTCTCTACAAGGGGCTGCTCTTCATGGGCGGTGGGGCGATGCTGCACATGACTGGCGAGACGCGGATGTCCCGGCTCGGCGGCCTCTACAAGAAGATGCCGTGGACCTTCCTCCTCACGCTGATTGGCGGCCTCTCCATCTCCGCCTTCCCGCTGTTCAGTGGCTTCGTCAGCAAATCGATGATCACCCAGGCGGCTTTCACCCAAGGCTGGGTGCCCGCCGGTTTCCTCCTGACCCTGGCCTCGATCGGTACTTTCTACTGCAATGGTCTCAAGGTGCCCTATTTCGTCTGGTTTGGCACTGACAAGTGCACGCCGGAAGTCCGCGAGAAGGCCGAAGATCCGCCGTGGAACATGCTCGCGGCCATGGGCGCCGCGGCCTTCCTCTGCGTCTTCCTCGGCTGCTTCACGGGCCCGCTCTACGATCTGCTGCCGAACCAGTCCGCTGCGCACGAGTTTCATCCCTACAACGCCGGCCACATTTCCGAGAGCGTGCAGATCCTGTTCTTCACCGCCTGCGCCTTCTTCGTGCTGGTGAAGCTGAAGAAGATCGAACCGCACGCCGGGGTGAACCTCGACAACGACTGGTTCTACCGAAAAGGCGGCCAGGCGGTGCTTTGGCTGGCCCGCAAGCCGATCCAAACCATCGATACCGCCGTCGGCGAAGTCTATCGCGTACTCGGTGTCAATCCGCTGATGTGGACCACCCGCGTGGTCGATCTCTTCGACCGGAAGGGCATCGACGGGGTGGTCGACGGAATCGCCACCTCCGTCCGCAGCCTCGGTGGACGCGTGCGTTTTGCGCAGCGCGGTTCGGTCCAGGAAAACCTCACGGCGGCCTTTGCCGTCGCCGCGATTCTGGTCGTGGTCTTCATCTTCGTTTTCTGACGCCGATGACGCCGAGCCGGACAATCTCCGAGATTGAAGAGGGCGCAGCGAGCCTGCGCCCCGACGGCGGCAAAGACGATCTCGTCAGGACACCGTCTTGTCCCGTGCACCGTCGCGACTACTCGGCTGCCGCGGGCTCGGGTGCCCGGACTCACTACTCGCTCCTCGCTCCTCGCTCCTTTTCCGCCGGATGAACCAATCCCACCTTCTCAGCGTCCTCATCTTTGCCCCGCTGGCCGCGGCCTTGGTCGCCGTGCTGTTGCCCACCGAGCGGCTTCTGCGCTGGTGGACGCTGCTCGCCTCCTTCGCCATCGCCGTCGTCTCGGTCGGCCTCTACACCGGCTTCGACCGCAGCCTCGCCGGCTTCCAGTTCAGCGAACACCGCGCCTGGATTCCCAGCCTCAAGATCGACTACCATCTCGGCATCGACGGCATCAGCCTGCTGCTCATTCTCCTGACGACCCTGATCACGCCGCTGTGCGTACTCTGCTCGTGGAAGTACATTACGAAACGTCTGAAGGAGTTCATGATCTGCCTCCTGATCATGGAAACGGCGATGATCGGCGTGTTCAGCGCGCTGGATTTCGTGCTCTTTTTTGTCTTCTGGGAGGCGATGCTCATCCCGATGGCGTTGTTGATCGGCGTCTGGGGCGGACCGCGGAAGGTCTACGCGGCCCTGAAGTTCTTCATCTACACGATGTCGGGCTCCGTGCTGCTGCTGGCCGCGATCGTCGCCCTGCGGCTCAAGACCGGAAGCTTCGACATTCCGGGCATGATGGGCCACGAGTTCGGCCCCCACTTTGAGATGTGGATCTTCGGCGCGTTCTTCCTCTCCTTCGCGATCAAAGTTCCGATGTTTCCGTTCCACACGTGGTTGCCGGCCGCCCACGTCGAGGCACCGACCGCCGGTTCGGTCATCCTGGCGAGCGTGTTGTTGAAGATGGGCACTTACGGTTTCATTCGCTTCTGCCTGCCGATCACACCGCATGCTGCCCACTATTTCGCGCCGGCCATTCTCGTGCTCTCGGTCGTCGCGATCCTCTACGGCGGTTTCGCCGCGCTGGGCCAAAGCGACCTGAAGAAACTCGTCGCCTACTCTTCCGTCAGCCACATGGGCTTCGCCACTCTCGGCATTTTCTCGCTCAGCCAGTCCGGGCTCGAAGGCGCCACGCTGGTGATGATCAACCACGGTGTGACAACCGGGGCGCTGTTCATCTGCGTCGGCATCATCTACGAGCGGATCCATTCGCGCGACCTCGGAGCCGCGGCCGGCATGGGCAAACACATGCCGATCTTCGCCGGCTTTCTCGGCGTGTTCTGCCTTTCGTCAATGGCCTTCCCGGGCACCAACAGCTTCATCGGCGAATTCCTCGTCATGGCCGCCGGCTTCAGCGTCTCGAAGGTGCTGATGCTCTGCGCCGTCCCCGGCGTCGTCGCCGCGGCGGCCTACAACCTCCGCATGCTGCAGAAAGTTGCCTACGGCTCGGCGCACAACCCCGACCACCACGCCCTCGCCGATCTCGAGTTCCGCGAAATCGTCGCCCTCGTCCCGCTGCTCGTCTTCGTGCTCTGGATCGGCCTCCAACCGCAGCCCTTCGTCGATGTCATGCACACGAGCGTGCAGCAGGTGCTCACCTTCGTGAAGTGAGGAAGCAGCAAGCTCCAGGTCGTATCGCCCGAGCGGCCCAAAACCCCAAGGTCCAAACCACCAAACGCCAAAGCGAACGAGAAGTTCCAAGTGACAAAGACCAAGGCTCCGACCGCCGATTTCCGACTTCTGGATTCTGACTTCTGAATTCTCCCCTTCCCTTTCCTCAATGTCTCCCTTCCTCGTCGCTTTTCTGCCTGAACTCGTGCTGGCCATCGGCGCGCTTGGCCTGTTCGGCGTCACCCTTGGGAAAAACGCCGGGACCTCGGCGAAACAGCTCTCGCTGGCCCTCGCTCTGGCGTTCATCGCCGCGACAGTGTTTTCGTTCCACGCCGAGGCCACGCTCTTTTCCGGCGCCTACCGCATCGATGCCTTCTCGCAATTGCTCAAGCTCGTCATCGCGATCGGCTACCTCGTCGTTTTGCTCCTCAGCCGGGATCTCGATGATATCCGCCACGACATCAAAGCGGAGTATTTCCTCTTTCTCTCGCTCGGGATCTCCGGCCTGACCTACCTCGTCAGCTCGATCGATGTCATCACGATCGTCGTTTCCCTCGAGCTGTCGTCGTTCCCGCTTTACCTGCTGGTCGCCATGCGCCGCGAACGCGAGGGCCAGCGCGTGCAAATGGAGTCGGCGATCAAATACATGATGTTCGGCGTCGCCGCCAACGGCACCATGTTCTTCGGCCTGAGCTACCTCTTCGGCCTCACCGGATCGACCTCGCTGCCGGTGATGATGACCAAGCTCGCTCCGCAAATGGGCAACCCGCTGGCCGTCGCCGGACTCGGCCTGACCTTCGCCGGGCTGTTCTACAAGCTCGCCGTCTTCCCCTTCCATTTCTGGACGCCCGACGTCTATCAGGGCGCCTCGAACGAGACCGCCGGCCTGGTTGCCTCGCTGCCAAAACTTGGCGCTGTCGCCGTGCTCGTGCGTTTCACCGCCTTGGCCACGCCGGACAACCGCACGATTTCCCTGCTTTTCGCCGGCCTCGCCGCGGCGTCGATGCTCTACGGCAATCTCATCGCGCTCGTCCAAAAGGACCTCAAACGCCTCCTGGGTTTCTCCGGCATCGCCCATGCAGGCTACGCGCTCGTCGGCTTCGTGGCCCTCGACCGCGCCGGCTTCACCGCGGCGTTGTTCTACATCACCGGCTACCTCTTGATGGTCCTCGCCTGCTTCGTGGTGATCAGCCGCGTCTCGCGCGATGGCACGAACCTCTCGATGGACGAACTCGCCGGCCTGCACAAACGCTCGCCGCTGCTCGCCCTCACGCTCGGCGTCGCGGTCTTCGCGCTGGCCGGCATCCCGCCCTTCGTCGGCTTCACCGGCAAGCTCGGTCTGCTGATCGCCGCATGGAGCCGCCAGCACTACGCGATTGTCATCTTTGCGGTCATCAACTCCGCCATCGCGGTCTATTATTACCTGCGAGTCGTGAAGGAGACGTATTTCAGCGATCCCGGCGACCGTCCCGTGATCGCGATCGATCTCTCGACAAAGTTCGTTTGCGCACTGCTGCTGATCGGCATCCTTGCCCTCGGTGTCGCTCCGGCCACGGTGCTCGACACGATCGCAAATTCTCTCAGCACCCTCGCCGTCGCGGCCCGCTGAGCCGGCGTTGTTGGGTTTGGGCAAGGGCAGGTCGCAGAATGGTCTGAACAAGGTAGGGACGGACCGCCGGGCCGTCCGTCCTGCTTGCAGCGAAACTCGCCAGGAGTTTCGGAGTCTTGACCGCGGATAGCGCGGATGGACGCGGATGTTGGGAAACCCGTCGATTTGAGTCTCCCCGTCGACTCGTCATCCCAAATTCCGCAGCCGCATTTTACAGGAGGTAACGAAGGAAACGGAGGGAGAGGAAGTTCACTTCTGCGAACTGCTCTTTCTGGATCATCCGCGCAATCCGCGTTATCCCCAGTCACTGCAAGCTCGCGATCAGCTGTTGGGCCGCCTGCGCCAATCCCTGATCGCCGGGTGCGGCGGCGGCGGCCAGTCGGGCAGTGGCGATTGCGCCGGGCTTGTCGCCAAGTTTCTGCAAAATCCACGCCTTCTCGATGATCACCCAGGCCGCCTTCGGGTGCTGCGCAATCCCCTGGTCGGCCCAGACCGAGGCTTTCGGCAGGCCCACGTCGTTGGCCAGGCAGAACTCGAGCACGTTGTAGTAGAAACCCGCGGACTTCTCGCCGGCGGCGGCGAGAGCCGCCTCGATCTGCGCGAACGCGGGAGCGATCGCACTGCATTCCAGTTTCACCGCCACCCGGGTGTTCTGCCAGCGGAGCTCAAGCGTCGCCGACTCAGTGCGGATCTCGTTGAGGTCGATGGTGAAAGTCTCGACCGGTTCGGTCAGCTTGGTCGGAGTGGCCGGGAAACGAACCAGATCGTTCTTCGCATCGTAGCCGTAAGCGCCCCAAAGCGTGGTGTCGCGGGAGAGAATAATCGTCCACTCGCGCTCGCCGGGAATCGTGTAGAGCGCGTAGGTGCCGGCCGGCACGGCGCTGCCATTCAACTTCACCGCGGTGCTGAACTTGATCTTGGTGGAGGCGTTCGCCCCGGTGCGCCAGACTTTGCCGTAGGATTCGAGGCCGCCGAAGACCGTGCGCCCCTTCACCCCAGGCCGCGAATACACCACCTCGATGTCGGTGAGCCCGACAACCTGGCGGACGGTATTGAGCGGACTCTGCTGGGGAATCTCGATCTTCGGATCTTCCGCCTGAAGTGCGGCGGCGAAGCCAACGGCTGCGAGGAGGACTAAGGGAATTCGTTTCATGGAATCAACGAGGGACGGGGTTGGGGTCAGGCGCCCGGAAGGGACGCCCGCTTGCACCGCACTATTGTCGCGAGACCGCAAAGCGTGACACACCCTGTGTCATGTTTTTTCGGATTCCAGTGCGCGGGTCGCACTTGAGACTGACGACCCGATCGTTCGGAGCGAAGAGTGGCGCCCTCTCGGTCGCCGCCCGGCGGGCAACAGCGCCGATCGGACCCGACGTCAGCCCTTCGTGCCGGGCAGAACAACCTGCGATTCGAAATAGCGTTCCTGAAAATCCACGGCGGCGCGAATCTCCACCACCGACAGAACCAGGCCGTCGGGCACCACGATCAGTTTGTCGTCGTCGTCGTTGGTCCGGTGGATGAGGGCGATGCACCGGCCGGTGAACTGCGTCAGGGGTTCCGTCACCCCCAGCACGTAGGCGTCCACTTCCTCGCCGTCGCCGCTGAGAGTACCGGGCACAAAGCCATAGTTCACCGGGTAAATATATCCGTGGCGTGGATGCGGGCTGCCGGCCGCGCGGTCAATCTGCACGGTGATGTGCTTCCCGAGAAATTCCGCGGCATTCATCCCTTTGCGGGTCGGCCCTGTTTCCGCCATTCCATTACGATGCGGCAGCCCAGGCAAGCGCGCCGGCCCGGGAGTTTCATTGCCGCCGGGCCGGCAACTGCCCTACTTGTCGCGTTGTGACCAACGACCCCGCACCCGCCCGCCGCATCCACGCCCTTGCGGGCTGGCGCCGGTGGCTGCTGTGGCCGCTGGGGTTCTTGATTCGGCTGTGGGGCCGCACGCTGCGAATCGAGGCCGACGATGCCACCCGGGCCGCGCTCAGCAAAACGGACGAACCGCTGCTGTTTACGCTGTGGCACAACCGGCTGTTTGTCGCTCCGGCCATCTTTCGACGGTTCCGCCGGGGGAAGCGGTTGCATGCCCTGGTGAGCGCCAGCAAAGACGGCGCCTGGCTCGCGGCGTTCTTTGAAACCATCGGCATGGACACCGTGCGCGGATCGAGCAGCCGGTTCGGGCGCGAGGCGCTGCACACCCTCGTCGAACAAGTGCAGGCCGGGCGCGACGTCGGGATCACGCCCGACGGACCGCGGGGGCCGCTCTACGATTTCAAGGGCGGCAGCGTACTGCTGGCGCGGCGCACCGGCGCAACGACCCTCCTCTTCGGCGCCACCTTCGCCCACGCGTGGCGACTGCCGAGTTGGGATCATTTCGCCGTGCCGTATCCGTTCTCCCGCATCCGTGTCGCCGCCGAGGTCTGGCGCGCGGCGAGACTCGAGGGCACGGCCGAGCCCGTGAACGCGCTGCGAACGCGTCTGTTGGAACTCAACCCTGATTAGGCAAACGGCTCCCGAAAGGGCCGTCGCGCCTGGATCTCGGAAACGGCCTAGAACGCCGGAACCAACGTGAGCTTCTTGCCCGGCTCGACGACGTAATCGTCGCCCGCGCACCAAGTCTCGTCGTTGATGAGGAATTTGAACACGATCGGCTTGGCCGCCGCTTCGATCGAATAACTCCAGATGTCGTCCTTGACGCAGTTCAGCGGCAGCCCGCGCTCCCAACTCAGACCGGGTCCCTCGCCACGGATGTAAAGGGTGTTGCCGAAACCCACGTCGATATTGGCGCTGATCACGGTCGGCTGCGGACCCGCAGGTTTGCTGCGTTTGACCGCGACGACGGGCTTGGCCGCGACCGGCGCGGGGGTCGCGGGTTTGGTGGTGGCAATGCCCGCAGTGACTGGCTTGGAGCGCGGCGCGGCGCCGGCAGTGGTCTTCGTCTTTTTCATCGGTTATTTTCGGTTTCAGTTCGGTTTTAGGGGCCGACCCGCTGTTCAGTCAGCGGGCCCGCCACCCGGCAACAGGCCCGGGCAGCGCGGGATTCTGAGGATTTTCCCGCGTTTGTCACCGCCATTGTCCGTTTGTTTGGACGCTCGGGAGCGATTCGACCGAACGTCTGGCTGGCCGGGCACTGGAGTTGCCCTCGACCACGGCGTGCATCTTCCGGCTCGAGCCATCGCTGCGCTGGGGGCAAGCGCGCTCACCCGCCCGCGATTGCGCAGCCGGATGCAGGCGTCACTTCGGTTTGCACCCCGGGCTATTTCCTGCGATCGGCCACCTAATAAACGATGAGGGAAGCGGTTGCATCGGGTAGCACGCCCGGGATATGGGCACATCCCAATCTTTGATAGGCCTCCGCAGGTTCGTGCTATCCTCGTAGCGGAAGCGCTTCCGCTTCCGGGCGACATGGAAAGCCGTGCATCTACGCGACAAGAGCAGTGCCTCGGAATTGTCCAATAACTGGGAGGCGCGACCGGGATAAAATGGCCGGAGTTTCGTGTTTACTAACGTTCCGGAACGCACCTAAATCCCGGCCCTTTCTATCATGGGGTCGTAGCTCAGTTGGAAGAGCGCCTCGTTCGCAACGAGGAGGTCGTCAGTTCGAACCTGATCGGCTCCACCATTTTCGATTCGAACCGTCA
>Ga0302323_100005783_pt1 | contig 10143 bp, 13 predicted proteins | sample Fen_T0_3_FD_201950 | JGI IMG/M metagenome (GOLD analysis project Ga0302323, IMG submission 201950) | Peat permafrost microbial communities from Stordalen Mire near Abisko, Sweden - Fen_T0_3 | ecosystem: Environmental > Terrestrial > Soil > Wetlands > Permafrost | place: Sweden: Abisko... | reverse complement strand
CACCGAGGGCGGAGCGACCGACTCCGTCACACGACAATCCAGGAGGAGAAGCAGATGCCCGGTCAGATCGTGCACACCGAGATCCCGGCAGACGACACTGCAGCGTCGCAGGCGTTCTGGGGATCGCTGTTCGGGTGGGAGTTCCAGGCCTTCCCCGGCCCATCCGAGTACCACATGACCCGGGTCAGCGACACGAGCGGCGCCGCGATCACGAACATGGAGCCCGGCAAGCGCGGGATGCGCTCCTACTTCGACGTCGACGACATCAACGCCGGCGCAGCCCGCGTGCGCGGGCTCGGCGGCGAGTCCGGGGAGCCGATGCCTGTGCCGGGCATGGGCTGGTTCGCGACCTGCACGGACCCGCACGGGAACGAGTTCGGCCTCTGGCAGAACGACGAGTCGGCGCCGGCGCCGACGGGCTAGCCTCTGGCTCGAGCGGCCGGGCGGGAGAGCCGACCGGGGCCTCCCGCCCGACGCGTCACGGAACGGCCGTCAGCCGGCGGCGTCGACCACGAATGCGACCTCGTCGACATAGCACCAGCTCCACGTCTCCCCCGGCTCGGCCGAGCGGGCGATCGGGTGGTCGGCCTCGGCCGCGTGCTTGCTCGCATGCTGGTTCGGCGACGAGTCGCAGCAGCCGATCTTGCCGCAGCTCTCGCACATCCGCAGGTGCAGCCAGCGGCCACCGGTCTTCAGGCACTCCTCGCAGCCTTCGATCGGGTCCGGCAGCGCCGTCACGGCGATCCGGTCGAGGTGGGTGCAGGCAACTGAGCTCATCGGCATCTCCTGGTCGGTGGGTCACGAGTAGCATGCGGGCGAGCGCAACGAAGCCGCAGGCGCCGGAGCATTCTCCGGCAAGGAGGTAGGCAATGGGATTCCTGGACAAGGCAAAGGCGGCAGCAGAGCAGGCCGCCGCAAAGGCCAAGGAGGGCGTCGAGGACGTCCAGGTCAAGCGCGAGCTCGGGCAGGCCTACGGCGAGCTCGGCAAGACCGCGTTCGAGCTGTTCGAGAGCGGCGAGCTCTCACATCCCGGGCTCGAGGAGATCGTGACGAAGATCCGCGGCCTGAACGAGAAGGCCGCCGCGGACGACGCCACGGCACCCGCCGAGACCGAGACCGAGCAGGCCGACGCCGACGAGCCGGCGGCGACCTCCACCTGAGAGGGCCGTTGTCGTGACGCCGCGCCCGGCGACAGCCGGGCCCGCCCACGACGCCTCTCCGAGGTGCGGCTAGCCGGTGGAGTCGGCCGCGTGGTCGCGCATGAGCCCGGGGACGGCGGTCCTCGAGCAGGCGAAGTAGACGGCGATCAGCGCGGCGAGGCCGAACGACGCGGCCGGGCTGACGAGGGCGAGCAGGAGAGCGGGCACGTAGGCGAGGGTCCCGAGCAGGCTGCGCCGAGCACCGGCGGGAAGGACTGTCCGTACCGGCTCGGCGACGAGCTCGTCGTGGGAGACGAGGTAGCGCCAGCCGAGCGTGACCGCGACGCCCATCAGCATCAGCGTCGCCGCATAGAGAAGTGCGGCCGTGCGTGCCTGCGCTCCTCCGTCACGGGCGTAGTCGGCCGCGAGCGCAGTCGGCCAGGGAACCACCGAGACGAAGAAGAGCAGCACGAGCGTGCGTTCGATGAAGCGCCGGTTGACCGAGCGGACGGCGCTCATCATGCCGGTGTGCTCGATCCAGACGATGCCGACCGTTGCGAACGACACCGCGTAGGCCGCGTAGCTCGGCCAGTTGTGCAGCAGGTCGCGCGCGAGCTGGTCGGACCCCGCAGGGCGAGGCAGGTCGAGCACGAGCAGCGTGATCGCGATGGCGAAGACGCCGTCGATCAGCGCGTGCAGGCGGCCCGGGGACACTCACCGGGAGTTCGGGCCGATCGATCGCCTTCCTGCGGGCGCCCGCCTCGTCCGCCCGGAGCACGGGCCGTCGGATCCCGGCGTCAGCCGCCGCCCATGATGAAGAGCAGCGTCAGGACGACGGCCGCGACCTCGAGCATCATGCGACGATTCTACGGCCTCGTGCGGTGACGGGCTAGTGGAGCCGGCCGTAGACGAGCGCGAGGATCTTCTCGGCGGTCGCCTGATCGCGCTTCCCGGCTGCCGCCCCCGCGAGGTCGACGGCGAGGGTGCCGACGACGTTCTTGCCGACGAGGAAGAACGCGGTCGTGACCGGCGTCGTCGCTGCCGTCAGGGTGAACGCGCCCGCGCCGAGATCGGGACGGGCTGTGACCCGCGGCCGGGTGGCGAGCTTGCTCCGTGACTGCACGTAGTACTGGTAGAGGCTCCTGAGGTCGCCGACACCGCCCGGACCGACCGTGAGGAACACCTGCGGGCTCACGAAGCGGTTCGACGAGACCTTGCTCACGAGCGAGAACGCGCATTGCGCGGCCGGGTCGCGGGCCGGATCGCTGAGGTTCACCCGTTGCAACGTCTTGCCGACGATGCCGCTCAACTCCGTCGCGGTGACCGGGCACGGCACCGCAGCCGACCCGAGCTGGGTCCCGCCCGCGTTCGCCGCGCCCGCGAGAGCGGCGAGCAGGAGCGCCGCAAGGAAGCCCGAGGCAAGAAGCCTGAGGCCGCTCGGTCGCCGCACGTCCGTCGGGTACATCGGACCCCTAATCATATTCCATTGCGGGCATTTTTCCACCCCGTGCATCAGATCGACAGAAAGGACCCTCCGACGCTCCGCGGGTGCTGGCCACGAGGTGCCCGTCGAACTCGTCGAGCGAGCGGAAGCCCGGTTCGGGACAGCGGAGAACTCTCAGTTCACGGATTGGCTCGACCGGGCCAGACGCACAGAGGCGTGCGCTCGAAATGCCGGGGGCGCGGCCGGATGTCCGCGCCCCCGTCGTCCTGCTGGACGTGGTTACTTGCCAATGTTCGCGCAGATCACCAGGGCCGAACGATCAGGTCCTGACCGCTCTGGTTGTAGCCCTGGACGAGCCAGCCGTTCGGCGCGAGCAGTGAGCCTTCCTCGTCATACGGTGTGCCGGCGGGATAGAACTCGCCGTCCTTGGTGACATTCACCGGCGTCGAGGTGACGATGACGAGCTTGTCGGTCTGGTAGTCGTTCTGACCGAAACCGCCACCGAGTGCCACCTTGCCTGGTGCGCACATCACCCACGACTGCTGCAGCGTCCCGTCGCCCGCCCACATGGTCGTAGACTGGGCTCCCTCGTCGCCTTGCAGGTTGTTCTCGGGATCAGCCCGACCGGGATACGGGCCGTCGGCCTCGAGATTGGTGACGCCCTTGTCGCCCTTGTCACCCTTGTCGCCCTTGTCGCCCTTGTCGCCCCTGGGCGCCCTGGTCTCCCTTGGCACCGGCGGGGCCGATAGGCCCTGCGTCACCCTTCGGTCCCTGTGGGCCCGTCAGATGCGCGAGCACGCCGCTCGAAAGGTCGAGCTTGGTGATCGTCCCGTTCCGGATGTCGTGGGACATGATCGCGCCGGGCTTGATGTCGTCCGATCCGCTCGACCCGTCCTTGATGCTCGCCCCGGTGATCAGCGTCTGCACGCTGCCGCTGGCGGCTGTGCCGACGACGAGTACGGCCAGGACCGCCAGTGCGATTGCGAGAGCGCGTCTCATTGCCCTCCCCCCTCCTGCTTCTCCTCCAGGCAGAGTCTGAGCAAAGGCCCAGAAAAGTGCCCCGCCGGGATTACTTTAGTATAGGACTGAACATCCTCGATTCCATCCGTGCCGGCCCTGAGGTACGCAGGCGCACTTCTGCGGAGGTGACTGCGCGAAGTACGCACGGGCCGCTGCGTAGTTGCGAGCACGATCGAGGTGATCCGGACCGGCGACGACCCGGGCCTGCGGGGAGATAGGGTCTCACCGTGGCGACCCTGACCGCCGTGCTGTCCCAGGGACAGCTCGCCTCCCTCGCCGAGCATGGCGAGGAACGTCGCGCCGAGGTCGGCGACGTGCTCTTCCGGGTCGGGGATCGCCGCTATCCGCTGATCGCGATCATCGAGGGCGAGGCGGCCATCCTGGATGCCTCGGGAGCGGAGATCATCCGCCACGGCCCCTCTGGCTTCATCGGCGAGTCCAACCTGCTCACCGGGCAGACCGTGTACCTGACGGCGATCGTGACCGAGCCGATGCGCTACGTCGCCGTCGAGCGTGAGCGCCTGCGGCCGCTGCTGTTCGACGACGGACCGCTCAGCGAGCTGCTGCTCTCGACCTTCATCGCCCGGCGGGAGGCACTGCAGGGCATCGACGGCGTCGGCGTCGACATCGTCGGGCCGCACACCTCGGAGGCAACGAGGCACCTCGTCGACTTCGCGCGCCGCAACCGCCTGCCCTCGACGTGGACGGATACCAGCCGCCCGGAGAACCTGGAGGCGCGCACCCTGATCGAACAGCTCCCCGAGGAGGACATCCCGCTCGTCCGCCTGCCGGGTGGGCCCGAGCTGCGCAACCCGTCCGCCGGCGACCTCTCGCGCGCGCTCGGGATCGGGCTCGAGCTCGGCCCGGCGGAGACCGTCGATCTCCTGATCGTCGGCGGCGGGCCGGCTGGGCTCGGCGCCGCCGTCTACGGTGCGTCCGAGGGGCTCGAGACCCTCGTTGTCGAGGGGAGCGCGCTCGGCGGCCAGGCGGGAACATCGCGCCGGATCGAGAACTACCTCGGGTTCCCGGCCGGCATCAGCGGCACCGAATTGACGGTCCGGGCCGTCACCCAGGCCCGGAAGTTCGCGGCCCGCACGGCCACCCCGTACCGGGCGATCGCCCTCGAGCCCGGCGCCGACCACCATCTCGTACGGCTCGACGGAGGCCACGAGGTCTTCGCCCGCGCCGTCATCCTCGCGACCGGAGCCGAGTACCGCCGGTTGCCCGTCGCGGACGCCGAGTCCTACGAGGGAGTGAGCATCTTCTACGCTGCCGGCCCGCAGGAGGCCCAGCGTTGTAGCGCAACGCGGGTCGGCGTCGTCGGCGGCGGGAACTCGGCCGGCCAGGCCGCGATCTGGCTTGCGCGCGGCGGCGCGCTCGTCACGCTGCTTCACCGCCGGGGCGACCTGAACGAGACGATGTCCGACTACCTGATCCACGACCTCGAGCGCGCCGGGGTCCTCGTCCGCGGGGGCAGCGAGATCGCTGCGCTGCACGGAGCCGACGGCCAGCTCGACGCGGCGACGCTTCGCGACGGCGAACGAATCGCGCTCTCCTACCTCTTCCTCTTCCTCGGCGCCTCACCGTGTACCGGCTGGCTCGGGGAAACGGTCGCGCTCGACGACGACGGCTTTGTCCTGACCGGACCGAGCGCCGGCGCCGAGGGCCTGCTGGAGACGAGCGTCTCCAGCGTCTTCGCGGTTGGAGACGTCCGCTCGGGGTCGGTCAAGCGCTGCGCGACTGCCGTCGGCGAGGGAGCCATGGTCGTGCGCTTCGTGCACGAGCGACTCGTGCACGACCCCGCCGACCCCCGGACGTGAGCGGCAAGCCTCTAGGAAGCGGGCTTCTCCCAGACCGACACGTGCGTGCGGCTTTCGCCGGTGAACGGCTCGCGCTGCCATCCGCTCCAGCGGTCGCGCAGGGTCATCCCGGCCATCTCTGCCATGAGGTCGAGCTCCGACGGCCACGCGTAGCGGAAGGGAACCGAGTTGCGCTCGACTCTGCCGTCGACGATCGTGAAGTGATGCGAGATCAGCCCCTGGTTCGCGACGTCGTACTCGTCGAACCCCCAGCCGGTCTCGCTCACGTGGAACACCTGCATCGTCTCGCCCGGGGGAAGCCGCCGGAGGCCGGGCACCCCCACCTCGATCACGAAGCAGCCGCCGGGCTCGAGGTGGGCCGCGACGTTCAGGAAGCACGCGACCTGCGCTGCCTGCGTGGTTAGGTTCATGATCGTGTTGTAGACGAGGTACGCGAGGGAGAACGTCCCGGCCACGGACGCCGTCGCGAAATCGCCGATCGTGACGTCGATCTCGTCCCCGCCCGGCTTCGCCTGCATCCTCGCGGTCATCGCCCGCGACAGCTCGATGCCGTGTACCGGCACTCCGCGCTGCGCGAGCGGTAGCGCGATCCGGCCCGTCCCGATCCCGAGCTCGAGCGCGCGGCCGCCGGCGGCGAGCTCGACGAGGAGATCGACGACCGGATCGACGACCTTCGGGTCGAACATCTCCGGGCCGGAGCCGTCGTATCTTGCCGCCACGCGCTCGTCGAAGTAGCCGTCCTCGGCGTCCATCGCCGGAACCTATCGCACACTCGCCCGCGTGTCGCGGGGGCGATCGGTAGAGACCCGCACACCGATCCGCGCGCGGCCCGTTGTGCCCGCGCGCTCGGTATTCGATCCTCGGGTCACACGTCGCGAGAGGAGGCTCTTCGTGGCTGCGTTCGGGATCCGGCGTTAGCGGTCGCTTGCCGGGCGGCGCCTACGTGCGGAGACGGTGGCCCCGGCGACTCGTGGGCGAGGTCGCCGTGGTAGGCGTGCTGTTCTCCGTCCTGCTGGCGGTCCTCTTCGCCCCGGTGGTCTTCGGGGGCAGGGCATTCGCGCCGAACCGACTTGTGACGACGCAGACGGGGATCGCGCGCGTCGACTTCCCGTACGCGACGGCCCGGCGCAGCGTCGTTCGACTCCCGGCCGTTCGTCACGTGGCTGAGGGAGAACGTCGGGGCCGGGCGAGCGCATTGCCGCGACAGGCGACATCCTCAACCCGCTCTACTCGGCTGCGCTCGGGCTCCCGGATCCCCGGAGCGCAGATGCGCTCTACCCCGAGCGCTACGCCCTGTTCCGAGAGCCTGGATCCCGGGCTCGATCGTCGCGGCAGACGACGGCGCGGCGGCCGAGGTGCTCCTCTCGCAGAGCCCCGTGAACCTGAGGCAGGTGTCGGTCGTCGAGCGTCCCACCCGCGATATGGCCTCCGCCGACGGTGTCGGCTCGGCAACGCTCGAATCGACCGGGTGGAGCGAGACGAGCATTCGCGTCCACGCGGTCCGGCCCGTCCACCGTCGTGACCTCGGAGACGTACTACCCGGGCTGGGAGGCGACCGTCGACGGACGGCGCACTCCCATCCGGCCGGCAAACCTCGTCATGCGAGCGGTCCCCGTCCCGAGCGGAGATCACGTCCTGACGTTCACCAACCGGCCGCCCGCGTTTCGCCACGGCGCCCTCCTTGCGGCGCTCGGCCTCCTGGTGCTGATCACGCGATCGGCGCTGTTCCTGAGACGGAAGCGGCCGGCGCTTGCGGATGACCACGACGAGTCGTAGGCGTGGGGTCTCATGCAGAACGGAGCTCGCCGGGCGGTTCTCGACACCCGGCGCTCTGACGACCCGTGCCTATCTCGCATCTCCTCGCTGGCTGTGAGAACCGGGCTTCGCTCGGCTGGGGTGATCGTCGGCAACCTTGTGATCGCTATTGTCGCACTCGTGCTCAGGCGCGGTGACAACCTTTCGCCACGGACGACGACACGCGCCCACGAGGAGGCGGGCACGTCGTGACCGACCCGCCCACCTCGACGGCTCCCCCTGAAGGGCGTCTCGCGCGCTGGTGGGCCCGTGGCACGGCAGTCGCCGACCGTGGCGTCGCCTGGCTCGAAGGGCAGGATCCCGCGTCGCGCAAGGGTGCGGCGATCGGCTGGTTCCGTCGTTATCAGGGCGCCGACGGCCAGATCTTCGCTCTCCTCCTGACGACGTACATGTTCCTGACGCTGCTGCCGGTCGCGGTCGTGGTCTCCGGCTACCTCTACAAGGATCCGACGACGATGGCGGACAGGCTCATCCATCGCCTCGGGCTCACGGGCTCGACCGCCGCGCTGATCCACGACATCCTCACGGGCGCAGCCGAGAACAAGCTCGGCTCCGCCCTGCTCGCCGTCGGCAGCGCCGCCCTGTTCGGGCTCGGGATCGGCCGCGTCCTGCAGGTCACCCACGCCCGTTCCTGGCGCATCGACCTCGGCAAAGCCCGCCTGACCGACCAGACGCGCTACCTCGTGACCCTGATCATCCTCCTCGCGCTGCTCATGCTCGGGATCGTCCAGACGAAGCTCCTCGACGGCCAGCCGGCGTGGATCGGCTGGGTGCTCGCACCCCTCTGGCTCGTGGTGCTCGTCGCCTTCTTCACCTGGGTGCCGACCATGCTCCTGCACAACAGGGTCTCGGCCCGTGACGTCTTCCCGGGCGCCGTTCTGACCGTCGTCGCGCTCGCCGGCCTCCGGCTCCTCTCGCACTTCGTGCTCGTCAACTGGCTCGTCTGGTACGCCCAGTACTACGGCGGCCTCGGGATCATGATGGCCCTCTTCTTCTGGATGCTGCTCGCCGCCTCGATCATGATCGTTGCGGCCGCATTCTCCCCCGCTCTGGCCGAGCGGCGCGACCTCAGGGAGGCAGCATCGCGCGCCTCATCCTGATCGAGAAGCGCATGGGGCGGTTCCTGCGCGAGCCGCCGTCCGTGCGAGGAGCCGCCGGCGTCATCGTCACCGCAACCGTCGTGATCGTGCTCGCGAGCGGCGTTCTGATGCGGCTGCTCGACCGCAACGAGTACCCCAACGTCTGGCTCGGCATCTGGTGGGCGATCCAGACCGTAACGACGGTCGGCTACGGCGACGTAACACCCAAGAGCCTCCCGGGACGCATCGTCGCGGGCGCCGTCATGCTCGAAGGCATCGCCCTGCTCGCGATCGTCACCGCAGGCGTCACCTCCGCCTTCGTGCGACGCGCCGAGCAGGACCGCGAGACCGAGGAAGACCGGGCGGAGGACAAGGAGCGCGACCGCGTCGACTCACGCTTCGACAGGCTTGAGGCCCGTCTCGAGCGAATCGAGGCAAGCCTGAGCAAGCTCACGGACGCCTGACGATCTCGCCGGACGGGCCGATCTCGAGCCCACGACGCTCCCGACCCAGGCGAGCACCACAGAGCAGGATCCGCGTATGCCCGGATGATGGGCGTCGCTGCTGCTGCAACGATGCGGTTGACGCCCAGTGAAGGAGACAGGTCATGGTCAAGACGGTTAAGGGAATGCCGGCCGAGATAGGCGACCGGATCGAGATCACCGGCCACGCCGTCGGCGACGCGCCGCGCAACGGGGAGATCGTCGAAGTGCTCGGCGAGCCCGGTCACGAGCACTTCCGGGTGCGCTGGGAGGACGGCCACGAGTCGATCAACTTCCCCGCGGAGGACGCGGTCATCCGCCGCCCCTCGGCCCGACGCTCGCGGAAGAGCTGACACCGGCAGGAACCGCAGCGGGGGCTGTTCCGAACGCCTCCGGGCTCGTCGATCCGCGGCCCCGGGTCATCGGGAACCCCCTGCGCGCTCGTCGGTGAACTACGACCCGGGAGCCGCAGCCACCCGGATGCGCCCGTTCCCGGCCAACGGCACGATCGGAGTACGACAGACCGCGATCCTGCGCGGGCAACCGGAAGGGGGCGCGATGGAAACCATCCTGGTCGGCGTCGATGGCTCCGAGCATGCGGGGGAGGCGCTCGTTCGGGCCGCGAAAGAGGCGGCGTTGCAGGGCGCGCGCCTACGGATCGTCTGTGCCTGGGATATCCCGACCGCCGCCTACATGGGCGGTTACGCTCCCGGCACTGAGGAGTCGCCGCTCGACAGCTTCCGCGGGAACGCGGAACGCATCGTTCGCGAAGCGGTCGCCGAAGCCGGGCGGCTCCAGCCCTCGGTGCCCTGCGACGGCGAGGCGGTGCAAGGGCAGGCCGCGAACGTCCTCCTCGAGCAGGCCGCCGACGCCTCCCTGATCGTCGTCGGCAATCGCGGCCGCGGCGGTTTCGCGAGCCTCCTGCTGGGCTCGACCAGCCAGCAGGTCGTCCATCACTCCCCGTGCCCCGTGCTCGTCGTGCACCGCAAGAAAAGGGATCAGAGCGACGAAAGCGCCCGTTCCTCGTGAGCTGCGGGCGGCTCGATCCCTAGGGGGTGCGCACGAGCGGGGCGATCCGCTCGGCCAGCATGATCGTGGAGGCGTTCGTGTTCGCCCGCGGGACGACCGGCATGATCGACGCGTCGACGACACGGAGGCCCTCGACGCCGTGCACGCGCCCCTCGCCGTCCACGACTGCGAGCGGATCGTCGGCGGGGCCCATGCTGCACGTGCACGAGATGTGGTGGGACGTCTCCACGGAGCGCTCGAGCCAGGCGGCGAGCGCCTCGTCGGAGGCGATGTCGTCGTCGGCCGGGCTCAGGCGGGTGGCCAGCAGGTCGTGGA
>Ga0302323_100005782_pt1 | contig 10143 bp, 8 predicted proteins | sample Fen_T0_3_FD_201950 | JGI IMG/M metagenome (GOLD analysis project Ga0302323, IMG submission 201950) | Peat permafrost microbial communities from Stordalen Mire near Abisko, Sweden - Fen_T0_3 | ecosystem: Environmental > Terrestrial > Soil > Wetlands > Permafrost | place: Sweden: Abisko... | reverse complement strand
TCGATTCCGTGCGCACGCAAGGTGGGGCCGTACTCGCGATCCATGACCAGGATGTGCGTGGTCAGCCAATCCTTGAGGAAGGTCATGACTTCCAGCAAATCCACTTCTCCGCCACCATCCAGGGTTGTGATGATCTCCGCCACCTTGGCCAGCAGCTTGGTGTGGGCGGCCTTCTGCTGGGGATAGGCGGCGTAGTTGGCGGCCAGCATGGCCTCCTCTTCGCGCTGGAAATGGCGCTGCGTGAAATCCCCCAATTCCTTCAGGGTGGGAAGGATGCCGGCGCCGTCGCTCTTTTCCTTGATGCGCTGATGGATGGTGTTGATGTAGCCGAAGATGCGCTTGTGGTCCTCGTTCATCGTCGTGCTCATTACATCGAAATCCTCGGTGAACCGGCACAACTGCAAGGTGGCGTTCTTACCTTGGTTTTCCACGTGGCTCGGCAGTTTGATGCCGGCGACGGTGCGTTTGATGTCCGCGCCTTGGCTGACCACTTCCAGCGCCTGAGCGTAGGAGGCCGCCGTGTCCGCCTTCACCTCAAGGGCGTTGCGATTCAGGCTGGTCATGGATTGCGCCACCGCCGATGAAAGGTTGGTGACGTCGAGAATGCTCTTGCTGACATCCTGGACCGCCACGGCGCCTTCGCTGACGTTGTTGCTCATTTCCTTGATGCGTTCGGTGGTGCTGACCACGTTCTGCCCGATGCTGTCTGTGGTCACGGACTGTTCTTCGGCGGCCGCCGCGATGGACGTCACCGCCTCGTTGACCGCCTTCATGACGTCGTTGATGGCGCGGATGGCGTCCGAGGTGCGCCGGGCGACTTCGTGGATGATGCCGATCTTGCCCTGGATGCCCTTGGTCGCGGCGTTGGTCTGCGAGGCCAGATCCTTGACTTCCTTGGCGACCACGGCGAAGCCCTTGCCCATCTCACCGGCACGTGCGGCCTCGATGGTGGCATTGAGGGCAAGCAACTTGGTCTGGTCCGAGATTTCCGAGATGGTCGCGGTGACGGCGTCGATGGCCTTGGCCGCGTCGTTGAGCTCGCTGACCAAGGACAGCGCCGAGGTTACGTCCGCCATGGCCTTCTTGCTGATGGTGGTGGCCCGGGCCGTATTCTCGGCGATATCGCGCGAGGCCGTGGTCAGCTCTTTGATGCTGACTTGAACCGAATCCACGTTGGCATTGGATTGGCGGGCGGCGCTGGCGATGGACTGCATGTTGGCGTTCAATTCTTCCGTCGACGCCGACACCGAATTCATGTTGTGCCGCATTTCCTCGGTAGACGACACCGCGGCCGAGATGGTCTTTTGCATCGCCACCGCATTGTCGCGCAGGGCCTTGGCGGTGGAATTGGTGGTGGTGGAGGACCTGTCGATCAGGGTCGAGCTTGTCAGGATCTCGCCGAAGGCCACCACCAGGCGCTCGACCATCTGGTGCAAGGCGCCCAGCAATGGATCCTTGGCCAGACGATCGGGATCGAAATTCAACACCAAGTTGCCCTTGGCGATCTCCTTGATCAGGGCGATGGCTTCGTTGACATCGGTCGACGCACGTGGCGAGCTGGCCGCGGCTGTTCGAGATTTGCCATTCGGCTTGGGTTTCGTCCGACTCGTCACTTGATTCATTTTCGATCCTCCGTCCTTGATGAAAACGAGGCGCTAGGCGCGCGCCAGGTATTGGTTACAGCGGTCCACAATCAGTTCGCGGTCGAGCTTGACCAGGTACTCGGTCAGGCCGGCGTCGCGGCCCTTCTTCTCGGCCGAATCGCCAGACAGCGACGTCACGGCTAGGATCGGCAAATGGGCAAAGCGCCCATCCGCCCGGATCCGTCGGGTCATTTCCAGGCCGTCCATGCGTGGCATTTCCACGTCGGTGAACACCAGGGCGATGGCCCCGTCCTGTTCTTCCAAAACACGCAGACCCTTTTCGCCGTCTTCGGCAGTCAGCACCTCGCAACCGGCGTCGGTGAGGATGCTCTTCATCTGCTTGAGGAAGAAGGGCGAGTCTTCGACCACCAGGACCCGGCGGGCGCCGGTCAAGGTTGGCGGCCGCGCGTTCTTGTACTCGGGCAAGAGCTTGTCGACGAAGCCGTGCACGTCGAGAATGAGCGAGATCTTTCCATCGAGCACCACCGAACCCATCACCCCGGGCTGCAAGTGCGTGGCAGCGTCGATGGCGGTGGAGACCTCGACAATGTCGAGAATCTCGGAAACCAGAAGGGCCGCCTCCCGCCCGTAGGCCTTGAACACCACGGCGTTGAGGCGCTGGGTGTTCTCGGGAATGGGGCTGGCGGGTACCAGGGCATTGATGGGCAGCAGGGCCAGCATGCTTTCGCCGTAGGCAACGGCCAGGCGGCCACCGACCTCGGACATGGCCGGGCGGAGGAAGCGCTCGATGCGCGAAATCATTCCCAGGGGAACCACGAATTGTTCTTCGGCGCGGTTGCGCACAACCAGATAGGTGTGGGCATCGCGCGAAGCGCGAGACAGGGCTCTGCGCTTGATTTCGGCGTCCTCGATGGCAGTTTGCGTAGACGACAATCCAGCCACCTCGCGCAGGCCCGCGATGTCGAGAATCAGCGCCACGCTGCCGTCCCCCAAAATGGTGGCGCCGGCGTATTCGTGACAATCCGAAAGATGACCGCCGATGGGCTTGACGACGATTTCCTCCGAGTCGAGCAGCTGGTCCACCACCAGGCCATAGCGGTGGGTCCCCACTGCGACCACCGCGACATTTAGGGCGCTCTGGGGTGCCTCGCGGCGGTCAGATCCGCGACGGCGATTCTCTGCGGTGTCGGTAGGCGGTGGCGCGCTCACGTCGGGACTGCGGCGGTCAGCAAGGTTTTGTCGCCGGTCTGAACTGCGCGCGCCGGTGGAGGGATCAACGAATCCGCGCTCCATGCCCAGCACATCGGCCAGCCGGACTAGCGGCAGCAATTCCTCGCGCAGACGCATGACCGCTGCCGAGCCCAGCCGTTCGACCCGCTGGGCGACGTCGCCGGGGGCTATGCGCACCAGTTCGACCAAATTGATCTGGGGAATGGCGAAGCGCTCGTCATTCACGGCGACCAGAATGCTGGGAATGATGGCCAGGGTGAGCGGCAGCTTGACGATGATGCGCGTCTCCTGCCCAGGCCGGGAATTCACATCCACGGTGCCGCCTACCTTGGTGAGGTTGGTCAGCACCACGTCCATGCCCACACCTCGCCCCGACACCTCGGTGACTTGGCTGGCGGTGGAAAATCCAGGACGGAAGATGAGACGGATGAGATCCTTGGCGCTCATAGCCTCGGCCTGGGTTCGTGTGATGATGCCCTTCTCCACGGCCTTGCTGGCGATGCGCTGCGGGTCGATGCCCGCGCCGTCGTCGGCGATTTCGATGACGACCTGGCCGGCCTCGTGGGAGGCGGCCAAGAGCAATCGACCCGTGGGCTTCTTGCCTGCGGCCGTGCGCCGTTCGGGCGTTTCTAGCCCGTGATCCACGGCATTGCGCACCAGGTGGGTCAGGGGATCGCTGATGGCTTCGATGATGCTGCGATCGAGCTCCACGTCGTCGCCTTCGATGACCAGGTCGATTTGCTTGCCGAGCTTCTGGGCCAGGTCGCGCACCACGCGTTTGAACTTGGTGAACACCGTGCCCACCGACTGCATGCGGGTGGCCATGATGGCTTCCTGCAATTCAGAGGTCACGCCATCTACCCGCTGGGTGATTCCCGTTACGCCATCCATGTCCCGCTCGCTGGTCTTCTTGAGCAGGGCATTGCGCGTGAGCACGAGCTCGCCGGCCAGGGTCATCAGCTTGTCGAGAAGGGTCAGGCTGACCCGCACACTGGCGTTTTCGTTTTTGGCCGTTCCCGATTCGTGCGCGGCCGCTTGAGTAGGCTGTGGGCTGGCCGCCTCGTGCGCGGGCGTGTCGGATTCCTGCGGAGCGGCGGCGTTCTCGTTGGACGGCTCGCTTTCCGGACTCTGCGCGGGGGGCGGTGCCACGGGGACATCACCCGAGGCGGCTTTGGCCACGATGCCACGCAAGGCCGCCACCGTAGCGGTGGTGTCCACCGCGTCCATAGAGTCGAAGTCGTCGATGATGGATTTGAGATGATCCGCGCCCTGCAACAGCAAGGTCGTCAGTTGCGCGTTGGGCGTGAGCACGTGGTCGCGAAAGAGGCCGAGCAGGCTCTCCATGGCGTGCGCCAGATCCTTGATCTTGTCGAGCGCCAGGAAGGCGGCCGTGCCTTTGATCGAGTGGGCAACGCGAAAGACCTTGTTGACCAGGTCGTCGTCGACCGCCTTGCCCTCGGATTCAAGACCAAGGATGTCCTCTTCGAGCGTGAGCAGGTGCTCGCGCGACTCTTCCACAAAGGCGATGAAGACTTCGTCGTTCTTGTCAATCATGGCTGGGTACCCGGGGCGCGGCTGCAGTGCGCTCCGAAGTCTCATCGGCCGGTTACTGCCAGTAATTGAGGCGGAAGTGCCTGACTACTTGAAGATCCGCACCGAAGGCAGGAGCTTGCCGAACTGGTCCAGCGTGGAGGTGACTTGCTCGGCTTTGAGTCCGAGATCCTTGAACACAGCCTCGGCTGGATCGCAGACACGTTTGTTGGGCACGCCGATGCCCATGATGTCGGCGAAGGCATCGGCGGCGGCGACCAGGTTGGCCGAGAAGTGGTGCCCGCCCAACTTGTACTGGTGGTGGTGGGCCGCTGCTTCCACCGTACTGCTTGGGAGCTTCCACACCGTGCAGACCGCGGCGCCGACTTTGGCGTGGTTGGCCTGCAGGGCATCCATGATGACACTGTAGAACACCGGTTCTCGAGTCATCTCGGGCCTGACCTTGTTGGTCTTCACACAGCGGTCAAGCAGGATGAGGTCGCCGATGTCGTGCAACAGCCCGGCCGTGAAGGCCGATTCCCCGGGCACCCTGAGCGCCGATGCGATCAAGCGGGCGGCCAGGGCCGTTGCGGGGAAGCGGGACGTGACTTGCGTGACGTGCTCGTCGAAGTCGCGGATGCGGAACATGGTGGAACTGGTGACCACCATCATGACAATGTCGTTCACGTTCGACAGGCCGATGCGCACGATGGCGTCGCGTACGCTGACAATGGGCATGCGCGGAGCGAACATGGGCGAATTCGCCACCGAGACAATCTGGGCGCTGATGAACGGATCGCGCGTCACCGACTTCTCAATGCGCAGGGCATCGGCGGTTGCCTGCTGACAAAGGGCCATGACGTCAGCCGCCACGTCAGGCAGGCTGCGTTTGATGGCCTGCGTATCCAGACAAATGTCGCGGGCTGCCTCGGCGATAGCCTGGGTCAACTCGGATGGGTCCGGGAGGACCGCCATGCGTTCTGCTTTACGGAAACCGAGCATCGTCTGCCTGCCTTCTCACTCGGCAGAAGCGCTCGGGCGGTTTAGCTGGAACTGCCATGGTCTTATCGTTTTTTGCTGGCGTGCCGAAAATGGGATGAGAGGCACCATGATTCAAGCGCTTAACACGGTCCTGGCAGGCTATTCAGCTCGCAGCGAGGACATCACGCGCATCGCAGAGCGCATTCGCAACCGACCGCTTGGTGATGGCGTGGCTGGAAACATGGTGGGCCTCATGGTCAATCAGCGTGCGGCCGAAGCCAACCTGGCCGTGGCGCGCGTGGCCGACGAGTTGGGCCAGTCGCTCATCCACGTGATTGCGTAGCGCCCATCAAGGCGGAGGAACAATCCGTCGATGGACAGAACATAGGAGACGCCATTCATGGTTGTCGGGCAATTGAAGCTGTCACGTCTCAATGTTTCCGCAGATGAATTGGCCGCTCTCGTCGAGCGCGCCGTGCTCGAGCAGGTGGCGGCAGATCGCATTTCCATGGCGGCGATGCCCCGCGTGGCCACCCGGGCATTCACCTTGTTGCGCAAGCGTGATTTCAGCCTCTCCGAAGTCTCGGCCGTCATCGAGACCGATCCTGTCGTGGCGGCGCGCCTGGTGCATTTGGCGAACAGTGTTGCCTTTGCCACCTTCACCAAGCTGGAATCGGTTCTGGCTTGCGTGACCCGCTTGGGCGCGCGCGAGCTGTCCTTCTTCCTCATGGAGACGGCTGCTCGCCAACTGGTCGAGTGTCACGATCCGCGCATCGCCCAGATGTGCGACGGACTGTGGGAACACTCGCTGTCCGTCGCTATCCTGTCCCACGATCTTGTCGAGGCCTTGCCAGGTCTCGATCCGGAGGCGGCGTATCTCGCGGGGCTGCTCCATGACATCGGCCGTCCGGTCGTGGCCGAGATGCTTTTGGATGCGGAGGGGAGACTTCTTGGCAAGCGGGTCGATCACTGGATCATGCCGTCGAAGTGGCTGGGCATCATTACCCAGTGCGAGCGCACGGTCGGGCTCGCGGTCACGCGGGCCTGGACCTTGCCCGATTCAGTCGTCGATGCGGTTGGCCAGTGCGATGGCTACGATGAAGAGCGCCCCTTCCGCTTGGCCAACGTCGTTCGCCTGGCGAATGCGCTGGCCGCCGTGGCTGGTCACGATCTGTCGACCCGGCCGGCCGAGGAAACCGCTGCCATCGTCGAGGGCGGAGCCGGGTTGCTCGGATTGGATACGGACACCATTGCCGGCGTTAGCGCGGCGCTGCCGGCGCGGCTGGCCGGCCGTATGGCTTGAGGAGGGACGCAGAGGTTACGGAGGGCGCAGAGATCTATTCTGCCTCTGTGCCCGCTGCACCCTTGGCGCGCTCTCTTCTACGCCGTGACCGCGCGGAGGAGCATGGCGATCTCATCCATGTCCTTGCGCTCGGCTTGGGCTTCGGTGCGCGCTTCTTCCTTGCGGCGTGACTCGATGGCTCTGCGTAGGGCTTCGGTTCGCGTATGGGCGCCGAGGTAGCGGGCGCGCGACTGCGATAGACCGTCCGAGGCCGCATTCACGGCGTGCTCCGCTTGTCGCGCTTCCAGCAACGCCCGCGTGTGTGCGGATTCGACCAGGGACCAGTGGGCGGCACTCGCGCTCCGGCGCTCGTCCGTCTTGGCACGCGCTTTCGCGGCCGACAGAGCATCGTTGGCCGCGGCCACGTGGCGTTGCGCATCTGCCATCTCCAGGCGCGCGCGATCTTCCTCTGTCTCTCGGAGCCAGACAACGGTCTCAAGACGGTTCTTCTTGCTCACGATCTTCTCCTCGGTACGTCTGGGAAAAATCTGAAGGCCATTTCGTAGCCACAGCACGAAGCGTGCCGGGCGCGAAGCGAGACACCTCCGGCACTTCGTGGAGGGCGGCAAGACTTGCCCGGCAGGAACTACCGAAAGCAGGGCGTTCTCGTAGTACGCAAACTCGGATGTTTCACCACAGAGGACACAGAGGACACAGAGGACACAGAGGTAGGAAAGGAACCTGGGCTCGGATCTAAGATCCGGAAACCCATCCGTTCTGGTCCGTCTCTGTGTCCTCTGTGTTCTCTGTGGTTAGGAATCTGACCGCTGCGCTCCCGTCCGCCGCGCTCGCCTCTGCGCCACGAACCTGACGTTTTCACTGGCACCCGAATTGCTTTGAACCCTTGTCGAGGTACACCAACGTGGCAGATGGAATCTATGTAGGCATGTCCGCGGCAATGGGCCGAGCGTCGCAGCTCGACGCCATTGCGGACAATCTGGCCAACATTGAATCGCCGGGATTCAAGGGGTCGCGGCCGGCCTTCAGCTCGTTCCTTCCGCCGGGCGGTCCGACCGACAAGGTTCTGTCAGGCGTGGTGGCGACCACCATCGATATGCGGCCGGGCACCACGGAGACCACGGATTCTCTCACCGATGTTATCCCCGACGGAAACCTGTTGCTTGCGGTGCAAATGCCGGGCGGCAAGGTCGCCTACACGCGCAACGGGCACATCGAGACTGGGCCCGACGGCGTCCTGCAGGTTGCCGGGCTTCCCCTGCTCGACACCTCGGGTGAACCGCTCGTGGTTCCCGAGGACAGCGAGGTCACCGTCGAATCGACAGGTGAGGTGAAGGCGGGTAAACAAGTGGTGGGCTCGCTTTCGCTGTGGAATAGCCAGGGGCCCATGGATCGCGTCGGCTCATCGCTGATGATGCCTTCGGCGGGAACACAAATGAACCAGGTCACGGACGGCAGCGTGCGTGTCGGCGAGCTGGAACTGGGTAATGTTACCGCGCTTGAATCCACGGTGCAGATGATCGGCGCCCAGCGCAATTACGAGCTGGCCATGCAAGCCATTCAAACCTACCGCCAACTCGACCAACGCGTCGTCGAGATTGGCCGCGTTCGCTGACGGAGGAACCCATGCTTCGCTCTCTTTACACTGCTGCCACCGGGATGGACGCCCAGCAAACCAAGCTGGACATCATTGCCCACAATCTGGCCAACACCAGCACGACGGGATTCAAGAAGGCGCGCGCGGACTTCGAAGACCTGCTTTCGGAAACCATCCGCTCGGCCACGGCGCCAACCGCCCAGGGGGGTGGGCGCCCCGAGCCCTTGCAGGTCGGCCTTGGCGTGCGCACCGCGACCACCACGCGGTCATTCGCCCAGGGTGACATGAGCTCGACGCAGAACCCGCTCGATATCGCCATCGAAGGCAACGGCTTCTTCCGCATCCAGCGCGCCAACGGCGAATTCGCTTATACACGCGCCGGCAACTTCCGCACCGATGCCACTGGCCGCCTGGTCACTCAGACCGGCGAGATCGTGGATCCAGGCATCAACATCCCGCAAGACGCAACCGCCATCACGGTGCGCGGCGACGGCACGGTACTGGTCACGGTCCCCGGCCGAACGGAACCCACCGAGCTCGGCAACATCCACCTCGCCATGTTCACCAATCCTGGTGGCATGGAGTCGCTGGGCAACAATCTCCTCGGTGCGACAGCAGCCTCGGGCGAGCCCCTGCTGGCCAAACCGGGCGAGCAGGGCGCGGGCTCGCTGAGCCAGGGCTACCTGGAAGGCGCCAACGTGAAAGCAGTGGAAGAGATGGTCGACATGATCACCACCCAACGCGCCTATGAAATGAATTCCAAGGTCATCCAAACCGCAGATCAGATGCTGCAGAGACTAACCCAGCTTCGTTAGGCAGGCGTTCCCAGGAGTTATGATGATGGTTGCCCTCCTACTCGCTCTCCACGCTGTTTCCGAACCGGCTTCGGCTGGCCGGGAAGTCCTGCCCAGCGCGGTGAGCGAGTCCCTAGCCCATGCCCTGGCGATCCCAGGGGCGCGCATCGTGCCGCTCTCGTGGTCGGCACCAGAAGGTTGTCGCATTCGAAATGCCAGCGTGCCGCGCAGCATCGACGGTTCGGGGCGCGTGGCGGTGAAATTCGCCGGCAAGAACTGTTCGGGCTGGGGCTGGGTTCGGCTGGAAGTCTGGTCCGAGACGGCGGTCACAACGCGCGCCCTGCGTGCAGGCGAGGCCGTGGAGACGGGCTATGCGATGGTCGAGCAAGAGGTTCGGCCCGGGCGCCTGCCGTTCGTTCCACCCGCCGGTGCGGTGGCGGCTCGCAGCCTGCCCGCAGGAACAGCTCTCGATCCGAGGGACGTGAGCAAGAGCTCGGTGCTGGCTGGGGATCCCGTGAAGATTGTCGTTGCCGCCGGAACCGTGGCCATCGAGACCCAGGGACGGCGAATCCCCTGCGCCAGCAGCCGGGCCTGCGCGGTGCTGTCCACGGGCAAACACGTGGAAGGCCACATGGACGACAGCGGCCGCCTGATTGTGGAGGTTGCACGATGACGACCCGATGGATGCTGCTGGCGCTGGTCGGCTTGGCAGCAGGCTGTGGACCTGCACACATCGGCGAGTACACGCCCAAACATCGCGAATACAAGCTGGCCAGCGAAGGCAAGGGCGAAGACGAACCGTCGTCGCCAGGCAGTTTGTGGCGCGACGGCCGGCCGGCGTCGATGCTGTTCACGGACGCCCGCGCCCTGCACGCCAACGATCTGGTCGTCATCAACATCGAGGAGATCGCCAACGCTAGCCGCTCGACCGACACCAACATCGACCGCAGCTCGAATAGCTCTGCCAAGATTGACGCCTTCTTGGGGCTGCTCAAGAAGCTGAATGTCAGCGCCACGGATTCGGGATTCAACATCGGCGGAAGTTCGGCGGGCTCGTTCAAGAGCGCGGGCTCTTCGGATCGCAGTGAATCGTTCAAAGCCACTGTG
>Ga0302323_100005781_pt1 | contig 10144 bp, 7 predicted proteins | sample Fen_T0_3_FD_201950 | JGI IMG/M metagenome (GOLD analysis project Ga0302323, IMG submission 201950) | Peat permafrost microbial communities from Stordalen Mire near Abisko, Sweden - Fen_T0_3 | ecosystem: Environmental > Terrestrial > Soil > Wetlands > Permafrost | place: Sweden: Abisko... | reverse complement strand
TTCAATGAGTTCTTTGTCAAGAATTACGCCGACTTCCTGGCTGATCTCGATTCCCCTCCGGCGGAAGACTGGGCCCATGTCGGCCCGATGGGTCTCTGGAGCTATGCGCTCTCGAGCCGCAAGGGTGCAGATCCAAACGTGGTTGCGGCCATTCGGAAAAGAACGGTCGACGCCGGCCGCGAGGTGGTTGCCCGCACCCGCGCCAATCCGTACCACTCCAGCATGCAGACCAAAGATTATGTATGGGGTTCGAACGGCATGGCCGCCAACTATGGCTTTTATCTGCTGATTGCCAATCAATTTGCTCCCAACAAGGCCTTCGTTGATGCTGCCCGCGACAACCTGCATTACCTTCTCGGTCGCAACACGTTTTCGCTCTCATGGGTCACGCATCTGGGCGAGAACCCTTACCAGCACCCGCATCACCGGCCCAGCGGTCCGGGCAGGCAAGGCGGACCGTGGCCGGGGCTCCTCTCCGGCGGCCCCAACAAGGATCGTCAGGACGCAGTTCTAGCCGCTCTCCCAAAGGACCTGGCCCCCGGCAAAATATATGCCGATCAGCTGGCCTCATACGCAAGCAATGAGATTTGTATCAACTGGCAGGCATCCCTTGTGTTTCTGCTGGCTGGAGAACTGCAGTAAGTTATCCCGAAAGTAAGTGGTTGGGATAAGTGGTACGTAACCGTCCCCGCCGGTATTTCCGGCCAAGATGGATGAAGCGGGCGGGGTCCTTCTCCCATAGGGAGAATTGATAATAGCCCAGGACAAGCGCAGCGCAGTCCTGGGTAAGCGTCCAACAAATACCCATTCGTCCCGTAGGGACGATGCGAAATCAGTCCCAAATGCGTATTTCAACAAAATCAACCATTTGCAACCTTGACAAAGTGTAGTTTCTTAATAGATGAGCAATCTGAGTTACGTTACCCGCCGATCGCGGGAAACCATGCCCGCGGGCATTGAGGAGTCAAATGCTTCTTCTTCACCCGATCGATATTGCCATCATCGTGGCCTACCTGCTGAGCACGGTGTTCATAGGCTACTGGGTCTCTAAACGCGCATCGCAGAGCATGCAGAACTACTTCCTCGGTGGCAATGCGATGCCTTGGTATATGTTGGGCATCTCCAACGCCTCGGGAATGTTCGACATCAGCGGCACCATGCTGCTGGTCTACTGGATGTTCGTCTATGGACTGAAGAGCGTGTGGATTCCCTGGCTCTGGCCGACCTTCAACCAGATCTTCCTGATGGTCTATCTCTCCAGCTGGTTGCGCCGCTCCAAGGTGATGACCGGCGCGGAGTGGATCAAGACGCGCTTCGGCACCGGCATCGGTGCGCAGCTCTCGCACATCATTGTTGTGGTTTACGCCTTTGTCAGCATCATCGGGTTCTTTACTTACGGATTCAAGGGTATCGGCAAGTTTGCCGCAGAGTTCCTGCCCTTCCATCTCTCGCCAAACCAATACGCGCTGATTCTGATCGCCATTACGGCGATCTACGTCATCAAGGGCGGCATGATCAGCGTCGTAATTACAGAAGTGGTCCAGTTCTTCATCCTCGCCATCGCCAGCTTTGCCGTGGGCATCATCGCCATGATTAAGGTCTCTCCGGAGACCTTGCACAAGGTAGTCCCCGCTGGCTGGGACAATATCTTCTTCGGCTGGCATCTCGGCCTCGACTGGGCCACCTTTCTGCCCGCGGCCACGGCCAAGATCGCGGCAGACAAGTATGAACTCTTCGGCTTCTTTGTCATGATGCTGCTCTTCAAAGGCATTCTGATCTCGGCCGCCGGCCCGGCGCCTAACTACGATATGCAGCGCGTGCTCTCCAGCAAGGATCCTCGCGAAGCCTCGATGATGAGCGCCTGGGTCAACATCGTCCTCACCCCTCCCCGCTACTTCCTCATCATCGGCCTCACCGTGCTTGCGGCGGTCTTTTTGGGTCCCGAACTCAACGGCATGGGCAAGGACCTGGACTTTGAGAGAGTGCTGCCGATGGTACTGGGCAAATACGTCCCCGTCGGCTTGTTGGGCTTCCTGATTGCCGGCCTGCTGGCCGCCTTCATGTCCAACTTCGCGGCCACGGTCAACGCCGCGCCGCCCTACTTTGTCAACGACATTTACAAGCGCTACATCAATCCCAATGCCTCGCCCAAGACCTATGTTCGCCTGGCCTACCTCAGCTCCTTTGTCGTTGTTGTGCTCGGCGTCCTCATCGGATGGAATGTCACCAGCGTCAACTCGGTGGTGATGTGGATCGTCTCCGGACTCTGGGGCGGCTACACAGCCTCGAACGTCCTCAAGTGGTACTGGTGGCGCTTCAACGGCTTCGGCTACTTCTGGGGCATGATCACCGGCATCTCTTCCGCTCTGGTGCTGGCCTTCCCCGGCTTGCTGGATAAGCTGCCGATCGTGCAGAGCTTCCAGGCCAGGTATCCCGTCAATCTTGAAGTCGCCATTATCTTCCCATTGGTGCTGGTCATTTCGCTCATCGGCTGTCTGCTGGGCACGCTGCTCACCAAACCTGAGTCCGATGAGGTGCTCATGGACTTCTATCGCCGCGTGCGCCCGTGGGGCTTCTGGGGACCGATCCTCAAAAAGGTTATTGCGGAAGACCCGAACTTCAAGCGAAACACTGACTTCTTCCGTGACATGTTCAATATTGTTGTGGGCATCGTCTGGCAGGTCTCTTTGGTTGCGCTGCCCATTTACGTCGTGATTCGGGAATTCGATCGCGCCGCAATCACCCTCGCCATCATCCTGGTCACATCGGCGATCCTCAAGTTCACGTGGTTCAATCACCTCTCTGAACGTGAGATTGAAACCGGCAAGGTCGCATGAATCGATGTGCGCAGTGGATCTAAACCGCATCAGTTGGCATGGCTGGCCTGATTGCATTCAGATTGCGAATCAGCAATCGGAGGTTGTGGTCGTCCCGGCCATCGGCCGCATCATGCACTTCGGCCTCAAGGGCGATCCTGAGGGTGCCTTCTGGCAGAATCGGGCGCTCGATGGGATGCTGCCTGAGCCATCCTCTGGCGAATGGATGAACTTCGGTGGCGACAAGTGCTGGCCCGCTCCGCAGTCAGACTGGCCCCTGCACCAGGGCCGCGAGTGGCCGCCGCCCGCCGCCTTTGATGCCAGTCCTCATGAAGCTGCGCTCATTGATAACAGTGTGCTGTTGACATCGCCTGTCGATCCCAACTTCGGCATTCAAGTTGTGCGCCACATAGTGCTGGATGCTCTTCATCCGGTGATGGAGATCAGAACCGAGTTTCGCAAGATTCTCGGAGAGCCCGTCGAGGTGTCCATCTGGACGATTACCCAGTTGCGGGATCCCGAGAGGGTCTTCATGCTTCTACCGGAGAAACCCGGCATCTCAGCCGGAGACATTCGGCTGATTTCAGGTGAACCCGCCGCGATGCATGTCGATGGACGCCGGGCCTCGCTGGCCCGTCACAAGAGCCAGGCCGTTAAGATCGGCAGCGAAGCCGCGAATCTGGCCTGGATTGGCCGCAACTGCGCCGTGCGCATCGATGTTGAACGGGGAGTCGGCGAATATCCCGATGGTGGCTGCGTCACCGAGGTTTATACAAACCCCGATCCGTTGCCCTATGTCGAACTGGAGACCCTCGGTCCGCTGGCCACGATGAAGCTGGGCGATAGCATTGCATTGACCACGACCTATACCATCATGCCCCGATCAACAGCCGATCCGCAGGCCGAAGCGCGTAGAGCATTTCTTGAGTAGCTCAGCCGTTGATCGCCTTCCGCAGACGATCTTCAGCCGCTGCATCCCAATAGCCGCACCCAAGTTCAAGAAAGACAGACGTGTACGGAATGACTGTCTTCGTCTTGACAATCAATATGGAGAAGACCCGCGCCGCCTGATCAAGCTTGGCGATAATCTCCTCGTGCGCAAGTTGTTTGATTTCGTCTTTCTGAAGAAGATGCTCAAGCCGCTCTCGAAATGCTGTTACTCCTGGAGCATCGTGCTCATCGACGAATTTCAACTCCCGGTCGGTGTAAACGGTTGCCCGTATGTGCTTCGTCTGCTGAATGAGAGACAAGACACGTTCAGCAACTGCCAGCAGATCGCCGTCTGCGACGACGGTAGTGATTCCGGCCGCGGATTGGTGCGGGTAAGCCGCATCTGCGATCACAATCCAGTTACGATGACCGAAGAGGGGCAGCCTGCGCTGTAACTCACTCACCCACGCATGTGCGAGATTCGATGAGTCGACGATGTTCATGATTCAGTCTCCTCCCTGAGGTACGGGATCCTCGGCAAAGGGCGCCAGCTTGCTTCCCCAGAAAGCGTACAGCGCAACCGCGAGATAGCAGACTAGGGGCACCGTCATGGCGATAGCCATGCTCTTTGTTGCCTGAAAGACAAGACCAATCGCCGGCGTAAAGACCGCGCCGCCAATAATTGCCATCACGATCAGCGAGGCTGCCGGCTTGGTGTTGTGTCCCAGCCCGCGGATGCCAAGAGCAAAGATTGTCGGGAACATCACCGACATGAAGAAGCTAGTCAGGAAGATCGCCCACAATCCAACCCACCCGGGGAAGAGAACGCCGATGGCGACCAGGCCCACATTGGCGAGCGCATATCCCCCCATCAGCTTGCCCGCGCTGATGGTCTTCATCAGATGGCTTGCGCTAAAGCGCCCCACGCCGAATCCCGCCAGAGTCCCAGTCAGGAAATAACCGGCAATCTTCTCCGGCAGGTGAACATAATCCTGTACGTACTGAATAAAGTAGCTCCAGGTGCCAACCTGCGCGCCCACATAGCAGAACTGTGCCACCACGGCGAGAAGGAAGTGTGGATAGTGGAGCAACTCCCTGTAGCTTCCCCGAGGCTCTTCCGAATCGGATCGGCGTCCCGCGGCGATCGAGGGAAACGGCGTGCGGACGATAAGCAGCGCCCACAGCAGAACAACGGCGCCCAGCACCAGGTAGGGCGTGATCACGCGCATGGTCTCATGCTGGAGATATGCATCGTAGGTCCCCGCCAGCTTGAGTCGGGCTACATCGTCGACTTTCAGCTCAATGCCGGAGAAGATGAATAACGTGCCGATCAGAACTCCGGTAATGGCTCCGAGCGGGTTGAATGCCTGCGAAAAATTCAGCCGCCGCACCGCGCTCTCCGGATCACCTATCTGCGCGATCAGCGGATTCGAGCCCGTCTCAAGAAAGCCGAGCCCGCTGGCGATTACAAACAGCGCCAGCAGGAAAAACGAGTAACTGCGCGCCTGGGCAGCGGGATAAAAGAGAAAAGTCCCGAAACTATAGAGCAGCAATCCGGTCACTAGGCCAAATTTATATCCATACCGCCGCATCACCATGGCAGCAGGGACCGAGAATAGAAAATAGCCGGTATAGAAAGCAGACTGCACCAGGCCAGCCTGCAGACGGGTAATTTCGAACGATTTCATGAACTGACGAATCAATACATCGTTCAGGTTGTTCGGAATTCCCCAGAAAAAGAAAAGGCCGGTTACAAGAAAGAAGGCGGCCGCGCTTTGCCGCGGAAACAAGGGATTGTTCTTGCTCTGCGCTGAGTCTGGCGGGAGCGTCGCGAAAGCCATCGAGTTATTCCTTTCCCGGGCAGACAGCAACCTTGCCGCAACGCCCAGAGGCCATCAGCGCATAGGCTTCACTGGCCCGCTCCAGCGGGAATCGGTGCGTGATGATCTCTTCCGGATGCAGATTCCAGCGTACCAGACGCTCGACAAGTTCTTCCATCAGCCACGTCGAGGTTACCCATGATCCATAAATCGTCTTCTGATCGTGAATGATGTCGGGCGACGGATTGAAAGTGACCGTGCCGCCCTCGCCAAGCATCACCATCTTTCCCCATTTGCGGGTAGCGCGAATCGCCGTGGCGCGGGCCTCCGCATTGGCGGAACAATCCACCGCGCGCTCCACGCCCTTTCCGCCCGTCAACGCGCGCACCTCATCCACATTGCCCGGGCCGGAGGTTAGAACCACATCGCACAATCCCAGTTGAACTGCCAGATCGAGCCGCTCTTGCACAATGTCGATGCCGATAATCTTCTGCGCTCCCAGCTTGCGGCAGAGTGTGCCGGCTGCAAGGCCCACCGGCCCCAGTCCAGTAATCAAAACGGCATCGTTGCCGCTGATACCGATCTTCTCCAGACCCTCATACACTGTGCCGAAGCCGCAGGCCACCTGCGCTCCATCTAAATAGGTCAGCGAATCCGGAAGCTGGATGAGATCCTTTTCCTCGGCGATCATATACTCGGCCATTCCGCCGTCCCGTTGCCATCCATAGGCGCGGCGATAGACCGGGTTGGTGCAGGAGATCATGTATCCGCGCCGGCAGTCGTTGCAGACTCCGCAGCCTGAGATGTGATATACAATGACGCGATCCCCGGTCTTGAATCTCCGGCAGCCCGGCCCGGCTTCGACAATCAGGCCCGCAGGTTCATGCCCCGCGATCACACCTTGGTAGCCCTCGGGTCCCTTTCCCAGATGCTCATGATAGATACACCTTATGTCGGAACCGCATATCGTTGAAGCTTTCACTTCAAGCAGAACCTCTCCATGGCCCGGAGTGGGAACCGGAACGCTTCTCATCTCAACGGTGCTGTTGCCCGGAAGATATGCTGCCCTCATCGTCGTGCTCATTGCTTGTTCTCCACTATGGAATATTGATTGCCCCGCGGAAAGCTGGATTCTCGAAAAGATCGTCAGGGCGCTGTGATCTCGCCATGAATGTCCCAAAGATCCTCCCAGGACTGGTTATCCTTCCATAGAAAGACCTGGCCCTTGATCAGGCGGCAATTGCGGTCAATGCCCTGTATTGCCAGCATATCTTCTGGTGTTAAGGGCTCGCTCACAACTCCGCGAAGATTGGCGAGGATATTGCGGCGATTCGCGGAGAACGGAATCGGCGTCTGGCCGCGCTGCACTGCCCACTTGATACACACCACCGCTGGATGAATGCCCAGGCGTTCCGCAATCAGCTGAATGACCGGGTCATCGATGGGCGAAGTATCTTCCGGAGTTCGGTCCCGCTCCGGCCTGCCCGGGGAGCCGATGGGCGAATATCCGATAGGCTCGATTCCGTTTTCGCGAAGATACTCAAAAAACTTCGGCTGCTGGAAGTGCGGATGAAGCTCCATCTCGTTCACCGCGGGCTTGATCCGCGCATCCCGCAAAACAAGTTTCATCTTGGGGATCGTCATGTTCGACGTGCCGATGTGCCGCACCCACCCACGGTCTACTAACTCCTCCATCGCTCTCCAGGTCCGCATGTAGTTCTCGTGAATGTAAGGCACGGCATGAGGATTGCGCGCGCTCACATCGCACCCCGGCGGATGATGGTTGGGAAAAGGCCAATGGACCAGGTACAAATCCAGATAGTCAAGGCGCAGGTCGGAGAGAGACTGCTTGCATGATGCAATCACATCCTCTGTACCATGCTTGTCGTTCCAGACCTTTGAAGTAATCCAGAGATCCTTTCGCTCCAGCCCGCTGCTCAACATGCTCTCAAATGAAAGACCGATCTCCGCTTCGTTGCCGTAGACCGAGGCGCAATCGAAATGCCGGTAGCCAACCTCCGCGCCGAATTTGACTGCCTCGGCAACAGCCTGATGGGAGACGTGATCCGACCCGAAGGTGCCCAGTCCAATAGCGGGCATTAGGGCGCCGGAAGATAATCTGCGCTGAGGAACAAGCGCCGGATCGACCGCATCCGGGGCTGCCTGCCAATAGCCGCTCTTTGTGTGCATCGTCACTCCAACGGGTACAAAGTTAACGCTAACTTCGCCGAGTTTGAGAGTACGTTTTCAAACCAAAGGGTGTCAAGCGGCACATCGGGATAGCGCAAGAAATATACCTGCTCGGACGGAGGTGCATACAGTGCGGGAAACGGAGATAATTCAGTAAAACGGCGTGCCATTTACCGTCAGCGAATACTAAACGGCTTCACCCGGCAGTACGGTCATGCGCCTGCGGATAACCCAGAGAAGAACCCCAGCCAGCGCCCACGCTGAACCAACCGCTTTTGCCAGCGGGCCCAGATTCCACCATAGAAATGCACAGGTGACAAGCCCGCAGAAGGAAGTGAGCATGGGAAGCCATTGTGCCCAGCGTCCGTGCCGCCATCCGCGAATCATCGAAGACAAGTTGACTCCCATGAAGGCCAGCAAAGCGCCGAAATTCAGCAGTTCCGCGCCCAGTTCATAGCTGAAGACCAGTGCGCCAGCCAGGCAGATCGCCCCTATCAAGAGAACATTGTTACGCGGGGTGCGGCTCTTGGGATGAACTGTGCCGAAAAAGCGGCGGGGAAGAGCGCCGTCCTGCCCCATGGCATAGAGCAACCGCGCCGCGCCCAATTGCGAGGCCATGCCGGAGCCTATCGTGGCCAGCAGCAGCGCTGCGTTCACGATGAGAAAGAGCACCGGTCCTCCCATGCGCCCGCACACATATACATAGGCGGTATTGACATCCGGGAAGCCCATTCCCCGAGGCCAGGCAAGCTGCGCGACATACACTTCGATGCTGGCCAGAATGCCCGTGATAACGCACGCGAGAACAATTGCGCGCGGAACACTACGAGAAGGATCGTGGGCTTCATCGGTAAGTGTGGAGATGCCGTCGAAGCCGATGTATGTGAGCACGGCGATCGAGGTGCCGCGCAAAAGGCCTCCGGAGTTAAAGCTCGCACGGTTGTAGAGAGGATCGAGAAAAATGCTTGCACTGGGATGGCTGAGATGAAGAATCCACTTGGCGGCGGCGGCCATTACGAGCACGACAACCACGCCCAGCGCAGCCGCCATGCCGGCGTTGATACGCGCCGAAGTCTCCACTCCACTGCAGTTCAATACCGTGAAAAGAACCGCAAAGAAAACTGACCAGGCGATATAGGAAGTGCCGGGCAGGAAGTTCATGGCGGCGCTGCTGCACCAGATCGTGCAGATAAGTGGGTTGAGAATATAGTCCATCACCAGGCACCAACCGGTAATATACCCGGCGCTGGAATGGATCTCCTTTCCGACATAGAGGAAAGCTGAGCCGCCATGAGGATAGACGCGCGCCATGCGGCCATAGCTGATGGAAGTGAAGAGCATGGCGATCATGGCCAGCAGGATCGTCGCCACCACATGCCCTCTCGATTTCTCGTAGAGAACGCCAAAGACCGGCATCGGCGCCGTGGGCTGAATGAGAATGATGCCGTAGAGGATCAGATCTCTGAGACGCAGGCTGCGCTTGAGACCAACTTGTCCATGCTCTGCGTTCTCGGCGGAGATTCCCATGCTCATCCTTATCGTTCCTGGTAGCTTGCTTTGCCGGCCTCTGGGGTGATCTCTTGCGGGGCCACATTCCATCCTTCGATTTCTACCTTGGTTCCTCGATCGGCCGTTTCAGGGAGCGTCGCAGTCAGTGTGCGCGATTCTCCGGGTGTCAATTCGATCCAGTTGTCTGACCAGAAGACCGGGGCGACCAATCCACCAGAGGCACTCCGAATCGCGGCACGCAACTGGAATGCCAGGGTTGTGGATTGATTCTCGAAATGGACATTCACTTCTTGACCGTGCGAGGTACTTCTCACCTCCGCTCGGGCAACAACCTTGGCGGGAGGCAGATTCGCGAGTGCGGTCAAATCCTCGTGGCGCGTCGCCGGAGTGTGCGTATAGTCAGTCTTGAGCCAATCAAAGGAAGTGAGTGTGCCCGGTACCCAGTAGAAGTTGCGGCTCACGATGTTGCCGGTTGCATCCTCCAGTTTCAAATCGATAAAGAAGATTCGATCGGGGCCGGAATAGAGATTCTCCGGTACGGAAACGACGCGCTGCGCGCCATCGGCAGCCAGCGCGATCGTCGATTCGTAGGTAAACAATTCTTTCCAGTCGAGGTTGTGTACGTGGACGCTGGCATGAAGACCGGTAACAGTCGCATAGGTACTGTTCACGACGACAATCGAACCGTCGTCGTACGAGTATTGAATGTGCACCGGCTCGCAGGCTTTCTTGGTGGCGTAGTAACCGGCTCCCGCGTCGAGATAGTAGTCATACAGATGCCAGATCATCGAAGGCCAGGCATTGTTCAGCATCCATTGAATCACGCCTGTGGACTGATACTTGTTCTTGCCGTAAGCCTCAAACATGGCGCGCTCAGAG
>Ga0302323_100005780_pt1 | contig 10144 bp, 10 predicted proteins | sample Fen_T0_3_FD_201950 | JGI IMG/M metagenome (GOLD analysis project Ga0302323, IMG submission 201950) | Peat permafrost microbial communities from Stordalen Mire near Abisko, Sweden - Fen_T0_3 | ecosystem: Environmental > Terrestrial > Soil > Wetlands > Permafrost | place: Sweden: Abisko... | reverse complement strand
TTCTTTATTCCACCGTGAGCGCGGTCGTAAGTAGGCGACACATACGAGGCCTTTGCCATCAGGAGAACTCCGTATTTATCCGGCCACGTCCGGCCACGCGGATAGCCTCGCCACCGCACAGTCTCGCCACGGCGCGCCTAGAATGCGGCACGCGCCCTTGATCCGCCTATTGGCCGAGGTATAGCTTTTCCGTCCCGTGCAACAGATCCCAACCACATTTCCGGCCAGCTACGGATCCTATGCGCTGTTGAAGCTCCTCAACGCCAAGGATGAGGAACCCGTCTACCTTGCGGCCGTGCGTGGTGAGAAGAAGCCCTGGGCCATCAAGACCATGCCGCTTCAGGGACAGGGCGCGATCAATTCTGACTTGTTCAAGGCAGAAACCAAGCACCTTGCCCGAATGCGCTTTGCCCATCTGGCAAGGGTGCTGGAATCCACTCAGATCGAAGACCAGGCCGGGCTTGTCATGGAATACGTTCCCGGCAAGTCGCTGGCGGACATTTGCCAACGAGCCGAAGAGTATTCCTTCCTGCTGCCGCCCGAACTTGGCCTGGTCGTGGCCCACGATGTTTTCGCCGCCGCGGAATTCTTCCACGCTTTCGAGGGCGCCGGCCGGGTCCACGGCAACATCTCACCGCGCACTATCGTTGTACGCTACTCGGGCGACGCGAAGGTCGCTGGCTATCGCCCAGGATACCGTTCCACCACCGGGGCGGAAGCGCACATGGCCGTGGATCTCAGGCCGCTGGCAAATCTGCTGTGCGACCTGCGTTTCGAGATGTTTCCCAAGGAACTGACCCAGCTTGTGCCACGCCTTCTCGAAGACCATGTATCGCCGGTGGAAGGCATGGCCGCGGTGAGGGCATTTCTGCACGACTACGTTCCTTCGGCCGACCAACGAAAAAGCGTGGCGGCGTGGCTGGAGGATGTCTTCCAAGAGCACAGCTACGCCCAGGAAGCCCATGAGGCCGAGCGGCTGCTGGTGGCAGGAACCCAAGTGCTCGCCCAGTCACAGGCGCGTCCCAAACGTGTGTCCATGGTCGGAGGGGCCATAGCCGCGCTGGCGTTGGCAGGCGGCGGCGGCTTGCTGATGTCCCACCGCGGGCCCGGGCGGACACTTCCAGAAGCCAAGCAAGTCGAGCCCATGCCCGCCATGGCGCTGGCACTGTCCGCCCCGGTCGCGCCCCCCGCGCCTGGGATTCCACCCATTGCAACACCGTCGCCGGTCCCATACGCGAAACCAGTGACGACCCCAGCGAATCCAATCCAGCCCCCATCCGAGGCGCTGGACAATCATGCCCTCAAGCCCAGATCCGAGGGTTCGACCGCGGATCGCCTGCTGCGCGCGGCGGACGCGGCTTTCGACAGAAGCCAGCGCATCCAGGCCGTCAATCTCGGTATTCAAGCCCTTGCCGCGGGCGGCGGCAACCGCGCCCATTTGGCGCTGGCTGAATACTACCGGAGCATGCATCGCTACCAAGAAGCGATGAACCACTACCGCGCCGTCGTCGAGAGCGACCCCGAAAACCAGCTCGCCGCAACCGGGGTCCGCATGCTCGACAAGAAACTGTCACCCTGCCGGTAGCGGTGGCTAGGGTGTAAGGCTAGAGCCGCAGGCTCTACGGCGCCCCGCAGCCCGTGCCGCCGTCGAGCGCGGCTGTGCAGGAACTGAACCCGCACGAGTTCGCAATCTGTGCGCTCGTGTTTCCGGTCACCAGAACACCGGTTCCTGCAATACTTCCGGAACAGGAGACCCCGACCGGGTTGTTGCTCTGAACGGTCACCAGGTTAAGAACTGTTGGCCCACTGGTGGGCAGGCTATCGACCCGAATGCCACCCCAGAAGGTGCCACCCGTCGTTTGCCCCGGGCCGTTGCCCGTAATGATAGAATTCTCAATGTCGAAGGCCGCGCCACTCAGGAAGACGCCGCCTCCGGGATTGTTCGTGACCCTGCAGTCACTCATGTGGAGAGTGACTGCATTCCCGCTGGTTGGTGCGGCGTTGATACCGATGCCAGTCGAATTACCGCCCTGAACTGTTACCCCTCGCAGGTAGACCACGCCATTGGTGATGCCGATGGCGTCGGCTCCAGTGGCCGCAGGCGTGAGCATGGCATTGTTCTTTCCCACGATCGTGAGCGGTGCAGTGATAGCGATATTCGTTGAGCCAGAGGTCAACGCACCCCTGATGACTACCACGGGCTTGGAGCCCGACTTGGCGAGACCGACGCCATTCTGGACGCTGCACACGGGAGCCTGCGCGGTTCCGGCGTTGCTCTCGTTGCACGTCGCGCCTCCGAGTGTTCCGACATACACCGTCTCGGCATCGGTCGCGCAATGGCCATCGCTTTGGCTCAGGCACACGCCCGGACCGACGGCCGAGCACTCGCTGTCGGCGGTGCAGGCGCGACAGGTGTTCGTCGCGGTGGCGCAGATGGGTGTGACGCCAGAGCAGGTGGTGTTGTCCGTGCACTGAACGCAGGCGCCGCCGCTTCCGCAGGCCAGGTGACCGGCGATGCCGAGGGTCACGCAGTCACTGGCTGCGCTGCAACCCCGGCAAGTATTCGTCGCGGTGGCGCAGACGGGCGTGGCGCCCGAGCAACTCGTGCTTGCGAGGCATTGCACGCACTTGTTCGTGGCCGTGTTGCACACGGCGGTCGTGCCACTGCACTGGGTGCTGTTCGAGGCAGTGCACTGGACGCAGGCGCCGCTTGCCGCGCACGCGGTGCGAGTTGGATCGTTGAGGGCACCGCAGTCGCTGTCGCCAGCACATGCCTGGCATTTGTTGTTGCTGCCACACATGGGGGTGGCGCCGCTGCAGTTGGCGGCGGACGTGCATTGGACACAGGTATTCGTCGTGGTGTCGCACACTGGGGTGGCGCCGCCGCACGAGGCATTGGACATGCACTGAACGCACCGCCCATCCGCCTGGCATGCAGGCAGAGAAGCATTCTTCGACTTGCACTGGGCATCCAGCGTGCACGCGGCGCAGGTATTGGTCACCTTGTTGCAGACGGGACTCGCGGCTGACGTGCAATGACCATCGGCGGTACAGCCGACACACCTCCCTGAAACAGAATCACAGACAGATGCCGGTGCGATGCAGGCATTTGCACCACCGTCCAGGCCCGACTGGCAACCAACGCACGCACCCGCCACGCAAAATGCCTTGGTCGGATCCCTGCAGTCGCCGCTGCTTCCGCAAGTGCCAGCGGCGTCCGGGACATAGAGATCCGGCTCAAAAACGTCGACGTTCGCAGCAGCATCGACAGGCGAAGCCACTTCACCGGCCTCGACGGACATGGGCACATCGACGGCCACGCTGACCTCGTTCGTGTACGGTGCGTCCGCGTAGAGTGCATCAATGGCCATGCTAGAGTCGCTCAAGGCCGGGGCATCGACGACCACTACCGGTTCGTCCGCTGCATCCATCGACCCAACAACTGCCGCGTCGGGCGCGACGCAAACGCCGCGCACGACATCGCACACCTTTCCGCCAGTGCAATCGCCGGATTTCTGACAAGCGTTCGGAGTCGCCTCTGTACAACCGAGCAGCAGTGTTCCACCAAGGAAGAGCACCGGCCAGACGATTCTCGACGACATTAGAACTCCCCCGAGACTGAGATTGATGATCCGGTGATAGTCAGCGCAACGTGCGTGGACTTGGCGCTGGGTGCGAAGAAGAGCAAGCCGGCCAGGCCGCCGAGAGCGGCCACGCCTCCCCCGGCCAGCATACCTATACCCAATTTCTGGGTCTTGTATCGCCGTGCGCAGAGCGTTTTGGGCGCCGCCAGGTCGCAGGTCCCTTCGCCATCCAAGTGAATCAAGTACAAGCCCGAGCCCGCCAAGAGAATCCCACCCGCCAGCACGGTCAGCGAAACCGATCTTGGCACCGACCACGCGGTCGATGGTGCGTCCGGCGTTTGGCGGACGTCCTCCCTTGGCAGCGGCACGGGCGCTACGGATACGACCGGCATTGCTGCTGGCGCGGGTTCAGGGACGGGCTCGGGCGTCGTCGCTTTGACCTTGATGTGCTCGGCAATGGTGGATGCAAGCAGCGAGGCGGTGTGTTTGATCTCGCTGGCCGCGCAGGCCTGGCAGTCGGTACTCTCGGTCCAGGCATCGCGATTGGGCGCGGAGCGCGCGACGACCATGGAAATGAGGAGGTCTTGCTTGGACCTTTTCGACGCCTTTTTCGACGCCTTTTGGATCGGCTGCTTGGGGTTCACCCGAACCCGGATCACCAGATCCACCTTGGCGATTCGTGCCAGGTCTTGCAGGCAGACGTCCCCTTCACAGGCCAGGATCCCTTCCTGGGTGATAGGTTCGGAAACCGGGGTCAGGGTGATATCGGTTCCCGCCAGCGCGGACATCACTTCCGAGAGGCCGGAGACGATGCGCGCCGCGATCCCGTCCTGAACCTCGGCGGCGGCTTTCGAGCCAAGACTGCTGGTATCGACCGCGATGGCCACGGTGTTCGGAATTCCGGCAAAGGCCGGCTGGCCGGCCAAGGCAAGAAGCAAGGTTGCTGCTAGGGGAATTCGCATGTTCGTTGGACAGTTCCTGGTTGGATGACGCGCGGGCGGAGGTTGGCGTTTGGGTTGCCAGCGTCGGGAGCGACGACAACAGATGGGTATGCTTGCTAGGCTTTCACCATCGATTCAAGCTGAAAGATGCCCCAGGCCGCCGGGCTATCAAGTTCAGACCCAGCGTTCGGGACACCACCCAAGCTGGTCCCCCGCGCGCATGCGCCGGTTTTCAGGTAGAAATGGGCCATCAGGATGCTTGCACCTCGCTTCGTTGCACGGGTCGCTATCATCGTCCTCATCGCATTTGGGGGCCCGTCGTGTTCCACCTTGGCCACCATCGAACGGCGATCTGGCCCGACCATGGAGGCGAAGATCGACAGCTCGGACGGCGACCGGCTCTATGTCACCGATACGGACAGTGCGCGCTACTCGGTCGAGCGCGCCGACATTGTGGACATCCACCATCCCGGCCATCCGGCAATGACCACAGGCGCGATCCTTCTCGGCGGCGGAGCTTTCGCATTTGCAATCGCGCCTGCGTTTGATCGCGCCCACGAAGGGTTTCTGGAAGTGCTCGCACTCGCCTACGGCATCGGCCTCGTCGCCGCCGGGCTCCCCCTGTTTCTCTATGGTGTTGGGACCAACATGCGCTCGCACGAAGCCGCCAAGGTGCGCCCGCGCACTCCCCTTCCCGTTTCACAACAACTGCCACGCCTGCCGTGCCCGGCATGTCAGTAGCCGAAAAACATGCATGGCATCGAATTCGTCCGATGGCGGCCGTGACGGTTGCCTTCGCCGTGCTTGCCACCGGGTGCGGCCACAGTGCCGTCGTCGAATTGAAAGACGACAACTTTGTCGAGGGCAGAATCACACATTCCGATGCCCAGCATTTGTACGTCGATCAGGACGAGGGCGGCCCGGTCTCTCTCTACCGCGACAACATCATCGATATCGACCACCCAGGCACGGTCTTGCAAGTCGCGGGCGCGCTGATTGCCCTCATCGGTGTCGCCAACGCGCACGGCTCGTCGCTCGGCACGAACGCCATCGTCTTCGCGGTCATCGGAGGGCCTGGCCTGGCCATGTTGGGTTGGGGCACATGGGCCAACCTGGGCTCACGCAAGGCCGCTGAGAAGCTCACGCGGGAACAGGATCGCCTCTGGAATTCCCGTCCCTACCTACCCGCACCACACGACACGATTCCGCTCTTTCCGCCGGCCGGCTCGCCTGACCCCTTGGCCAAGTAGGAAGCGGCGTCTACGGACGTTCCCAGGGCTCAATGGGCCCCGCAACGATCCTGAACATCGGGTGCACTGCCGGATTCTCGTCCCGCTGCCTGGCCCATCGCGTGCGATCACGGCTGTGCAGCTTGCGCAGCAAGTGTTGCCATTCGTAGTCGAGCTGCCCCTGGGTCACCGTCAGACTGGCACGGCTTGGACCCGCGCCATCTTTTACCGCCAGTTTCGCCGCCAGCTTCGATCGATCGAAAGCGTAGCCGCGCGCGCTTGCTTCCGCATGCACCGCAAGCAGGTAACGGTCCAGCGTAGCAACAGGATCTTTGCAAAGATTGAAGCGAACCAGTTGCGGGTGGTTGCGATAGCCGCGCGTCTTCCCTTTGGCCACAGCCAGCGCAAGCAGCCCCTCGCGCCACAAGGCGACGAGGCCTTTGACGTCGAGATAGCTTGGATGAAGGGACCACAGACGCATGATCTTGCCGGTCTTTCCAGTCTTGCCATCCATAGCCCGGAATTCCTGCTGGGCAACCCCGCGCGTGCCTGGCCAGCGAGCAAAAGTCCCGATTGTGCAAATGCGCAAACAGGGATAGGAAGGTGCGCCGTCGCAGTCCGGGCGGCAGCCAGGTGTGGACCCGGAATGATCGCAACCTGTCCTGGCTTGCGCGCGATCAAAACAACTGTCCGTGAGGAAACCATGACCACTTCGTCCTTCGTTCGTTCGCTCGCCTTGATGGGTCTCTCCGCTCTCTTGGTCGGCTGTGCCGGCACCACCTGGTCACAAGTCCAGACCGCCCCAGGCTACCAGGCGCCCAAGCAGGCAAAGGTCGTTGTGATGGTGCAAGCCGCGGGCGAATACCTGCCCGAAGCCGTGACAGAGCTCAAGGCCTCCTTGGCCTCCGAGCTAGCCAGCAAAGGCATCACTGCGACCTTCGTCCAGGCCCCTGATGGAACGCCGATGACCGAGGTGAACATCGTCGAATGGGATATGGGTTCGCGCGGACTGCGTTGGCTCGGCTTCGGCGGCGGCGAAGGCCACATCCTGGTCGTGGTGAAGAGCCCAACGGCCGAGGGCCAACTGGGGTACAGCGGAACCGCGCGCGGTTGGGTGAAATCGGGATGGTTCGGCGGCAGCTCTCTGAACGCCGCTTCCGAAGCTGGCATTGCCATCGCCGACGCCATCGCCACTGGCAAGGCTGAGTAGATACCCGACAGCGCTGTCGCCAGCACCCTGCCCTTGTTTCAGCGCGGCCCGAATCGGGCTATGGTTCCAGGATGCTGGCGATACTTGTATGGACATTGCTCGTTGCGGGTGAACCCTCGGCCAAGCTTGAGGCTTCGGTGGGGAAGGAAATGACCGCGGCCATCATCGCGGTCAACAAGGCGCTCGGCCTTGAAACCTGGTCCGCGCACGGCGAAAAGCCATGCGTTGATCGCGGCGGCCTTGAGGCCCTGGGCAAGGACGTTGGCCCCGAGGAAACGCAGCAATGCGCTGCGACTGCCATCGCCAAGGGCTTCCCTGGGCTCGGCGTGGACTACGTGCTGGGCATCCCCATGGCCGACATCGGACCGGTCACCGTTTTCGCCATCGGCATTGCAGATTCGGACGGCTGGGGTGCCTATTCTTGCGACCCATCCCGCAAGTGCGCACCGACCAAACTGAGCGCGGCTTCCAAGCAGGCCAAGCGCCTGGCCGACCGTTACCGCCGGGCATGCACTGACCCAAAGACCGTGTGGTTTCCCAATCGCGAGGAGGTCTGTGCTGGAGCCCCCATGACCGCGCCTCCCGAACCCGCGCCGGCTGCACAACCCGTCAAGGTCCCGGCTGCGTCCGCCAAACCGACGACCGGCGAACCTCCCGCCCGCGCGCCCTGGCCCGTGAAGGAATAGGACCTCCGCCAGCGCATTGATTTCGAGCGCATTTGCATCACCGATTCTCCTACCGGCGAGCAAGCGTTGCCGCGCGGTGAATTCCCCGCGAACGGTGTCCGCGACCACGCAATTTGCAGTAGTCATCCACGCCGCGCGCGACTATTGTCTCGGCCCGAACGGTTCCCCCCAAACGGAGAAAATCATCCATGGCTAAGTTGATCGGCAAAGCTCTTGTCGCGCAGGGCGGTGGCCCGACCGCGGTCATCAACCAAAGCGTCGTAGGCGTTGTCCTCGAAGCGCGCAGGTTTCCGCAAATCACCCACGTGTACGGCGCCCGCCACGGCGTCAGCGGCGTGCTCAAGGAGGACTTCATCGATCTCTCCGAAACCACGACGCAGAACTTGGAAGACGTGGCCATCACGCCCGCTTCCGGTCTCGGCTCGACCCGCGACAAGCCCGATGTCGAGTACTGCCTGAAGATGTTCAAGGTCATGCAGTCGCATGACATCCGCTACTTCTTCTACGTGGGCGGCAACGATTCCTCCGACACCTGCCGCATCGTCAACGAACAGGCCAAGGCTACCGGCTACGACCTGGTGTGCGTGCACGTGCCCAAGACCATCGACAACGACCTGGCCGGCGGCACCGATCACTGCCCGGGCTTCGGCTCGGCCGCCAAGTTCGTGGGCCAGGCCTTCGCTGGCGCCAACCAAGACAACCGCGCCCTGCCCGGCGTGTACATCGGCGTCATCATGGGCCGCCACGCTGGATTCCTCACGGGAGCGGCGGCACTCGGCCGCAAATTCGAGGACGACGGCCCGCACCTTATCTACATGCCCGAGCGCGTGTTCGACGCCGACAAGTTCGTGGTCGATGTACAGAAGGTCTACGACAAGTACGGCCGCTGCATCATCGCGGTCTCGGAAGGCGTCAGCGATAAATCCGGCGCGCCCATTATCACCACGCTCAAGGGTTCGGAGAAGGACTCGCACGGCAACGTGCAGCTCTCGGGTACGGGCGCCCTCGGCGATTTGCTCGCCGACCTCATCAAGGCCAAGACCAAGATCAAGCGCGTGCGTGCCGATACCCTCGGCTACCTGCAGCGTTCGTTCCTCGGCTGCATCAGCAAGAGCGACGCCGAGGAGGCACGCGCTGTCGGCCAACGGGCCGTGCAGTTCGCCGCCATCCACGGCACGGCCGGTTCGGTGGCTATCAAGAGAACGGGCGATTATGCCGTTACCTATGACTTGATCCCGCTCGAAGCCGTAGCCGCCAAGACCCGCCACATGGACGAAGCCTTCATCAATGCCGAAGGCAACAACGTCACCGAGGCTTTCCTCAAGTACTGCCGCCCGCTCGCGGGCGAGATGCCGACCCAGGACCGCTTCCAGGCCCCCAAGGTCGCCAAGATCCTGAACAAGTAACCACTGGACCAAGGAGCGAATGCGATATGTCTGACAATGCTCTCTATAAGGCAATTGGGCTCGTTAATACCCGTTCCATGTTCAAGGCGGCCATGGCGGGTAAGTTCGCCGTACCGGCCTACAACTTCAACAACATGGAACAGCTACAGGCCATCGTGCTCGGCTGCGTGGCGTCCGACTCGCCCTTCATCCTCCAGGTCAGCTCAGGCGCACGCAAGTACGCCGACCAGACGCTGCTGCGCTACATGGCCCAGGGCGCGGTCGAGATGATCAAGGCCGCGGGCACACCACTCAAGTTCGCCTTGCACCTCGATCACGGCGACACCTTCGAGTTGTGCAAGTCGTGCATCGAGACCGGCTTCTCATCGGTCATGATCGACGGCTCGCACCACCCGTACGAGAAGAACATCGAAGAGACCCGCAAGGTCGTCGAGTACGCCCATAAATACGATGTTACCGTCGAGGGCGAGCTGGGCGTGCTGGCCGGCATCGAGGACGACGTGGTGGCCGCCAAGTCGGTCTACACCCATCCCGATCAGGTCGAGGACTTCGTGAAGAAGACTGGCGTGGATTCGCTGGCCATCTCCATCGGCACCTCGCACGGCGCTTTCAAGTTCAAGCCCGCCCAGTGCACGCGCAACAAGGAAGGCGTGCTCGAGCCCCCGCCCCTCCGTTTCGACATCCTCGAAGAGATCGAGAAGCGCATCCCCGGCTTCCCCATCGTGCTCCACGGCGCCTCCTCGGTGGTGCCCAAGTACGTCGACATGATCAACCAGTTCGGCGGCAAACTCGACAACGCCGTCGGCATCCCCGAGTCCCAGCTGCGCAAGGCCGCCACCTCGGCGGTGTGCAAGATTAACATCGACTCGGACGGCCGCCTGGCCATGACCGCCGCCATCCGCAAGGCCTTCGCGGAGAACCCGAAAGAGTTCGACCCCCGCAAGTACCTCGGCCCCGCCCGCGACGAACTCAAGACCCTCATCATCGAAAAGAACAAGAACGTTCTAGGGTCCGCTGGGCACGGCAAGGCGATCTTCGGTTGATGAGCTAGAAGAACACCACAGAGACACAAAGATCCCAGAGGGCAC
>Ga0302323_100005779_pt1 | contig 10144 bp, 7 predicted proteins | sample Fen_T0_3_FD_201950 | JGI IMG/M metagenome (GOLD analysis project Ga0302323, IMG submission 201950) | Peat permafrost microbial communities from Stordalen Mire near Abisko, Sweden - Fen_T0_3 | ecosystem: Environmental > Terrestrial > Soil > Wetlands > Permafrost | place: Sweden: Abisko... | reverse complement strand
TAAAATCGAGTTGCAAAGCCTGATCAGTCATCGACGCCAAGCAGAATGCTCGACGATTTGACGATCGCGACGGCGGATTTGCCCTTGGCGAGTTTCAGATCCTTCGCACCGTCTGCGGTGATAACCGAGGTGAGTTTGAGGCCAGGCGCAATCTCGAGTGTAACGATGGTGCTGACGGGGCCTTTTTTGATGGCCAGAATCTTTCCGGGGATTTGGTTGCGGGCGCTGAGTTTCATATTAGGTGGATTAAGTGGATATGGATCAGTGAGCGCGCGTCGTGCCGCTGAATTAAATTATTCGGGCGCGGCTCCTTCTGCGCGGAAGCGCTCCGGCTGGATGCTGTATTTTTTTACGCGCAAACCCATGATGCGTTCGGTCAAGCCGAGCTGACGCGCTGCCTTGGCAATAAACCCCCGGTTAACCTTCAGCGCCTCGACAATCATTTCGCGTTCCACCGCATCGAGCGATTCCTGGAGCGTTCCTTTGGGTATGGTGTCGGAGGCTTCAGCCGTCTGCAATGACGGGGGCAGATGGTAGGCATGGATTACCCCGTCCTGGCTGAGCAGCACGGCGCGCTCGATGGTATTTTCAACTTCCCGCACATTGCCCGGCCAATGGTAGGCCATGAGCATGTCGATCGCCGGCGTGGAAAGGCGCACGACTTTTTTGCCGTTCTGTGTCGAGTATTTTTCGAGGAAATAATCGGCCAGTTCCAGGATGTCGCTCTTTCGCTCGCGGAGCGGCGGGATGTAAACCGGAAAGACGTTAATGCGATAGTAGAGATCGAGGCGGAATTTCCCCTCTTCGATCATCTTCTCCAGGTTGCGGTTGGTTGCGGTGATCACGCGTACGTCAACCTTGATCGTCTGCGTGCCGCCCACGCGCTCGAACATGCCTTCCTGCAGCACACGAAGCAATTTCGCCTGCGTCGCGAGGGAGATTTCACCGATTTCGTCGAGGAACAGCGTCCCACCGTGGGCCAGTTCGAAGCGTCCCTTGCGCAATGCAAGTGCACCGGTAAAAGCGCCTTTCTCGTGACCGAACAATTCACTTTCGATGATACTCTCCGGCAAAGCCGCGCAGTTCACCCGCACAAAAGACTTCTGGCCACGCGCACCACCCTGCCAAATCGCCTGTGCGATCCGCTCCTTGCCCACGCCGGTCTCGCCGCGAATAAGCACGGTGGTCTTGCTGTCCGCCACCTGATCGATGTGGAAATACACCATGCGCATCGCCGATGAGCGACCGATCATTCCGTCAGGGACAAAACTTTTCTTGATCTGCTCCTGCAGTCGGTCGTTCTCTTTCTGTAGCGAATCGAAGCGCTCCTTCGCCAGCTGACGAAACCGCACCGCGAGGCCCACCTGCCCTGCGATTAACGCGAGAAAGCGCAGGTCGGCTTCCAATACTTCTCGCTCCGCCGTGATGCAGACGAAGCTGAGTGTACCGAGCACTTCCTGGCCGTGACGAATGGGAACGGCGAGCCAGGCTTTTTCGCCGTTTTCCGGGCGGCACTGCAATTTATCGAGGGCACTCAATGGCGCATCAATTTTATCAATACGCTCGAAAAGTATGGATTCCGCTTCGGCCAACACGCGCCCGAGCAAACCTTCGCCTTTCTTCACCGCGACCCGCATCGGCGGTGACGTCTTAGCCGAGCCGATATGCTCATCAGCTACTAGCGTTTCATGTTCGCGGTCAAATATTGCCAGCAAGCCTTCCCGCAAGCTGGTGGCGAGGGAAAGCTGCGAAAATAGCGCGGACATGGCTGCGGTGAAATCTCCTCCCAGCGCCAACATGGTCGATACCGCGTGAAGGGAATCGATCTCCCTGATTACGCGACAACGCCCGGCCAAGCTTGCGCGCGGCTCAGCTCCTGATGACGGCATGCTACAACGTTCACAGTCGTTCACAATTTTACATAGCAATGCGGATGCCAGTTTGAGCATCAAGTTCATGCCTAGAAACATGATTGCTGGGACCTATTAATTCTCCGCAGAACGGCGTTTTTGCCCGTGCAACGCTTTTCCTAGCCAACCACGTATGCCGTCGAACCGCAGCTCCAATCGCCACTTGCCAGCCGCCATTGCCCTGACCTAAATCGCCCCTTCATCGCATGACGCCCGCTTCCGCTCAAATCCCCAACCACGTCGCCATCATCATGGACGGCAACGGGCGTTGGGCTAAACAGCGCAAGCTCCCGCGCATCGAAGGCCACCGACGGGGTGTGGAGACTGTGCGCACGATCATCGATGCGGCGCGCGAACTCGGCGTGCGTTATCTGACACTTTACGCGTTCTCGGTGGAAAATTGGAAGCGCCCGCCGGCCGAAGTTTCCGCGCTTATGGGCCTGTTGGAATATTTTCTGAAGCGGGAAACTAAAACGCTGGTCAAAAATCGTGTGCGCCTGCTCACCATCGGCCGCACCGAGGAACTGCCCGAGGTTGTCCGTACCCAGCTCGACGCTGCGATCGAAGCCACGGCGAAATTCACCGAACACACCCTCGTGCTCGCCCTCAACTATGGTTCACGTACGGAATTGATCGACGCAGCTCACGCCTACGCCAAAGCCGTCGCGGACGGGAAGGAAAAGCTCAACGACGACTCGTGGGCTACGTTCAGCCGCTACCTCTACACCGCGGAAATTCCTGACCCCGACCTCATCATCCGGACGTCCGGCGAAACCCGCGTGAGTAATTTCCTTTTGCTCCAGGGTGCCTACGCCGAGTTTATTTTCACGCCCGTGCTCTGGCCGGATTTCGACAAAGCCGCCTTCGCCACCGCCCTCGCAGAATACGCAAAGCGCGAACGACGCTTCGGCCTCACCAGCGAACAGCTAAAATCGCCCATCGCATAATTTTCATTGCTTGCCGCCCATCGCCGCCCCGTCTCCTGCGCCAAAAAGCAATGCAACATAACCAATAAACAACAAGCGATCCCCTTGCTTAAGCGCACCCTCAGCACCATCGCCCTCTGGCTGATCATCTTTGGCTTGCTGTACTTTTTTGGCGCCGACGGCGCCATCTGGATCGTCGCTGGCATCACCGCGCTCACCTTGTACGAGTTTTACGGGTTGTTGAAACACATGGGCTACGATCCATTCGACAAGCTGGGCGTAACCCTCGGTGCGATCGTAATTCTGGCGCCATTTTACCTCGGAAAGTACGGCGTACAGACGATTGATCTGCTGGCCTTTGCCGTTGTCGCCTTTTCAATCCGTATTCTGAGCGAACGTGAACCGCAAAATCGCGTTGAAACGCTCGCGGCTTCTCTCTTTGGACTGATCTATGTGCCGATGATGCTGCAGTATCTCGTGCGCATCGTCATGATCCAAAACCCTCGGCCGCAAACTGGACTCGTACTATTCCTTTGGGTGATCGCTGTGCCGAAATTCTGCGACGTCGGCGCGCTCCTGATCGGTACCGCCATTGGCAAACATCGCATGGCCCCCATCATCAGCCCGAAAAAGAGCTGGGAAGGCGCGATCGGTGGACTCCTCGTAACGGCCCTCGTTGGTGCGGGCGTGGCCTGGGGCGCACATGCCTACCTGCCGGAAAAATTCACCCCCCTCTTTGCCGCACTTATCGCCCTTCCGATTGGAGCGCTCGGCATCGTCGCCGATCTCGTGGAATCCATCATCAAACGCCGCGCGACGATCAAAGATTCAGGCGCGACCATCCCGGGCATCGGCGGCATGTTCGATGTTACCGACAGCCTGATCCTCACCGCCCCCGCCGCCTATCTCGCCTTCAGTTTCCTGTAAGTCTTCCGCCGTGGCATCGTCCCCTTTTTCTCGCAAACGCGTCGTCCTGCTCGGCGCCACTGGTTCCATCGGCCAAAACGCCCTGCGCGTGATCGCGGCTCATCCCGACAAGCTCGAACTCGTCGCGATCGCTGCGCGGACCAACTGGGAAAAACTGGCGACGCTCGCCCAGGAATTTCGCGTGCCCCACGTCGGCCTCTTTGACGATACCGCCTACGCTGCTGCGAAATCCTCCGGCGCGTTTGCACCCGGCACCAAATTATACGGTGGTGTCGCCGGCTTGGTGGAACTCGCTCAGCTGCCCGCAGCCGACATCGTGCTTGTCGCCGTCGTTGGCACGTCGGGCCTCGAGCCAGCGCTCGCCGCGATTGTCGCCGGAAAAGACCTCGCGCTCGCCAGCAAGGAAATTTTGGTGCTGGCCGGGAAGTTCGTCATGGCCGCGGCGCGTCAACATCACGCAAAACTTCTGCCCGTCGACAGCGAGCACAATGCCGTTTTCCAGTGCATCGAAGGACACGCCACCGCGAGCGTTTCCCGCATTGTGCTGACCGCCTCGGGCGGTGCGTTCCGCGACTGGCCGGCTGAACGGCTAGCCCACGCCACACCGGCCGACGCACTCAAACACCCGAACTGGTCGATGGGGCCAAAAATCACCGTTGATTCCGCGACGTTGGCCAACAAAGGACTCGAACTCATCGAGGCGCAATGGCTCTTCGGGCTGCGACCCGACCAGTGCCAGGCCGTACTGCACCCGCAAAGTATTGTGCATTGCCTGGTGGAATTTTCCGACGGTGCGATGCTCGCCCAGCTCTGCCCGCCATCGATGACGTTTCCCATCCAGCACGCGCTCCTGCATCCCGTCCGCCTACCCGGCGTGGAAGCGCCGCTCGATCTCGCCAAACTGCTCTCGCTGGAATTTCGCCCAGTCGACGAAACCCGTTTTCCGATGCTCCCGCTGGCTAGGCAGGTCATGCGCGCGGGCGGCGTTGCGCCAGCAGTTTACAACGCCGCCAACGAAATCGCCGTCGCCGCCTTTCTCGATGGCCAGGCCCGCTTCCTTGCGATTCCGCAAATCGTCGAGCACACTTTAGCGGCTGTTTCAAATTTTGAACCCGCCGCGCTGGCCGATGTCCTCTCTGCGGACGCCGATGCCCGCTGCATCGCTCAAACTTATCTCAGCACGCTGACCTGATCCTTAATTTATCAAGATGGATTTGCTGCAAACACTCTCCTCCAACGTCTGGGCTGTTTTTCTCGTCGTTCTTTTTTTTGGCGGATCAATCTTCGTCCACGAGCTCGGGCATTTTCTCGCAGCGCGGTGGCGCGGCATGCACGTCGAACGGTTCTCGATCGGCTTCGGACCGAGGATTTTTTCGTGGCGGGGCAAAGACGGGGTTGAGTACTGCGTTTCCTGGCTTCCGCTCGGGGGATACGTCGCGCTGCCTCAACTCGCTGAAATGCGGGCGATCGAGGGCGACAGCTCCACCGATCTCGCCAAGCTCCCTCCTCCCTCGTACACGACCAAAGTCATCGTCTCGGTCGCCGGAGCAGTGTTTAACGTGATCTTCGCATTTTTGCTGGCATCTATTATTTGGTTCGTTGGACAGGAAATGCCAGTCGAAGCCCAGACAAACCGGCTCGGCGTCGTCCTGCCAGAAATCGAACTAGCCTCCGGTAAAATGGCTCCCGGGCCGGCCTTCGCGGCCGGGCTTAAGCCGGGAGACCTTGTGACTGCAGTGGACGGAAAATCCGTCACTTCGCTCTCGGACATCCAGACGTTAATCATGCTGGGATCCGGTCGCGGTACAAACGGAGAACCTAAAGTGAGTCTGACCGTTCTCCGTGACACCGGCGAAACTCACATCGATGTTTTCCCTGCCTATGTAAGCCAGGAAAAGATCCGCGATATCGGCGTGGATTTGGCGGGCACCGTGGCAATCAACACCGTACAGGAAGATAGCGCGGCCATGCTGGCCGGTCTGAAGCCCGGCGATATAATAACGCACCTTGACGATCAGCCCGTCGGTTACGTCGGTTACGTTCAACGCTACTTGCGGTCGACCCAAGGAGCGCCCGTCCGCGTTTCCCTGCGCCGCAACGGTGTCGCGCAGACCGTGCTCGTCTCGCCTCACAAAATGATCGACCCGGAGACACAAAAAGCGGTGTTCCGAATCGGCGTTGTATTGGAAGTATCGATACCCACCCGCTCAGTCCACGTCGCGCCTTGGACCCAAATCGAGCAGCACGCGATCGGCTTCTGGCGCACTTTGCAAAGCCTGCTAAGTCCGAAATCGGACATCGGCTTGTCTAAAATGAGCGGCCCGATCGGGATCGCAAAAGGCCTTCATTCGCTGGCCAAGTTGGATTTCCGCCTCGTACTTTGGTTCACCGTTTTGATCAACGTGAACCTAGCAATTTTAAACCTCCTCCCCGTCCCGGTGCTCGACGGCGGCCATATCCTTTTTGCCACTATTGGAAAATTGCGGGGACGCGCGCTTCCCGTCGACTTCATCGCCACCATTCAGAGCGTTTTTATCGTGCTGCTCTTCTCGATGGTGATTTACGTGAGCGTCTTCGATGTCCGGCGGATCGTGCGCGACACCCGCGACGAAAAGCCGGCCAAAGCGGCGCCGGCCGCTACGCCGCCTGCTGCGCCTGTGGCACCTGCTCCAGCTGCCCCGTAACTCCTCTTCCCTCTTTATCTTTCCCGTTCTCTCCTCAGGCAGGAGAAAGAGAAAGATAAAGAGAATGAATAAAGATTTCGACCGAATACCATGCCCTACTGTGCGTCCCGCTTCCAGACCCTTCGCCGTGTCACCCGCGAGGTGATGATCGGCTCCATCGGCGTCGGCGGCGCCAATCCGATCCGTATCCAGTCGATGACGACAAGTGATACCGAGGACATCGGCGCCACCGTGCGCCAGTCCATCGCACTTGCCGAAGTCGGTTGCGAAATTGTTCGCGTGACCGCGCCCAACGTACAGGCGGCGAAATGCCTTGCCGGCATCCGAAAGCAATTTTCTGCCGCCGGTTTTGCGCACGTGCCGCTGGTCGCCGACATTCATTTCCTGCCGTCTGCCGCGATGGAAGCGGTCGAACACGTTGAAAAAGTCCGGGTCAACCCAGGCAACTACGCCGACAAGAAGAAATTCGCCGTGCGCGAGTATTCGGATTCCGACTACGATCAGGAATTGCAGCGGCTGCACGACACCTTCACGCCGCTCGTCAAACGTTGCCAGGAACTCGGCCGCTCCATCCGCGTCGGCACAAACCACGGCTCGCTCAGCGATCGCATCATGAACCGCTATGGCGATACGCCGCTCGGCATGGTCGAAAGCGCGCTGGAATTCCTCCGGATTGCCGAAGCAAATTCGTTCAAGCAGATCGTCCTTTCGATGAAAGCCTCCAACCCGAAGGTCATGATCGAGGCTTATCGACTGCTCGTTGACCGCATGAACCAGGAGGCAATGCACTACCCGCTGCATCTCGGCGTGACCGAAGCAGGCGACGGCGAGGACGGACGCATAAAGAGCGCCATCGGCATCGGCAGCCTGCTGCTCGACGGTCTTGGCGATACCATCCGGGTGTCGCTGACCGAGGATTCCGTTTACGAAATTCCAGTGGCTCGCTCGCTCGCCAACAAGGCCATGTCGCTGTGGAAACCCGCTTACCGCTCATCACTGCCCGCTCCTCACTTCGCCGCCGACAGCATCGATCCTTACCACTTTTCTCGCCGCGAAACTGTCCCTCTCGACCTCGGCACTGCCGGCAAGACCGGCTCCGAGCAGCCTCCACGCGTCATCGTGCGTGCTGCTTCTGCCGCAGAACTCGGCCACACGTTTGAACAGCTCGGCGCACCGCGTCTCAGGGATACGCCGGCGGAAGGTGTGCTCGTTTCAATCAGTTCTGCCGCTGAACTACAGTCCATAAACACCGCGCTCCGGGCTGGTCCGGTGCCGTCGTTCATCGTGTTGGAACTGGCACAAGCTCTCACGCCTGCCGAGATCCTGGCGCCGCTTGGAACGGATCTCACCCATTCAGTTTTGCTGTGCTCGTTTGGTCCGGCCGATCAGGCCGTGCTGCGCAGGTGGGCTGAGTTTGTCCGTAAATCGGGATTCACCCTAGCCTGTCAAATTCAGCCCGACGATTTTCCGGCGCTCGCTGAAACCCTGCGTTCGCTCGGCGACGCGAATCTGCTCTTCACGTCGTCGAAGACGACGGCACCTGGTTCGGGGCGTCACGCAATTGGCGCTTACCGCCAGTTAGCCGAACATCTGCGCTCCCAAGGTTTGCGGGCCCCGCTCTGGATTCGCAACACCGTCAATACCGCGATTCATGGCGACTCGAGCTTCCTCTCACGACTGCTCGAGAGCAGCATCCTGACTGGTTCGTTGCTCTGCGACGGACTCGGCGATTTCGTCAGTATTGAAACTGAAGCCGACCCCGTTCGCGCGACCACGCTTGCCTACAACGTCCTTCAGGGTGCGGGCGCGCGCATCTCTAAAACCGAATTCGTGGCCTGTCCAAGCTGTGGGCGAACCCTCTTCGATCTCCAAACCACCACGCAGCGCATACGCGAAAAAACCGGACACCTCAAAGGCGTGAAACTCGCCATCATGGGATGCATCGTCAACGGCCCGGGCGAAATGGCCGACGCCGATTTTGGCTACGTCGGGGGCGCACCAGGCAAGATCAACCTCTATGTCGGCAAGTCCTGCGTTCAATACAACATCCCCCAGGCCGAAGCGGACGACCGCCTCATCGCACTGATCAAGGAAAACGGCAAATGGGTTGAACCAAAATCACCCGCTTTTTCAGTGTAAAAACCGGGGTTGCGAACGACCAATTTTACCTCGAAAAACATCCAAATCGTGACCGGTTTGTAACCAAAAAAGCATGACAGGAACAGTGCTGCATATCGTGTATTACTGCCATCCCTACATGCTATATACACCTACACGGGCCACGTGGCCAGCCATCGGGAAGCAACAAAAAAATGGCGAAACTTATCCTCAAATTTGTTGTGAATAACTTGTCGGAAAGTTGCTCTTGTAACCGCAATTCTCTTCTCTGTTACTCGCCACCCCAACAACCAGCCTGCATTGGTCGGGAAGTTCTTTCTCACATCAACGTCTTCGTTTACTCTGCTCCGCCGCCGAGCCCATCACGATATTACTGGACATCAATTACTTAACGATTCCTTCCCTGTACTACCCCGCTTGATGCCTCCGCCCACAATTTTCTCGTCGCTTAGGAGCCGCAAATGTCTGTCGTCCGATGTGTCAAAGCGCCTCTCCGGTCATGCTTGTGAATAATTCGCCTGTTTCCATCAGACATGCCATCTCTGTCATCACCTCCCAGCAACCTCTGGGAGACAGTAAAAAGCGATTTCAAAGGACTCTTCCCTGAAGACGTCTTTAATCTTTGGTTTGAACCGATCGTCTGCCTCGAAGCCGTCGAAGACCATTTGACGCTCGGCGTCCCCAATGATTTTGCCGCGATCTGGATCAGCGACAATTATCTCGACCTGATTACGCAGCGGCTGCGCCTAAATACCGGCCGCGCCGTCACGGTTAAGCTCAAGAAAATCGACCACAGCCCTTCGCAATCGCCCTTTCTAAAAGAAGGCGACGCCGCCGGCGCTTCCGCCCGTGCAAAGACCGTGCAACCGGTGCGTCGCACGGTGCGCTACGACGACCGCAACCCTGCCTCCGGTACGCTCAATCCGCGCAATACCTTCGAAACATTTGTTGTCGGCAACAACAACCAGATGGCCCACGCCGCCGCCTTGGCAGTTGCCCAAGCTCCCGCGCAGGCTTATAACCCGCTGTTCATTTACGGCGACACCGGCCTGGGCAAAACCCATCTCATGCACGCCATTGGGCACGCTATCCTGCGCAACAACCCGCATGCCCGCGTCGCCTACCTCTCGACGGAAAAATTCACCAACGAGTTTATTCAAGCTCTGACCGAAAACGCGCTGCCGAAATTCCGCCAGCGTTACCGCAGCGTCGACGTGCTGTTGCTGGATGATGTCCAATTTCTCAGCAACAAGGAGCGGATTCAGGAGGAATTCTTCCACACGTTTAACGACCTCTTCGAATCCTCCAAACAAATTGTCCTCTCGAGCGACCGGCGTGCGAGTGAAATTGCCAAGCTCGAAGCCCGCCTCGTCTCCCGCTTCGAATGGGGGCTGCCCGCCGATATCCAGGCGCCGGATTTCGAGACCCGCGTAGCCATCTTGCGCACCAAGGCCGCGACCCTAAAGTTCGACCTCCCACCGACCGTCGCGAATTTTATCGCGCAAAACATTTCAAAGAACATCCGCCGCCTCGAAGGCGCGCTGATCAAGGTCGCCAGCTATACAACGCTCACCGGCAA
>Ga0302323_100005778_pt1 | contig 10145 bp, 6 predicted proteins | sample Fen_T0_3_FD_201950 | JGI IMG/M metagenome (GOLD analysis project Ga0302323, IMG submission 201950) | Peat permafrost microbial communities from Stordalen Mire near Abisko, Sweden - Fen_T0_3 | ecosystem: Environmental > Terrestrial > Soil > Wetlands > Permafrost | place: Sweden: Abisko... | reverse complement strand
ATGTTTGAACCTTCATTGCGAAGCTAGAAGCCAGGAGCTGGAAGCTGCTTTTATGAAGTCCGAAATCATCGCCGTCGGCTCCGAGATGCTTACGCCTGCCCGGCAAGACACCAACTCACTGTACGTGACCGAAAGGCTCAACGACCTCGGTGTCACCGTGGCCTTCAAGACCATCGTCGGCGACCGGCTCAAGGATTTGGTCAGCGTCATCCGTACGGCTCTCGGCCGCACCGACATCGTGGTCGTCATGGGTGGCCTGGGTCCCACCGAGGACGATCTGACCCGCGAGGCCGTGGCCGAGGCTCTCTCGCTCACCCTGCGCCGCGACGCCTCCCAGGTCGCCGCCCTTCATGCCCGCGCCGCCACCTGGCGGCTGCCCATGCCCACCAACAATCTCAAGCAAGCCGACGTGCTCGAGGGCGCGGCCATTTTGCCCAACCCCAACGGCAGCGCCCCCGGCCAATGGATCGACACCACCTACTCCGGCTATCGCAAGCTGCTCATGCTGGTACCAGGGCCACCCAATGAGTGCCGCCCGCTCTTCGACACCGAGTGCATTCCCCGCTTGCGCGCCCTGGCGCCGGCCCGCCACATCGCCCGGCGCACTCTGCGCGCCGCCATGATTCCCGAGTCCCAGGCCGACAAGCTGCTGGCGCCCATCTATACCCTTTACACCGACATCGAGACCACCATCCTGGCCCACGCCGGCGACATCCAGCTCACCTTGCTCTGCACCAAGCCCAGCCTTGAAGCAGCCAAGAAGCGCGTCGACGAGCTTGCCGGCCGCATGGAAGAAGCCCTCGAAGACTGGCTCTACTCCTCTGACGGCGAACCGCTCGAGCAGATCGTCCTCTACTATCTGGGCTTGCGCCAGGCAACCCTCGCCGTCGCCGAAAGCTGCACTGGCGGTTTGATTGCCCAGCGCATCACCGGGATCCCCGGCAGCTCGCGGTCGTTTCTGGGAGGCGCCATCGTATACTCCGACCCGCTCAAGACTGCCTTTGCCAACGTTCCACCGGACCTGATCGCCCAACACGGGGCGGTATCGAGCGAAACGGCAGAAGCCATGGCCAAGGGCATCCGCCAGCGCACCGGCGCCAGCCTGGGCCTTGCCGTCACCGGCATCGCCGGGCCCACCGGCGGCACTGAAGGCAAGCCCGTGGGGCTCGTTTACATCGCACTTTCCGACGCGGAGAAGACCGAAGTGGTCGAGAAGAACTTCCGCGGCGACCGTGACCGCGTGCGCCAGTGGGCAGCGCAGCAGGCGCTCGACCTGGTCCGCCGGCGCCTCCGGTAGAAGCTCCCACGATATCTTGCGGCCCGTTCGCGGCCCGTTCGACGGCTGGTCCTGATAAGCCCGGCGATTCTCCGAATTTCACCTGGAAGCAAGTGATCGTCAACGCCTCGCCCCACGCTGGAGAGTCCACTCCGCGAGGCGATGCTGTTGGCTGCGCCCGCCTGCTTTGCCCGCTCCTCAGCTTTCATCCAATCAAAATGCTCTTGGCTTAACCATGAATACGTGACGCCAATCACATGATCTTGTCCGCCGCCGATGAAACCATGGGTCTACGGGCCACCTGTCAACTTCTTATTCCGTCCATTCTTCGCTTTCATACCTGGAGGCCTCACTTGCAACTTGACCCTTCCGCGTTTGTCGCCGACCCGGAGCTGATTCGGGCGCTAGAACTTGGCTCTACCCCCACCACCTGCGGCGGAGACCGCGTCCTTTTTCATCAGGGAGACGCCCCCGCCGGGCTTTACATCCTGGACGAGGGCGAGGCCACCTTGACCATGGACACGCCGGCAGGCAAGCCGCTGATCTCTGTTCAGGCGCAGGCTGGTTCACTGCTCGGGCTGCCTGGCCTGATCGGCAACGAGCCTTACACACTGACGGCCACCGCGCGCACCGGCGCCAAGATCAGCTTTATCAGCCGCGACCGATTCACCAGCCAGATGAGTTCGGACCCCATGCTGGCGCTCAAGATCCTCCAGGTTCTTGCCGCCGAGGTCCGCTCGGCTCGGCGCGCCATGGCCGACCGCTGACTGAGTTCTAGAAAACTGCGGACACCGTTGCTGCCGCTTCATCCCCGCATAGTGCAGATCAGGGCTAATGATTTGACATCGCGAACCGTAACTGGTTGTGGGTTGGTCAATTCGATAAACAGAATTGCCTCGTCCGAACCAGCCCCTGTGCCATCAATTGAAGAGCCCACCGCGTCACGCTGAGATGTGGCGGTCGAGGCGAAAGGCAAATTCGCTGAGGCATGCGTCAAGATAAGCAACCCTCCAGGTCCAATGACCCTCTGATTTTATGGCGCTTATCGGCACCCAACCCGTTCCAGAGGGAGCCTTGGGATCCGGCATTGGACTGAAACTTGCGGGGGCCTCGACTGAGACACTCTGCAGCCTGCAACAAGGCCGCACCAGGGCGCAAAACCGCGAGGCGCTCATGGGATGGAGTATGACAGCATCAAGATGCCGCTTGCCAAGGCCTTGCTCTCTCTGAGATGCAAAGACTGCCGCCGTCCCTCCGGCAGCAGCGGAGTTCCGCTGCCCAGCATCACCGGCATCAGCGCGATCTCAACTGCATCCACGAGCCCAGCATCGAGCATGCCACGGAAAAGCACGCCTCCGCCCATGAGCCAGATGTCCTTGCCGGGCTCGGCCTTCAATGCCGCCACCGCCCGCGCAACGCCGCTGCTCAAAATGGTGAGGCCGGGGTGATCTTCGGGCTTCAGAGTGCGCGACACGACGATCCAATGCTGCGCAGAGCTTGCCGCCGAAAGGTCTCTGGCCTTGGCGACATCAAATGTCCGCCGGCCCATCAGCAGCGTATCGAACTGCGCAAACATCGCGGCGAAATCGATAGCTGGGTCGGACTCAATCCAATCGTATTCGCCGTTGGGTCCAGCGATGAAGCCATCCAGGCTCATCGCCACGCCGTAGCGCAAGCGCCGCATCGTCGCCTCCGGGTGAGACCAATTACCCCTCTTCCGCCTCGCGCAGTTTGGCGATCACCGTGAAGTCTTCGAGCGTCGTGGTGTCGCCCTTGATTTCGCCATGGGTGGCCAGTTCCCTGAGCAGGCGGCGCATGATCTTGCCGCTGCGGGTCTTGGGCAAGGACTCGGTGAAGCGAATGTCGTCGGGTCGGGCGAGGGATCCGATCTCCTTCGAGACCCATTTGCGAAGCTCGTCCTTGAGAGCCTCGCCGGGTTCGTTGCCGCTCTCGAGGGTAACGAAGGCGGAGATGGCCTGGCCCTTGAGGTCGTCGGGCCGTCCGACGACGGCGGCCTCCGCGACCTTGGGATGGGCGACCAGGGCCGACTCGACTTCCATGGTGCCGAGGCGGTGGCCGCTGACGTTGATGACGTCGTCGACGCGGCCCATGAGCCAGAAGTAGCCGTCGGCGTCCTGACGCGCGCCGTCGCCGGTGAAGTAGCAGCCGGGCACATCGCTCCAGTAGGTCTTCTGATAGCGCTCGGGATCGCCGTAGACGGTGCGGGCCATGGAGGGCCAGGGCTTGCGGATCACCAGCAGACCACCCGAGCCGGCGGGGACGGGCTCGCCCTCCTTGGTGACGACTTCGGGCTGTATGCCGAAGAAGGGGCGTGTGGCGGAGCCGGGCTTGGCGGCAACCGCGCCGGGGATGGGGGCGATCATGATAGCGCCGGTCTCAGTCTGCCACCAGGTATCGACGATGGGGCAGCGGTTGTGGCCGATCTTCTCGCGGTACCACATCCAGGCCTCTGGGTTGATCGGCTCGCCGACGGTGCCGAGCAGACGGAGCGAGTCAAGCTTGAACTTCTCAACGTGCTGGTCGCCCCACTTGATGAAGGCGCGGATGGCGGTGGGGGCGGTATAGAAGATTGTGACCTGGTGGTCGTCGACGATCTTCCAGAAGCGGGAGAAGTCTGGGAAGTTGGGGGCACCCTCGTACATCAGCACCGTTGTGCCGTTCTGAAGGGGGCCGTAAACGACATAGGAGTGACCGGTGACCCAGCCGATATCGGCCGTACACCAGTAGACATCCTCCTCGCGGAGATCGAAGACGTATTTGGAAGTGATGTAGGTCTGGACGGCGTAGCCGCCGGTGGTATGCACCAGACCCTTGGGCTTGCCGGTGGTGCCGGAGGTATACAGGATGTAGAGCGGGTCCTCCGAGTCCATGTGCTCGGCGGGGCAATCGGTGGGGGCGCTTTCGACCAGGTCGTGCCACCACCAGTCTCGGCCGTTAACCATGTTGACGGGCGAGCCGGAGCGGCGGTAGACGATGACGTGCTCGACAGTGTGGCAGGCAGCCATAGCCTCGTCGACGGTGCGCTTGAGCTGGATTTCGTTGCCTCGGCGGTAGCTGGAGTCCTGGGTGATGATGGCGACGCAGGCCGAGTCGTTGACGCGGTCTGCGATGGCGGTGGCGGCGAATCCGCCGAAGATCACGGAGTGGACAGCGCCGATGCGGGCGCAGGCGAGCAGGGCGATGGCCAGCTCGGGGGTCATGCCCATGTAGACGGCGACGCGGTCGCCTTTCTTGATCCCCAGGGCCTTGAGGGCGTTGGCGAACTTCTGCACCTCGGCGTGGAGTTCGGTGTAGGTGAGGCGGCGAACCTCGCCAGGCTCGCCCTCCCAGATGAGGGCAGTTTTATCGCGTCGGGGGCCGTCGAGATGGCGGTCGAGACAGTTGTAACTCAGGTTCATCCGGCCGCCGACGAACCAGCGGGCCAGGGGCAGTTGCCAGTCGAGGACCTTGTCCCAGGGCTTGAACCAGTGGAGGTCATTGGCGACGCCGGCCCAGAAGGCCTCAGGATCGTCGATGGACTGCTTGTAAAGGGTCTCGTACTGCTCCAGGCTCTTGATGTGGGCCTTGGCTGCGAACTCCGACGGCGCCGGGAAGACGCGGTTTTCTCGCAATGTTGAATCGATGTCCTGATTGGGAGCGGCGGGAAGGGGCAAGGAAGACATGCAGGGCGTCCTTTAAGGGGAAGAAGAAAGCGTCGTCGCGGGGCGCGCCGGGAGGAATTTCACGAGCGATTCCGCATGGGAGTCACTTTAGCGATGCAGGGGCATAAACGGCAAGTGGCCCGGCCGGTGGGACCCGTCCCACACCAGTTGGACAGCGGGGAGCCGGCTCCCGGCCAACAAAAGCGGTCCGGAGCGACTCGCAAAGGAAGGCACGCATCATGCGGGCCGCGGGGGTTCGGGCATATCGCCCGCCTCTTCCCAGATGAGCGTACCGTGCGTCTCCTTGAGCAGGAACATGCCGAAGAGGAAGCAGACCGCCGCCACGCCGATGGGGTAATAAAGCCCGGCGTAGATATTGCCTGTCGAGGCGCACAGTCCCAGCCCTATGAGCGGAAGGAGGCCACCGAAGACGCCATTGCCAATGTGATAAGGGAGCGACACCGAAGTGTAGCGGACCTTTGCGGGGAAGGCCTCGACGAGGTAGGCGGCGATGGGGCCGTAGACCATGCAGACGAAGATGACCTGAATCCAGACCAGCAACATGAGCAGCGGCTGATTGGCATTGACGGCTTCCTTGGCGGGAACCTTGTTGCCGGTAGCGGCATCGATGGTGAGCGGCGTGAGCTTGATGGCGCCGGTGACCTTGTCCTTGACCGAGCTGACTTCGACCACATTGTTGCCCGCTGCCTGCTGCATCCCCTTGTAGATGGGGATGTAGAAGACGCAGGCCAGCAGCAGGGCGGTCATCATCAGCTTCTTGCGGCCGATCTTGTCGCTCAGCGCGCCGAAGGCGGTAAAGAAGGGCATGGAGGCGAGCAATGCGACGGCCACAATGATGTTGGCCATCTTGGGGTTCACCTTGAGCACCGTCTGAAGATAGAAGAGCGCATAGAACTGCCCGGTATACCAGACCACTCCCTGGCCCATGGTCGCTCCCAGCAGGGAGATGAGCACCTGTTTGAGGTTTGGCCAATGGGTAAAGGCGTCGGTGAGCGGCTTGGTGGAGTGCATGCCCGCCGCCTTGATCTGCTTGAAGATGGGCGACTCTTTCATCTTGAGGCGGATGTACAGGGAAACGGCGACCAGCACGATGGAGATCAGGAAGGGCAATCGCCAGCCCCAGTCCTGAAAGGCGGCGGGGGACATGCTCTGCTGGGTGGCGACGATGACCAGCAGGGAGACAAACAGGCCGAGGGTTGCGGTGATTTGAATGAAGCTGGTGTAGAAGCCGCGCCGGTTGTCGGGCACATGCTCGGCGACAAAAACAGCCGCTCCTCCGTATTCGCCGCCGAGGGCGAGTCCCTGAAGGACGCGAATCAGGATCAGCACGATTGGTGAGAACCACCCCGCAGTTTTGAAGGTGGGCATCAGGCCAATAGAGGCCGTGGCGCCACCCATGATACTGAGAGTGATGATGAAGGCGATTCTGCGGCCGACCAGGTCGCCGATACGGCCGAAGAAGAGGGCGCCAAAAGGACGCACCAGAAAGCCGACCGCGAAGGTGGCAAGATAGGCGATGAGGGCGAAGGTGTCGTTGCCGGTGGGATAGAACTTGAGCGCCAGCGTCGTAGTAAGGGAGCCGAAGATGTAAAAGTCGTACCACTCGATCATGGTGCCGGTCGAGGAGCCCAGAATGACCTGGAGAAGAGAGTTGGGGACTTCCGCGCCGGGGCGGGAGGGAGCCTGAGATGCCATTCGCTTTCGACCTCGACAGAGAGCCGCGCAGCCCATGGGAATCAAGAAAACGGGAATTGGGGCGCGACGCCGGGGAATTTGGGTTTCCGCAGCCCACCTTGCTTGCGCAAAAGAATGAATGTCAAGTTAATTTATTGAAAAGATGCCGGATAGGGGTGTTCGCAGGCTCGCGCCAGCCCGGGGACATGCCTGCGGCGAAGGGCGGCGCGCGCCTGCCCTGCGGGTCGCTGCTAGAGGGTGTAGCGCTTCTGGTGCCATGCCCAGGCAGTGCGGACGATATCGTCGAGCTGGGTGTATTTGGGCTTCCAGCCGAGTTCGCGGATGGCCTTTTCGGAGCCCGCAACCAGGAATGCGGGATCGCCGGGGCGGCGGGGGTGGAGTTCGGCGGGGATGGGGTGTCCAGTGACGCGGCGCGCGGATTCAATGACCTCGCGGACACTGAAGCCATGGCCGATGCCGAGGTTATAGACCAGCCGAGCCTGCGCGGCGGCTGGGGTTTCCAGGGCGGCGAGGGCCAACAGGTGCGCTTCAGCCAGGTCGGAAACGTGGATGTAGTCGCGGATGCAGGTGCCGTCGTGGGTGGGGTAGTCGTCGCCGTAGATGCGGATCGAGGAGCGGCGGCCAAGGGCAACGTCGAGGATGAGCGGGATGAGGTGGGACTCGGGCTGGTGGGCCTCGCCGCGGGTGACGCCGCCGGGGCCTTGGGGGGCGCCGGCCACATTGAAGTAGCGCAGAGAGGCGGAGCGGAGGCCGTGAATCCTGTGCATCCACCCGAGCATGTGCTCGACCAGCAACTTGGACTCGCCGTAGGCATTGGTGGGCTGGAGCCGGGCATCCTCGGGAATGGGGACAATCTCCGGCTCGCCGTATACCGCTGCGGTGGAGGAGAAGACCAGGCGGCGCGGACCCTCGGCGAGCATAGCTTCCAGCAGGGCCAGGGTCGAGGCGGTGTTGTTGCGGAAGAACTCTTCGGGGTGGACCATGGACTCGCCAGCTTCGATGAGGGCGGCAAAGTGGAGGACGCCGTCAAAGGGCTGACCATCTTCCCTGGCGGTGGCGAAAATGTTCTCAAGGCCGGCCCGGTCGGCAAGTTCTCCAGCGATGAACTCGACACCCTGGGGGAGCAAATCGCGCCTCCCGTGGCTGAGATTGTCGAAAATTACTGGCTGATTCCCATTTTCAGCAAGAAGTCCGGCTACAGTACCGCCAATGTACCCGGCGCCGCCGGTGACCAGTACTTTCATAGGGGGGATGCCTTTCAGTCGGGAGTTTGGTCTAAACTAGAGTGTAGTACAGGCGCGACTGACGGACGGCGACCCGCCGCCCAGAGCAGAGACCGCTCCTCAGGCGGCACGGCGCAACCTGTATCGTTTCCGGTTGTTGAAGCTCGCGGCCATGGTGGCCGATAGTGCTCAGCAATGTAGACCGGCGATGAGAGAACCTCTCAATATGGAGGGGATTTCAGATTTTTTGATCTGACGCCTTGGAAGTTGATTGGAGTGTTCGATATGCCCCAGTCTTTGGCCAGAATCAGAGCCTTATCCAGATTTCAGAAGAAATCGGGGAGCGGCCATAGAGCGGTCGTGGTTCGTCGGTCATCCGCCGTGAGACGCGACAAGGATGCGGTCGTGGCGGGCACCGGGGAATTGACCGGGCAATTCCAAGTCAATTGTTTAGCCAATGCGTACCGATCGAAGAAGCACTTTCGCCTAGTGACACAGGTCACGGCGAGACGGGTCGGAATCGCGTCTGATAGAACAAAGGTAATCTTTTTCAGTGCCACGCTAGATCCTGAATTGAGTACCAAAGTTTCCCTTTGCCGCCTGATTCAGGAGAACACATCGCATCGAGCGCCGGCCCTGAAGGTTGTACCGCACTTCGTCTTTACGGACGCAAACGAGGACTGAAACCATGTCGGCAAGACCCTCCCCAGGACGAGCCACCTTCGGATTGCTCCCAGAGCCCGAGCGAAACACCGGCTCGTTCGTCACCAGCATCATCGTCAATGGATTGATCCTGGCCCTTGTTCTCTACATCGGGGCAACGGCCAAGCATGTTCTGGAACAGCACAAATATGAGGAGACGCTCTTGATTCTTCCCACCAAAGAGCCGCCTCCTCCCCCGAAGGTCAAGCTTCCGCCCCCACCGAAGATCGAGGAACCGAAGGTTCCGCTGGTGAAGCTGGATGCTCCCAAGATCATCGCGCCGAAGGTGGAGCCGAAGCCGGAGCCAAAGCCGATCCAGATCGAATCCAAACTGGAGTCACCCATCAAGGCCGCCAAGCCCTCGGTGATTCTGGCGCCCCAGCCCAAGGCTGCTCTGTATGCCGCCATGCCGGCCCAGGACAGCCACGTGAAGCCCTCGACAGCGCCCGTTCACCTGGGCGCGACCTTTGGCGTGACGCCGAACCCCAACGCCAGCCGGCCGGCGACCATCTCCGCCATTGGCAACCCTTATGGCGGCATGCAAGGTCCGGCTGTAGCGCCGCACGGGGTGGTGGGCTCGACCGGAATCGGCAATGGACTCAAGTCGGGATCCAACGCAGGCACAGTCGGCAAAGTAGCCTCGGCCGGCATCCCTGGGGGCACCGGCACAGCGCCCGCGGGCGCGACCGGCAAGGTGGCTTCCGCCGGCATTCCCGCGGTAACCTCAACCGCCGTCGCACTGCCGCGGGTAGCGGCCACCCCTATCTCCACCGAGCTTGAAGTCTTGTCGAAGCCGCCGGTGCAATACACCAGCGAAGCCCGTGCTCTCAAGGTGCAGGGAGAAGTGATCTTGCGAGTTACCTTCACGGCCAATGGACAGGTTCTGGTAAAAGGCCTTGTGCATGGCCTGGGCCATGGCCTGGATGACGAGGCGCGCCGCGTGGCGCAGCAGATTCGCTTCCGCCCTGCAACGCGCAATGGCCAGGCGGTGGACATGACTACCAACATTACGATCACGTTTCAGTTGGCGTAGCATCAAAGAAGCGCACTTACACAAAAGATGCGCTCTGCCGCAGGATGCCGCATCGGCGCATGCGGCCAACGCACTACCCGCAAGAGCCCAGCTTAGGAGCTTGACATGACGTTTCGGAAGATATCCCTCGCCTTCCTCTTTTTTGCAGCGCTGGGTGTGTCCTGCGCGTACGCCAAGAAGCAGCCGAAGTACGAACAGGCGCACCAGCTCACCCCGGAGCAGGCGGCGCTGGTGGAAAAGGCGATCGGCCGCGAAAAGGTGCTGATCAAGAACATCCAGCAGCGCACGCCGCTGGTGGAAACCTATATTCAGAACATCAAGCCAGACGTGAAGCTCTACCAGATTCCTATCCAGGATGAGTACATGCTGAGCCGCGTGGACTTTGGGAGAGGCTTCTTCGACAAGGCCTACCAGCCTCGCAACGAGAGCAGCAAGCATGGGTTCTTCAAGGGTTCGTTGGCCTCGATCATGGGGCTAACCAAGGCGCTGAAGCTGGATACGCGGGTAACTTACAATCCGCTGGGCTTCACGCA
>Ga0302323_100005776_pt1 | contig 10147 bp, 6 predicted proteins | sample Fen_T0_3_FD_201950 | JGI IMG/M metagenome (GOLD analysis project Ga0302323, IMG submission 201950) | Peat permafrost microbial communities from Stordalen Mire near Abisko, Sweden - Fen_T0_3 | ecosystem: Environmental > Terrestrial > Soil > Wetlands > Permafrost | place: Sweden: Abisko... | reverse complement strand
GGTCAGTCGCGCGCTGGTGGATTTGCGGATGCTCCTCGATTTGCCGCCGAATGCGGTTGCCAGGCCGAGCGATCCCTTGCTCGCGCCGCCCACGGACGTCCCCCCGCTGACCGCTGACCTGCTTAGCCACCACGTGGCCGTGAAGGCGATCGAAAAGCGCCGGCTGGCCATCGACAGCGAGATTGCGCGCCTCGAGCGCGAACGGCTGCCACGTCTTTCCCTTGGGATCGCCGCAGAAAGGCCGTCCGACAGGGAACGCTTCGTCGGCTTGGCCTTGTCGCTTTCGCCCGCGCTCTGGCGGCGGAACCAAGGTCCGCTCGCCGAAGCACGGGTCGAGCGCGAGCGCGCGGATTACGAGCGCACGACAACCTTGGCCGCGCTCGAGCGCCAGTGGACGGGTTTGCGCGAGGAACGTGGCCTGCTGGCCCAAGAGCTCCGGGCCATCGAGATCGCCCTGCAGAACGAAGAGGACGCCCGCAATCTGGTGCAAGCGGGTTGGCAGGCCGGCAAGTTCGACTTCTTGCGTGTTCTCATCGCCGAACGCAGCGTGGCCGACGCCAAGCAGTCCAGGCTGGCGCTGTGGGCGGAGCTTGCGAACAACGCCATCGAGATCCGTCGTCTGCAGGGAGAGGAACCATGAAAACCACTCGCGAAATCGGTCCCAACCAGCCCCACTCTCCACTGCCGTCGCTGCCCGAGGATGTGCATCGTGCTGGTTCCGGCGATCTCCGCTGGGTTTCCGACAAGCCGCGGAGGCGCCTGCGGTGGTACATCGCAGGTGCGGCAGCTCTGGCCGTCGCCATCCTTGCGTTCGCTTCTCGCGGCGGCGACAAAGCGGTGGCAGCAGCCCCGGCATCCGACATCGCGCTGGAAGGCTCGCACATTCGATTCAACGAGGCGTTCGCCCGGCGCCATCACATCGAGTCGGTGAAGGTGGCCGAGACCGCGCTGTCACCGGTGCTCTCGGTGACCGGCAGCGTCCGCTACGATCCGCGCAAGTTTGCCGCGGTCGGCGCGCGCAGCACGGGCCGCATCCGACGGGTGTACAAGATCATGGGAGACCGGGTGAAGCCCGGCGAGATCCTGGCCGACATCGAAAGCGCCGATCTCGGTCGAGCGCAGGCCAATGCGGAAGGACTGCGCGCCAAGGAGATCGTTGCGTTGTCGAACTTCAAGCGCGAAGAGCAACTGGCTGCCGCGCGGGTGACGGCTGTCCGCGAGGCCGAGCTGGCCAAGTCTGACCACGAAGCTTTGCGCGCCGAACGTCGTGCCGCCGAGAAGGCCGTGGCTGCGCTCGGCGCGGAGGTGTCGAGCGAGGTCGGCATTTTGAAGCTGCGCAGCCCCATCGCCGGTCGTGTGCTCATGGTGAAGGCCAGCCAAGGGCAGACCATCGAGCCGAGTGACACGCTCTTCGAGATAGCCGATCTGTCGACGGTGTGGGTCGAGCTGGTGGTCTTCGAGCGCGACCTGAACCGGGTGCATGCTGGCGACACCGCGGAAATCATCGCGTCGGCGGGCAAGGGTGAGGTGCTCAAAGGCAAGCTCGCACATCTGAGCGACCTCGTGGATCCGGTTTCCCGCAGCGCCATCGGTCGCGTCGAGGTCGACAACAGCCAGGGCTGGCTTCGCCCCGGCGAGTCCACCAGTGCGCGAATTCACGGCCATGCCTCGGGCGAGCGCACGCTGACAGTCCCCAAGGCCTCCATCACCTTCGTCGACGGAAAGCCTACTTGCTGGTCTCGCCGGGACTGGTCGAACCCCACGCGGTCGAGCTCGGTTCTGACGACGGCGAGCGGGTGGCCATTCGGCAAGGACTGCGCGCGGACGACAGCGTGATCAGTGACGGACTCTTCGCCTTGAAGTCCGAGATATTCCGTTAGGCGCCATGCTGGAACGAATCGTTCTTTCGTCCGTGAAGATGCGGGGCGCGATGGTGGCCCTGCTGGTCATGCTCATCGGCGCGGGCGTGTATGCCGGGGCCACGCTGTCAGTGGACGCGATGCCAGACGTGAGCCCCGTGCAGGTCTCCGTGCTCACCCCGACGGGTGGCCTGTCGTCGGTGGAAGCGGAGAACACCATCAGTATTCCCATCGAGAACGCTCTGAACGGCATTCCCGGCCAGGTCGAGCTGCGCTCGGTCGCCGACGCAGGCGTGGTTTCGGTGACCGTGGTGTTCCGCGAGGGCACCGACCCGTATTTTGCTCGCCAGCTCGTGCTCGAACGCTTGCGCGGCATTGAGCGCGAGCTTCCTCCCTCGGCGGGCGTGCCCGAGCTGGCGCCACTGTCCACGGGCCTTGGCGAGATCTACCAGTTCGTGGTGCGTAGTACCCTGCACTCACCGATGCAGCTGCGAACCCTGCTCGACTGGGAGGTTGTTCCCAAGCTGCGCAGCATCCCTGGCATCACCGAGATCAACACCCAGGGGGGCGAGCTCAAGCAGTACCAGATCAAGGTCGATCAAGCTCGCCTCCAGGCGCAGTCGACCGGGCTGCCCGAGGTGGTGGCGGCCCTGCGCTCGGCCAACCTCAGCGCGGGCGGAGGCTACCTAGAACGAAGTTGGGAGAGCTTCGTGATTCGCGGCGAGGGCATGCTGCGGAACGAGCGTGACATCGGCGACGTGGTCATCAAGTTTCGCGTGGGCCAGGGGCCGTTGCGTGTCTCTCAGGTCGCCGAGGTGGTCGTCGGCCCCGCGCTTCGCTACGGCGTGATCACCTACAATGGCCAGGGCGAGGCGGTCGCCGGCACGGTGATGATGCTTCTCGGTGCCAACAGCCGAGACGTGGTGATTGCGGTCGGCAAGCGGGTCGAGGAAATCCGCGCCGCCTTGCCCCCCGGCGTCTTCATCGACGTGGTGTACGACCGCGCGGACTTTGTCGGGCGCACCCTCACAACCGTGGCCAGCAACCTTGGCGAGGGCATCGGCGTCGTGATCATCGTGCTGGCGCTGTTCCTCGGAACCCTTCGCGGCGCCCTGGCAGTCGTGCTGGGAATTCCAGCCGCCATGTCGGTGGCCTTGATCGGGATGAACCTTTTCGGCATCACGGGCGACCTGATGTCTCTTGGTGCCATTGACTTCGGGTTTCTGGTGGACGGACCCATCGTGGTGCTGGAATCCGTCATCGCGGCGACCACCGGACGCAAGCTGGTCGCGCAGGCCAAGGCCAACGCGTTCGGTGAAGTTGTCGCCTCGACCATCCGGCCGGTTGGCTTCGCCGTTGCCATCATCCTGCTGGTCTACATTCCGCTGCTCGCCCTGCAAGGCGTGGAGGGCAAGATGTTTCGGCCCATGGCGATCACCATGGCCCTGGCTCTCGGCGGCGCGCTGCTTTACACGGTCGTCTTCTTCCCCGCCGTGCTCACCTTGCTGGTCAAGCCGCGCAAGGATCATGGACCCTTCTGGCTAGAAGCCATCGAACGCCAATATCGGAAGGTCTTGCCTCTCCTGATTCGCCGGCGGGTCATCATCCTTGCTGCATCAGCGGTGGCGTTGCTGGTCAGTGGCTTCCTCTTCAGCCGCAAGGGCGCCGAGTTCGTCCCCCGCATCTTCGAGGGCGACATCGTGGTGACCATTCGCCGCCCCCCCAGCATCTCGCTGGCCAAGGCTCGCGACCTGGACCTCGAAACCGAGAAGGTTCTTCACACGTTTCCCGAGGTGATGTCTTCCCTGGGAATGACCGGGCGGGCGGAGATCGCCGTTGATCTAGGCGGTCCCGACAATACGGACATCTTGGTTCGCCTACGTCCCATTGGCGAATGGAAGACTGCCGAGGATTTCGACGAGTTGTCGGCCGCCATCAAGACCGCCATCGAGCGCCAGGTGGCCGGCACGTTCGTCTCGGTTTCGCAGCCTATCGAGGACCGGACGAACGAGATCATCAGTGGCTCGCGTGCCGACGTGGCGATTCAGATCTACGGCGCCGAGCTGCGCAACCTGGCCAGCTATGCCAACCAGGTGCGGGACACGGTTCGCGCCATCGCGGGAACCGGCGATCTGCGCGTGGAGCGGGTGCTCGGCCGTCCGGTGTTGACCGCCAGCGCGGACCGCAAGCAGCTTGCCAACTACGGCGTGCGCCTTAGCGACGCGCTCGACGCCATCACGGCCACCCGCGAAGGCATCGACACGGGCCAGATCTACGAGGGTCCCCGACGATTTTCGCTGCGGGTGCTGGAACCACCGAAATCCGTGACCAAGGATGCCCTGGCCGAGCTGCGCGTGCCCACGCTGGGTGGCGAGACGGTTCCGCTCGGCGCGGTGATGAAAATCGTCGAGGAGGACGGCCCCTCGACGGTGCGCCGGATCAACCGCGAGCGCGTGGTCCGCGTGGACGTCAACCTGCGGGGACGCGACCTGCTTAGCTGGGTCAACGAGGCCCAGGTGACCGTTGCGCAGAAGGTGCCCCTCGACGGTGGCTATCGCATCGAGTGGGGCGGGCAGTTCGAAAACTTCGAGCGGGCCCAGGCGCGCCTCAAGGTGGTCATCCCCATCGTTGTCGCGACCATCTTCGGCATGCTGCTCTTGACCTTCCGGCACCTGGGCCTGGCCGTGGCCGTGTTCTTGACCGTGCCACTCGCCTTGACCGGCGGCTTTCTGGGCCTCGTGCTCCGCGACATGCCCTTCTCGCTATCGGCCGCGGTGGGGTTCATCGCCTTGGGGGGCATCGCGGTCTTGAACGGCGTCATCATGGGCCAGCAGGCATGGCGGCGCATCGACGCCGGCGACGATCCCTTTGACGCCATCGTGGGTGGAAGCGGCAGCGTGATACGCGCAGTCCTGACCACCGCCGCCGCCGCCGCGCTGGGTTTCTTGCCCATGGCGATTTCGAGCGGCGCCGGCGCCGAGGTTCAACGCCCGCTCGCCACCGCCGTGGCCTTCGGAATCACCGTTGGCGCCTTAACCACCTCGGTGGTTCTGCCCGGAATCCTATACATGTTCCTGCGCCACCAAGCACCGGAGAGATTCGTCGCCGACAAGACGCCTACACCGGTGTGCTGAAGATGGGTTCTAGCTTAATTCGATCGGCGCGAGTGTCGTCGCAGCGCGAGGAACAGTCCGGCGAATATCAACCATGCCAACCCTCTCGGGCTGGTGGCCGATCCGACGTGGCACGAGCAACCGCTTGTTGAAGAGTTGGAAATTCCGTCGCCGGTGCTGCTGGCGCTGCCCCCGTAGCCTCCGCTGGCGGCAAAGCCTCCTGCTCGCCCGCCAACCGACGTGATGGCACTGGCGCCACTCGAGCCACCGCGTGCAGCGGCCGTCGTCCCGCTGTGGCTTCCGCCGACGGCACTGCCGAGCATGGAGGTGCTGCCGCTGCCGCCGTTTCCAGGTGAGCCGCCCGAGGTGACTGCGCCGCCAAAGCCCGATGCTTGTGCGCCAGCGCCGCCCAACCCGAGATTGGCAGTGGTGGCCCCGCCCGATCCCCCTCCGCCTGCCGATGGGGACGTGTTGTTGCCACCCGTGCCACTGCCGCCGTTTCCACCCGCACCGCCGCCGGAAGGCGTGCTGGCGTCCTTCGACACCGGGCCGTCGGAGAGCATCAGTACGTCGGGCGGCATTGCATCCGGTCGATTCCCGTCGGGCGTCCCGGCCTCGACTCGGGTTCCGCCGTCACCCGACGCCGCGGAGATACTGACGTCCGCGCAGGCGTGGTAGACGCCGCTGAACGTCCCGTTGTTGGTGCCGTCCGTGCCGGCGCTCATGACCTGAATGAGCTGCAGGACACACGCAGGGCATTCCGTCTGGGGGAGCTGTACGGCTTGCGAATAGGTTTGCGTTCCCGTCTTGTCGGGGATGCCGTCCGCGAGATCCCAGCTTGGCAGGGAACTCGGAACGCTGAGGTCTTTCGGCTCGACGAAATCCGATTCGCTGGCTGCCAGAGCGATGCGGTAGTGCCCCGCATGGGAAACGCTCTCCTTCCAGGTGACCGTCAGCATCTGGCCGGGCACCAGCTTGGTGACCGTGCCCGAGCGGCTGCCAGATCCGCAAGGCGCGGTTTTGAGACCGTTGTTGTCTTGAACGTAGCGTGCAGTCGGGCTGGTCAGTTGGATGTGAGCCCGAGCACCGGTTGGAAGAAGCAGGGCGGGCAGAAAAACGGCTAAATTCAATACCTTGCGCATGGCCATCCTCTCGAACTGCCCGGAGCGGAGCCACGCAACGGTGCAGAACCCCAATCCTGACCGGCTTACCTAGGAATTCCAATCCGCGGGGCACAGTAGTTTTTTGCTTACGCTTGACGCCATACTGCAATTCCCAATTGCGTAAACTGCGGTGTCTAGCTCTGGTGAAACCGGCCTGTCTGTTGTCTACTGCGCCCGTTTTCACTGTCGGATGCGCACAATTCCAAGGAGAGAGTTCCATGAAGATTTCCCGCCTTCGTTCGCTTTTGTTCGCCAGCTTATTCGGACTTGCCCTGTCGGGTTCCTCGGTGGTCGGCTCGGGCTGCACGCCGACGAGCAACCAAGGTGGGAACAACGACCAGGGTGGAAACAGCGGCAAAGGCGGCTCCGGCGGCGGTAATGGCGGAAACTCGAGCTCGAACGGCGGAAGCTCGAGCTCGAACGGTGGAAGCTCGAGCTCGAACGGTGGAAGCTCGAGCTCGAACGGTGGAAGCTCGAGCTCGAACGGCGGCAGCTCTAGCTCGAACGGCGGCAGCTCCAGCTCGAACGGCGGCAGCTCCAGCTCGAACGGTGGCAGCTCGAGCTCGAACGGTGGCGCCGGCGGCGGCAGCTCCGGACCTGTCACCTGCACGGCCGATCTCATGACCCTGCGGGTGGGCGACAGCGCCAACTGGATCCAGAGCGTACCTGCGACCTGTGGGGTCCAGGGCTCGCTCTACGCGTACCACGATGGTTCGACCTGCACCACGCCGTCGCCCATCTCGGCGACCGCTTGCGCCACAGGCTCGGCTGGCTGCTGCATTGCGGGCAAGACCGTCATCGACTCGACCTACGCCAAGTGGGGCTGTGGTCTCGGCATGGATCTGAACTCGAGCGGCGGTACCTCGGCCACCAAGAGCGCGTACACGGGCACGGCCAAGGGCTTCAAGATCACCCTCAGCGGCACAGTCTCGGGCGGACAGAAGGTTCGCATCATGTACAGCAGCGCTGCTGCCGATCCCGAAGGCGGAACTGCGCCTTACAAAGAGGTCGAGGGCGCGGGGACCTACTCGATTCTGTTCAGCGATGCCACGTGCCCGGCGTGGGCGACGGGCACCAAGTGCGCCACCGTGACGGGCAGCGCTGCCTACTCGATCAAGATTCAGCTCTCGGGTGGCGGTGCGGCGACGGATCCTGTCGGCGATTTCAACGTGTGCATCACCAGCATCGTTCCGATCACCTAAAGCATCGCAGCAGCCGATTCATTTCGCAGCGGGGCGCTTCGGCGCCCCGTTTTTTTTTGCCCTCGAGAAGTCCTCTGGCCGTCCGAATCGCGGTCCTCGGCATCCAACCCCCAGACAGAACTGGAAGATCCCAATGACGCACAGGGGCCCCGTCCTTCGTCTCGCAGCCTCGGTGGTGTTGCTTGCCTGTGGTGCGACGGTGCTGTGGGCGGCGACTGTGCGCAAGGACAAACGCAAAGAAGGAACCTCCGCCGTGGCCAACACCCCGACATTCGACAAGAAAGCTAAAGAAGCGCGTCTTGGGCAGCTAAGTCCGATGCAGCGTGAGGTCACGCAAGCCTGCAGTACCGAGCCGCCGTTTCGCAACGAGTACTGGGACAACCATCGCGACGGCATCTACGTCGACGTGGTGTCGGGAGAGCCGCTGTTTTCGTCCAAGGATAAGTACGATTCCGGGACGGGGTGGCCCAGCTTCACCAAACCCATCGAGTCAGGGCACCTGACCACGAAGGCCGATAGCTCTCTGTACGAGACGCGGGTGGAAGTTCGCTCGGCGGGCGCCGACTCGCACCTCGGCCATGTGTTCGACGACGGCCCGGGGCCTACCGGACAGCGCTACTGCATGAATTCGGCGGCGCTGCGATTTATTCCGGTCAGCGAGATGGCAGGGGCCGGCTATGGCCAGTACTTGCCGCTGTTCGGAATGGTGGCAGCCGGAGGTCCCGGGGCAGATACGCACGTCAAGGCCACCGCGACGTTGTCGGGCGGCTGTTTCTGGGGGGTACAGGAGCTGGTGCGCAAACTGCCCGGCGTCCTGTCCACGTCGGTAGGGTATACCGGCGGCACCCTCGACCATCCCGTTTACGGGGACGTCCACACCGGTCGCACCGGCCACGCCGAGGCGGTAGAGATCACGTTCGACCCGAAGGTCATTACGTACGAGGCGATCTTGCGCCATTTTTTCCGATTGCACGATCCGACGACGGCCGATCGCCAGGGCAACGACGTGGGCTCTCAGTACCGCTCGGCGATCTTCTATCACGACGAGGAGCAGCGAAAGGTCGCCGAGCGCGTGAAGGCTGACGTGGACAAGTCCGGCAAATGGCCGAGGAAGGTGGTCACCGAGATCGTCCCTGCCTCCCCGTTCTACGCAGCCGAAGACGACCATCAAGACTACCTGCAGAAGCACCCCGACGGGTACACCTGTCACTACTTGCGCGACTAGTGCCGCCCACCAGGCACGGGTCCGCCGTTTAACACCAGCCTCCTAGTTCGCGTCTTCCGCTGTAACGGTCAGGCGCACCTGGGCATTGCCACAAAGCTCGGTCCATCGATTGCGGCGCTCCGGTGATTCGTTCACGCCGCGCAGTCGGCGCGAGTCGATGCGAACCTGGCACCGCCCGATAAGGCGCGACAGCGTGAGATTCCGGTCCGCCACCTCGACGTTCCAGCCGCGGGCGAGTTCAGCTTCGTCGGTGGTTTCGAGCAGCAGGTAGCGTGGTTCCCAAAGGTCGACGTCGTCGGGTCCTCGGTAGGTCGTGCCCCTGTCGCTTCCGTCCGTGGATGAGATGGTCACGTTGAGGTCGCAGGCGCTGGTCTTGTCGCAATTGCGTGCTTCGATGGCCGACAGCTCCACCCGGTAGCGGCTTTGCTTATGCCACGCGATCGGGTCGGCACTGGGTAGCCCGCGGCCCGGGATCAATCGGTACTCGACTTCCACGGGGACCACGACGCTTCCGTCGACCGTGTAGTTCGCTTCGATCTCCCCTGGCTCTTTGGCGTAGATGGCTGTGCCGCTCTTGGGGCGCAGACCGCGTCCCACCGCTGTGAACTCCAGCCGGTTCTTCTCGGCGAAGCTCTTGAGTCCGCCGTCGAGCTTTCCGGACAGAAAGACGCCAGCGAGCCCGGCGTGGAACTGCTTTTCCTCGCCCGACAACCGGACCTCGAAGCTGCGCCCGTAGTAAACCTTGGCCAGGTAGTACATGGCATCGGTCGGCGCGGCATCGGGCGGCGACATGTCGTCCACCGCGTGGATCTCTGTGATCTGTTCAGCTCGGTAGCTGGCTAGTCGGCGATTGCGTCCGGCATCACTGCTTAGCCCCCACGAGCGGACCGTGGCGGCCAGGGTGATCCTGTCCTCGATCAAAGATGCGCTGTGACGAAAGACGGGGTAGCCCTCGGGCGCCTTGACCTTGAACAAAGCCCTGCGGCCTACCAGGGGCTGAAAGGACGCGTCGAACACGCGGCCGAGATCCGACGCCGTGATGCCTTCGGGCGCTGTGGCGATGATCGACCAACCTGGACCGGCAGCCACTTGCGCCTCGGCCAAAGCTTCCACGGCTGGCGTCGCGAGAGGCGCGGTTTTGGGGACGTTTGCCTCGGCCCCTTTGTTGGCTGGCGAAGCCGCTGTCGCTGCTGGCGGCGTCACCGATGCAGTCATCGATGAAGGTTGGGCGGGTAAGCCTGGGGTCGGCGCGACCGCGGGCGGAGGTTGATGCGCCGAGCATGCGATAGCAGATACGAACCAGGCGCCGAGCAAGCCGGGATCACGGGGCAGACGGGGAATACGAAGATTCACGAGCCGATTGTAACCGAATCGGGCCCTACCATCGTTCAGGCGGGCCCAAGGAACGGCCATCGTCTTGATCGTCGTACTCGTCAGATAGAAACGGCTTGGCCAGGGTCGGCCTTCCCATGGGCCTGGCCGGGCGCCTTGCCAGCATCGGGGTACCCGCCGGAGCCGCCTTGGGCACAGGCAAAGGTCCCAGCAAGGGAACCTTCTTTTCCTCCTGCGGTGCTATCGCGGGCTT
>Ga0302323_100005775_pt1 | contig 10147 bp, 7 predicted proteins | sample Fen_T0_3_FD_201950 | JGI IMG/M metagenome (GOLD analysis project Ga0302323, IMG submission 201950) | Peat permafrost microbial communities from Stordalen Mire near Abisko, Sweden - Fen_T0_3 | ecosystem: Environmental > Terrestrial > Soil > Wetlands > Permafrost | place: Sweden: Abisko... | reverse complement strand
CGTTTCGCAGGTGGCGCCCGCCATCGTCTGCGCTGCCGCGTTGAAGTCACTACATCAAAACGAGTTCGCGCTCCACAATTTGATCTTGGTTAATTTGTCCCGTTCAGCCTGCATTTCGCTACGAGACCGACAGTTTCCACCCTCCTGAACCTCGGCCTGGGAAACATGCTGCGATCAAGAGACGCGGTGGAGCAGAGCAACCGACCGGGCTTGACCATCGGAGCCACAATCGTCTCGACCTCGATCGTCGGCAGCCGAGCAAAACGCGCCACGAACTCGAGCCGCACCATGCGCTCCCCAGATATCGAACGGCGGCATTCAATTCCAGCCTGTTATCCGAAGCCTTCTGCGCCTGCGACTTGTAGCTCCGGCGTACATGTCGCACCAGCCCTCAAATCAGACAGGTTTCCGATGTATTCCAGACCTCGTTCGAGCTGCGGGTCGACTGGGTCAGCCCTCGTGCCCATCCATTGTTCTGGTTGCAACTCGGAGTGAGCTCCACCCTCTCGAATATCAGCGCGCAACAAGCAGCAAACTATCGAAAACGATCCCGACCTGACGCAGACCGGCCATGCCGATCAGACCGCCATGATTATCCGCGCTTCCCGCAGCAACGCGCTGCGCGGCAGATCGCCGATCGAGGGCGCCATTTTGTTGTCGCGGCTGCCTTTGCGCCCGATCAGGTGGGCCGAGGCGGAGGCTGGCCCTCCAAATTGGTTGCCTGGCCCGACCGTCAGCGCCAACCGCAGGCACGCGGAGCATCATCGAAAATACCGTCGATTGCGGCCTCGACTGCGCTCCTGACACCCTCGTTCAGGCCAGCCGTACATGCCAGCGCATTGCCCGCGGCCTTAACCATGTCGCATCGTCGCCATTCCGGTGTCGCGGGCAGTGTTTAGCTTGTTGGTGGATTCACGTTGTAGGCTTGCGGCTGATCCCCTATTTTCTTCCAGATTACCGTGATCAAATCGCGGATCGGCCCGAAGGATTGGAGCGGAAATGAAGGTTGTAATCTTCTGTGGCGGCAAGGGTCTTCGGCTGCGCGATTTTTCCGAGACGATTCCGAAGCCGATGGTGCCGGTCGGGCCGCGGCCGATCATCTGGCACACCATGAAGTACTACGCACATCATGGCCACAAGGAGTTCATCCTCGCGCTCGGCCACAAGGCGGACTCGATCAAGAATTTCTTCCTGAACTACAGCGAAGCCATGAGCAATGACTTCGTGCTCACCGACGGCGGCCGGACGCTCAAGCTGCTCTCGTCGGACATCGACGACTGGAAGATCACCTTCGTCGATACCGGCATAGAATCGAACATCGGCCAACGGCTGATGCGGGTGCGGGATCATCTTGCGCCGAATGACATGTTCATGTGCAGCTATGCCGACTGTCTCACGGACGCCCCGCTCGACGACATGACCGAAAAGTTCAAGCAATCGGACAAGGCGATGAGTTTCGTTGCAGTGAAGCCGAGTTCGAGTTTCCATGCCTTGCAACATGACGCCGCGGGGGACCTGATCGGCATCAAACCGGCTGACCAGCTTGGTCTCTACATCAATGGCGGCTATTGGATCATGCGCCCGGAGGTGTTCGACTATATCGAACCCGGCGAAGAAGTCGTTGAAGAACCGATGCAGCGTATGATCCGGGCAAAGAAGCTGACCGCCTACCGCTATGACGGCTTCTGGGCGTGCATGGACACGTTCAAGGAAAAGATGATGCTGGATGACATGGTCAACAGCGGCAAGGCGAAGTGGCAGGTGTGGACCACCCCTGCTCCGCGGGCTCCAGCGGCGGTTTCCGGCGGAGGCGCGCAGAACGAGCCTTCGCTGGCGCGCCAGTCATAGTTTGCGGCAAGGGCCCACATGATAGGCTTCAGCGGTTTCAAGCAGGTCAGGCGGCTTCTCTGCCTCGGCGCTCACTCCGACGACATCGAGATTGGCGCCGGCGCGACGGTGCTTCGGGTGGTCCGCGAAAACCCGGACGTCGAAGTGACGTGGTGCGTGCTGTCGGGCAACGAGTTGAGGCAGGAGGAGGCGCGTCGCGGCGCGGAGCACATTCTGGGCCCGCGCACGGCGCGCTCGGTGCTGTTGAAGGACTTCACGGACTCCTATTTTCCCGAGCAGCGGCGGGACATCAAGCAGTTCTTCGAGCAGAGCCTGAAGCAGGTCGACCCCGACCTGATCCTCACCCATGCCCGGGCCGATGCGCACCAGGATCATCGCATGGTCAACGAACTGACCTGGAATACCTTCCGGTCCCATCAGATCTGGGAATACGAGATTCCAAAGTGGGACGGCGATCTGATGCAGCCCAATCTCTACGTTCCCGTCGACGCGGACGATGTCACCACGAAGATCAAGGTCCTGCGCGACGTATTCGCGAGCCAGCGGAGCAAGCACTGGTTCGACGAGGAGACGTTTCGCGGGCTGATGCGGATCAGGGGCCTCGAGAGCAACGCCCGCTACGCGGAGTCGTTTGTTGCCCGGAAGTTCGTTGTCGCCTAGACTTGAGTTTTGAGCTCCGCTGAAGTCGCCCGACGCGGTCCCGGATCTGTCTAGGCTTGACGGACCAGCCCGCATCGACCCGACACTCAAGGATGAAAATGAGACTCATCAGATGAGTGTGGAACTGGTCGGCGTAATCGCCTTCGCTCTCGGATTGACGGGTCTATTCGTAGGCCCCAGCTTTTTGGTTTACGTTTTTCTCGGATCGACGCTGCTTGGAGCGGCTGCCGCACTGATTCTTGATTCGCTGGGCGGAGCGACCATTCAGCCTGCGCATCTTCTTCTCGGCTTCTTGACCGTGAGATTGTTGGTCAGTCCCGAAACCCGTACGGGGGCACTTAGAGCGATTGCTTTCGGCCGCCCGGGTTTCTGGTTCCTGGTCACAACGCTTTATGCGACAATATCAGCTTATGCGATGCCAAGGCTGTTTATGGGACAGACCATGGCCTTCGCCGTCCGCGCGCTCGATACGGGTAATTTCGTAGCGCCTCTGGCGCCGACGACTTCCAATTTGACCCAGTCGGTCTACCTGATTGGGGATTGCGTCTGCTTCCTGATGCTGGCCGGATTTGGTAGCAGCGAAGCAGGTCGTAAATGTCTGGGACGCGCCGCACTGGTGTGCGTCATCCTGAACCTTGTCTTCGCCGTGCTCGACTTGGGAACATATGCGACGGGTACGACAGAACTCCTGTCGTTTATCCGGAACTCGACCTACTCCCTGATGAGCGACAGCGAGATCGCCGGGTTCAAACGCATCGTGGGATCGTTCGTCGAGGCATCGAGTTTCGGTTACTGGACACTCGGCTATTGCGCGTTCGCCACCTCGCTATGGCTGAACGGAGTAATGCCCCGGCTGACGCTGCCCTTGAGTGTCCTGTCCCTCGTCGCCCTGCTGTTCTCGACATCGACCACGGCCTATGTCGGACTTGCGGTCTATCTGTCTGCGCAGTTCGTCCTGATTGCGTACAATGCCATGGTGCGGCCGGTGAGCCCACAGATGATCGTGTTCGCGGTCGCCCTGCCCTTCGCGATCAGCCTTATGGTGATTCTCATTTGCCTCAATGAGGCCTCCTATGCCTACGTTACCGATCTGCTCGACACACTGGTGTTCAACAAAATGTCCACTGGGTCCGGCATCGAACGGTCGAGCTGGAACCACCAGGCGATTCAGAATTTCCTCGATACCTACGGCTTCGGCGCCGGCAATGGCAGCGTCCGCGCATCCAGTTTTCCGGTCGCCGTGATCGCCAGCCTGGGGCTTATCGGAGGCGTGACATATGCGCTCTTCCTGCTCGCCATCTTTGTCGGGAAGCGCAGTGCAGCGCCTCCGGACGTTGCGGCCCTGCAGAGCGCTGCCAAATCGGCCTGTTTTGCCTGGCTGATCGCGGCCTCCACGTCCGGCAGCTTCATTGATCTCGGGCTGCCGTTCTTCTCCTTTGCTGCGCTCGCATGCGTCGAACTGCCCGCCCTCCGCACCAGTTCCTCGCCGCGACTTCTCGATGCAAAAAGCCGGATTCTGGCCGGATTCCGAACGTAGGCCTCGGTTGGCTCTGCAACGACTCCGGTTGATCGCTACCGAACGGAACTTCCAGACGCGGCCGATGTCTGTGCTATCTGTTCGACCGCGGCGCGAATACGCCTGCGATCGGATCAGGCAGGCGGTGGCGTACCTTCCGCCGACCTCCTTTTGATAAGTCAACTTCAGGGTAACGCGTTGTGTCTGCATTTCAACGAAATTGCGCGCGAACCAGATTGCCATCACGCCTGCTGGCCGCGGGTCAAGGGCTTGCGCTGGCCGCAGGGCTCGCCTTCGCCACGCCGGCCGCAGCGGGCCCTACACAGAGTCCCGGTCCGGCAGCTGTCAGCGACCCGCGTGACGACTTAAGTCCTTGGGGCGTGGCTTCCGGCGCCGAGTGGTTCTCGGCCTATCCGATCTTCAATCCGATGCTCAAGCAGGCGGGCGTGCGATGGCTCCGCGGCTTCTATGAGTGGCAGACCATCCAGCCGCAACAGGGAGCGTGGAATTTCACCCTGCCCGATCGGCTCCTGAGCGACGCGCGAGCCAATGGGATTCACTTGACCGGTGTGCTGGCCTATTTCGCGCCCTGGGCTTCCGCGGACGGCGGCACGCGCAGGTTTCCGATCAAGGACATCCAGTTCTGGCGCGACTACGTCACGGGCATGGTTGGGCGATACCAATCCGACATCAAGTACTGGGAGGTCTGGAACGAGTTCAACGGCAGCTTCGCCGAGAACGGCACTCCCGCCATCTATGCCGAGCTCGTACGCGAGGCATCACGGGCGGCCAAACGCGTCGATCCCACGGCAAAGATCGGCCTCAGCGTCGCCAATTTCGACGTCCGCTTCATCGACGCCGCCATCAAGGCCGGAGCGGCCGACAATTTCGACTTTGTCTGCGTCCATCCCTATGAGATCCTCGGCCGGCTTGCAGACAAGGGAGAGCCGGTCTTTCTCGGCATGACGACGACGCTGCGGAACATGCTGAGGGCAAACCACCAGGCCGACGATATTCCGCTTTGGATCACCGAAGTCGGCGCACCGGCGCCGATCAAGCCCGATGCCGTCCTCGACAAGGTGCAGGCGGCGCAGCTGGCCAAGGCTTACCTGCTCGCAATCGCCTCGGGCTTCACCCGTGTCTTCTGGTTCGAAGCACGCGGACCCTCCTACGGCAACGGAGGTGATCTCGGGCTGATCCGGTCGGATATGACGCCCCGTCCCGCCTACGCTGCGCTCGCGCTGTTGACAGGGACGCTCGGCGCGGAACCGCGCCCCGCGGGCTGGCTCGAACTCGGTGACGGGGGTTACGGCTTTCTCTTCGACACGCCGGACAGCCCGGTATTAGCGGCCTGGTCACCGGGGACGCACGACATCAGCCTGAGTTTCGATAGCAGCGTCCAACTGTCGACCCTCGCCGGAGAACAACTGCGGTTACCGGCCGGCAAGCCGCTTGCGCTCGAGACCACGCCGGTCCTGATCAAAGGTCTGCCTGCCGCGCTCGTCGCCCAGGCCCGGTCGCACAAAGCCATGCCGTATCCGTGGGGCGGAGACCATTCCGGTGCGGCCGTTGTGAGCACGCAACTGAAGGCTTCCAACGGCGAGAATGGCGTGCGGCAGGTCCGGCAAGACACCACCGTCGCCGACGCGGACTGGCGCCGGACCGACTTCTCTCGGGGAGACGGAGAAGGGCATTACGTCTATTTCTCGGTCGATCCGCAATTCGCTCCGCCGGGCACGACCGCGCTCGAGATCACGGCGGTGGTTCGACGTACCACGCCAGACACTGTGGCCGGCATGATCATCGACTATGAATCGGACAAGGGATACGTCGGCTCCGAGTATCGGACCATCCCCGCAGGTGGCGGCTGGCAGGAGGTTTCCTGGACCATTCAGGACGCCAACTTCATCGGGACTTGGGGGTGGCACTTCCGGTTGAATGCGATTTCTTCGCCGAACGAGTTCCTGGTCAAGGAGATAAGGGTCCGCAAGCTTGGCTAGGCCGGGCAAGGCCTCCCATCGCAACAGCTACCGCCGCAGGGACTCAGTTCAGATCCAGTATCCGCTGCGGGGATATCCGCCCGGTAGCGAGATCCCGCAGCGCCAGCCAGTTGCCCCAGAGCCGACCGCGACGGTCGATCCAGGGTTCCGGCCGGAAGCTCTTGCCGAGATTGGCCAACATGTTCCGCCACATCAACGGCGCCGCGAATCCAAAGGACACGGTGCCCTTGCGGATCAGGTAGACCGGGTTGGCAATCTGGGAGTAGCCGAACCGGGCACCGGACGTGCGTCCCCCCTTCGTGCCCAGGTGCACGCCGCGCAGCACGTTCGCATCGACGATCCTGCCAAAAGGCGCAAGCTGCCGGGAAAAATCGATGTCTTCCTGCCAACCGTAGAGGGGAAGGTTTTCGTCGAATTGCGCGCCGTACCGACGGATCGGCTCCATCCGGAACGACATGTTGCAGCCGTATGTTCCGTAGGTCGGCGCCAGCACCTGGGTCGTCGGCATCGAGACGTCCGCAGCGATCAGTCCGAGAGCGGTGTCGGCTTCCACGCCCGGACCGTTGGCGCCGTCCTGCATCGGCCGGCCGGTCAAAGCTACCACATCGGCGTTGCTCAGGAAGATTCGCTCAACTTCCTGCAGATAATTCAGCTGCGGAAAGTAATCATCGTCAAAGAATACGATGACGTCAGCATCGCCAGCCGCAGACAAAATCGTATTGCGTTGAGCTGTGAGGCCGCGTTTTCCAGCTCGGACCAAAGCCGAAAATGGCAGACGTTCAACCTGGCGATCATCCAGGTCTTCATTCGCTGCCGGACAGACCACCAGCAAATCCGGTGGTCGGCTTTGTCGCGCTAGCAAATCAAGCGCAATACTGAGGATTTCTTTCCTGCCCGCGGTCGCAATCCCCACGGCGATTCTGAGTGTCCCGCTCGAGGCCGCCGTGGTCTGAAGCTCAACCCCGGAGCCGGCTGCTGCCTTCAACTCTTCACCCACCCACTGCCCAATCATTCAGGATGCCCTGAGTGCCAATCACACAAAGCGACATCGCCGCTCTCCATGCCCACACGATATATTGCCGCAGCCCAACTATGCGGGTTTTTTCATATAACCGTTAATTCGACGAAGCTCGCAGCTGACACGCCGCTCCTGCTTGAAGCATGCCGGGCCGAGGCACGATGGACCGCCGGGTCACCCGTATCGACCGGACATCGTCGAGGCTCAGGTAGACACCACCGAGCGGATCACCTCGATCAGCTTCCGTCCAGCCTGATCCCAAGTGAACAAGCTGGCGCGCTGGCGCGCGGCATGGGAATACCGCTGCCAAGTATCCTGCTCGCCAGCGAGCGCGCTGATCGCCTCTACCCATTGGTGAGGATCATCCGGAGCAGCGTAAAGCGCCGCGTCTCCTCCTACTTCGGGCAAGGCGCCGCACGGCGCCAAGACGGCTGGGGATCCAACCGTCATACCTTCGAGAGGGGGAAGGCCAAATCCTTCGGTGGTCGAGGGAAACGCAACACAGAGAGCCGATTCCAGGAGCGCACGCAGTTGCCCATCGTCCACGCGTCCGGCGAAAACCACGTTCGGCGGGATCGAATGACCTTGCGTCTCGAACCCCGCTCGCACGTCGGAACCAACCAGGACAAGCTTTAACCCAGCGAGCGCAGGAGCGGAAAACGCCTTCAGAAGCAACCCGATGTTTTTGTGAACCTGAAGGTTGGCCAGCGCGACCACGAACTTCCGCTCACCCAGCCCAAGCCGCCCGATGATTTCAGGGCGCGCCGCGTAGCCGAGCACATGGTCGCCTCCGTTCGGGATCACCGCAATCCGGTCGGCCGCAGCGACTCCAAACCGCGCTAGTTGCGCCGCCGAAAAATTGGAAACCGCCGCGATCTTCGCGTGCCTGCGCCCCAGCACGGGCAGCACGTGCTGGTACCACCTTGCGAACGCCCAAGAGTATGACTCTGGCGTAATGAAAACCTGAGCGTCGTGGATCAACGTGATCGCGGATGAGCTCGCCATTGGACCAAGATTGCAGAGATTGAGCAGGAGATCCCCAGCCGCGAAACGCGGGAGATCCAATTGCTCCCACAATTGCCCACGAAAAAACCCGCCCCGCTCAACGCCGAACGCGTCGGCATGTGTGAGGACAGTTGTTTGCGGAGCAATAATAGTGGGTGTCTGCGGAAACAGCTCAGCCAGTTCGTCACGTCGAACGACCAACTGACGAATAAGCTGCTCGGCAACACGATGAACTCCCGTCGGCTTAGCGCCCAGAAATTTGCCGTTGATTGCAAGCCGTCGAAATTTCACGGCCTGATCACTTCAGACATTGGCAATAAATCAAGATCGGAGCTGCACGACCAGACGGACGAAAATGGCATAGCCGGATCACCGCCCTTAGACATCATCAAATATGAACAAGCCGGACCTTTACATTACTCAGAATGGGCCATCAATAGACTTGGCTTGCGGTTCCGAGCGCAAGCAACGGATCAGAGGTAGCGATCTCCTGCTACGTGGGTCGACGTGATCTGACATTGACGGATCAGCCCCTGTACAGTCGAGCTGTTAAGGATAATAATTAGGTAACTTCCTTTTTTTTGGCTGTGACTTGTCGTGGCGGCGTTCATAATAACGCGTTGTCGCAATCGATGGATATTCAACCTCGCAAAAGGAAGGCGTCATCCGCTCCGTGAACATACAGCTGCGGAGCAGATCGCTGGCGGCAAACATGACGACAATCTCAAAGGCGACAACTCTGAGACATCGTGAAGTCCTGCTTGATTTTTATCGAAGCTGCTCGATGCTTTTCGTATTCTACCACCACATAATATCCGTTTTCCCGGACTGGGTCGATTTTTTCAAAGCATTCAATCCCTTTGCCGAGATTTTCGTTCTCATTTCCGGGTTTATGGTTGGAATGGTGTACCTGCATCGTGAGGGCGGCGCGGCGGCGCTTCTGGCGCGCGCGCAAAAGATTTTCTCGGCCTACTTTATCATCGCCCTGCCCGCCGGAATTGGTGCGGCGCTCATCGGAACCAAGCGAGAGCCTGTTCTGGACGCAATCGTCAACGTCCTGTCATTCCGGCTCGATCCAACTGCGATCGGCATTCTGAAATTCTACGGGTTCATGTTTCTTCTCCTGCCGATCATCCTGCCGCTTTACAGGGCTAACAAGTTGACGACGCTCTTGGTGTCGGCAATCCTGTTCTCGTCAACAACCTATGTCACGCACGTCATTTCGCCGGTCAACGAAGACCCGCTGCTTTCACTGCTGTTTGCGCTGCCCCAATGGCAACTCTTCTTCATGATCGGCATCTTTCTTGGGGACCTTCATCGCTCGCAGCGCCTGGTGGGTCTCACGTTCTACGTCAGTGTCGCGTTGATCTTCTTGATAGGCATTGCAGTCGACGCCCATTTCGGGTTGACATCGGACGGAAGCAAGTGGCCATACTCATTCGAAAAGTTCTTCAATCTCCTGTGGACGCTACCGCTGATGCTCCTCATTCTGCTGGCCCTGTACAAGGCGTTGCAGCATTCAGCAGTCTTGGACGTCATTCTCAATGTCGGGAGGAATTCACTTCTTGCATTCTTGTTGTCTGAAATCGTGCGTCTGTCGGTCAAGTTTGTCGGCGTTGTCTTTGCTGTCGATCCGCCGATTGTCTGGCAGCAGTCGATCGGCTTGTTTGGCGTTGTGCTGGTGACGTTCGTGTTGTGGCTGTATCAATCGCACTGGAAGAGGCTGCTGACGTTGGCTCTTCCATTGGCCGGCCGTTAACCACACTCTCGTGCGATCGCTGCGGCGGAGGGGATTCGCGAGAATCGCAAGGCGCGGCACCATCATTGCCCGAGCGGCATTAACAATATCGGATTAGACTTACAAAGCGCTCATGGATTTTTGACGCGCGTAACCAACCAGGACAGACGACGATGAACAATCGTTGGCTGCACGGAAAATTTGTCGCAGGGAACGCCGGATGAAGGTCGCTATTGTTCACTACTGGCTGGTCGGCATGCGCGGCGGCGAAAAGGTCGTCGAAACGCTGTGCGACATGTACCCCGAGGCCGACATCTTCACGCATGTCAACGTTCCGGAGATGGTTTCGGAGCGCATCAGGC
>Ga0302323_100005774_pt1 | contig 10147 bp, 1 predicted proteins | sample Fen_T0_3_FD_201950 | JGI IMG/M metagenome (GOLD analysis project Ga0302323, IMG submission 201950) | Peat permafrost microbial communities from Stordalen Mire near Abisko, Sweden - Fen_T0_3 | ecosystem: Environmental > Terrestrial > Soil > Wetlands > Permafrost | place: Sweden: Abisko... | reverse complement strand
TGACCGCGCCGCGACTGACCTGGATCACAGACCGGCGCGGCCACGCTCCGATGGCGGAGCGCGCAGCCGATAGCCGGGGGATGGAGAAGCGGGGCGACAACATGGGCAGTGATCTCCGGCAAGCCGCACGAGCACGCGAGATCGCCCTGCAGGTCGATACCCTGCCGCTGTTGCCCTCCGTCCTGGTGCGCGTGCTCTCGCTGGACGCCGACAGCGACGACTACTTCGACCAGCTGGTGGAGCTGGCTTCACGGGAGCCCAACCTGGCCGTGCGCCTCCTGCGCTATGCCAACAGCGCCATGAGCGCGCCGGGGCGGCCCATCCACACGCTGCACCAGGCCGCCATGCGGATCGGCACGCAGGAATGCACGCACATGGTCACGGCCCTGGCCGTGGCGCGCGTGTTCGTGCCGAGCACGCCCGCGCAGCGCGACCTGTGGCGGCACTCGCTGCTGGTGGCGCACGTCTCGCGCCTGCTGGCCCGGCACGCCTGCAACAGGCGCGAGGCACGCGAACTGTCCTACATCGCGGGCCTCCTGCATGACATCGGCCGCTTTGCCATGTTCAAGGTCGCCAGTGGCGACCTTCTAAAGGTCTCGGAAGCCGACTGGGCTTCGCCCGCAGAGTTGCTGGCGACCGAGGAGCGGCTGCTGGGGTACGACCATTCCGAGCTGGGCGGCCTGGTGTGCGAGCGCTGGCAGATGCCCGCGCTGCTGACCCAGGTCGTGCGGCTGCACCACCGGAACCCGTTGCCCGTCGTGGAAGGTGCGGTCATGGAGCAGCTGCGCATCGTCCGGCTTGCGGATGCCGTGGCGGTGCAGTTGGCCGTGCAGCCGGAGGTGGCGCAGCTTCCTGCCGGGCAGCTGGCCGTCGCGCTGGCAGGGGCCTGCGCAACCACCGAGCTGGGACGCGATCCGGCGTTGCTGCTGCAGGTCGCCGAAGGAATTCCGCCCACGCTGGCGGAAGTGGAACTGGGCATGGAGATGCTGATGGGCCTGGAACCGGGCAGGGCAGCGCACTGAGCCGCGCGGATCCCTGCCGGGCCGCGCGACCGCAGCAACGCTACTCGCTGGCCGTCAGTTCGCGCGCGCGCCGCTCGGGGCCCAGCCAGGCGACGATGGCCAGCGCCACGGCCACCACCACGAGCGTGCCTGCCAGCACCGACGCGAAGTCATTGCCACGCGCCTCCGCAAGGCCCGCCTGGAAGGGCGCGAGTCGCGACAGCGCGAGGTTGCCCAGCTGGTAGGCCAGTCCCGGCAGGATCGCGCGCATGGCCGGTGGGGAGAGCTCGTTCAGGTGCGCGGGCACCACGCCCCAGGCGCCCTGCACCGCGAACTGCATCAGGAAACCCCCGGCCGCGAACAGCAGCGGCGTGCCGCCGAATGCCCACGGCAGGATCATGGGCAGCGCCAGCAGGGCGGCCAGGGAGATGGCACGCCGCCGCCCGATGCGCTCCGAGAGCGAGCCGAAGAACAGGCCGCCGCACAATGCCCCGAGGCTGGCCACCAGTGTGATGCGTGCGGTCATGCCCGTGGCGTAGCCGTGCTGCTTCTGCAGGAAGGTGGCGTACAGGTCCTGCGAGCCGTGCGAGAAGGCGTTGAAGCAGGCCATCAGCAGCACCAGGAATGCCAGCAGTGGCAGCTGCGCGCGCACCGCCTGCCAGGTGGCGCGCGCCGTGGCGCGCGGCTGCATCCGACCGGCCGTCCAGGTGGGTGATTCCTCGACGCCCAGGCGGATGTAGATCACCAGCAGCGCCGGCAGCGCGCCGATCATGAACATGCCGCGCCAGCCCACGTGGTCGAAGGCGAGGCCAAAGGCGAGCGAAGCGAGCAGGTAGCCGAGGGAATAGCCCTGCTGCAGCAGCCCCGAGTAGAACCCACGGCCCTTCGCCGGCAACGTCTCGAAGGCCAGCGCGGCGCCCACGCCCCACTCGCCGCCCATCGCGAAGCCGAACACCGCGCGCAGCACCAGCAGCGTCGCCAGGTCCGGCGCGAACGCACAGGCCAGTTCCGCGGCCGAGAAGCTCGCGATGTTGAGCATCAGCACGGGCCGGCGACCGAAGCGGTCCGCCAGCCAGCCGAAGGCGAGTGCACCCAGCGGCCGGAAGGCCAGCGTCAGGAACACGCCCTCGCTCACGGCCTTGGTCGTGGCGTGGAAGTCCTTGCTGATGGCGCTGACGCAGAACGTGAACAGGAAGAAATCGAACGCATCGAGCGACCAGCCGCCCAGGGCGGCCAGGAAGGCGCGGCGCTGGGCGGGCGTGAGGCGGGCCAGGCTGGACATGCATGACATCCGTGTCGCAGGCGGGGAGCCCGACTGTAGCACCGCGGCGCGGCGAGCCGGCAGTCGGCACCGGAAGCGCAAACCGGGAGCTGCGTCACGCGGGCGGGCCGCTTTCGCCTACCAGGGTCAATTCGGCCGAAAACCCTTATTTCAGGGGCTGCAATCGATGCCGTTAATGGAGGGGCCAGAACAAGTACCCGGGTGCCATGCCACAGCTTTCGTCCGCCGGCCTGCCAGGGCCCCGAACCCGCGTTGCGCGTGCCCCGACGGTCGCACGCGCGCTGGCCGCGGTGGCGCTGCTGGCCATTTCGCTGCTGGGGGCAGGGCCCGCGCGGGCAGCCCAGGCATTGGACCTGAGCGTCTCGGCCTATACCTGGAGCCCCGATCCGGTCGTCAATGGTGGCAGCTCGACATTCACGGTCACCGTCACCAACAACGACAACTTCGTCACGGCCACCGGCTTGACCCTGCTGGTCGACCTGCCGGCCAACGTGGATTTCAGCACGGCGGTGACCAGCTCGTCCCTGCCGGTCGGCTGTTCCCTCGTTGGCGGCAACACGCAGCTGACCTGCACGCATGCGAGCCTCGCGGGCCAGGCCACCTGGACGACGGCCTTCAACGGCGTGGGCAGCAGCGCGGGCGCGCAGCAGACCACGGCCACGGTGTCGGCCAGCGCCAATACCGACCCGAACCCCAGCAATGATGCGCTGACCAAGAATGCCACAGTGGTGGCGGGCGCCGACCTGGCGCTGGCGCTGGCTGGACAGGGACCCTGCACGCCAGGATGCACCACGGGCGCAGGATCGAACTACAGCTTCACCATCACGGCCAGCAACCTCGGGCCCGATCCGGCCACGACCTTCCGCGTGACGGCCACGATCCCCGGCACGGTCGACTATGCCAGCACGTCGGCAAGCGGCAACGGCTGGAGTTGCAGCATCGTGGGCACGGCACTGACCTGCGACTACTCGGGCAGCAGCATCGCGTCCGGCGCCGCGGCACCCGCGATCACGCTCAGTGGACAGGTCGTGACTGCCGGGGCCAGTATCAGCGTCACAGCGGTTTCGATTGCAAGCACCGACAGCTCTACCGGCGATCCGGTAGCCGGCAACAACGGCCCGCTGTCGCTGACCGTGACGGTGACGCCGGGGACGAACCTCACGGTCACGAAGACCATGGTGTCGGCGAGCACCGGCCTCACGACTTTCGTGGCCGGCGAGTCGGTCACCATGACGCTCAGGGCGAGCAACAACGGCACGGGCGCGCAGCAGGCCACGGGCGTGGTCATCAGCGACCCGGTACCCGCGGACTTCACGCTGGGCACGATGCCCGGCGGATGCAGCAAGGCGGGGCAAGCGATCACCTGCTCGCCCGGCACGGTCAATGCCGGTGCAGGTGGCACGACCTATACCATTCCGTTGACCGTGGTCGCCAGCCCGGTCATCGGTGCCGGCTCGAACACGGCAACGGTCACGCGCAGCACGCCCGCGGGCGGCAGCAACACCTCCGGCACGGCCAACTACACGATCTCGGCCCCGTTCGCGCACCTGACGCTGACCAAGACCAAGACGCCGAACCTGGTGGCGGCCGGCGGCAACATCACCAACACCATCACGGTCACGAACGCCGGCAGCTCCACCTCGACGGCCACGGGGACCATCCGCGCCACCGATGCCCTCGACCCGAACGAGACCTTCGTCAGCGCCAACGGTACGGGCTGGGTGTGCGCCGGCGTGTCGGTCGGTGCGACAGGCACGGTGACCTGCAACTACGCCGGCGCCGGCCTGGTGCGCGGCGCCTCGCTGCCGGTGCTCACGATCATCACGCAGGCTGGCGCGAGCTATCTTGGCACCATCACCAACACGGCCTGCACGGGCCAGTCCGCGGGCTCACCGCACACGCCGGCCGACAACTCCAGCACCGGCAACTGCCAGAGCAAGAGCGTCACGGGCACGCCGCGGCACGTCGATCTCTCGGTGGCGAAGGTGGCCGGCATCGCCTCGCCCACGCACGTGCTGAACAGCGATACGACCGAGACCTACACGCTCACCGTCAGCAACGCCGGCCCCGACATCGCGCCCACCGTGCAAGTCAGCGACCAGCTGCCGGGCTGGCATTCGGGCTCGACGGGCTCGGCTGTCATCACGGGCGCCGCAGGCGGCGAATCCTGCAGCTTCGGCTCGACGGTCAACTGCACGCTGCTCAACCTGGGCGTGGGCTCGCGCACCATCACCATCACCGTCAACCGGCCGATCGTCGACGGCAGCTACACCAACACGGCGAGCGTTTCGACGCCGGATGCGATCGACGGCAACGCCGGCAACGACTCGGGCACGGCCTCGATCATCGTCGATGCCATCGCCGACGTGACGGTCACGTCGATCACCCCGTCGCCTGCCACGGTCAAGGTGGGCGTGCCGGTCACGTTCACGACCGTTGTCAGGAACAACGGGCCGAGCGCGGCGGCGGGCGTCGTGGTCTACCACACCATCGACCCGACGAAGGCCAGCTACGTGGCCGGCTCGGCGTCGATCACTGGTGGCGGTGCCAGCTGCAGCTACCAGGCCAGCTTTGCCTCCGGCCCCTACGGTGGCCTCGCCGGCATCCAGTGCTCCGGCTTCTCGATGGCCGATGGCAGCACGCGCACGCTCACCTTCCAGGTGATACCGGTGTATCCGTACCCGGGCGCGCCGCCCTTCCCGGCCAGCTACGCCAGCAATGCGCACATCGAGACCAGCACCTACGAGAGCGATGGCAGCAACAACGCGGCGACCAACACGCTGTCGGTGACCATCCAGGCGCTGGACCTCTCGGTCACCGTCAATGACACCGGCGACGACCCGACCGCCTTCGGCGACCCCATCGTCTACAGCGCCAAGGCGCAGAACAACGGCCCGTCGCTGGCCACGGGCTTCCAGCTCTCGGTGACACCCACCGCGCCGGTGGGCGGCAGCCCGCAGGCCTACAGCATGCTGTACAACGCGGCGGGCAGCACGCTGCCCGGTGGCGCGAGCTGCACGCAGCCGGGTGGCGCAGGCACCCCGGTGCTGTGCTATCTCGGCGCCAGCCAGCCGGCCAGCAACCTGGCGGCGGGCGCCAGCGCGACCTTCCTGCTGTCTTTCTTCAGCGGGCCGTCGCCGGCCGACTCGCTGCCCGCCTCCGTGACGTATTCCGTCGCGGCCGCGGTCAGTTCGTACGAGAGCAGCGCCGGCTACGACACCGTGCCCGGCAACAACTCCGTGCAGGAGAACACGACGGTACTGCCGAAGACCGACCTGGCCATGGTCAGCAAGGCCGTGGACAAGGCCACCGTGAGCCTCAACGAGCCCTTCACCTACACGCTGGTCGTGGCCAACTACGGGCCGTCGTCGGCCAGCGGCGTCAAGGTCACCGACGTGCTGCCTCCCGGCCTCGTGCTCAGGGGTGTCGTGACCGCCACCACCGGCGGTGGCTTTTCGTTGACGACCAACAGCTGCAGCAGTTCGGGTCCGCCCGTAACGGTCAGCTGCTCGCTGGGCACATTGGGCGTCGCGGCCAACGCGGGGGACACCGCCAACCTCGTGACGATCACGATCCCGGTGAGGGCACCCTACCCGGCGTATACCGCGCCGTTCGGCTCGGCCCTGGCCAACAGCGCCAGCATCGCGCCGCTCCCGAACACGTCGCTCGACCCCAGCGCCGGCAACAACACCTCGAACCCGGTCAACGTCACGGTCACGAAGTCGAGCGTGGCCGGCAGCGTCTACACGGACAACGACCGCAGCGACACGCTGACATCGAACGCCAGCGAGGGCATCGGCAGTGTCCCGCTCGTGCTGTCTGGCAACGACAGTTGGGGCAATGCCATCGGCCCCATTACGGTCAACAGCAGCAACTCGGGCGGTGCCTCTCTGGGCACCTTCCTGTTCGACAAATTGCCGCCCAGCGACGGCAGCGGCTACACGATCGTCAAGACGCAACAGTCGGGCTACTACGACCGCTTCGAGGTGGCGGGCAGCTCCGGTGGAACCGTGCCGCCGGCGGTCTGCGATGCCGTCAGCAACTGCTCGTCGAATGCCGCACACAACACCATCAGCGCGATCGTGCTGGCGGCCAATACCGCCGCCACCGGTTACCTCTACCAGGAGTACCGCCAGGCCACGGTCAGTGGCTTCGTGTACTCGGACCTCAACAACAACGGCCAGCGCAACGGCGGCGAGACGGGCATCAACGGCGTGCAGGTGCGCGTGACCGGCACCGACTACAGCGGCGCTGCGGTCAACTCCACGACCACCACGCCCAGTGCCGGCGCCGGCAGCTACAGCTTCACGCTGCCGCCCAGCCAGGCGGCCACCTCCTATACGCTGACCGAACTGACGCAGCCGGCAAATTATTACGACGGCTCCGAACAGAATGGCGCCGGCAACGTCGTGTTGGCCTCCGCCGGCCGCGGAGCCCCCGAAGACCTCGTCATCGGCCAGATCGATCCGAATGTCACCTACCCCGAACGCGACTTCGGCGAGCTGGCCTATGCCACGCTGGCGGGCAACGTGTTCCTCGACAGCAACGTCGATGGCCAGCGCCAGCCTGGCGAAACCGGCGGCGTGCCCGGCGTCACGGTCACGCTCAGCGGCACAGACCACCTCGTGCAGGACGTCTGCAGCAGTTATCCGGTCACGATCCCGACCTGCACCTTCACGACCGACGGCACCGGCGCCTTCAGCATCCCGAAGCTGCCGCCCGGCAGCTACACGCTTACGGAGACCAAGCCCGCCGGCCTCACGCACACGGGCGCGCAGGCCGGCAGCGCGGGCGGCACTGGCGGCACGGGCGCCGCCGCCACGGCGGTCAGTGCCATCGCGCTGGGCGCGGGCGCCTCGGCCACCGGCTACAACTTCGGCGAGAACGGCCAGGTGCTGGCGGGCGCCGTCTATGTCGACCTCAATGGCAATGGCGTGCGCGACTCGGGCGAGTCCGGCATCCCCGGCGTGACCATCACGCTCTCGGGCACGGCCGCAGGCGGCACCGGCGTCTGCGCTGCGATAAGCCCCAACCCCTGCTCGGTCAGTACGGCGGCCGACGGCAGCTTCAGCTACCCGAACCTGCCGGCCAGCGACGCCACCGGCTACACGATCACCGAGCTGTCGCAGGCCTCTGCACCGCTTTCCAACTACGCGGACGGCGCAGAGGCCGTCGGCACCGTCAACGGCACGAACACCGGCTCGGCGGCTGTCAACGACCGCTTCAGCGGCATCGTCATCAACGTGGGCGAGTCAGGCACGGGATACACCTTCGGCGAACTGGGTGCCAGCCTTGCCGGCACCGTCTACGTCGATGCCAGCAACGACGGCATCGTGCAGGGTGGCGAGCCGCTGCTGGCCGGCGTGACAGTGACGCTCTCGGGCAATTCCACGTCCGGCACGCCGGTCTGCAGCCTGATCGCCAGCTGCACGGCGACCACGGATGCCAGTGGCAACTACCTGTTCCAGGGCTTGCCTTCCAGCACCGGCTATACGCTCACCGAGACGCAGCCCGGCGCCTGGGGCGATGGCAAGGAGACGGCCGGGTCCGCCGGCGGCACGGTCAACAACGGCAGCTTCGGGTCGACGTCCGCCACGAACGCGATACAGGCCATCGCGCTGGGCGCGCACGTGGCCGCGACGGGCTACGACTTCGGCGAGCAGGGAGCGTCGATCTCCGGCAACGTCTACAACGACGTCAATGCCAATGGCAGCTACAGCGGAAGTGGCGGCGGCGACGTGGGCGTGGCGGGTGTCACGGTCACGCTGACCGGCACCGACGGTGGCGGCAACGCCGTCAATGCCAGTACGACGACGGCAGGCGATGGCAGCTACAGCTTCACGGGCCTGACGGTCGCCAATGGCAGCGGCTACACGCTCACGCGTACGTTGCCGGGCGGCTGGGCCACGGGACACACGGCCAAGGGCCTGCTCGATGGCGCGAGTTGCGCGGCCTGCAACAACGCCGTCAACGGCCAGGTGTCGGCGATCGCACTGGCCTCCGGGCACACCTTCACCTCCTTCGACTTCGGCCTGGTGCACACGGTGTCGCTGGCGGGGCACGTGTACCTGGACGCCAACGCCAACGCCACGCTCGATGTGGGCGAAGCGCTGGCCGGCGTCACGCTCACGGCCAGCGGCAACGACGACTTCGGCACGGCGGTCAGCACCACGGCCACGACGGCGGCCGACGGCAGCTACAGTTTCACGGGCCTGAGGCCCAGCAGCGCGGCGGGCTACGCGGTTACCGAGACGCAGCCGGCAGCCTACGGCAACTTCGCAGCGGCCAGCGGCTCGAGCGCGGGATCGGCCGGAGGCACGACCGGCCTGAATACCGTCACGGCCATCGTGCTCGGATCGGGAACGTCTGCCACCGGCTATGATTTCCGCGACAGTGGCGCCAGCCTCGCAGGCATCGTGTACACCGACACGAACGGCGACGGCGCCAAGGGCGCGGGCGAGGCGGGCATCGGCGGCGTCACCGTCACGCTCTCCTGCAGCGCCGGTGGCTGTGCCTCGGCCTGCGCCACGCTCAACTGCACGACCACGACGGCAGGCGATGGCAGCTACTCGTTCACGGGCCTGCCGGCCGGCACCTGGTCGCTGGCGGAGACCCAGCCGGTGATCTACCAGGACGGCCGCGAGACCGCCGGCACGCTGGGCGGCACCGTCAACAACACGGCCTTCGACGCGGCCGCGAACCACAACACCATCTCCGCGATCGTGGTCGGGGCGGGGCAGGCTGGATCCGGCTACCTGTTCGGCGAGGCCTTCTCCGGTTCGCTGGCCGGCACGGTGTACGTCGACGCGAATGGCAACGGCGTGCCCGATGGCGGCGAGACCCGCCTGGCAGGCGTCACGATCACGCTCTCGGGCACCGTCAGTGGTGGCGGAGACCCCTGCAGCATCATTGCCAGCTGCACGACCACCACCAACGGCAGCGGCGCCTGGAGCTTCGGCAGCCTGCCGCCTGGCACCTATGCGGTGATCGAGACGCAACCGGTCGCCTATGGCGATGGCCTCGAGACGGCCGGCACGGCCGGCGGCACGGCCAACAACAGCGCCTTCGATGCCACGGCCACGCACAACGGCATCGCGGGCATCGCGCTGGCCGGCGGCCAGGCGGGCACCGGCTACGACTTCGGCGAGCGCACGGCAAGCCTTTCGGGCAGCGTCTACAACGACGTGAACGCCAACGGCAGCTTCGATGCCGGCGACATCGGCATTGCCGGCGTCACGATCACGCTGACGGGCACCGATCTGCTGGGCGGTGGCGTCAACCTCGGCACGACCACCACCGCCAACGGCAGCTATTCCTTCACCGGCCTGCTCAACGCGGGCGCCTCGGGCTACGTGGTGACGCGCACGCCGCCCGGTGGCTGGCTGCCCGCGCACACCGCGGCGGGCCTGGTCGATGGCGCGCCGTGCGGTGCCTGCAACACGGCCACGGCCAACCAGGTCCGCAACGTGCCCGTGCAGGGTGACCATGCGTTCACGGGCTTCGACTTCGGCGAGGTGCACGGCACGTCGCTGGCGGGCCACGTCTACGTGGACATCAACGCCAACGGCACGCTGGATGCGGGCGAGGCACTGGCCGGCGTCGTGCTGTCGCTGGCGGGCACGGACGACCTCGGCGCGGCCGTGAATGCCAGCGCAACGACGGCGGCGGATGGCGGCTACCTGTTCAACAACCTGCGCCCGAGCAACGCCGGTGGCTACACGATCACCGAGGCACAGCCAGCGGGCTACGCGGACTTCGGTGGCGCGACGGGCACAGCGGTCGGCAACGCCGGTGGCACCGCTGCCGCCGGCGCGACCAGCGCCATCGTACTGGGCTCGGGCGTGGCCGGCATCGGCTATGACTT
>Ga0302323_100005773_pt1 | contig 10147 bp, 8 predicted proteins | sample Fen_T0_3_FD_201950 | JGI IMG/M metagenome (GOLD analysis project Ga0302323, IMG submission 201950) | Peat permafrost microbial communities from Stordalen Mire near Abisko, Sweden - Fen_T0_3 | ecosystem: Environmental > Terrestrial > Soil > Wetlands > Permafrost | place: Sweden: Abisko... | reverse complement strand
TTAACAAAGTAAAACGCATTGTAAAAGTGCTGGGTATGGTAAACTGTACAGAGGATTTCAAAGATCAGCCAAAAGTAATTAATGGTTACAGTGACCTGATGGTGGAAATTTTTGGTGATAAAGGGAAACATGCACGGTCAGCAGTTGGTATGGCGGCACTACCTTTTAATATGGCTGTGGAGGTTGAGGTGATTGTGGAAGTAGAAGAGTGACAATGACAAGGTTAGATAAGGAATATAAAAAAAGAATATGAAACGATGCAATTGTTTTCTGGTGATAATCATTACTTCAATTTTAAATATCAATAATGCATATTCACAAACTAAATTCGAAACGGGTTATGTTATAGATATTCAAAAAGACACGATAAAAGGATCAATTGAATATCAAAATTGGGATAAAACCCCGAAAGCAATAGCTTTTAGAAGCAACAATGATTCAAAATCAACTATTTGCACACCAGAGAACATTCAAAGCTTCAGTGTCGCAGGAGAAAGATATGTAAGGGCAATTGTAACAATAGATGAAAGTCCATCAAGAGATAATGAATTGTCAGATTCTGAGACCCCTCAATATAAAACCGATACCGTTTTTTTACATGTATTAATAGATGGGACAAAAAGCCTATATTATCTGAAGGACAAAAACCTTAAAGAACACTTTTTTATTGGTCAGAATGGGACATATACAACACTGGTTCTTATTAAATATTTGAATAAGGTCGATGGAGTTACATTTATCCAAAAGAAAGAGTTGTTTAAAGGTCAGTTAAATATATATCTGCAGGAATGTTCTTCAATTCAAAAGAAGATAAATAGTGTGAGTTATAGTAAAAATGATTTGATCAAATTGTTTAATGAGTACTACAAATGCACACAGGAAAAAACAGCTTACCAGCCAGAATTGGATAAAATTAAATCCGAGTTTGGTATACTGGGGGGATTGTCTTTAACAAACCTAAAATTTACCGGTAGTAATGATAATATTACCGCTCTTATTAACACTGATTATCCTTACTCAAAAAATTTTACATTCGGAGGATTTTTTAATATCATATTACCTCGAAAACAGGGCAGATTGTCATTTAATAATGAACTAATATTTACATCCTATAAAGTCAGTGGGATGAATTTGGATTCATACAATGTCTATATTTACACAAACACCTATAGTTCAATTGGATATTCGTATATAAAACTTAATAATTTGTTTAAGATAAAGTTCCCGGTAAAGAAAATATTTTTATACATCGATGGCGGAATTTCAAATGGTATTGCTGTGTCAGAATCAAGTTACATAAGAGTTGAATCACAGACCTATTCAATTAAAAATATTTCAGAATCCTCCTTAATCGATCCGCGGAAATGGGAAAGAGGAGTGTTATTAGGTTTGGGTAGCAATATTAAGAGTTTTTCATTCGAGTTCAGATTTGAAAGAGCAGACGGAATGTCGAGGTATGTAGATTCATCATCACCTGTAAAGAGATATTTTTTTATTCTGGGGTATAAGTTTTAGTTTGAACAAACCAGCTTTGTATAAAAGTATGTTAAGCCTGCCGATGCAACATATAATTTAATGAATTTGAACAAACTAATGGCCACTCTGTTTTAATTCCTCAGGCTAAATGGAATTATTTTATAGTGTATACAGAAAAGAAAGCAACTGAACCTGTTGTTTCGACAGAGTTTCACAAAATCAGGCAAATACGCTTTTTAACTGAAGAAACCTTTGTATTGAGGTTCGACCGGGGGGAAATTCAGTTTAAGGCAGGACAGCATATTATTGTAGGTCTGAAGGGAGAATTAGATCAACGTGAATATTCGATATATAGCGGTGAAAAGGATGATTATCTTGAAATACTGGTCAGGGAAGTTCTGACCGGTAATGTATCTCCGAAGCTGAAACAAAGTAAACCGGGCCAGCTACTGCAGGTTAACGGACCTTTTGGTTCTTTTAGTCTGGAAACATTCGACAGGTTCACGAGGAAACTGGTGTTTATTGCATCAGGAACAGGCATTTCCCCCTTCCACAGTTTTGTGATGTCATATCCCGGAATTAACTATACTCTTATTCATGGGGTCCGTTATAATGTTGAGGCGTATGAAAGGAATGATTATGATCCCGGCCGGTATATTTTGTGTACCTCGAAAGAGAATAACGGCGGTCATAAAGGTAGAGTCACAAGGTTTTTATCGGGTTACCCGGTGGATAATGAAATGCTATTCTATGTGTGTGGTAACAATAATATGATTTATGAGGTCTATCATATCCTTATAGACAAGGGGATAAAGGATGAGAATATTTTTACTGAAGTATATTTCTAAATAGAAGACACTTTGTCTCAACCTCAACCTCAACCACTATAAATCTAACATACAAATGTTTCTGAGAATATGGTTTATTCCATTTAATGATTCGGAAAAGAAATTCAGATCTGTTGGTAAAAATTCACCTTTCTCATTAGTAGCCCGGAAACTTATAGATGATAACAACGCTTTATATATAAGGTCATAGGGTTTATTAAGTCTGATTGCTGCTTTTATAGGTGCTGCAAGCCGGTCCTCAGGACTCAGCTTCCGGTAGAGATCACAACCAACCCTGAATATTGTATCACCCAGAGCTTTGTTCCTGAAGCGGTAAAGTAGATCATCAATATGCGCTGCGAGTTGCTTCAGAATAAATTCTCCGGGATAAAGAGCCATCAATATTTCGGCAGATTGCAGCATTGTAAGCCTTGTAGTTTCGAAAATTTCGGGATCGTCAAGCACCTCATACATATTAATTGCCAGAGGATGCTTGCGAAATCCAAGGTAAGCGGCTGTGGCATGACCTAAATTATGGATAAACAGTTTCCTGTCTACCCATGCTTTTATATTCTCTTTTGGTTCGAGGTTTTTGACTTCCGGAATAGAATTTTTAAATCCTCTTTTCGCAACAATCAGTGTATTATAAGGCTCGGCAAATACCTGAAGGGGGTCCTCTTGCATATCTTTCAGTGACATGATTGGCACCATTTTGCCAATACTGGTTTCAACCAGTCCGATAAGTTTATCCTGTGGATAATCTGCGGGCAGATACTTTTCAAGCTCACAATGCAGATATTGATCCGCATTCCGCATATTCTCTGCAATGATAAAATCCAGTGGCCACTCCCCAAAAAGTTTCCGCCTTTTAATTAATGCCATTGCTATTAAAGGCAGAGAATCAGGTAATCCCTGCTGACCGACTGAAAGCGCGGCCATTGTTGCACCTGCCAGTTCGCTTATTACCTGACCGGAATCGGACAGACAAACGCCGCGCACATTTTCAATGAGCAATACTTCATCAGTAGTATCACTTTTTATTACAACCTTATATTGCTTTTTACTATTTATCTCATCTATAAGGGTTTTATTGATATCTACAAATACAACCTCAAATCCTGAACGGCTGAATAATTGTCCAATGAAAGAGCGCCCTATCTTTCCGGCGCCAAACAGAACCAGGTTTTTCTCATTTTTTTTCATAATTCAGGCATCCTGAATTTCCCGGGATATTGAGTTTTTAAACATTTTACAGATCTGTTGTCAGTATTTCTGTTGATGCCTCCTTTAATCCTTCAGCCCTGGCTCCCAGTTGAAGCTTCTTTTAAAAACCGCCAGTTCTCATCAAACGAAATGGTTCTCTGACTCGAGGCAGTTTGCGTTTTAGTTCCATAATATATTTATTCAGTGAAGTACATCTATTTCAATTTCGATGTTATTAATTGTACTTTCCCCCGGTTGTAACATTGGCAATGAATTCTCTTCACGCAGAACATTACGCGATTTACATAACACATTAGATGGTTCAATACCGAGAACATATTCACCTGATCCCATCATCTTCCATTGATTTACATAAGGTAGCTGACGAATATTAAACGTAATTTTTACACTTATTCCCTCTTTCCAGTTAATAACGGTTACAGAGGTATCTCCGTTCTGATCGCCTTTCATTGTATGATAGAAAACCTGTTCCCTGTACACGGGTTGTGGCTTAATGAATTTCCTGAATTCACTTATTCCGGGTACTGCATCTGCATCACGTGGTTGGGTATCGGATGGCTCGATAAGAAGTTCTGTATCCTCTGTCAGCAGAGGGTATCCAAAGTTAATATGATAGAGTATTGTATAAGGGCTTGGCTTGCTTCCAAAGTTAGTAACAGAATCTGTTATGCGTATTATGTTCTGACCGCACGTTGCAGATATTTCACGCTCCATGCGTAATTTATTTCCGAAAATATATCCCTCCTCTATGGTACCTTTTAGTTTATATTGATAATTGTCGCCTTCCCAGCCAGAGAGGTCGGAAAACCGGCAGGCAGGAATTGTTGAAAACCTGCCGTGAAGACCCAGTTGTTCTCCTTCATCTTTACAGGGAGATCCCAGGTAGGTGAGACCGCAAGTGGTAAGCAATCCTGCTGCAAATGTTCGCAGCCAGCCAATGCCTTCAGGTTCGAAATATGAAGGATGTGTTTCCCCATTGCATGTAAGATAAACAAGGTTTTTTCCTTTGTAGCTGGCAAGGGAAATATCCATTCCGCGATCGGGGAGGACAGTAAACTGCAGCCCGCTGCCGGTATTGATATCAGCTGCCCTCATGCCCCGTGCCCATCCTTCAGTGAGAGAATAATGCCTGCAATAGCCCAGCTGTGTGAGGTTTCCGATGTATTTTAAAGTTTCTGATCTGTCCATATGCTTCTTTAACATTTAGGTTAATGTCAGCTCATTTATTGATTATAAAGTCATTAATGACTTAAGGCCAGGATATAATTTCCTGTAAGTTTCATATTTTGAATCATATACAGCAGCATTTCCGGAGTCTGGTGTGAATACCTCACTTTTAATATTGTTTTGCCGCAACAATTTTTCTACCGGTATTTTCTCTGCCGTACTGCAAGCAAGCATTGCTGCGCCATAACATCCTGCTTCTGCCACATTACGAACCAGAATCTTTTTGTTCAGAACATCGGCTTTCAGCTGAGTCCACGATTTGTTCCGGGTGCCTCCGCCAGTGGCAATAAGCGTATCGATCTTCATGCCGCTTTTTTCCATAAGCTGTAAATTCAATTTCATTTCAAGCGCCACTCCTTCAAGAAGTGCCTTAATTATTTCTCCCCTTGTGGTCGTAAGCTGAAGGCCAATAATTACTCCTTTTGCATTAGTATCAAAATATGGTGTCCCTGTAGCTGAAAAGTACGGTAATACCAGCAAGCCGGTTGGTGATGACGGCATGGAATTAAGAAGCAATGAATAGATATTCTGACCTGATCTTCCGGCTTCATCCTTTTCAGATTGTCCGAATTCGTCCCTGAACCATCTTAGAATATTACCTCCTGTAAGGCTGTAAGCAACACTGGTGTACCTGCCTTTAATAGTGTAATCGTAACAGCAAAGGTTGTTCCTTTGCAACTCGATAGAAAAACTTGGTTTTTCGAGTATTGGACAGAAACATTCAACCGAACCTGTTGCATACATACACATACCGGGTTCAATTACACCAGCCCCCAAGGCTGCGCATGTCTGGTCATGACCCCCGGCTACAATAGTAACCGTATTTTTAAATCCCAGCTTAGCTCCATGGTCCAATGTAATGAGTCCTGTTATTTCACCCGGAGCCGCCGGAATTGCCAGTTTACCTGGTGATAGCCCAACTTTCTCAAGTATTTCACTGTTCCATACATGTTTCAGAACATCAAAAAGCATAGTTCTTCCTGCCAGGGACCAGCTGATTTTTGGTTCAAGTCCGACTCTGTAGTGGAAAAGATCCTCAAAACACAGAAACAGATTTGCATTTTTCCATACATCCGGTTGCTTTTCCTTTATCCATAAGATTTTGAAAAGTGTAAATAACGGATGAGGTGTATGACCGGTAATTTTATAAATTTTCTCAATACCAAAGTCATTGCTCCAGTCTGATGTAATTCCCCTGGCTCTTGAATCAGATGAAACCATCGCATTTCCAAGAGTTTTTCCATCTTTGTTTAATGGTGTGAATGCCTCTCCCTGACTGGATATGCACATCGACTCCACAGGGGCGGAAATTTTTGTATTGACCTCTGCAATGACCTCAAAACATTTGGCTATAACATCGTCGGAATCTATTTCTGCATAATCAGGCATAGGATGCACTACAGGATATTCCCTGAATGAAGCTGCAAGCTCTTTCCCTTTGTTATCAAAAACAACTGCTTTGCATCCGCCGGTTCCTATGTCTAATCCAAGATAGCTCAATTAAGGATGGATTAAATTTCAGTTATTTCATATCCCAGATATCGAACACTGGCTTCGCGAAGTGCCACACTGACATTACTTGGTGTTATACTCACATGATGGCGATAGCCATTATAGCCGATCTTATAAAGTTTTTCCTGCAATCCGCTGATTTTTGCAACCCCTCCGCATCCGAAAAAGCCTTCCTGAATAGGATCTTTGGTGAATTCTCCTTCTCCCATGTAGATAAAGAATTTTCCATCTGTAGTTTTTGAACTGGCAAAGGTAAATTGATTAGGAGCTATGCGACCCACGTTGCATCCGATACCGCAGCCGGCACCAAGTGATTTGGCAAACATCGGATGATCAATGACTTCACCTTTGGCTGTCATCATACTTTGAGGAACAGGACCGCAATGAAACAATATGCATTTATCAGGGTCATCACCATAATTATTATTCCAGTCAAGGCAGGTGGCAGGTTTTCCTGAAGCAAGATGCAGGGCATACATTGTTATGGCATTACAGATATCCAGCTCACATGCTGCAGGGAATCCCCGGTCGTTAATTTCACTCAGCAGCACACATGGAGCTACTCCAAACTCCTTCTCCATCTCAAGCCAACACCGTAATGCCAGTGCATCCAGACCATACTCGGCAATAATTTCATCGATTACAACACCAAAACGTACCAGGTTCTCAAATGATTTTGCAGGAACTTTGCTAAAGTTTGTATAGTTTCTCAACCTTTCCTCTTTTTCTTTAGCAGCAATACCTGCCATATCAAGTTTCCTTACCCTGCTGAATACCTCCGACAAATCAAGTACTTCCGTGGTAATCCCATTCTTTTGAAGTGCAAGTTCATCATACCTTACAGTTTTGAAAGCAGTGGTTCTGGCACCTATTGCACCGACTGTCATTCGTTTCATTCCCTTTACAATTTTGCAGACTTTATCAAAAGTGTCGATCTGCACTTCAAACTCTTTGGAGAACGGATGAACAGTATGAGGGGGAAAGACGGTAAAAGGTAACTGATACTGGTAAAAAACATCCATTATTGAGAATTTGCCACAGAAAGAATCCCTTCGGTGCTGAAAATCCATCTTATCAAGTTCATCGGGATAAGCAAGGATATAAATCGGGACACCGGCATCCTGCAGCGCAGATACTGCTCCTGTTTCATCACCAAAATTTGGAAGGCAGAGGATTACCCCATCGAATTTTCCTCTATTGGCATCAAGAAACTTTGCATATTTGCTACCTTCTTCCGGACTCTCAACAGCTCCAAATCTGGTGAGGCTGCTGTCCATCATCAGACACTCATGTCCAAGTTTTGTCAATGTATCACTGAGTTCCCTGCGGGCTTCTGCAATTAAGGATTCAGGGAAAAACCCACGGTTGCCAAAATAAAGTGCAAATGACGATTTTGAATTTTTCATGATATAATATTTTTAAAAATGTTTCGCCGAACCGGCTATTTCAATCTGGTTGTTTAGTATATCGATCATTTCGCTGTAAACAGCCTCCTGTGCTTTCTTAACAGATGTATGCATCAATTTCTCATACGGTTGTCTTATGGCAGTCGCAATATTTATCTTTGTGATGCCAGCTTTAAAGGATTGCATCAGATATTCTTTTGCAATTCCTGTTCCGCCATGCAGAACGAGAGGTATTCCGACTTTATCATTTATCGTTTTCAGGTGTTCAATATTCAATCTGGCTGTTGGCTTTTTTTCAACTCTTGCTGCCTCGGAAATTGCACCATGAATATTGCCAATAGCCACAGATAACCAGTCTGCCTCTGTTTCCCCGATAAACCTCAAAGCTTCTTCAGATGAAGTGAATCCTTTGCCGGATACGAAGAGCTCCTCATATGGAGGTAAGGGGCCTGATTCGTGTCCAAGAACAGCACCTAGTTCCGCTTCCACCGGTATTCCTGCCTGATGAGCCAGTAAGACTATTTTGCGTGTCTTGCTTATGTTCTCTTTCAGTGAAAGTCGTGATCCGTCTATCATAACCGAATTGTATCCAAGGTCGATAGCATCACAAATTATCTTCTCAAAATCAGTTAATAGTCCGTCTTCATCAATTACCGGAACATGATCGAGGTGCAAACGGGTAACTCTCAAATCTTTCAGCTTTTCATATTCATCATGAATCGATTTCATGCTCCCTGATTGAAACTTGACCCATTCCAGTCTTGCAACCATTATCAGTCCAAATGTCGATGTGTCTTGCAGTGCCCTTATTACAGGCTCCATCATAGGCAGATAAGGAATATTAAAACCTGGAATGACTATTCCGCTCTGCCATGCTTTTTTCATTATAGATTTTATGTCCATATTGGAGTCAGGATTATTCAAATAAAATTAAACCACAAAAAACTGAAAGTGTAGCAATTGATTTGCCATATAATGAACTATATTTACATTATACTATTGTCAGGCTTAGATTAATGTTAATATTATGCAGATATCTTATGAAAAACTTGTTGTGGACGAGAAAAGCTTATTCCATTTTCAGGAATTTGTTCAACCCCGGTTTACTTCACCTTTTCATATGCATGATGAGTTTGAACTCATAGCAATATTGAAGAGTCATGGAAAGCTTTATGTCGGGAACAATGTTACCAATTTCAGTGACGGTAATCTGTTTCTGTTTTCTCCCGGACTGCCTCATTGTTTTTATAACACCAGGGGATTTGAGAAAGGTGATGAAATGGCCCGGGCTGTCGGTGTTTATTTTAAAAAAGATTTTCTTGGCAGTGATTTTTTTAAAAGGACTGAAGTTTCTCAGCTTGGACGGCTAATCGGGAAATCAGAATTCGGGGTACAGGTTATTAATCCTTCGAAAAAGATCTTAAACAAGCTTATTAATCTAAAAAAGAAAAAGAATCTTGAAAGACTGGGAGATTTATTATTAATTCTAAATGAACTTGCAGGCAAAAAGACAATAAAGCTATTGAGTACAGAGAACTTAATTGCAGCAGGCAGCTTAAGTGAGTCAAAAGTTATTAATGACGTTTACCGGTATGTTGCTGAAAATTTTCAAAGGGAGATAACTTTCAGCACCGCATCATCGGTGGCTAATATGCAGAGAGCTGCGTTTTGCAGGTACTTCAAGCGTAAGACCAAAAAGAAGTTCACGGAGTTTGTGAATGAAACAAGGATAATGCATGCCAGGAAACTGCTGGCAGAAACTGATAAAACAATTATTGAGGTGGCTTTTGAATGTGGCTATAAAAACACTTCTTACTTTAACCGGCAATTCAGGATTATTTGCAATACTGTCCCATCAGAGTTCAGAGACCAGGTGAGACAGAGATAAACAGCATTTCTTATTAGGTTGAGGCAGAGGTTAAGACTGAGAATATAATTACAAGGATCTTAGCCTCAACCTCAGCCTGTTTTTACTACTTAATGACAATTCCTACAGGACAATGATCAGACCCGGTTATTTCTTCGAGAATAAAGGCATCTTTTATTGATGACATGAAGGACTCACTGACCAGAAAATAATCGATTCTCCAGCCTATATTCTTTGATCTTGCACCTGCCCGGTAACTCCACCAGGAGTATCTTTCTGTAGCATCAGGATTCAAACGACGAAATGTATCAGCCAGTCCTCCTCCTGTAAACCTGTCCATTCCATCTATCTCTTCCTGCATATAACCGGCCGTTTTATTGTAATTAGCTTTTGGGCGTGCAATATCAATTGCTTTATGAGCGACATTAAAGTCACCACAGATAATTACGGGTTTGACCTTTTCAAGATCTTTCAGATATTCAAAGAAAGCTTTATCCCAATTCTGTCTGTAGCCTAATCTTTTAAGCTCACTGCCGGAATTCGGTACATAGACATTAACCAGGAAAAAGGATTCAAATTCCAGAGACAAGACACGACCTTCGGTATCA
>Ga0302323_100005772_pt1 | contig 10148 bp, 5 predicted proteins | sample Fen_T0_3_FD_201950 | JGI IMG/M metagenome (GOLD analysis project Ga0302323, IMG submission 201950) | Peat permafrost microbial communities from Stordalen Mire near Abisko, Sweden - Fen_T0_3 | ecosystem: Environmental > Terrestrial > Soil > Wetlands > Permafrost | place: Sweden: Abisko... | reverse complement strand
GACCTCGAACCGGAGCCACTCACCCGACTTGTCGTAGGCCCGGGCCACGGCGGCCCGGCGCCGCCAGAACTCCACGATGCTCTTGTCGAGATCGACACGCTCCGTGTACTGGCCCCGGACGACGTGCACCCGGCCGGTGAGGCTCAGCGCGTCGAGGCTGCCGGAGGCGGTGAGCTGGCCCGTGATCGTGGCCGGCAGCCACTCCGGGATGGTCCAGGCCACCTCCTCGGCGCTCGACTCGATCCGGAGCCGCACCGGGCGGAACCGCGAGAGCTCCACCTCTCCGCGGAGCTGGGTCGGCCCCCCGTTCAAGGTCGCGGACAGATCGTCGAACAGCACCCGGTTCTGCGAGAAGGCCAGATCGCCGCGCAGGCGGTTGTAGACGATGGGCAGGTCGGCGATGCGGAACCCGGCCTCGGAGAGCCGCCCCACGCCCACCAGGACCGGATCGGCGGCGGTGCCGCCCACGTGCCCCTCCACCGAGAGTTGACCGTGGGGAGCGCCCAGCTCCGGTAGGACTCCTCCCAGGAGCCGCAGATCGAGCTTGCCGGCGGCGTTGAGGTCGAGCCGCCCATCGGCCGCTCGGGCGCCGGAGAGGGTGAACTCGGTGTTGGCGCCCTTGAGCGTCAGCCCCTCGAGCTCGATCCGGCCGCGATCCACCGCGATGACCACCGGTCCGGCCGCATCGACCTTGAAGTCACCGTACCCGCCGTGGATGCGGGTGAGCCGCAGGCGGGCGCGGGCCCGCTCCAGCTCCGCGAGCCGGCCCTCGGCGGTCGCCTCGCCCTTCACCTCGGCCCGCAGCCCGGCCGGAGGTCCCCCTGGGATGAAGCGCGTCACGTCGGCCACGTCGATCCGCGCCTTGGCCTCGAAGGGATAGCCCTCGGAGGTCCGGATGCTGGCCGTGAAATCGACGCCCTCGGTGTTCCCGGTCGCGGTGACGCGCCCCTGGCTCAGGTCTCCGCTCACCTGCGCCGCGCCCACCGGGATGCCGAGCAGGGACACGCCGTCGCCGCTGACCGCGAAGTGGATGGCCGGCTGCGCCATCGACCCGCCGATGCCGGCGGTCCCGCTGGCGGTCCCGGACCAGGGGCCGGCCGGGAGGTCCAGCTCGGCCAGGGGCAGCCCGCTGAAGGCCACCCGCACGTCGCAGGGCGCGGCCGGGTCGAAGGGGAGCAGCCCGCTCGCCTGGACCCGCCCGCCTCCCCGGCGAAGCTCGGCGTGCTCGAAGTCGACCCGTTCACCCTTCGTGATCTGCCCCTCCACCCGACCGGACTGGAAGCTTCGGCCAGCCAGGGCGCCGGCCCCGAGCTGGGCCTCGAAGTGGGCGTCGAACCCCGGCAGCTCGCCCGACGCGGTCGCCTCCACCTCGGCGCGGGCCTCGATCAGGTCCCGGATGAAGCGGGCGTTCGGCTGCCAGGGCATGGCCGCCTCGAAGAGGTCCCGCATCCGGCCGCTGGCGGCGAGGTGGGTTTCGCTCAGCCGCACTCCGCCGGGGTGGAACTCGAGCTGGGCCGATCCCTGGTACCGGGTGACGCCCTTCTGCCCCTGGATGTCCTTGAACCCGAGCACCCGGCGGTCGAAGAGCGCCGCGGTGGCGACCTCCCCGAGGTCGAGCCGGAGGAGCCGGAAGTTGCTGGCCCGGAAGCGGGCTTCGATGCGGGGCTCGCCGTAGCTGGCCGACACCACCGAGCCGGTCAGGTCGGCCAGGCCTGCGAAGGGGACGCTGGCCACGTGGCGCAGCTCGGAGAGGTCGATGCTCCCGGCCAGGGCCAGCTGGAACCCGCGCGTGTCCTGGAAGTAGAGCTTGCCGGTGACTCCCAGTGATCCCTGCCCGGACTTGACCTTGGCGCCCTCGAGCCCGACGCCCTCGGCGTCGATCCGGACCGGCGCCTCGACCCGGGCGCGCTTGAAGTCGACGATGGTCGGCTCGCCGGGGTGGTAGAGCAGCCAGGAGTGGCTGAAGACGCGGAAATCCTGGAGGTCGAGATCAGCCTGGCCGGTCAGCTCGAAGGGCGACAGCTTCCCGGCCACGTGGACCTGCCCGCCGACCCGGAGCATGACCCAGGCCCCGTCCAGCCCGAGCCGGGTGAAGACCTCGGCCAGCTCGACCTGGCGGAGCTCCAGATCGGCGCTCAAAGCCAATCCCCGGCCGAGCTGGAGCTTGCCCTTGCCCAGGACCTGTCCGCCCTGGAAGGGCACGTCGATCCGCTCGAACGTCAAGTCGGTGCCGGCCAGCCGAAACCCGATGGTCGCGTCGCCGGGCCGATAGGGACCCAGCCGAGCGTGGGAGAGCCGGAGCGCGCCGCGCACGTCGGGCGCCCGCAGCGGCCCGGTCACCTGGACCTGGAGGGACGCCTCGCCCTCCCCCACCCTGGAGCTGCCCGCCAGCTTCAGCAACCTCGCCATCGGAGCGTTCACCGACAGATTCAGATCCAGTACCGGCGCGCACAGGTTGGAGATGGCGCCGGTGGCCCCGAGCTTCACTCCGTCCAACTCGACCCCGACCTGGTCCACCCGGAGCTCGGAGAGATCGAGCGCCAGATCCACCTCGGCGCCGGCGCGGGAGACCTGCGTGGTGCGCCCCTGCGCCTCGACCGTGGAGGGGCCGAGCTCGACGGCCACGTGGGTCCGGAAGGCGGCGGTGGTGAGCGCCCGCAGGGTGTGACGAATGGTGCTGGGGGCGGAGTGGACATCGACGCGCGAGACCGACACCCGCTCGCCGCCGGGAAGGCGCAGATCGAGCGCGCCGGCCTCCACGTCGAGGTGGTGGAGCTCGAACTGCGACAGGATGGGCGGGGGGCAGACCGCCGGCGCGGCGTCGGGCCGGGGTGGCGGCAGGACCACGTGGATCTGCGGCCGAACCGCGCTGAGCCGCCGAATCTGGAGCCGCTGGCCGAGGGCCTGCACCGGCTCGAGCCGGACCACGACCGCCTCGGCCGTGAACAGGGGGGCCTCGGGCGGCCCGAGCACCACGCCCTGGGTCGAGATCTCCAGGGTCAGCGGATCGACGTGGCACGACGCCAGCGACAGCGCCATTCCGGTCGCGGACCGGACCCGCGCCTCGGCCAGGCGACAGAGCTTCTCGCCTGCCAGGTCGCTGCGCAGGAAGAGCACCGACCCGCCCACGACCAGCAGGACGAAGGCGAAGAACGCGATGGCGACCTTGCGCTTCACCGGACGATTTTGCCGTGGCAGGCAGCGTTCGCCAAGCAGAACGCCGCGCGATCTCGCACCGGGATCAGCGGCGCCTCGTCACTTGCTCGTCAACGAGTCGAGGAAGGTGTCGATCTCGCTCAGGTCGACGCGGGCCGTCCCGACGCGGGGGGGCTCTCGCAGCGACGCGCGGCGGTCGTCCTCGCGCTCCAGCGGCGGGGGCACGTCCAGGCCCAGATCGCTCCCCACCCGCGTGATCAGCTGCTCGTCGAGGCTGGGCTGCTTGGCCAGGAACCCCTCGAAGAGCGCGTTGTCGCAGATGGTGTTGATGACGCGCGGCGTGCCGTGGCTGAGCAGGTGGATGCGCGCGATCGCACTCGCCGTGAACGGGACCCTGGAGCCACCCGCCAGGCGGAGCCGGTGGCGGATGTAGGCCTCGGTGGCCTCCTGGTTGAACGGCTCCAGCCGGTACTTGAGCGCCACCCGCTGCGCCAGCGGCGGGTCGAGCTTCAGGTTCTCCTCGATGGACGGGAGGCCGAAGAAGACGAAGGAGAGGAGCTTCCGCTCCGGGACCTCCAGGTTCAGCAGGCCCCGGAACTCCTCCATGATCTCGCGGCTGGCGAGCATCTGGGCCTCGTCGATCAGCACGACGGCCTTCTTGCCCTCCTCGTAGATCCGGACCAGCCGCTGGTAGAGCTGCGACAGGAGCGCCAGCTTCTCTTCGGCGGGCGACTCGATGCCGAGCTGGGCCGCGATGCGCCGCAAGAGCCAGTTGGCCGTGATCCCGGAGTGAATGATGACGAGGAGCGCGGCCTCGTACTCCTCCTCGGGCAGGTTGTCGAGCATGCGGCGGGCGAGGGTCGTCTTGCCTGCGCCGATGTCGCCCACCAGGATCGCGAGCCCCTTCATGCTGTCCACGGCGTACATGAGCCGCGTCAGCGCCTGCGCGTGCTGGGCCGAGCTGTAGTAGAAGCGCGAAACGGGTGCGTTCGAGAACGGTTCCTGGCCGAGCTCGTAAAATTCCAGATGGTTCACGCGGGCCTCGACCTCTGTCTACAGGTAGCCAATGTTCTTCTTCGGGCCCGGCCTGGGGGGCACGGGCGGGGGAGCGGCTGACGCGGCCCGGGGAGCCTTCTCAGCCGGCTTGGACGTGGCGCCGTTGGCCGGCGCGGGCGCGGGCGCGGCGGGGCGCGTGGCCTCGGCCTTGGGAGGCCGCCCCGGACCGCCGCCGAGCCGCGCCACCTGCACGTCCACGTCGCGGTACTTGGAATCGACCTTCCGGATCTTCTGGAAGCAGTAGAGCGCTCCCTCGCCGTCGCCCGTCGCCTCGTAGGCCATGGCCAGCTCGAAGTAGAGCGACTTGGCAGCGTCGGCGGTCAGCCCCTCGGTGCGCAGCGCGCGCCGGAAGGTCCCCACCGCAACCTGAGGCTCACCCTTCATCATCTGGCACAGACCGATCATGCTGAGGCAGTCGAGGTCCTTGGCGCGATGGGGGCCGGTGAGCGCCATCTCGAACTCGTGGACGGCGTCGTCGAGGAGCCCCATCTCCTTGTACGCGATTCCGAGGTCGTAGTGGGTTTGAGTGTCCTCCGGCTTGACCGTCTTCTCCACACCTTTCTTGAATTGGCTGAAGACGTCCTCGACCGAGTACTGGAACTCCTCCGCGGCGGAGGATGGCGCGGACGGCTCGCCGATCTCCTCGGCGAGCTGGCGGGCGATGTCGAATGCTTCGTCGTCGCTCGTCTTTTGCTCGACCTTGGCTGGGCTGGGCCGAGCCGGCGCCGCCTTGGCAGCCGGGGCGGGGACGACCGGCTCCGGGGCCTTGGTCTTGCGATCGAGCTCGTCGAGCTTGGCCTTCACTCCCCGATGGCCGGGGTGGAGGGACAACAGATTTTCCAGCGTCTCGCGGGCCTCATCGACCAGCCCCTGCTGAACGTAGAACTCGACCTCCTCCAGCTCGTCGCTCAGATCTGCGGCGGCGGGGACCGGCGCTGAGGCTCGGACGGGCGGCGGAACCGGCGCGGGCGTTGGGGCGGCGCGGGGCGCGGGCCGGGGCGTGGACGGCTGAGCCGATCCGGGCGGGGGAGGCAGCGGCTTGGGCGGCGGCGCGACGGCGACCGAGGTCGGCGCGGGCGGGGCGAACTGGATCGGCTCGTCCGCGTCCTCGTCCACCTCCCCGGCTTCACCAGGCTCCTCGATGACCTCGTCGCCCTGTTCGCCCGCGGCCGAGAGCGCCAGCTCGTCGCCATCGTCTTGGGCTGTGGGGGCTGCCGGCTCATCGACCAGCAGCTCCTCCTCGGCCTCGATGAGCAGCGGCTCGATCGGCTGCTCCTCGGGCGGGAGCCCGGTCGCCACCAGCAGGACCCGGAGGTCCGGGTGGCCGGGCGCGATGTCGCGGAGGCGCATCACCGCGGCCTTGGCCCGCTCCGCCTCGCGGCGGCCGATCCACGCACGCGCGGCCAGCACCCCCTCGGTGGCGGCGGTGGCCTGGTCACCTCGCGCGAACTGGATCTCGCGGGCCTTCTCGTGCCCTTCGGGGCTCTCCGGATCGAGCTCGAGGATCTTCCGGACGTGCTCCAGCGCCTTGTCGTGGAGGCCGTACTTTATGTAAACGTCGGTCTCGGTCAGGAGCTTGGTGAGCGGCTCGACGACGCCCGCGAGGGTGGCCGGCCCCGGCCGGTGCGGCTGAGCCTGCGGGGTCGGCGCGGGCGGAGGCGGCGGTGGTGCGGCCCGGACCGGCGGGGGGGCTGGCGCCACGACCGCAGGGGGCAGCGGCTTGGCCGGCGTCGCGGGTCCGAGCACCGCGGTCGCGTCGGGGTCGTCGGGGGCGAGCTCGAGCACCTTGCGGTAGGTGGCCCGGGCGTCCTCGCTCTTTCCCTGCTCCGTGTAGACGTGGGCCAGCTCCTTGAAGACCGAGACGGTCTTGGAGAGCTGGCCGAGGTCGCGGAAGGCCTGGGCGAGCAGGTTGAGGGTCTCGATGTCCTTGGGGCTGGCCTTGAAGCAGAGCTGGAGCTTGGCGAGCGCCCGCTTGGTGTCGCCCTTGGCCAGGTAGATGTTGGCCAGCTCCCGCGTGAGCCCCAGCTCCTCGGGCGAGAGGTAGGCGATCCGCTCGGCGACCTTGACGTACTCGTCGATGCGATTGTTTTTCTTTAGATATTCGGCGGCGCGACGGAACTGCTCCAGGGCGGGCGCGTTCTGGCTTGCCTTGGCGTAGAGCTCGCCCAGCTTGATGCTGGAGGCGACGTTCTCCGGATCGAGCTCCACCATCCGACGCAGGACCTCGGTCAGCCGACCGGTGTCGTTCGCCTTCTCGTGGGCCGCGGCCACCATCTGGAGCTGGGCCATGGCGTCGCTCATCAGGCCCAGCTGTTGATAGAGCGAGGCGAGCCGCTCGTTCACCCGCGCGTCCTCGGGGGTGAGCTTCAAGATCTGCTTGAAGACCGCGACCGCCTTGAGGAAGAAGCCCTGCTCGCCGTAGGCGTCGGCCACGCGGTTGAAGACCAGAGCCGCGGCGGCGTTATCGCCCTTCTTCTGGTGAAGCTCACCGACCTTGAGCAGGACGCGAACGTCCTTCGAGTCATCCGTCAGGATCCGCTCATAGGCCTTGATGGCCTTGTCCCATTGCCCCTTCTGGACGAGCTTCGTCGCCTCGGCGGTGATCTTGTTTTTGTCGACTGCCATCGTGCCGGGCGGATCTCAGGGCAAGAACGACATCGCCTGCGTCCGGCGCGCAGTCGAGAAACGATGAGCGCCGGACATGGGCGCAGGTCGGTTCAGGTTAGTGGAATGCCCCATGCCGGTCAAGGTGCGAATCCCGCGAAGGAACATGGGATTTCAGCTAGAAGTGCCATCCCGCGCGCCTTCCGTAAATCCCTTGACCTGGGGTGGGTCACAGGGGCCCGATATCGCAGGCTCCAAGCCATCCACCTCCAAGGAGGGGAATCGGCCTTCTGGAGACCACCGCACCGAGAGGGCGGGCCAGCCGCCGCGGGCGGGCGACCCGCAATCGCCTTCGGACATGCCGACTTCCGCCGGTCCGAACCGCTCCGCTAGCCGGCCGCGGCCAGGTTCTGCTCTGGTTGGTCGGCGGAGAGGATCTGCTCCACGATCCGCGTGTCGTACTTTCCGGCGAGGAACGCCGGGTGAGCCAGGACCCGCTTGTGGAACGCGATGTTGGTCTTGATCCCCTCGACCACGTACTCGCCCAGCGCGCGCTGCATCCGGACGATGGCCATCTCCCGGGTGTCGGCCCAGACGATGAGCTTCGCCACCAGCGAGTCGTAGTACGGCTGGACCTTGCACTGGTCGTAAGCCAGGGTGTCCACCCGCACGCCGTACCCGCCCGGCTGGTGGTAGCCGACGATGCGTCCCGGCGAGGGCGCGAAGGTGACCGGGTCCTCGGCGTTGACGCGGCATTCGATGGCGTGGCAGCGCGGCTTGATGCTCTCCTGGGTCCGCTCCAGCGGCTCGCCCGCGGCCAGCCGGATCTGCTCCCGGAGCAGGTCGATGCCATAGACCTGCTCAGTCACCGGGTGCTCGACCTGGATGCGGGTGTTCATCTCCATGAAGTAGTAGCGGCCCTTCTCGTCCATCAGGAACTCGACGGTCCCGACGTTGTTGTAGCGGAGCTTCCTCAGGGCCGTGACCGCCACCTCACCCATCTCCGCGCGCAGCTCCGGAGAGACCCCGGCGCTGGGCGCCTCCTCGACGAGCTTCTGGTGACGCCGCTGGACCGAGCACTCGCGCTCGCCCAGATGGATCATGTTGCCGTGCTCGTCGGCCACGATCTGGAGCTCGATGTGGCGCGGCTGCTCCACGTACCGCTCCAGGTACATGTCGCCGTTGCTGAAGGCGGCCAGGGCCTCGGACGAGGCGGTCTCGAAGGCCTTGCGGACACCGGCGATGTCGCGAACGATCTTCATGCCGCGCCCGCCGCCGCCGGCGGCCGCCTTGAGGATCACCGGGAAGCCGATCTTGCGAGCGATCTCCTCGGCCTCGGCCGCGTCCTTGAGCACGCCGCGGGCGCCCGGGAGGAGCGGCAGGCCCGCCTTCTCCATCGCCTCGCGCGCCTGGACCTTGTTGCCCATGAGCGCCAGCATCTCGGGCCGCGGCCCGATGAAGTGGAGCTTCTGCTTCTCCACCTTCTCGGCGAAGGCCGGGTTCTCGGACAGGAAACCATACCCGGGGTGAATGGCGTCGGCGCCGGTGATGTCGGCGGCCGAGAGGAGGGCCGGGATGTTGAGGTAGCTCTCCTTGGACGAGGGCGGGCCGATGCAGATCGCCTCGTCCGCGAAGCGGACATGGAGCGACTCCGCATCGGCCGTGGAGTGGACCGCCACGGTGGCGATCCCGAGCTCGCGGCAGGCGCGGACGACCCGGAGGGCGATCTCGCCCCGGTTGGCGACGAGGACCTTCTTGAACATGGAGGTCCTCCTCCTCAGGGGACGATCCGGAACAGCGGCTCGCCGAACTCCACCGGGCTCGCGTTCTGGACGTAGATCTCGGCGACGGTCCCGCCCGTCTCGGCCTCGATCTCGTTCATCAGCTTCATGGCCTCGACGATGCAAAGCGCCTGTCCCTTCTTGATCGCCGACCCGACCTCTGCGAACGGCGGGGCCTCCGGCGAGGGCGAGCGGTAGAAGGTGCCCACGAAGGGCGAGGTGACCACCACGCCCGGCTTGGCCTCCGCCTTGGGTGCTGCGGCGGCCGCGGGTGTTGCCGGCGCGTTGGCTGCCGCCGGAATGGACCCGGGCTGCGAAACCGTCATCGGCGCGTGGTGGACCACCTGGGTGACCGGGGCCGCGTGGCCGCGCTGGATCGAGATCCGCTCGCTGCCGCGGTCCCAGACCAGACTGGTCACGTCCGTGCCCTGCACCGCCGCGATGAGGCTCTTCACGTCGGCCATTCCGAACGCGCGACTCACGGTCTCGGGGGCGCCGGCGTCCTTGGTGCGCTCTGCCTGCTCAGGTTTTTTCGTGGCCATTCTTTTTCTCCCACCGAGAACGGTCAGCCCGCGACTCGGGTCAGGTACTCGCCAGTGCGGGTATCGATCTTGAGCACGTCGCCTTCGTTGATGAACAGCGGCACGTTGACGGAGTACCCCGTCTCGAGGGTCGCCGGCTTGGTCGCGCCGGACACCGTGTCGCCGCGCACGCCCGGATCGCACTTCGCCACGCGGAGATCCATCGAGTTGGGCAGGGTCACCCCGATCGCCTTCCCGTTATAGAACAGGATGTGCGTGGTGGTGTTGTCCTTGATGAAGTTCTTGGCGTCGCCCATCTGATCTTCGGTGAGGAAGGTCTGGTCGTAGGTCTTGTTGTCCATGAAGTTGAAGTGGTCGCCCTCCTTGTAGAGGTACTGCATCTCCTTCTCCTCCATGTCGGGCTTGCCCACCACGTCGCCGGACTTGAACGTCCGATCGATCGTCCGGCCGGTCAGCAGGTTCTTGATCCGGGTCCGGACGAAGGCCGAGCCCTTTCCGGGCTTCACGTGCTGAAACTCCACGATCTCCCAGGGCTCTTTCTCGATCTCGATCTTGAGACCCCGGCGGAAGGCCGAGGTGTCCATCGTGTCACCCATTTGAAACTCCTTCGACTTCGCACAAGTATGAGTATCGGGGCGCAGCGGCCTCGCGCACGGAGCGTCCGGCTCCCCCCCGGCTAGAGCTCCGACCGCACCCTCGGCGCCGTGATGCGCAGGACGTAGCGCGCCTTGCCGTAGTTCCCGTCTGGAGCGAGCGCCACCACCATGAAGTACTCAGGCGAGACCAACCGGGCCACGGTCATGAGCTTCTCGGTGTTGATGCTGAACTCCGACAGGTCGCCCGCTTGGTGAACGTCGGCCGCCTCGCGCGCACCTCGCAGCACGGTCGAGTACTCGACCAGCAGCGACCGGAGATCGATCGCGACCTCCGCCGGCGCATCGCTCACGAGGTGGGTATCCACCTCGATTCCATCGATTCCCATGAGCGAGCAGGCGACCGCACCCTCGAC
>Ga0302323_100005771_pt1 | contig 10148 bp, 7 predicted proteins | sample Fen_T0_3_FD_201950 | JGI IMG/M metagenome (GOLD analysis project Ga0302323, IMG submission 201950) | Peat permafrost microbial communities from Stordalen Mire near Abisko, Sweden - Fen_T0_3 | ecosystem: Environmental > Terrestrial > Soil > Wetlands > Permafrost | place: Sweden: Abisko... | reverse complement strand
CCGCGAAGTCTTTGGCTTCAACTGGCTCCAATTTGGCGGGGCGGACAACTGGCTCCAGCTCGGCTGGGTGCTGGACCCGCTGACGGCCATCATGCTCGTGATGGTGACGTTTGTTGGCACGCTGATCTTTATTTTCAGCATCGGCTACATGGCGCATGACCAGAATTTCATGCGGTTCTTTTGTTTCCTGGCGTTGTTTGCCTCCGGCATGCTCGGGGTGGTCATTGCCAACAATCTGTTGCTGCTGTTCATCTCGTGGGAAATTGTCGGTCTGACCAGCTATCTGCTCATCGGGTTCTGGTATCACAAGCCCAGTGCGGCGGCGGCGGCGAAGAAAGCCTTCATCACCACGCGCATCGGCGACCTCGGCCTGCTGATCGGCATGGTCTGGCTGTATGCCGAGACTGGCACGCTGAATTTCTATGACCACGGTAAAGGTTGCCTGGAACATTCCGCCCTCACCGCGATGCTCGCCCACGCGACCATTGGCGGCATGTTGGTGACAACTGCCATTGGCCTCCTGATCTTTCTCGGTGCGGTCGGCAAATCCGGCCAATTGCCGCTGCACGTTTGGTTGCCGGACGCCATGGAAGGTCCGACGCCCGTGTCTGCTTTGATCCATGCCGCCACGATGGTGGCGGCCGGTGTGTTCCTCGTGGCGCGGGTTTATCCGCTGATGGCGGCCGGCGCCCTGACGGGCGAACACGGCGCCCCCGTGACGACCGCGCTGACCGTAGTTACCTGGGTGGGTGCGCTGACCGCGTTTTTTGCCGCGAGCATTGCCGTGGCGCAGAACGACATCAAACGCATTCTCGCTTACTCCACCGTCTCGCAGCTTGGCTACATGATGCTGGGCCTGGGCGTCGGCGGGGTGGCGGTCGGCATGTTCCATCTCATCACCCATGCGTTTTTCAAGGCGCTGCTGTTCCTCGGTTCGGCCTCCGTCATTCACGGCTGCCATGAAGAACAGGACATCCGGAAAATGGGCGGCATCAAGAAATACATGCCCATCACCTTTGCCGTTTACGCGATCGGCATGCTGGCGCTCGCGGGCTTCCCGCTGGTCTTCTCCGGTTTCTGGAGCAAGGACGAGATTCTCCATGCGGCGCACGGCTGGTCGGTGTCGCAAGTTCCGTTTTACCTCGGCTGCGCCGGGGCGCTGTTCACGGCGTTTTACATGACCCGGCAGGTGGCCTTGGTGTTCTTTGGCTCCTATCGCGGCCATCAGGAAGAATCCGCCCAGGGTCATGCCGCGCCCTCCGCCCATGCCCCGGCGAAGTCCGCCGACCATTCCGCGCACGGTTCCTCCCATGGCCACGATCCGCACGAAAGCCCCGCCGTCATGACCGTTCCCCTCATGATCCTGGCGGGGTTCGCCATTATTTTGGGCTTCGTCGGCACGCCGGCTTGGCCGTGGTTTGACGGTTATTTGACGGGCGAAGAAACCACCTTTAGCCTCGGCCGGCTGTGGGAACCCGCCACTCGGAATTTGATGATAGCCTCCGCCGCGATCGTCTTTACCGGCCTGGGCCTGGGCTGGTTCCTCTACGGCAAACGCCAGCGCAAGACAGCGGGCGAGCGCGACGTGATGGAAGTCGCGCAGCCATTCGTCTTCAAGGTGCTCCAGAACAAGTACTACATAGATGAAATTTACGAAGCGACGTTCATCCGCCTGAACGCGCTGACCGCCATCTTCTGTGATTTTGCGGATAAATGGATTTTTGGCGGCTTGGTGAAGCTCGTCAGCGGCCTCACGGTCACCCTCGCCTGGCTCTACAAATTCACGGATGAATTCTTCGTGAACCAGGGCTTTGATGCCGGGTGCGGCTCCCTGCGGGCCGGCGGCGGCTTCCTTTCCAAACTGCACGCGGGGCGTGTCCAAACCTACCTCCGCATCATCGGCGTCGCGCTGGTGGTGTTGATCCTCTTTCTGATCTGGGGGCAAAAAGCATGAATCTCTGGCTGACCATTCTCATTTTCATCCCGTTCCTCGGCGGCCTGTTGGCGGCCGGGTTGGGCGCGGAACGCAAAAAGCTTGTCCGCGGTTGCGCGTTGGGCTCCAGCCTGCTGGTGCTGGGCGGGGCGGTCTGCATGTGGCTGCATTTCGATCCCCACAGCGGCGGCATTCAATTTGATGAGAAGTTCGCCTGGGTGCCCACCCTCGGTATTCAATATTACCTCGGCGTGGACGGTCTCGGCCTCCTGATGGTGATGCTCACGGCCATCGTCACCCCGCTGGCAATTCTCGCCTCGTGGAATGTCGAGGACCGGCCACACGTGTTTCATGCGTTGGTGCTGTGGTTGCAGGCGGGCTTGCTCGGCACGTTTACCGCGCTGAACTTTTTCCATTGGTTCATTTTCTGGGAACTCGGTTTGATTCCGGCGTTCTTTCTCATCAAGCTCTGGGGCGGACCCAGGCGCGGTCCGGCGGCGACGCAGTTTTTTATTTACACGATGGTCGGCAGCGTGGCGCTGCTTCTGAGTTTTCTGGCAATTCGCCAGGCCACCGGCAGTTTTGACTTTATCGAACTCGCCGCGATGGCCAAGAGCGGAGTACTCGCCAGCAAACTGACGGCGACCTTCGGCTGGCCGCACATTGGGTTGGTGGTGTTCTTTGGCGCGTTCCTCGGTTTTGCCGTGAAGGTGCCGGTGGTGCCGTTTCATACCTGGCTGCCCGCTGCGTATTCCGAGGCGCCCAGTCCGGTGACGATGCTGCTCACGGGCGTGATGTCCAAGATGGGCGTCTACGGTTTCCTGCGCATCCTGCTGCCGATTTTCCCCGAACAGATCCGGCAGGTGCTCACGCCGCTGCTTTGGCTGGCGGTGGCGACCATCGTGCTTTCCGCCTTTGCCGCCTTTGCGCAAAAAGACATCAAGCGGATGCTCGCTTATTCTTCCATCAACCATCTGGGCTACTGCCTGCTGGCGATGTTCGCCGCGGCCAGCGTGGCGACCGGGGTGACGGCTTCCGATTTGCAGAAAGCCGCCGCGCTTGACGGCGCCTTGCTCCAGATGTTCAACCACGGGCTCACGGCTTCCGCGTTGTTCCTGTTCGTGTCGCTCTTGGAAAAACGCACCGGCGGCCTGCGCGGCCTGGACGACTTCGGCGGCATTCGCAAAGTGGTGCCCGTGTTCACCGGTCTGATGGGCATTTCGCTGTTTTCCTCGCTCGGCCTGCCGGGCTTGAACGGATTTGTCGGTGAATTCCTGATTTTCAAAGGTGTGTTCCCGCTCGCTCCCTGGGCGGCGGTCATTTCCACCCTGGGCATTCTGGTGACGGCCATTTTCCTGCTCACGCTCATTCAGCGCGTGTTCTGCGGTCCGCTGAACGAACGCTGGGTGAAAATGCCGGACCTCACCACGGCGGAACGCCTGCTGGTGTTCCCGAGCATCGCGCTGATGTTCGTGCTGGGCATCTGGCCGCAATTTATCCTGGGCGCGGTGGACGCGACCGTCATGAAACTGGTGCAACAATTGAATTTCTAAAATGCTCGCCTGGACCATTTATATTACGTTTATCGGCGTGCTGGTGCTGATGCTCCTGCCGCGTGACAACGCGCGCGCCGCCCGCATCGTCGCGTTGCTCACCGCCCTGGCCGGTTGCGCCGTGGCCTTTGCCGGCGCCATCCAGCAGACCAATCCCGGCCAGGTCACCGAAATCATCCGGGTCGATTGGATTCCCATTATCGGCGCGCACTACTATCTCGCCGCCGACGGCATCAGCCTGGTCCTGGTCGTTCTGACCGGCCTTGCGGCGGTCACTGGTATTTTGTTTTCGTGGAACATTGAGAAGCGCACCAAGGAATTTTTCGCCTTCTACCTCGCCCTCATCGGCGGCGTTTACGGGGTGTTCCTGAGCTTCGATTTGCTGTTGCTGTTCGTGTTTTACGAACTGACGATCATTCCGAAATACTTCCTCATCGCCCGCTGGGGCAGCACCCGCAAAGAGTACGGGGCGATGAAGCTGGCGCTGTATTCCTTCGTCGGCAGCCATCTGGTGCTCATCGGCATGATTGCCGCATGGGTCGTGGCGAAAGGCTCTCTGGGCCATCCGTCGCTGGATTTGGTTGAGCTCTCGCAGGTCCATTTTTCAGCCGGCTTCCAGCACTGGGTGTTCCCGCTGGTATTCCTCGGCTTCGCGATTCTCGCGGGCATGTGGCCGTTCCACACGTGGGCCCCGACCGGTCACGTGGCGGCCCCGACGGCCGGTTCGATGTTGCTCGCCGGCGTGGTGATGAAGCTCGGCGCCTACGGCTGTTTGCGCGTGGCGATGCTGCTGTTTCCCGAAGGCGTGCGTGAATGGCAGGGGGCCATTGCCGCGCTGGCCGTGGGCGGCATTGTGTACGGGGCAGGGGTGGCGCTGGTGCAAAAGGATTTCAAGTTTGTCATCGGCTACTCCAGCGTGAGCCACATGGGCTTCGTGCTGCTGGGGCTGGCGACGCTGAACACCATCGGCCTGGATGGCGCGGTGCTGCAAATGTTCTCGCACGGCATCATCGCCGGGCTGCTGTTCGGCGTGGTGGGCCGCATGGTTTATGACCGCACCCACACCCGCGATTTCAACGATCTCGAAAGGATGAACGTGGGCAAACTCCTGCCGTTCGCGGGCATCACGTTCGTGATTGCCGGCGTGGCCTCGATGGGGTTGCCGGGTTTCAGCGGTTTCGTGGCGGAAATGCAGGTGCTGTCCGGTGCCTGGATGGTGTTCCCGAAACTGACGATTCTGGCCGGTATCGGCATTGTTGTCGGCGTCGCCTACACCTTGCGGGCGGTTCAAAAAGGCTTTTACCCGGATGTCCCGGCGGCGGCGGCCGAAGATCACGCGCACGCGCACGATCACCCGCTGGAGCCCATTTCCATGCCGGAACGCATCGGGGCGGTGATTCTCATTGGCGCCTCGCTCGTCGTCGGCCTTTGCCCCAATCTTCTGATGAAATGGATCGAACCTTGTTTTACCTCGCCGCTGTTTGAACGTCTGGTGAAGGGAGGCATTTGAACCATGGTCGCCGCAAGAACATCATGCGTTTGCCGCGTCGGTTGTTTCTCATTAGCACCGGGCTTTAGCCCGGTGTTGATTCGGCGAACGACGACCAGCCGTTTTAACGGCTTTTCCGCCATGCCTGAAGCTGTATTAATGGCTGGCACGACCGGCAAGCAAAACGTCACCGGGCTCAAGGCCGGTGCTAATGAATTTACGCCTTGACCATGTCGCTCCATTCCTATTCCAGAATCTGGCTGCACTTGGTTTGGACGACTCTGAACCGGGAAAGAATGATTAACCCGCCTGCTGCCGCCAAGCTGTCTGGATTTCTGGATGACTATGCGAAGAGCAAAAATATCTATTTGAAGATCAATTTCGTGAACCCGGAACACGTCCATGCCTTGATTGATTTACCGACCAGCAAATCGGTGGAGGAAGTCGTGCAGTTGTTTAAAGGTGCGTCGTCACATTGGGTCAATGAACAAGGCTTGGTGGTGGGCAAGTTTTCCTGGGGGCGTGGCTATGGCTGTTTTTCCGTATCGCAATCGAATGTTGCCGACGTGGCAAAATACATTGCCGCTCAAGCTGAACATCATCGCGTGAAATCTTTTGCCGAAGAGTTTCGGGCGTTTGTTGAAAAACACGGGTTGTCGTGGCATGACGATAAAACCGTTGAAACGGTTGCCACCACGCCCCGTGTTCAATCCACCGCGCTCAAGCGCGGTGCTAATGAGAGAACAATTTTAGTGCAGGAATAGAAACCGATGAATCCCATCAACTATCTGGATGTTTTAAGACTCGCCGCCCCCGAAGCCATCGTGACCGTCACGGTGCTCATGGTGCTCGGCGTGGATCTGACGCTGCTGCGGGGCAAATCTGTTGCGCTGCGTTTCAATGCGGGTGCCTTGCTCTCCGTGCTGGGGTGCGTGGCCGCCATCGCGGGTCTCTGTTGCCGGATGCACAGCCGTGGGGCTGGTTATCATTCGGATTTATTTCATGGCTTCCTGATCGCTGATCCACAGACCGACTTCATTAAAATCGCGCTGCTGGTGCTGACCGCTTTCACCGTGCTGATTTCCGCCGCCGGCAAATTCACGGACCACATCGGCGAGTATCTTTCGCTCATCCTGCTCGGCACCATCGGCCTGATGTTCCTCGTCAGCACGGAAGACCTGCTGCTGATTTTCATCGCGCTGGAACTGGCCAGCCTGTCGCTTTACATCCTCACCGCGTTCAGCAAACACAACCGCAAGTCCACCGAGGCGGCGATGAAATACTTCCTCTTCGGCAGCATGGCGGCGGCGTTCCTGCTGTTTGGCTTCAGCCTGCTTTACGGGGTGGCCGGTTCCACCAATCTGCACGAAATCGCCGACGGCATTGCCGGCAAAGGCCTTGATCCCCTGTTGCTCGTGGCCATCGTGATGACCGTCATCGGCTTCGGTTTCAAAGTGGCGGCGGTGCCGTTCCACCTCTGGGCACCGGACGCCTACGAAGGCGCGCCCACGCCCAGTGCGGCGTTCATTGCCGCCGGTTCCAAGGTGGCGAGTTTCTTCATCCTCGCCAAGATTTTCATGGTCGGCTTTGCCGGGACCGAAGGCAGCGCGCTCTGGCATGATTACGTTTCCGGTTGGACCCCCACGATCGCGGTCGTCGCCGCCCTTTCGATGGTGCTGGGCAATCTCACGGCCATCGTGCAATCCAGCGTCAAGCGCCTGCTCGCCTATTCGGCCATCGCGCATGCCGGTTACATGCTGACGGGCGTGCTGGCCAACACGGCGGACGGCGTCAGCGGCATGATGTTTTACGTCATCACCTACGGCTTGACGGTGATCGGCGCATTTGGGGTGGTGATGGTGGTGGAACAGGCGACGGGCAGCGATGCCCTGGCCAATTTCAACGGCCTGAGCCGGCGCGCGCCGGGGCTGGCCTTGTGCCTGATGATTTTCCTGCTCTCGCTCGGCGGCATTCCGCCGCTCGCGGGCTTCATCGGTAAATTCTTCCTGTTTAGCGCCGTCGTGAATTCATCCGCCGGTCATCTGGGGCTGCTCTGGCTCGTCATTCTGGCCATCGCCATGAGTGCGGTGTCTTTCTTCTACTACCTGCGCGTGCTGAAAGCCGCCTACGTGCTGGATGCGGCTGAAGCCGCGCCGGCCATCAAAGTGCCCGTGTTGACGCAGGTGACGTTGGTTGTGCTCGCTCTTTTGGTGATCCTCCTCGGTTGCGCCCCCAACCTGCTGCTGCGGTTTCTGTAAATGATCCGGAGCGTGCGCATCTCTGGGCGCGGCGGCGTTCAAGTCAGAAGCAGTTTGCTGTGTTACCACGGCTTTACCGCGGTTTGCGCCATGACCCCTGACCATGCCGGGGGAGAGGCCGGCGCCACCAGACCTCAAATTCCCGTAAAATGGGTTTGTGAATTTATCCCATCGGCGTAACCTTCCGGCACAATTTATGAGCAATGTTCCTTCTGATTTGAAATATGCCAAGTCTCACGAATGGGTGCGCGTCAGCGGCGACACCGCCACCGTGGGCATCACCGACCACGCGCAGCATGAGCTGACCGATATCGTGTTCGTGGAACTGCCCGCCGTGGGCCGTCAAGTCAAGGTGGGCGAAGCCTGCGCGGTGGTGGAATCCGTCAAGACCGCCAGCGACATCTACTCCCCTGTCAGCGGCGAAATCATCGAGATCAACCCCGCCGTGGTGGATAATCCCGCCCTGGTCAACACCGACCCGCACGCCGCCGGCTGGTTCTACAAAATCAAGCTCAGCAATGCCGCGGACCTGAACGCGCTGCTTTCCCCGGCGGATTACGAGAAGCAAATTGCGGGATAGCGAATTTCCCGGCCGGCAAGTCTGGCTGGGTACGGTTTTACCGCCGGCTGGCGGGGCATGTGCCCCGTCATGCCGGCTGAAATTTTGGTGGCACAGGTAACCGTGGTCCCCATTCTGGCTGGGAATCTCCGCCTTGGGCACTTGGTAAAATAAAATTCTTCGTTCCGGGGTTCTTTTATTGTTAAAATCTGCGTCCCATGAAGTGGACACAGACTTTGATTCCTACGCTCCGCGAAGCCCCGGCTGACGCGGAAATCGTTTCCCATAAACTCCTCCTGCGCGCCGGCCTCATCCGCAAGCTCGCGGGCGGCGTCTACACCTTCCTCCCGCTCGGCCTGCGCGCGCTGCGCAAGGTGGAGCAGATCATCCGCGAGGAAATGGACCGCGCCGGGGCCAACGAAGTGCTCATGCCCGCCCTCCAGCCCAAGGAAATCTGGGAACAAAGCGGCCGCGCGGAAACCGCCAGCAACGTGCTCTTCAAGGTCAAGGACAGCTCCAATCGCGAATGGTTTCTCAGCCCCACCGCCGAGGAGGTCATCACCACGCTGGCCGCGAACGAAATCAATTCCTACCGCCAGTTGCCGAAGAATTTTTACCAGATCAGCCTCAAGTTCCGCGATGAAATCCGGCCGCGCTTCGGCCTCATGCGCGCCAAGGAATTCATCATGAAGGACGCCTATTCCTTTGACACGACGGACGCCGGCGCCATGGCCAGCTACCAGAAGATGTACGACGCTTACAAGCGGATCTTCGCCCGCTGCGGATTGCAGGCGTTCCCCGTGGAAGCCGACACCGGGGTGATCGGCGGCAACCACTCGCACGAATTCATGGTGCCCGCCGAAACCGGCGAGAACGATGTGGCGTTCTGCGAAGCCTGCGGCTACGCGGCGAACATCGAGAAGGCCACCAGCGGCATCCCCAAGACCGCCGCGCGCGAAATCGGCGCCGCGACGGAGAAGTTTGCCACGCCCGGCGTGGTGACAATTGAGGCCTTGAGCAAGGAGCCCTACAAGGTGCCCGCCAACCGCCAGATCAAGACGCTCGTATACATCGCCGACAGCAAGCCGATCATCATTTTGATCCGGGGCGACGACCAGATGAACGAGACCAAGCTCATGGCCAGGACCGGGGCCGTCGTGGTGCGTCCCGCGACGCCGGATGAAATTTTCTCGCTGCTGGGCGCCAAGCCCGGTTCGCTGGGCGCGGTGGTCAATGTGCCGGCCAGCGTGAAGGTCTACGCCGATGAACGGTTGCAGGGTGCGAACGACATGACCACCGGCGCGAACGAAGACGGCTTCCATTTGAAGAATGTCTCCATCGAGCGCGATATCAAGGTGACCGCGTGGTTTGATCTGCGCACGGTCAGCGCGGGCGAACCCTGCGTCAAGTGCGGCAAATCGCTGAAGATCCGCCGCGCGATTGAGGTCGGCCACGTTTTCAAGCTCGGCACGAAATACAGCGAGAAGCTGAACTCCACGTTCCTTGACGTGGACGGCTCGCGCAAGCCCTGCGTGATGGGCTGCTACGGCATCGGCGTCACGCGCACGTTGCAGGCGATCATCGAACAAGGCAACGACAAGGACGGTGTCGTGTGGCCGCTGAGCGTCGCGCCGTACCAAGTATGCATCACGCCCCTCGGCGTCGCGCCAGAGAGCGAGATGATGAAGGTGGCGGAAAATATTTATGCCGAACTTACTGCGCAGGGCGTGGACGTCATCCTGGATGACCGCGACGAACGGCCCGGCGTGAAATTCAAGGATGCCGACCTCGTCGGCTTCCCGATTCGCATCGCGATCGGTGAGAAATCGCTGGTGAAGGGCGAGATTGAAATCAAGCCCCGCTCGGGCGCCGTGCAATTCGTGAAAACGGAAGGCGCCGTCGCCGCCGTGCTTAAGTTGTTGCAGCCCGTTTGAGCCATGAACTCATTGGCATCGGCCTGTTCGGACAATGGACCGGGGGTTGCCATCTGCGTGGATGGCAATGCTTTCGCCGGAGCGCGGCATGGTTGGTGCCGTCGCCGCGAAACCTATCGACGAGCCGGAAGGGCCTTTGCTACGTTCAACTTAATTAAATGAAATGACTCGGGAAACCTTGTTTAAGCAGGCCAGCCAGATCGGAAAATGGTTTCTGCCCGCCGCCGCGCTGCTCTACGTGGTGTCGCTTTTTTTTCCTTGGGTCTACGGGCCTCCGACCGCCGTTGACGATTCTTGGAAAATGGCATTGCACGCGGCCGTTGTGCAACATTGGCAGTCCGCCGTGTGCCAAAAGTAACTGTTACCCGGGCTGGGGTATCGTTGTGCCAAAAGGGTGTTACCCGATGGCCTTGGTTCTTGGT
>Ga0302323_100005770_pt1 | contig 10148 bp, 11 predicted proteins | sample Fen_T0_3_FD_201950 | JGI IMG/M metagenome (GOLD analysis project Ga0302323, IMG submission 201950) | Peat permafrost microbial communities from Stordalen Mire near Abisko, Sweden - Fen_T0_3 | ecosystem: Environmental > Terrestrial > Soil > Wetlands > Permafrost | place: Sweden: Abisko... | reverse complement strand
CCGAGCTGCAGGCGGTGTCACGGTGACGCGACGGGCCGTCTCGGAGACGTCGAGCCAGCGCTCGATCTGGCTCGATCTGGCTCGATCTGATCGGCGACCCGGGTGCCCGATCGTGCGGTACGCGCGCTGCGACTCCCTCGCAAATTGCGGCCGCGCGCAAGATCTGCGCGCGGCCGCAACCGCTGCGCATCTCAGCTGCGACTGACGGTGCAGAATCTGTACAGCAGCCGTGGGCACGAGATTCGCAGCGCCATCACCGTCGAGGATCGCGCTGAAACCGCTCGCGCAGACGCCGCGGTTGTAGCGCTTTTCGAGCCCCGGCCGCCGCGCGATCGCCTGGTTCAATTTGCATCCGATCGATTCCTCGAGACCCCACCCGATCGGAGCTAACGCTATGACGATAGGCGTTCGCTCGCTGGCCCATCCCTTGCTCCCGACAACCAAAATGGGAACTGGTTCGCGACTCGAGCTCCTGCTGGTCATCGCCAGCACAACCTCCGCCTGCAGCATGGACATCGCGTCGTCGGACGTGTTCGCGATCAAGGTGGATGAGACTGCGATCCTGTCGACGCTGGCAGGGCATCGCGACTCGCCGGCGTTTGTCCGGGTGAACGAGGCGAGCTATCCGACCGCGCTCGGGACCGGCGCCGACATCAATTTGTACGTGTCGGCCAACGGGTATGCGCAGTACGCGAGCATCAACCCCGACGCCCAGGGCAGCGGCATCAACGTCCCCGAGGGCACGCTGATCATCCGCGAGGTCCTCGAGCCGAACGCCGCGATCAAGACGCTGACCCTCATGTACAAGGGCCCCAAGGGCTACAACCCCGAGCTGGGTGACTTCTGGTTCGGGGTCACCGACGCGGCGGCCAAGCCGGCCCTCGATACGGCCGGCGCCCCCAAGCTGGGCCGCCTGAAGGAGTGCTTCAGCTGCCACATCCCGCGCGCCAGCGATGGCTACCTGTTCGGGGTTCCGCTCGACGTGCGACCGATGGCCATCCCCACACCCACGACGCCCATCCCGCCGACCACGCCGCTGCCGCCGCCCCCGCCGCCCACCCAGCAGCCGGTCTGCGGTGACTTCGCGTGCAACGGCAACGAGAGCTGCGCAACGTGCTCCTACGACTGTGGCCGGTGCCCGCCGGACGACGACGGGGATGACGACGGGGACGACGACGACGGTGACGGCGATGGCAAAGGTGGCAAAGGCGGTGGCGGCCACTGAAGCCGCGCTGATCAGGTCCACCACCATTCTTCAAGCTCGATGCGTCCGGCGGACAAGCCGCTGTATCTCGAGCTGATCCAGGTCCGGCTCGCGATCGAGACCGGAATGCTGCTTTGACGGTGACGTGATGCCGGGATCCGGACGCTGGCCGAGGGATCGACGAAGGCGCCGTGCCGGCGTCATCGATTTGTCCGGAACTGAGCGCGGTCGAGGGCGGTCGTGGACGGGTGACAGCGTCACCCATGCCAGTGCCGGTCTGCGAATCAACAGGCGAGCGCCGCGCGCTCTGCCGCGCGACGCGGCCGTAGATCGGCGACCGCGTCGGCTGTGGCGATGAGAGCTCACGCGACGGCCTTGGTTCTGGCGATCCGGTGGGCCGCGACGACCACATCCCAGCCCCCGTCGCTCCGACAGTAACGTCGCAGAATCGGCATTATGTCAACTCGGACCGGGTGTGGTTCTAATACTGTGACTTCGTTGCATAATCCGGCCTTGCGGCCCGAATCGTCGTCGGAGCCGTTTCGAGCATCCCGCCCGTAGAGCTCGGCGCCGGCTACGCGGCGGTCCGCGCTCCGTGGCCGCGCGTGTTCGGCGCGGCGTTGCGGTTGGTGTTCGCGGCGGCGCGGACGCTCATGACGCCCACGATCTGCACCGGCTTGGCGAGCGGCCGGATGGCGCGCTGAACCGCCGGCGCCCAGCGGTCGCTCAGCTGCAGCGCACGCAGCTGCAGCACCTCATCGCCGGTCGTGTGCTTCCACCGGGCGCCGGGCCGCTTCATGCGAACCGAGACCAGGCTCTTGCACGTCGCCTCTACGTTGCCACTGCCGATCGGCAGCCCCACAGCGCGCGCGGCGGCATAGTCCATGCGCGCCAGCCGCGTGCGGAAGTAGCGGATCGCCGCCTCGACCGGGCGCACGCCATCGAGCATGACGTTCTCGAGGCCGCTCTGCTCCATCTGCTCCACGATCGCCGCCGCGGCGCCGGCGTCGTGCTTCAAGGCGTGACGCCAGCGCCGGAACTGTCCCGGCTTCGCCTTGCGCTTGACCTCGAACACGCGCGCCGCGGCGCCGAGGTACTCGGCCGCGTGCCAGAAGTCGATGAGCGACACGACGTCCGGACCGAGCGGCAGCTTGAGGTGCTGGTCGTACAGCGTCTCGAACTCAGAGGCGCCGTCGGTCAGGTACGCCACCTTGAGCTCAGGCCGCTGCGCACGCATCGCGGTGACGTCGCGCGCGAGGCCGCGGCACAGCCCGCGCACGTCGCCCTTGGGCATCCGCCCGTAGCGGATCGTGTGGATCGACTCGCCTTCGGCATCGTGCAGCGTCACCGTCGCGGCGTACGCCATGCGGAAGTTGCGCGCGACCTTGGGCTCGTCGCCTTGGTTCTGTTCGTCGAGCACCGCCTGCACCTCGGGCGGATGCGGCGGCGCAGCGGCCATCACAGCAGCGACCCACGGTGGATCCACAGGCACCGGCGGCGCTTCGATCGGTTCCTCCATCGGCAGCGCGACGCGGTCGATCGAGACGCTCACGCTGCGCGCCTCAGCCGGCACCGCGTACTCGTGGATCAGCGCCTCCTCGATCCGCGGCTGTGCGCGCCGAAACAACGTGCCGACCTCGTGGCCGACACGCTCGAAGCTTGAGCGCGAGTACGGCAGCCGCGCGAGCTCGCGTGCCGTCGCCTCGGCTTCGCGCGAGGTCCCTTGCGCGACCTGGTGCGCCATCGCGCGCGCGGTGTGCGGCAGCCAGCCATCGGCGACGACGCCGGCGCGCACGCTCACGGGGTCGAGTGTCTCGCCGTTGCGGACAGTCTTCCGGTACACCGTCCGCATCACGCGCACGGTCCCCGCGAGCGTGTGGTACTCGCTCTCCGATCGACCGATACGGCGGTACTCGTCGCCCCACACCCGGATCGCCGGCACGTTGATGTCGAGGCGCGCCAGGACCTGCGCGTGCAGCCCGCGCTCGAGCTCGCCGAGCGCGTCGGCGACGCGCTGCTCGAGCGCGCCGTAGTCGAGCGCGGCACCATTGCCCGCCTGGTCGAGCTCGTCCTCGATGCGCTGGGTCAGTTCCGCCAGCTTCGTGCACAGCGCCGCGCAGCTCGCCGGCACTTCGATCGTCGTGGTCCTCGTCGTAGTGGTCGTCGTCATCGTCGGCTCCTGGCGTCGTCGAGGCGACGCTGAGCCCATTCAGATCCTCGACGACATCCGAGGCAACTTCTGGGCGATCTCGAAACCGATCGAGTATCGGTTCGTCGATCGGACACGCGACGACGTCGAGGCCGCCTACCTCGCGAGATCCGGCACACCGGAGAGATGGCTGTATGACAGCCAGACCCTCGACGCGCTGAACGACCGGCGCGTGCGCTTCCACGGCAGTCGACGCCCACTCCCCACCACCATGACGGCCTTTGTCCGAGACGTCTGGAAGCCGCGCTATCTCGAGGCGCTCGCCCACGAGCCCGAAGCCGAGACGTTCTACACGTGGTGTGCGCGCGACTAGAACCGATCGTCGGTGGCCTCCGCGACCGACGGCCGATCCGCTCGGAGCCGTTCGCGACCTCGCCGCCGTATGCGGCGCCGCGGTTTGTGTTCGTGTTCGCGACAGCGTGGACGCCCAGGACACGTTCCAAGTGAAGCCGTGGAACAGCGCCATCAGTCGGAGGCGCCCAGCGCTTCGATGTCGCGCTGGAGCTCACGTGCGGCGGCCTGATTCAACCGCCACGCGATGACGAAGACCGCTGCGATTCCCACCGACTCCACGAGCGTCACTACCGGGTGGTCTGCAGCGCGCCCGATCAAGACGATCACGAAGCCGGGCACGAACGGCAACAGATACCAGCGTCCCACACTTCTCAGGAGATCTCGCTGGCGCTCAAGCTCCCGCCGATGCGACGCCAACAGCGCGCGGGTCTCGACCAAGGCGTCGAACCTCGGGGCGCGGCCTCTGCGCCACAGGTATCCAACAACGACCAGCGTCGCCACGACGAGCAAGCAGGATCCCCACCGTTCGAGGAAGTTGAAGTCCTGTACCGCTCGCCAGGCTAGCACCACCACCACGACGGGGGCTGCGGCATACTCGCGAACGTTGCGCCAGCGGACGCTGCGCGCGAACGAGTGCGCCTGTCGCTCCAGATCTTCGACCGAGAGTCTCATGGGGTCCCCTTCCTGCTGCTGCCACACTGCGTGCAGCTTGTCCTTGTCATCCGACATGTCGTGCTGCTCCTTGTTTGCTGCCGAGCACGCGTTTGAGGCGGTGAATCTTGGTCGCGACGTTACTCGCCGACAGCCCCGTGACGTCTCCGATGCCGCGAGCGTCTACCCCTTCGAGGTACAAGACCGCCACTTGGCGATCGAGCGGGGCGAGTCGCCGGATCGCCGCCAGCAAGCGTGCTCGCATGCGCTTCTCATCGAGGGCTTCCTCCACATCGGCATCCCTCGCGAGCTCCATCTCGTCGAGGCTGGTGGCGGAGCGCAACACGTCCCGTCTAGATCGAAGCACATGGGTCACCGCCACGTTGTGCGCGATGCGATACACCCAAGTACGGCGAGAGCAGTCCCCATGCCATCGCTCGAGGCTGCACCACAACGCGACGTGAATTTCCTGGATCAGGTCCTTCCGCCGATCAGGGTCGTGTTCCCAGGCAGAAGCCAGCCGCTCCAGTGCCGCACCGAACTCGTCCGCGAGCTCCCGGTAGAACGCGTCCAGCATCTGACCAACGGACAGTCGTTGATCCGAGAACTTTCTTACACCTTCCGTTTCTGTTGTGCGGCGGCCGTGGGCCCGGATCGCGGGATCCGGTCGGTGTTACGCGTGGCAGGTGCCCCGCGTTCGATGTCGGCCATCCGCGCGCGCAGCGGCTCGGCGATGCCGGCCCAGTCTTCGGGAAGCTCGATCTTGGCCACGTCCCATCCTGCCCGGTCATCTACTCGGCGACAAAACGGTTTGGATGGCCCGATCCGGATCTTTCAGCTTGCGGATCAGCGCGTTACTTCGGTTCGGCCGTCACAGTATTGGATCCACACCCCTGTCGTTGGGTGTGGTTCGTAGAGCCATACCGCGGGCTTACAGCGCCGATGGTCTCGGGCTGCCATCCGGCCCGGTCAGCCCAAGACGCTCGAGGAGGCCCGCGAGCTCGTGGACCGCTGGGTCGAGCACTACAACACCGCCCGCCTACACAGCGCGATCGGCTACATCACCCCGGCGGACCGCCTCGCCGGCCGTGGTCCCGCTATCTGGGCCACGCGCGACGCCCGGCTCGAAGCAGCCCGCGAGGTACGTCGCGTTCGCCGCGCCGAGCTCCACCAGGCGGCCTCATGATTCCTCTTCTCCCATGCTCCCACTTCTGTAACGTTCACCCAGTGCCGTCACGTTCACGCCGAACCAGTACACATCGGCAGCGCGACGAGATCGATCGAGATGCTCACGCTGCGCGCTTCGGCGGGCACTGCGTACTCCCGGATCAGCACCTCCTCGATCCGCGGGCTGCGCCCGGCGGAATAGCGTGCCGACCTCGTGGCCGACGCGCTCGAAGCTGGAGCGCGAATACGGCAGCCGCGCGAGCTCGCGCACGGTTGCCTCCGCTTCGCGCGACGTTCCTTGCGCGAGAAGGTGCGCCATCGCGCGCGCGGTGTGTGGCAGCCAGCCGTCGGAGACGACGCCGGCGCGCACGCTTACTGGATCGAGCGTGTCGCCATTGCGCTCGGTCTTCCGGTACACCGTCCGCATCACGCGCACGGTCCCCGCGAGCGTGTGGTACTCGCTCTCGGCCCGACCGATGCGGCGGTACTCGTCGCCCCACACCCGGATCGCCGGCACGTCGATGTCGAGGCGCGCCAAGACCTGCGCGTGCAGCCCGCGCTCGACCTCGCTGAGCTCGTCGGCGACACGCTGCTCGAGCGCGCAGTAATCGATCGCGGCACCACTGCCCGCCTGGTCGAACTCGTCCTCGATGCGCTGGGTCAGTTCCGCCAGCTTGGTGCACAGCGCGGCGCAGCTCGTCGGTACGGCAATCGTCGTGGTCATGGTCATCGTCGGGCTCCCTGCGTCGTCGAGGCGACGCGGGACCATTCAGATCCGCCGCGGGAGTTGACGCAACTTTCCGCCGACGCCGTACTGGCATCGGGTACGACGACGTCTCGGGTTACGATGTTCGGCATCATGGCTCGCCCGCCAGAAGAGATTCGTCGTCGACTCAACGAGCTGATCGAGCGCTGCACCAAGTTCCGTGCTCATCACGACGGCGCACCAGATCCGCAAGGTCCGATGCGCTTCCAGATGCCCACCTTCGAGCAATGGCGATTCCTTGTGTCATCTCTTCAGACGGTCGGAAACGCGTGCGGCAAAGAAAGTCCGCACTATCGCGAGCTCGAAGCCTGTCGAGAATTTTACCTAACTCCCAATGGAGCACTCGATCTCGACCGATGTCGAGGTATCCTTCAAGCTGCGTGTGACGATCTCGAAGCTGGGATGCTCATGGATCTCCGGCAACTCGTCAGCGCCGAAACATTTGGTGATGTCCTCGAAAGCGCCTCGTACCTCCTCGAGGAGGGGCACCATCTGCCCGCCGTGGCCCTCGCCGGAGCTGTTCTCGAATCAAGTCTCCGGGCGCTGGCAAAGGCGAGAAACGTGACGTGGACCGGATCGAGCGCCATCTCAAAAATCAACACCGAGTTGTACAAGGCGAATGTCTACGACAAGGTGATCCATGGCGAGATCGAGGCTTGGGGGAAGCTCCGCAACAAAGTGGATCACGGAGATTTTTCGACCCCCAGCGACGTCGACACCGAGATCGCCAAGCGCATGCTCGAAGGGGTTCGCTATTTCGTAGCGAGCCATCGCTGAGCGAACGTCGCTCGAGGCCAACGGCGAACTATCGCTTCGGCGCTCGCGCTTGCGCAGCCTGCGCATCGGCAATTCGCGCGCGCATCGTCGAGCGAATCGCGTCGCTCACCCGCGCCCACCGCGCCGACACGGCCGCGAGGTCCGGTGGTGTCGTGCGGTCGGCGTGGGCCTCGCGTTCGACCTCGGCCATCAACACGCGCAGCGGCTCGGCCACGCCGGCCCAGGACTCGGGAAGCTCGATCTTGGCCATGCCCTATCCTGCCCGACCCCCTCCGAGGTCGCCAAAAACCTTTCGGCACCCCGAACTGGGATATTCGCCTTGCAGATCAGCTTGTTACGATGCTTGAGGCGTCACAATCTTGGATCCACACCCCTGTCGTTGAGGTGCTCGGCCTCGTGCCTGGACACGGCGTGCTCTGGGTCGGCTGACTGTTCCTGACCTGGCGTGCGCGAGCTTCGCGTCCCGGCGCAGCCGGCGCACTGCGCCGGTTGCCAACGTCGCGCTCGTTGGCGACTTGATGCGGGATTGCAGCTGCGCTCGTGCTCGTTCGGTCGTGCTACTCGCCGGCTACCTCTGCCGCCGCGATCGCCGCGTTGTCGGGCTGCAGGTCCGATCGCGAGCCCGGGGCTTCTTCGTCGGCAGCGTCGCGGCGGGCTTCGGCGCTCGCGGCCGTTGCCGCGCTCGTGCCAGCCGCACTTGCAGGGCTTGGCGGCGGCAATGGAGGCGTTCGCGCCGTCGTTCCCAGAGCGGTCGGCAGAACCGGCCGTGAGATCCAGAAGGCCCGCAGATCCGACGTCACCTGCGAGCAGCGTTCGACGATCACGCGCGCCACCACGACGGCCTGGTCAGCGGTGGCCTTGTCGTACGCTTTGAACGGAGCCTGGTAGATGCCCTTTCGCACGCCGGGATACCGGCCGTCTGCCTCATGCTGAGTGATGGTCGCCAGGTCCTCGTTGCCTGGGAGCAGGCTGTCGTACGCGCTGACGATGGGCGTCGCCAGCTCGATCAACTTGTGGGACAGCTTCACGTTGGAGTGCGTGTCGATCGCGAGTGCGTGTCGCGCGGCCTTGATCGCCTTCTCGGCCGCCTGCTGCGCGGCGTACGCGGCCCACTCGAAGTAGCCGAGCGACACAAGCCGCTCCGCGACCTCGAGATCGCGGGCCGCCTGGAGGCGCCATTCCTCGGCGACGTCGGCAGCGGTGATCAGTGCGGCCGGAGCTATCGCGCTGGACTTTCCAGCACCCATCGCATCCCCGCATCCGTGAACCGATACACGCCGTCGTCCTTCAAAAGGAAGCCCTCGATCACGAGCTGGTCGGCGAGTTGCCGCGCCTGCTGTTCCGACAAGCCGGTCACGCCGGCGATCATCGACACCTGGAATCCCGGGCTCGGGGCTCCTTGTTGGCGCATCTGGAACAGGACCGACAGGATCCGGTCCCGATGGAACGACAGCCAGTCGTTGAGCGGAACCTCGCGGCCCAGCTCCGTCGTCATGAAGTACGCCACTGCCCCGCATTCTAGCGCGCTCCGAAACCGACGCATCTCGCCATCGGTCTGATCGATACGCTCCCCGCCTAACCCCGGAGCAACTTCCGCGCGTCCGGGCGTGCAGCTGAGGGCGGGGCAAAATCAGTTTTGAGCCCCAGAAACGGGACATTCATCTTGTAGATCGGCGTGTTACGCTCCTTGAGGCGTCACAGTATTGGATCCACACCCCTCGTGCCCGTGGAAATCCAGGCTAGCGGCTCGACTCGACTCCCTGGGCGAGGCTCGCCGGGTTCGGTCAGGCAGCCCGCACCTCGGACGCGCCTGCACCGGCGGCCGCGAGGTCACGCCGTCCGGGACGTCGGGGGCGCCGCGGTCGCCGCGGTCGCCGCGTTCGCCGGGGACGCCGTGGTCATCGGCGCCAGCGCGCTGGCCGCTGGGTTGGTCGCCGCGTTGGCGGCGTTGATGAGCTCGGTCACCGACGCGCGCAGCTGCTTCGCGGTGACCGGCTTCTCGAGCTGGGGCACCCCGAGCGTCTCGAGCCGCTCGCGGGTCTCCGCGGTGAACGCACCGCCCGAGAGGAAGATCACCCGGTCGGCCTGCGCGGGCGCGACCCGGGTGAGCTCGCCGAGCAACTCGAGCCCGGTCATGTTGGGCATCATCACGTCGCTGACGATCGCGTCGAACCAGGTGCCCGCGGCGACGTGCGCGAGCGCGTCCTGGCCGCACTCCGCGACCGTGGTCTCGTAGTCGCGGCGCAGCAGGCGCTCCATGGTCTGGGCGACGAGCGGCTCATCATCGACGAGCAGGACGCGGTAGCGGCGCTGAGCGGCCGCCGCGGGCTGCGGCTGGCTCGGCGCGGGCGCGGGGGCCGCGGGCGCCTGGGACGACGGCGGCAGGACCAGCCGGAAGATCGTCCCGGTGCCGGTCATCGTGCCGACCGGGTGTGCGGCGTCGGTGCTGCTCTCGACCGAGATCTGGCCGCCGAGGCCGCTGATGATGCCGTGGCAGATCGACAGCCCGAGGCCGGTCCCCGCGCCGACGTCCTTGGTCGTGAAGAACGGATCGAACACGCGCGACTGGACCTCGCGGTCGATGCCCTTCCCGGTGTCCTCGACCTCGATCACCGCGTTGCCGTCGTCGTCGGTCCGCGTCCGCACGGTGATGCGGTTGTGGTCCGAGTGGCCCGCGGGGATCGCGTGGGCGGCGTTGACCAGCAGGTTGATGATCACCTGGGTCAACCGGCCGTCGTCGGCGACCACGAGCGGCACCGGGCCGAGCTCGCGGACCAGCTGGGCGCGATGGCGAAGCTCGTTGGCGGTCATCCGGACCGCGGCGTCGATCACGCCGGACAGCGCGAGCGGGACGCGGCGTTCTTCCTCGGAGCGGCTGAACACGCGCAGGCCCTGGACGATCTTGCGCACGCGATCGGCGCCGTCTCGGGCATCGCTGATCGCGGCGGTCACCTCGGCGTGCTCGGGGCCGGCGGCCACGCCGGTGGCGCGCTGCAGCGACTCGGCGACCACCTCGAGGTTGCCGGTGACGTACGCGAGTGGATTATTGATCTCGTGGGCGATGCCGGCAACAAAAATAC
>Ga0302323_100005768_pt1 | contig 10152 bp, 10 predicted proteins | sample Fen_T0_3_FD_201950 | JGI IMG/M metagenome (GOLD analysis project Ga0302323, IMG submission 201950) | Peat permafrost microbial communities from Stordalen Mire near Abisko, Sweden - Fen_T0_3 | ecosystem: Environmental > Terrestrial > Soil > Wetlands > Permafrost | place: Sweden: Abisko... | reverse complement strand
GCCGGTCTGGCGGGTGATCTCGCAGCTCCACCGCGAGATGCGCCACGAGCTGGAGGCGGACCCGCGCTTCCGTCGGCGGATCCAGGGCGATGGCGAAGCGGCCCCGGGCACGGCGCCGGCGGCGGAGACCTAGCGGTGCAGCTGGCGCGCGTGATCGGGACGGTCGTTGCGAGTGTGAAGGCGCCGGGGCTGGACGGCGTCCGGCTGCTGATCGTCCAGCCCCTCACCCGGGAGCTCGAACCGGTCGGGACCGCGGTGGTCGCGGCCGACGCGGTCCACATGGCCGGGCGGGGCGAGCTCGTCTACATCGTGGCGGCGCGCGAGGCCGCGGAGGCGATGGAGGACCGGTTCGCACCGGTGGACCACGCGATCGTGGGCATCGTGGACGCGGTGGAGCTGATCCGGGGAGGCGGGCGATGAAGCTCGCGCGGGTGGTGGGCACCGTGGTGTCCACGATCAACTCCCCGATCCTCGACGACCGGACGCTGCTGCTGTGCGACCTGGTCGAGCCGTCCGGCGAGGCGTCAGGCGGCTACCTGATCGCCGTGGACACGGTCGGGGCCGGAGCCGGCGAGCTGGTGCTGATCCTGGACGAGGGCACCTCCGCGCGGCAGATCGTGGGCGAGACGCACGGCCCGCTGCGGACGGTGGTCGTGGGGATCGTGGACGAGGTGGCCGGGCCGGCGTCGGTCGCGAAGGCGAAGGCGGAGTCGAGCCGCCCGAAGAAGGCAGTGGATCCCGCCTCGGCGGCCGCACCCAGGACCAGGCGGTCGCCGACGGCCCGGAGGGCCTCGGCCGGCTGATCCCTTGGCCGGTTCCTGGCCGGAAGGGGATTGACGGGACGGCGGGGCGACCGGTGCCCATTCAATGGAGTTCGGGCGCTTTGCCTCTGGCCGCGAGCGAAGCCAGGGGTCCACGTTCCCAGCGTCATCAGGCGAATCGGCGCGGCTCCGCCTCACCGCGCACATTCAGAAAGGTGCGGTTCTGACGATGGACGATACGACTCCGCGGACCCGGCGGGCGGTGATCGCGGGCGCAGTCGGGGGTACGGCGGCGCTCGCCGTTGCGGCGCTCGGGCATCCGGAGGTCGTGCGCGCCGGAGTCGACGGCGATGTCGTCCTGGGGGAGATGAACACCAGCGGCACCTCGACGATCGTCAGGGTCACCACCCCGGGCGAATATGCCGTCCAGGGCCAGGCCAGCGCCACGACGGGGACCAGCATCGGCGTGGCGGGCTCCTCCAAGAGCCCGGCCGGGGTGGGGGTCTACGGCTACATCGAGTCCGCCACCGGCGGGATCGGTGTATGGGCAGAGGCCAACTCCACCGGCGGGGTCGGCGTGTACGGGGTTGGCGACACCTATGCCGTGCACGGGGCCGGCGCCGCGACCGGCGTGTTCGGCTCCACGGGCGTGGGCACCGGCGTCATCGGCTGGTCGCAGAACGTGCCGATGGGCACCGAACCCCACCCGACGACCCCCGCCAAGACCGGCGTCTACGGCTACGCGGCCCATGACGCGGCTGCGATGGGGGTCTTCGGCCAGAGCACCTCGGGGATGGGCGTGCTTGGCAAGGTCACGACGGGGACGGGGGTTCGGGGCGAGTCCGCATCGGGCGTGGACCTGGCGGCCGGTGGCTCCGGCCGACTGCTCCAGAAGCCGACCGCCGCCGCCGGTGCGCCGGGCTCCGGGACCTACGCCACGGGCGAGATGATCCGCGACAAGATCGGCGCGATGTGGCTGTGCACGACGGGTGGGACGCCGGGCACCTGGGGAAGGGTGGCGAGCGTCGCCTCGGGCTCCAGGGGTGGCGCGCTCACGCTGCTCCCGACCCCTGCCCGTGTCTTCGACAGCCGCTCGGCCGGGGGAGCCCTGACGGCAGGAGGAGTCCGGACGATCTCGGTCGCGAATGCGATCGCGTCGTTCGGTGGAGCCCTCGCCGTGCCCGGCGGGGCGGTCGGCGTCACCTACAACCTCACGGTCACCGGCACCGTCGCGAGCGGCTGGCTCGCCCTCCTCCCGCACGGTGCATCATTCGGCGGCACGTCCTCGATCAACTGGATGGCGTCCGGCCAGACGATCGCCAACGGCGGCGTTGTCGGCCTCGGCGGGGATCGCCTGCTCGACGTCCGGTGCGCGACCAACAGCGGCTGCTCGACCCAGTTCATCCTCGACATCACGGGCTTCTACATCTAGCGCCGGCGGTCCGGTGCCGTGCGTCCCACCGGGTAGCACCGTGCTCGTCGCCTGCCTGGGCGTGTGATCATCGCGGGCCGGCCGCCCGCGCTAACCTTTCGGGGCGAATCACCCGGAGGAACCATGTCCGAACCCGAGCACGCCGGCGACGCCGTCCCGGCCACGACCCGCGACGATCTCCTCGTCCAGCACATGGACGCCCGGCGGCGGCGCAATGCGGCCGAACCCGGCAGCCACGAGTGGGAGCAGGCTTCCGTCGAGGTCGGGCGGATCGAGGTCGAGATCGCCCGCATCGAGCGGGCGATGGACCCGCCGCTGGTCTGACGCTCCCCGCCCGCCCGAGATACGCCGCCCACACTGGACACGCCACCCGCACGAAGGCCTCGCACCGGCGCCGGACGTGGCGCGCTGTTATCGTTCGGGGATGGACGGGGTCGTGCTCGTGCTGAACCAGAACTACGAGCCCCTGAACGTCTGCAACATCCCGCGGGCGTTCCGGCTCGTCTTCGGCGCGAAGGCCGAGGTCATCGAGTACGACCACGCCGAGATCCGCACGGTCCGCAGGACGTACCGCGCCCCGTCGGTGATCCGCCTCCAGCACCACATCCGTCGCCCGCGGCCGCGCGTCAAGCTGACCCGGCGCGAGATCTTCGCCCGTGACCGGCACACGTGCCAGTACTGCGGACGTGTCGCCCACGACCTCACGCTGGACCACGTCCAACCGCGGCACCGCGGCGGCGCCCACAGCTGGGAGAACCTGGTCGCGGCCTGCAAGTCCTGCAACCATCGCAAGGGCGGCCAGACCCTGGAGGAGGCGCGCCTCCGCCTCCAGCGCCAGCCGTTCGAGCCTCGCAGCGACGTCTACTCGCTGTTCACGCCGTATCTCGAGGACGACCGGAACGAGGCCTGGCGGAGCTACCTCTTCCTCGGTCGCAACTAGCCACCGGATGGCGACACCGGACCCCGCGGAGCGGGACGATGCTTCCGCGCGCGAGGCTGCTCGCGCACGCAACGAAGCCGCCGCGCGGAACGAAGCCGCCGCGCACGTGGCCGCAGTCGTCCCCGCCCGGGCGCTCGGGGTCCTCGATCACCTCCACGCAGCCGGCCACGCCGCGTTCATCGTCGGTGGCTCGCTGCGGGATGCCCTCCTGGGCCGGACCCCCGCGGACTGGGACATGGCCACCGATGCCCGCCCGGACCGCCTCGTCGCGTTGTTCCCGGGCGCCGTCTACGAGAACCGCTTCGGCACCGTGGCCGTCCGCCGGGAGACGGACGTGTTCGAGATCACCACCTTCCGCACGGAACACGAGTACGCCGACTTCAGGCGGCCGCACCGGGTGGAGTTCGGCGACGAGATCGGGACGGACCTCGCCCGGCGCGACTTCACGGTCAACGCCATGGCCTGGGGACGGACGGCCACCGAAGATGCTCGGGGTGCCACGGACGCGGCGGCCAACGGGCTCGTCGATCCCTTCGGCGGCCTGGCCGACCTCGCGAGCGAACACCTCCGCGCCGTCGGCGACCCGGACGCCCGCTTCCGCGAGGACGCCCTGCGCATGGTCCGCGCCGTGCGGCTGGCTGCCACTCTCGGCTTCGAGATCGAGCCCGCCACCCTCGCCGCCATCGCCCGCAACGCAGAGCTGGTCGCCCACCTGTCCGGCGAGCGTGTCGGCGCCGAGCTGGTCAAGCTCCTCGCCGCGCCGCGGCCTTCGGTCGGGCTCAGGCTGGCCCAGGAGACGGGGCTCCTGGGCGTGATCTCTCCCGCCCTCGCCGCGCAACGCGGGATCCCCCAGAACAAGCTGCCCGGCGAGGACCTCTGGGACCACACGCTGCGGACCGTGGACGCGACCCCGGCGGACCGGCCGGTGATCCGCCTCGCGGCCCTCGTCCACGACATCGGCAAGCCGGCCACCCTCGCGGACGGCCACTTCCACCACCACGACATCGTCGGCGCACGCCTGGCCGACGAGCTGCTCCGCCGCCTCCGCTACCCGCGAACGGCGGCCGGGGAGGTCACCCACCTCGTCCGCCATCACATGTTCGCCGTGGACCCCGGCGCGACCGACGCCGCCATCCGGCGGTTCATCAAGCGGATCGGCAGGACGGACCTCGATGCGCTGTTCGCCCTCCGGCGGGCGGACGACATCGGCAGCGGCATGGACCCGGACGACCCCGAGGTGCGCGCCTACCGCGCCCGCATCGACGCGGAGATCGCGGCGGAGGCGGCCCTGGACCGCTACGCGCTTGCCATCGACGGCACTGACCTGATGCGCGAGCTGGAGCTGGTGCCCGGGCCGCGCCTGGGCCGCGTCATCGACGGGCTGGTGGAGGCCGTCATCGCGGATCCGGCTCTCAACGAGCGCGGCTCGCTCCTGCTGCTCGCAGAGGGCATGCTTGCCGACATGGATGCGGGTACCGGCGACACGTGATCGAGCTGCTGCTCCAGGCGGAGCGTGCCCTGACGATGGGGATGCTGGACCAGGCCGAGCGGCTGTACCGCCAGGCGGCCTCGGCCGACCCCCAGAACTCCATCGCGGTCGTAGGCCTGGCCCGGGTGGCGCTGGAGCGCGCCGACGACGAGGGGGCGCTGCGCGAGGCGCGCCGAGCCCTGACCATCGACGGGGAGAACGTGGCCGCGGCCCGGCTGGCCGCGCGCCTGGAGGAGGTCATGGCGTACCGCGGGCAGGCGGTGCCGGTCAGGGAAGCGGCAGCCCTGCGCGAAGCCGTCGCAGGGGCCGAGGACCCCGGCGAGCCGACAGGAGGCGCTGCAGAGCCGAGGGCCGGCGCTGCCGAACCCGAGCAGACCGATGCCGAACCAGGGGCGTCCGCGTCAGCCCAGCCTGCTGCGGCGACCTATCGAAACGCCTTCAGCCGCCTGCTCCGGAGGAACCGCCCATGAAGGTCCTCGTCACCGGCGGTGCCGGCTACGTCGGCGGCGTCTCCGTGGACGCGATCCTCGCCGCCGGCCACGATGTCGTCGTCCTGGACGACCTGTCCACCGGCCACGCCGCGATCGTCAACCCCGCCGCACGCATGGTGACCGGCTCCTACGGCGACGAGGCCGCGACCCGCGCCCTCCTGGAGGCGGAGCGCGTGGACGCGATCCTCCACTGCGCCGCCCGCTCGCTGGTCGGCGAGAGCGTCGTGAACCCGGCGAAGTACTACCGGGACAACGTGGCGGGCGGCGTCGCGCTGCTGGAGGCGGCCCGCGAGGCCGGGGTGCGGCGCATGGTGTTCTCGTCCACCGCCGCCGTCTACGGAACCCCGGAGACGACGCCCATCCTCGAGGACGCGGTCCTGCGCCCGATCAACACCTATGGCGAGACCAAGCGCACGTTCGAGGGCGCGCTCCACTGGTACGGCGGCGCGTACGGGTTCCAGAGCGTGATCCTGCGCTACTTCAACGTCGCCGGCGCTACGGCGCGCGTGGGCGAGGTCCACCGGCCCGAGACCCACCTGATCCCCAACGCGCTGATCGCCGCGGAAGGCGGACGCGCGCTGACGCTCTTCGGCGAGGACTACCCCACCGCGGACGGCACGCCGATCCGGGACTACATCCACGTCTCGGACCTGGCCGACGCCCACCTCGCGGCGCTCATGGCCACGGAACCCGCGGCAGGAAGCCCGCTGGCCGGGCCGCTGATCTGCAACCTCGGGACCTCGAGCGGGTTCTCGGTGCGCGACGTGGTGCAGGCGGCCGAGGCCATCGTGGGCCACCCGATCCCGCACACCGTCGGCCCGCGCCGCGCCGGCGACCCGCCGGTGCTGGTCGCCTCCAACGCCAAGGCGCGCGAGGTCCTGGGCTGGATCCCGCGCCGCTCGACGCTGGACGAGATGATCGGCTCCGCGTGGGCCTGGCGCCAAGCCCACCCCGCGGGTTACGGGGAATAGCCTTCCCGCCCGGAAGGCGGCTCAGGTGGCAGCGGGTGCCGCCGGGCACCACCTATTCGTCCTGCTCGCCTGCTGAAAGGTGTCCTGCAATGTGGGTAGGCCAGCATCCGGCACCGGCGCACCCCCCACCGCTCCAGGCTCAGGAATGCAGCCTGTCTGCGACGATAGTGCGCCCAGGAGAAGCCAGATGCGGATCGGGATCCGGGTTCGTCGCAGCGGGAGGCAGGTTCGTCCCGCCACGCCCAGGCGCGGAACCGGCCAGGCGCTCGTCGAGTTCGCCCTGGTCTTCCCGATCTTCCTGGTGATGCTGCTCGGCATCATCGAGTTCGCCTTCGTCTTCAACGCGGTCCTGACCGCGAACTTCGCCACCCGCGACGCCTCGCTGATCGCAGCCGAGGCGGGGTCGGGCCTGGGGGCCGACTGCGTGATCATCGCGAAGGTCATGGAGGACATGCGGCCCCCGGTGGATGCCGCCAGCATCACCCAGATCATCGTCTACCGGGCGAAGCCGTCGGGTGCTCCCTGGAGCGGTTCGTACTCCGGATCGGGCAACGTCTACAACCACGTGGGGACGGCCGCCAACCCGTCCGACACGACGGACTGCAGCACATGGGGCGGATCGTCCGCGGTACCGTTCGCGCGGGCTGACAACAACTATCCCGAGGGGCTGCCGAACCTCCAGACCGGCTCCGGCGGCAGGTGCAACTACCTGAACGGCTGTCCGAGCAACTCGCTGCGGACACGCGACGCCGTGGGCGTCCAGGTCACCTACGAGTACACGTGGCACACGCCGTTGCGCAACTTCCTCTCGCTGAACGGTGGCGGGTACACCATCGTCCGGTCGAACGAGATGCGGATGGAGCCGATCCTGTGACCCGGAGGCGCATCCTCCGCCTCGGAATCGGCCGGGGCCGAAGGAACCAGCGCGGCCAGGGTCTGGTCGAGTTCGCAATCGTCGTCCCGGTGTTCATGACCATGCTCCTCGGCATGCTCGAGTTCGGCATCGCCTTCAACCACCAGCTGACGCTCGGGTACGCGACCCGCGAGGGAGCCCGCATCGCGGCCGACCTGGTCAACGGCGGCGGCACGCTGGGCTGCAGCGCCGGCCAGTCGCCCAATGCCGGGAACGTGGACGACATCATCATCGAGGCCGTGGACCGCGTCCTGAGCTCTGCCGGCTCGCCGATCCCGCTCAGCCAGGTCTCGCAGATCCGGATCTTCAAGGCCGACTCGACGGGTGGGGACACGCTGGGCCTCGGCAACAACTGGACCTACACGGCGACGGCACACACGCTCTTCGACGGCACGCTGGTCAACTTCCAGCCCGGTTCGGTCAACTGGGGCGCCTGCAACCGGGACAACCGCGTCGGCCATACAGTTTCCACCCCGAACGCGGTGGACTCGATCGGCGTCTCGATCACGTACACGTACAAGGGGTCCACCCCGTTCGTGTCGACCCTGCCGATGGGCGACGTGACCGTCATGCAGTTCAACCCGACGAACGTAGCCAACTAGCGAGTGCCACCATGAAGTCGACCAGGACGGCCCAGGCCGGATCCACCATCGAGGGCGGGGCGGCCGGCCCGCGTCCGGTGCGCCGTTCGCGTCCGCCTCGAACGCCGGCGCAGCGGGGCCAGGTGCTCGTCCTCTACGTCATGTCAATCTTCGTCATTCTCGGGCTGCTCGGCATCGTCATCGACATCAGCTGGTACTGGACCAACAGCCTGCGGGTCCAGAGGGCGGCAGACGCTGCGGCGCTGGCCGGCGCTGTCGACCTGCCGAAGAGCCCCGGCACGACCGGTTCCCATCCCTTGGGCACGGGGATCGGTGACGCCATCGCCGAGGCGGGCAAGAACGGATACTCGTCGCTCACGCTGGGCTGCTCCGGCGACCTCGCGACGAGCACGCCGGGGATCTGCGCACGGCAGGATCCCAGCAACCACAACCAGTTGAACGTCTCGATCTCCGCACCCGTCGGGACCTTCTTCATGCGGCTCTTCGGGATCCAGACGATCACGGCGGCGCGCACGTCCAAGGCACTGTTCACGCTGCCGGTCCCGATGGGGAGCCCGGAGAACTACTACGGCGTATTCGGTCCTGTCCGCAACGCGACGATGTCGACCACGACGCTGGTGGCGAACCCCCCCACCAACACCTACGCGTCGGGAACGGCGGGCCCGAGTGTCGCGACGACCTCGCCGGGGACCGCCACGTGGACGGTCACCCCGGTTGCGAGCCCAACGCCCAAGACCCTCGCGGAGGCGGTCGCCACCGCCGAGTCCACCAACCCGATCTACTACGCCCAGACAAACACCAACGGCGCGCAGCAGCAGTGGGGCGGATTCGGGTTCCTGTCAGGGGGAAGCCCGCCGATCCCGGCGCCGGTCACGACCGGCAACCCGACGACGACGATCGACATCGTGGGCCTCCAGGTGGTTCTCACCGACGCTCGTATCTCGGCGGACTGCACCGGCAACCCCTCCGGCAACCGGCCCTCCACGATCGGCGTGGACGTGTCATGGAACGGCGGAGCGGCAGGGAGCTGGTCCACCCGGATCAACACGGGCACGCTCCCCAACAGCGCCACGAGCGGCGACTACACCCTCGGCAACAACAACAACACGACTCCGTGGGGCGCCCATGCTTGGTCCCGGGACGACTTCAGCGACGCGAACTTCCGCGTCCGGCTGACTGGCAACAAGGGGACCTCGTGCGCGGCAGGGATCTACCTGCAGGCTGACCAGGTCCAGGTCCTGGCCTATTACCAGATCACGACGGCTACGATCACCTACTCCCCTCAAACCAACACGGTGACGTCGACCTACGCGCTGCACGGGCCGGGTGACCCGTGCCCGAAGACGGCCACGACCTCCATTGCCGACTGCTACCTGGGGACGCCCGCCGGCGGCGGACAGACGCTCAATCCGCGGGGCTTCTGGGCAACCCAGAACACGCAGGGTGCGGCGAACGTCAACGGCGACGCTTACCAGCCGTTCTATGACACGCCCACCTCCACGGCCGCCAAGACGTGTCCCTCCTCCGGAAACGCCTGCTACGACCCGGTCAACTACTACAACTACGGGATCTCGATGCCTGCGGGCACGACGGACGGGAAGGTCTACATCTTCGACCCGGTCTTTTGCGCGACGTCCCCCGGCAACGGAACCGGTGACCGGTGGTTCAGTGGGACCAGCAGCGTCAGCTCGTGGTACGAGCTCTACTCCGACCCGCAGAACACGCCGTGGGACCTGACGGACGACACGCAGATCGCCACCTCAGGCGCCACGTTCCAGGGCTTCTCCGCATCGGATACCACCATGGGCGGAAGCGGCGGCAGCCAGTGCAAGCAGGTCGACCCCGTCAATGGCACCGATACCGTGTACGGCGACGCCCGCGACTTCCACGACTCCTGGTACTTGCTGGCCAGCGGCCTGACCGGCGGATCGAACGGGACGACCTACCGGCTCCATACCACCCAGTCCGGCCCGGTCAACCAGAAGAACACGAACGGCGAGCAGAGCTTCGCGATCTTCGCCGACAACGCCGAGGGCCGCTCGGGGGCAACGAGCCGTCTCCCGCAGGTCTACGGCCTGGGCGCGATGCAGATGTTCACCCCGCTGTCGTCCAACGGCGGCACGACGAACTCGGAGTTCTACCTGGCCCAGGTGCCGGCGTTCTACGCCGGGAAGACCCTCGAGATCAGCCTGTGGGACCCCGGTGATACGAACCCCCTGGCGGCGACCCTCTACATCGAGAGGCCGACCTCCTCGGGATGGACGACGACGCCCTTCACGTATTCGGCGCAGGTTGGCACGACCGGCGGTGCCAACTCGGCGTGCAACTCGAACTCGAACAGCTCGCCCAGCAACGACCATGTCCAGACGAACGTCGGCGCCACGACGGGTAACTTCAACGGCTGCTGGCTGACCCTCGAGATCCCGATCCCGACCAGCTATGGGGGCGACCAGGACGGCTGGTGGAAGATCCTGTACTCGATGACCGGGAACGGGACGTCCAACGACGTCACGACCTGGACGGCGGCGATCAAGGGAAACCCGGTGCACCTCG
>Ga0302323_100005766_pt1 | contig 10155 bp, 8 predicted proteins | sample Fen_T0_3_FD_201950 | JGI IMG/M metagenome (GOLD analysis project Ga0302323, IMG submission 201950) | Peat permafrost microbial communities from Stordalen Mire near Abisko, Sweden - Fen_T0_3 | ecosystem: Environmental > Terrestrial > Soil > Wetlands > Permafrost | place: Sweden: Abisko... | reverse complement strand
CGACGGTTACGTGGACTATCGCGGCGGCGTGGTGAAAAAGAATTGGTCCAGCCTGACCGACCTCGAGAAGAAGGCGCAGGCCCGCTACATGGAGATCTACGCGGGTATGGTTGCCAATCTGGACCACAACATCGGGCGCTTGATCCAGCACCTGAAGGACATCGGCGAGTACGACAACACCTTCGTCATGTTCCATTCCGACAATGGCGCCGAAGGATGGTCCCTGGCCGGGGCTGGGGATCCGAAGACGACGGACGAAGCCAATGCCGCCGCCGGCGTGTACGAAACCCTGGGTACCGACAATGGGCAGCAGGTCGCCAAGATGGTCAAGTACGGTCATAGCTGGGCCGAGGTCTCCGCCGCACCGTTGGCACAGTTCAAGGGGGCGCAAGGAGAAGGCGGCCTGTTGGTCCCTACCATCGTCCACCTACCTAAGCAGCACAAACGGACCCGGGCGATCACGGGTTTTACGCACATCGAGGACGAGGCGCTGACCTTCCTCGATCTCGCCGGCGTTTCGCCTCCGACCAAGCCCGCGCCGCCCAACATCGATCCCAGCACCGGCAAGAACCTGAATGCCGGCAAAGTCATCTACAAGGATCGCTACGTCTATCCCATGACCGGCATCTCGCTGCTGCCCCAACTCAAAGACAAGCACAACGCTGCCGGCCCGGTCCGCCCGAAGTCCTTTGGCACGGAATCCTACGGCCGCGCCGCCATCTACAGCCAAGACGGCCAGTGGAAGGCGCGCTGGACCGAGCCCCCCTTCGGTCCCATGGATGGACACTGGGAACTATTCAACATCGCCACGGATCGGGGTGAGATGCTCGACCGCTCGGCGGAGTTCCCCGACTTGGTCGCGGATCTCTTCCTGCAATGGCAGAGCTACATGACGAGCGTCGGCGGTGTCGAACCGCTGATGCCCTTCTACGCCTTCTACTAGCAAGGCCCTTACGGAAGCCACAGGTCGTGCCATCCTTGCCAATGATGGAATTCAACGCCGCCTCCACGTGCACCGGCTGGTCGGTGCGGTGCGCGGCCTGTGGCTCCTGCTGCAATTCGGCGCCTCTGCTGTCCCTGCCCGAGCTGTTCCGTCATCAACACCTCTTCGTCGGTACCTTGGGCATGCGCAGGATCAGGCGGGTCCAGACCGGCGACTCCCTCGGCCGGGGCCGCGCCACCTGCCGGGCCGGCGAGGAGGATCGAAGGGACTACGAGCGCCTCGCGGCCGATTGCCTGCATCCCCTCCGCGGCCTGGATGGCAATGGCAACGGCCACGACCTGCTGCTGACGTCGCTGGCTTTCGACGAACCCGGCGCGGGCCGATGTCCGGCCCTCGGGGACGACGCCCACTGCAGCCTCCACGGCAAGCACAAACCCGTCGTGTGCTCGGCAATCCCTTTCGATCCGCTCATGCCGGATCGGCTGCAACACCTGGTGCTGGCCGAGCGCTTTGCCGAGAGTGACGACCTTGGCGCACGGTGTATCGCGCGAACCACAGATCCCGAGCGGACGACCGTGCTGGGTGCAGGGGTGGATGATGAGGCCCGGCGGGTGCTGGCCGCCGCCCGTGGTGCCCTGGCGACGGACAAGTGCTACTGGGGCAATGCGCTCTTCGCGCAGCTCACCCAGCAGGGCTTGGTCGAGCGCGGGAGCACGGAGCGCATCCCGACCGAGGGTTTTGCCGTCCTTCCGCTCACGCCGGTGCTCGAGCTGCTCGCGGGAGTTTCAGAGCGTTGCCGCGAGCGGTGTCTGGACTACCTCGATGCCCAGATCGTCCTGTGCGACCTGATGGCGAACGCCAGTTTGGCACGCAAACGCGTCTCGGTGGAGGTGAGCGTGTCTCGGCTGCACACCCTCCTACGCGCCTATCGCGTGCTGCGCGGCTTGCTGCTCGTGCGCGGGACTGCGTACTTGACGCCGCCTGGAGCAACTGCCAGCGCTATCGAGAGTTGGTTGGAGCACGAACCGCCACAGGCTCCGTCGCTGGCAAGCGCAGGAGCCGTCGCATGACCTACCCGATGTACGTGCTCGAAGCTGCCCGCCGCTTGAACATCAGGCCCCAGGCGGTCGAGACCTACCTCGCTGCCGGTCGCGGTGAACGGGGCAACGGTGTCGAGCGGTGTTTCCACACCACCGCCAAGCCCATCGGTTCGACCTGCAATCTCCACTGCACCTACTGCTACTACCTCGGCAAGGAGAAGCTGATCGAGCAGACCGGACCTCGCCAGATCCCAGAAGAGCTCGTCGAACGCTTTATCGTCGAGTACATCGCCGCGCAGGATGCCGAGGAGATCATCTTCACCTGGCATGGCGGCGAGCCAACCTTGGTCGGGTTGCCCTTCTTCCACCGTGTCGTGGAGCTTCAGCGCAAGCACACCCCCGCTGGCCGGCGTTGCTCGAACGACCTCCAGACCAACGGCATCCTGCTCGACGACGAATGGTGCCGGTTCCTCGCAGCGAACGGGTTCCTGGTCGGTCTGAGCCTGGACGGTCCGCGCGAGCTGCACGACGGCTATCGCAAGACCCGGCAGGGGGCACCGAGCTTCGACCAGGTGTTCGCCGCGGCCAAGCGGCTGAAGGTGCACGGCATCGTCTTCAGCACGCTATCGACCGTGAACCGCACGACGGCCCAGCACCCGCTCGCGGTCTACCGCTTTCTGCGCGACGAGCTTGGAACTCGCACCATGCAGTTCATTCCCTGCGTCGAGCCGCGACAGTTCGCCAGATTGCCCACCGGTAGCCTGCCGGACAATGATCGCGTGTCGGCCAAGGATCCCCGTGCCCGGCCCGGCCACGCGGAATCCGTCGTCACCGATTGGAGCGTCGATCCCGAGGACTGGGGAACTTTCCTCATCGAGTTGTTCGACGAGTGGCGTGCCCACGACCAGGGCAAGGTTAAGATCAACCTGTTCGAGAGCTTGTTCGCCGTGCGCCGGGGCCAGCCGCCCATCGTGTGCTCCAATGCTCCCATCTGCGGCAAGAACATCGCGCTCGAGAGCGACGGCCGAGTGTATTCCTGCGACCACTACGTCTATCCCGAGCACGAGCTGGGCAGACTGGGCGAACGGCCGCTCGCCGAGATGGTGTTTTCCCTCAAGCAGCTCGAGTTCGGCTTGCACAAGTTCAACGCCTTGCCGTCTGAGTGCCGCACGTGCGCCTACCTGAAGCTGTGCTGGGGAGAATGCCCGCGCACCCGCATCCTCAAGACCCGCGATGGAGAAGGTCCCATCAGCTACCTGTGCAACGGTTGGAAGAAATTCTTTCGGCAGCGCATCGCAGCCCAAGTACAACACCGCGATAGATCGAGCAGTGACCCGTAGCGTCCGCTCTACGCCAAACACTCCCCTACCCAGCGGCTGGCACTGCACGAGGCGATCCTGGAAACGCGAGCCCGAGGGCGGGACAATTTCGGCACAGGAAGCGGGATGCGGTGGGAGGTTAAAGAGCGGCCTTCCAGATCGGCTACGACGTGGAACTTGCACCGGATGGCGAGACCGCCATGGAGCTTTTTCTCAAGGCAAGACATGAGGACCGTCCTTTCGACGGCGTGCTCTTGGACTTGACGGTCCGAGGCGCCATGGGGGCAAGGATACGGTCCGCGCGCTGCTTGCCATTGATCCCACGGTCCGCGTCGTGGTCATGTTGGGGTCGATGACCTAACCAAAGATGATGTTGGCATCCGGATCGGCCACTAAGGGCCGTGGGCTCAGCGGCCCCCGCCCGACGAGCCTGAGCCTCCGTGCCCAGTAGCGGCGCTGGCCAGGGTGCCGTCGGGCCGCACGCCGCACAGACCATCGTTGGTCCCCACGCTGACTGAGGTATAGGTTCCTTGGGGTAACACGCTTGAATGAGCACGACCAAGAACACCTCAATTGCTCGCATGCCTGGGGTGGCGCGAGACGGATTGGACTACTGGAACTCCACCTTCTCGATGCAAGCATCAAATGGGGTGGGCTTGGACGCTTGACTCGGAATGATGAGTGCGATGGATTCGGCGCCCGTGCCATCCCACGTAGCCCCGGGGTTTGCGCTATCCCAGCAGGTTTTCGTAAAGTGACGGGTGGCAACGGTGACCGGGCTCTGCATGCCCGCAATATCGCAGCAGTAGTAGATGGACCCGCTTCCCGAGTGCTGCGCCACCTGAACGCGAAGGTCTGAATTGACCCTGTGGCTGAAAGAAACCGTCACACTGTTGACCGGGTCCGGATTAGAAATTGAGCTGGTTGGCTGATTGTTGTGATTCTCGATAGACCCATAACCCCATTGCGGTTGATTCAATTAAAGCCGATCGCGCCGACCGCATTGCCGGTGCAATCAGCGGGAACCGTGCCCACGCCACACCAGGATGAGCCGGGGACCACAGGGCCGTTCGAACCAAAGGGATCGCTGGGACAGACGAGCGTATCCGAAGGATTGGCGGTCGGAGAAATGAGGACATACGCAAAGCCATAGAACGGCTCCTGAATGTAGTCATAGTACCAATTGATTACGAGGCTTCCGCTGCCGGTGCTGGGAGAACCGCAGTTGGCGGCGGAGACCTTCGCTGGCGTGGTACACGCGATAATCGGTGAGCCCCCGGTTGCGGCAACGCCGCCCGTGGACGTCACGCCCCCCGTGCCCGCCCCCGAGGTTTGCAGACCGCCGAGCCCTTGACCGGAGGAACGGGTGCCTCCGGTGGCAGGATTGCCGCCTGTGCTCGCAGAGCCTGTCCCAGTGCTGGATGTCGAGCCAAGTGGCTTGCCCTCGCATCCAAACGCGAAAAGGAGTACCGAGGTTGCTAGGGTGTAAGTGCCGTGCATGAGATTTGGACCTCCCAGTACATCTACGCCCTCGTGCAGGCCGCGCGCCTCTCGTTTCGGGAGAAAGACCTCGCATTTCGTCTTTCTCAACGCACCGGGTGCTGAGGAGGCGCCACCGGTGCTGCTGGCGGGGACGGTCCTTGGCCAAACGGTCCGGCCCCGTTTACAGCCACACCGCGCGGCGCTCCCTAGGCAACCGTTGAAGCGTTGACCGACAACGGTCGACAGGCCAGATTGGAGTGCCATGCATGACAATCCAAAGGCGGTGCCAGACACCACGGCGGTGCGGGTCGCATTGTGGCGGGCGTTGCACGTGGAAGTCGATTCGCCACCGCATGTATTGGAAGATGAAGTCGGCTTGAAGCTGGTGGCACCAGACGAGGGATGGCGCGGCCGCCCCGACATGAGCCCGTTCACGCGGCCCTTCCGCGCCTCCATCGTGGCCCGCGCCCGCTTCATCGAGGATCTGGTGGTGCAACAGGCAGCCCGCGGCGTCGGGCAGTACGTGATCCTCGGCGCGGGGCTGGACACCTTCGCCCAGCGTCGGCCGGAGCTTGCCGCCCGGCTGCTCGTGTTCGAGATCGATCGGCCCGGCCCTCAGGCGTGGAAGCGCCAGCGCCTTATCGACGTCGGTCTCGGCATCCCGTCGTTCTTGCGACTCGTGCCAGTCGACTTCGAGTCCGGCGACGCGTGGTGGGAGCGGCTGGCGGCGGCGGGCTTCCATCCCGGGCTACCCGCGGTCGTGGCGTCCACGGGTGTGAGCATGTACCTGACCAAGGAGGCGATCGTGGCGACGCTGCGCCAGGTGGCGGCGCTCGCTCCGGGCTCCACGCTCGCCATGTCGTTTCTGCTTCCCATCGAGTTGACGGACCCCGAGGTGCGTCCCGGGATGGAGCGAGCGGCGGCGGGGGCGCGAGCAAGTGGCACGCCCTTCATCAGCTTCTTCACGCCGGCGGCGATGTTGGCACTGGCCCGCGAAGCCGGCTTCAGGGAGGTCCAGCACGTGTCGGCGGCGACGCTTGCCGAGCGCTACTTCGCGAACAGGACCGATGGTCTTCGGCCGCCCAACAATTCAGAGGAACTGCTAGTGGCAACCACCTAAAACCACCGTTTTCTTCACCTCCGGCGTCGGGGTGCTTCACCCGGGCTTCGGCCTTGGGCTCTGGGGCGAGGCCCTTTACCCAGCATCGGGCCGCTTTGAACGGCCAGCGACGATCAGCGTCCTCGCCGCAACTCGTCCCGCACCGCCAAGGCAATCGTCTCGATGGTGTACGGCTTCCTGATGTAGGCGCCAGCGCCCAGGGCCAAGGCTCGTTGCACGCGCTCGGTCTCGGAAAAGCCACTGGTGATGACAGCCCTTTGACCGGGTTTGATCTGGACGATCCGCTCGTAGGTTTCCAGGCCGTCGATGCCAGGATCCATGATCATGTCCAGAACCAGCAAGTCGACGGCGTTGCGTTTGACATACTCGACTGCCTCTTCGCCGCTGCTGACCGAGGCCGCCTTGTAACCCAACCTGGTCAGAATGGAGGTGCACAGCGCTCTCTGAACCTGGATGTCATCCACGATCAGAATCGTCTCTCCATTGCCATGGTAGTGCTCGATCTTGGCGATCGCCTCATTGACTTGAAGTTGCTGGTGGGTCGCGGGTAGGAAGAGCGTGACCGTCGTGCCTCGGCCCTGCTCGCTGCGAACGTCGATGAACCCGTCGTGGTCCTTGACGATCCCCCACACGATCGCCATGCCAAGACCGGTGCCGCTGCGGCCCATGACCTTGTTCGTGTAAAAGGGTTCGAAGATCCTGTCGAGATCCTCCGGCGCGATGCCTGCCCCGCTATCCTCGATGGTCAAGGTCGCGTATTCGCCCTCTGGCACACGCTCGAATCTCCCAGCAGGCCTGTCGATATAGACGTTGGCGGTAGAGAGGGTCACACGCCCGTCATGCGCGATAGCCTCCATGGAATTGAGGGCAAGGTTCACGAGGGCCCTGGACAGATGGACGGGGGAGCCTTGAATGTTGCGGAGGTCGGGAGCCAATTTCGTCTCGACTCGGACGTCGCGATGACGGGCCTTCAGGTCAGAGAATTCCGCCGAAGCCGTCAGGGTAGAAACGACCTCGTTCAGGTTGAGCACTTGCCTGGTCGTGATGCTTCGTCTCGCCATGGTGAGCAGATCCGCGACCACGGCGGCGGCCCGCTTGCCTGACTTGTGGATGGCAGTAAGGCCTTCTCTGAGCGGACTGTCCGCAGGCAGATCGAGGAGCAGCAGTTCGGGATGGAGGACGATGCTGCCCAACATGTTGTTGAGATCGTGCGCAACGCTGCCGGCCAGAAGACCAATCGCTTCCATTTTTTCGGCCCGCTTCAGACTGTTCGCAAGTTCGCGCTTCTCCGTCTCGGTGCGTGCGCGTTCGACGATCTCTTGTCGAAGCTGTTCGTTGCTCTTGACGAGCTCATTGGTTCGCTCCGCGACCAGCGACTCGAGCTGCGCTTTGTGTTGCTGCAACTCTTCCTCGTAACGCCGACGCTCTCTGAGCTCACGCCGCAGGCTCTGGGTCAGATCCCGGATGCGTCCGATGGCGCCGCTGAGGAGAATAGTCACGATAATGGCGGGTATGCCATTCGAAATCAGGCGTTCGATTCTGAACCCGGCGAGGCCGGCCAAGGCGATGCCCCAGACAGAGTGAACGATCGCGTAGGTGAAGCCCCATCGCATGCCAAAGAGCAAGGCAAAGCCGAGTGGCAGCAGGTTGGACAGGATGAACGCCCCGTCACCCAGCCGGGTATGGAGTGGCCCGAAGACGGCGGTGAAGAAGAGAAGAAGACAAAGGCCTGCGAAAGACGGATGGGCGCGGAGACGCTCCAGGCGATCCTGGCTGGGATTCTTCAGGGTCGGTCGGGAAGACACGTCTTCATCTTGTCATCTCAGCTGCCGATGATCTATCTCCAATCCTCGACCGGAGTAGGTCGGCGACAGCCGTGGCGGCCGCATTCCCCGGGCGTCTAGGTTGCCCATCTTGCCGAAGGCTTTGGTCGGTGTTGTGGTAGAAATCCCCTCCCAAACCTTTCACACCATTCTCAGAGGACAGAACATGGGCATGACAGCCACAGCGAGCGGACTGAAATTCGAAGACACCACCCTTGGTACGGGGGCACAAGCTGTGGCTGGGAAAACCTGCCAGATGCACTACACCGGGTGGTTGTGGGTAGACAATGCCAAAGGCAAGAAGTTCGACAGCTCTCTCGATCGGGGCGATCCCTTCTCGTTCGCCCTGGGCGCCGGTCAGGTCATCAAGGGGTGGGATGAGGGCGTGGCCGGCATGAAGATTGGCGGCAAGCGCACCCTGCTTATTCCGTCGAACCTGGGCTATGGGGCGCGCGGCGCTGGCGGCGTCATTCCCCCGAACGCCACGCTGCTGTTCGAAGTTCAGTTGCTAGGACTGAGCTAGAAGCACCGGGTACGCCGAAGTGCCTTTGCCAGCGATCGGGGGCCGACCATTGCCCTCTCAGCGGCCAAGCTCTTCGTCAATCCAATCCTGCAGGCTGGGAAGGTCGGGCTCGTCGGTGTACCTACGTCCGTTGATGAAAATGGCGGGCGTTTTGTGGATCTCCAGGCTGCGTGCCTCGGTCTTGTCGCGTTGCACGTGCGCCCGGACATCGTCTGAACCAACGTCGCTGTACCAGCGCGAGAAGTCGAGGCCCATCTCTTTGGCGAGCCCCTCGAGCACGGCTGGCGACAGGCTGTCCGAGTTTTCCCAAACCTTGTCGCTGAATTGCCAAAACTTCCCCTGATTCTGCGCCGCGGTCGCGGCCAGGGCGGCATTGAGGGCGTTGTTTGAACTGATGGGGAAGTGCTTGAAATACACGGTGATGTCGCTCGCGTATTTGGTCAGAAGCTGCTGCATCAGCGGCTGCGCCTCTTTGCAATGCTTGCACTCGTAGTCGGCGAACTCCACCAGGGTCACACGCCCGGACGGTCCACCCTTGCTGGGGGCCTGGGACACGTCGATGTACGGGACGTGAGGCGCGCGAAACCGCTGCGCTAGCTTCTCGCCGATTTCAGACGCGGAGAATCCCGCATCGGCCAGACGTGCGACGTAGCGGACGGCATAGAAGGAAGCCCGACAGGCGCGGTCGCGTTTGGCCGAGTGGAGCAGGCTGTGCCCCTTGCCACACGCCGAGGCCTCGTGGTCAACCACCTGGTCGAAGACCTTGCGCTTGAAGGCGTCCAGCTTGCTCGGGTCGATGCCGGCTGGCCAGGCATCGTCATCGTCCGACCGCTTGTCGTCAGCAGGCTTGGCGACCGCAGACGAGACCGTGGTTGCAGGCGGAGGGAGTGGGGCCTTCTTCCTGCACGCACTGGCGGAGACGCCGATGGCGACGACCATGACGAGGGAGAGAAAGCCTTGGGGTATGCGTGACAAGAACATTGGGCGAAGAATAGTCTTTGTGCCCCGAGGCGCAAGCTATCCGCACGCCCTGCACGGTCGCCCTCCGGACACCGACGCGCCGAGCATGAAGCTATTCGTAGCGCTCTGCGGTCGTCGAGTTACTGCCCATAGGCTGCGACGATGTTGGCCTGGACAGCGTCGTCGGCCGCAGTCGACGAGTAGTGGGCGGTCATGACCCCTTCGAAAAAGTTCCCCTGTCCGGCGTTGCTGTTGTCGCCAGCGGCACCCAGAATGATGGCGCCCTCCTTCCTCATGGGGTCGTACCTTGCGTTGGGGCGGGGTCCGTCGAAAGGCGTGATCAGGCTGCCGGACTGGGCATTGCCGACTTTGATGGTCCAGTGGTTCGCGCCGGCCTTGTCACCCTTGACCAGGCCCGTGACGTATTGCCAGGTCGTCGGCACGGGCTGGTTGCTTTCGTAGGCGCTTGCGTTCCCGGCCCACAGACCGTTTTCAAGATCCGCCATGACCCACGGGCCGTTGCCAGCCCCCTTGTTCCAGATGGTGCAAGTTCCAAAGTAGACGGCTTCCACCGCGCCCTCGCCGTTGTCCCTACTGTTGGTCTCGGCGTTCCCGTACTCGAAGCAGCATCCACCGTTAGAATAGTTGCCGCTGGTGATCATGTAGATCGTTTCAGGGTCGTCGCCGGTTGCGGTGCCCACGGCTTGGTTATTCCGATAGCCAACACCAATCGCATTGTGTTCCCCGTAGACGCTGTGGCCACTGATGGTGATGGGAAGAGCTTTGGCGTTTGCTTCGTTGTCAGATGTCGTTTTGGCACCGCCCGGCGGCGCCTTGGTGAGATGATTACCCTTGCCGGATTGGTCGTAAATCACCGAGATGGTGCATGTATCGGTGCCACAGAAGCCATCCTGGTCAGCGGCGTTTGCGAAGCCGCCCGGTGCC
>Ga0302323_100005765_pt1 | contig 10158 bp, 10 predicted proteins | sample Fen_T0_3_FD_201950 | JGI IMG/M metagenome (GOLD analysis project Ga0302323, IMG submission 201950) | Peat permafrost microbial communities from Stordalen Mire near Abisko, Sweden - Fen_T0_3 | ecosystem: Environmental > Terrestrial > Soil > Wetlands > Permafrost | place: Sweden: Abisko... | reverse complement strand
GGGGAAGGCGGTGAGCGCCACGCTGACCGCGTCGCCGGTGCCGCGTTGCACGACCTGCTCGACGAAGTCGAGGACGTGGTCGATGGGCTCGTCGGCGAGCTTCTTCGACACCCGCTCGGCGCCGTGACCGACCACGACGACGGCCCGGTCGATGGGGCAGTCGGCCAGGGCGTCGAGGACGTAGAGCACCATGGCCCGCCCGCACAGCAGGTGCAGCGGCTTGGGCCGGGTGGAGTGCATGCGGGTGCCTTCGCCTGCCGCGAGGACGATGGCGGACAAGGGCCGACCGGCGACTGCCATGCCGTCTTTTCTACTATGCGCCCGGGGACACCGGCGCGCTCGGGAGGCCTGTGGCGCCCTCCACCTGCGGCGCGACGCTCCGGGGGGAGGACTCGAACCTCCAAGCATCCGGTACCAAAAACCGGCGTTCTGCCAATTGAACTACCCCGGAAGGGTCCGGCCACGCTACCCGCCGTTTCGCACCGGTCGAGGAGCCTCCGCTAGGTTGATCCGCCTCATGGGCTCACTGATCAAGAAGCGCCGCAAGCGCATGCGCAAGAAGAAGCACAAGAAGATGCTGAAGCGCACGCGCTGGCAACGCCGCGCCGGCAAGTAACCGAACCGGCTGCCCCGCAGGCCCCCGACGCCGGGGGGATCAGGTGGTGCCGAGGTAGAAGAAGCTGCCCTGGTCGTCGGTGCACTCCGACGTGCGGCCGTACGGCTGCGTCTCGGGGTCGGTGGCCGTGCCGCCGGCCGCGCGCACCCGCTGCACCGCCGCGTCGACGTCGTCGACGCGGTACATCGGCGCCACCGAGTCGCGGTCGCTGCCGCCGCGCATCCCGGTCATGGGGTGGACGCCCTGGGGCTCCCAGCCGTCGTCGACCCGGCCGCTGCTGAAGGTCCAGCCGAGCACCGCTCCCAGGAACGCCCGGGTGCGCGACGAGTCGCGCACCCCGAACGTGAGGTACGAGATGTCGCCCTGGTGCTCGCCGTTGAGCGGCACCCGGGGCTCGACGCGGTCGGGCAGCGGCTCGACGAGCGCGAACGCCATGTCCTGGTCGTCGGTGCAGTCGGCCACGTGGCCGAACCGCTCCGTCCGCGCCTCGTCGGCCCGGCCACCGGCGTCCCGCACGTCGGCGATCGACCGCTGCAGGTCGTCGACCACGAAGTACGGCACGGCCGTGCCCGCCGCACCGACCCGGAGGCCGTGGCGGGGCCGCACCCCGGACGCCTGACGGCCGAGGTCGCCGAGCGGGGCCCCGTAGCTGCAGCCGAGCACGGCTTCGTAGAAGGCCACGGCCCGATCCACGTCGGGGACGCAGACGGCGAGGAACGCCACGTCGCCGTGGTGGGGTGGGTCGGCCGGGGTGTCGTCGGCGGTGGCGGTGAGGTCGAGGTCGGACACGGTGACTCCTGGGGGTAGGGCGAGGGCACGCTCGACCCGGGCGCGCAGGCGGGCCGCGAACGCCGGGTCGGGAGCGGACGGGGTCGGGGGGAGGTGTAGGGCGTCGAACGGGTCAGCCATCGGACGCCTCCTGGTCGATGTAGGCCCGGCGGAACGCGGCACGGGCGCGCACGAGCAGCGCCTCGGTGGCGTGCACCGAGCGGTCGAGGAGCCCGGCCACCTCGGCGACGGGGAGGCCGTCGACGTAGCGCAAGGTGAGCGCGGCCCGGTGGTGCGGTCCGAGCGAGGCGAGCGTGGCGTGGGTGCGGAGCCCGTCGACGTGGACGTCCCACGGGTCGTCGTCGGGTGGCGCCTGGGCGCCGGCCAGGGCGTGGAGGCCGCGCTGCTCGCGGGCCTGGCGGCGCCAGTGGTCCACCAGCTTGTGGCGGGCGACGCCGATGAGCCACGGCACCGAGATCACCGGCGGATCGGGACGGCGGGACGCGTCGACCGCCGCGAAGAAGGTCTCGGCGGTGAGGTCCTCGGCCACCGGCGCGCCGTCGCACCGCACCAGCAGGTAGCCGTAGACGGCCGGGAGCGCCTCGTCGTACAGCGCGAGCAGGGAGGTTCCCGCTGCGCTGGTGCCGGCCGAGGCGTCGCTCACATCCCTATCGTCGTTCGGGAGCCTCGATCTCCGACGGGCCGCCGGCAGATTTCTCCGCACCCGGGGGCTCGGGCGGCCGGGTCTGCACCACGACGCGGTCGTCGCCGGGGAAGGCTCCTGCCACGAACCAGGTGCTGCCGCTCCCTGCCAGCACGGGCACCTCCCCGGTGGCCTCCGCCAGCCGGTCGCGCCAGGCCGCCAGCCGGGGCTCGACGTGGAGGGCGGCCGCCGCGAGGTCGTTCGGGCCGTCGCCGACCGGCCCACCGAGGCGGTCCCAGGCGGCGTAGACCTCGGGCGTGGCGCAGCCGAACGGCGGGATGAGCAGCGTGTAGGTGCGCGCCTCGAAGGGCAGCGGCTCGACCAGCTCGCCGATGCCGCGCACCCGGGCGCGGCCGCCACGGACGCAGAACGGCACGTCGGCGCCGATCGAGGCGGCCACGGCGAGGTCGTCGACCCCGGCCCAGCGCAGCACGGCCGCAGCGTCGGCCGAGGCGCCGCCGAGCCCCCCACCTGCGGGGATGCGCTTGAGAAGCCGCACGTGCGCGGTCCGCCCGACGGCCGCCAGCGCCCGCCGCACCGAGTTGTCGTCGTCGGGGCCCACGTGCAGGCCGCTCCCGGCGCCGACCACGTCGAGGCCGTCGCCGGGGGCCAACTCGAGGGTGTCAGCCAGGTCGAGGGTGACCATCTCGGCGTCGATGAGGTGGTAGCCGTCGGCGCGCACCGCCGTCACCCTCAAGCTCACGGTGAGCTTTGCGGGCGCGGCGACCACCTCGACGGCCCCGGGGTCGGTCACCTGCACAGCTTGCCCCATGCGGGCCTCACGCCGGGGCGGCGGCGCGGGTGAGGCGACCCCACGCCTCGAGGTCGAGCTGCTCGGCACGGGCCGTGGGGTCGACGCCGGCGGCGGTGAACGCCGCGGCGTCGACGAGCCCGCCCAGGGCGCCCCGCAGCATCTTGCGGCGCTGGCCGAACCCGGCCCTGACCAGGGCGAACAGCTGCTCCGGGTCGGCATCCACGGCCGGGCCCGCCGGCCGCCGGACGATCTCGACGAGGGCAGACTCCACCCGGGGCCGTGGCACGAACACGTCGGGCCCCACCTTGCCCACCACGCGGGCCGTCGCCCAGTACGCCACCTTCACGGAGGGGATGCCGTAGGCCTTGTCGCCCGGGGCCGCAGCCAGCCGCTCGGCCACCTCGAGCTGCACCATGACCAGCATGCGCCGGATGGCCGGCACCGCGTCGAGCAGGTCGCACACCAGCGGCGTGGCCACGTTGTACGGCAGGTTGGCCACCAGCACCCACTCGGGGGCCGCGACGAGCACGGCCGCCCAGTCGAGCTCCATGGCGTCGCCCGCGACCACCTCCACGCCGGTGCCCTGCACCGCCTCCTCGAGGACGGGGAGCAGGTGCCGGTCGAGCTCCACCGCGGTGACCGAGGCGCCGGTCTCGGCGAGGGCCAGGGTGAGCGAGCCCAGGCCGGCACCGATCTCGACCACGTGGTCGCCCGCGGTCACGGCGGCCAGGCGCGCGATGCGGCGCACGGTGTTGGCATCGGCCACGAAGTTCTGGCCCAACGCCCGGCTGGGCCGCAGGCCGTGCCGGTCGAGCAGGTCGAGGATCTGACGCCGCGAGTGGGTCACAGGTCGACGAGCGTTGCACACCGGGGCGGGTGCGCCCGAGGCCGGCCGACTACCAGGTGACGGTGACGCTGATGACGCCGGTGCCGAGGCTGGCCAGCTGGCCGAAGACCTCTTCGCTCAAGTCGATGATGCGACCGGCGCCGAAGGGGCCGTAGTCGTCGACGACGCAGGTGGCGGTGTGGCCGTTCCCCGAGATGGTGACGCGGGTGCCGCGGGGCACCGTGCGACTGGCGCACCCGCCCGGGTTGTGGGCGTAGTAGCTGGCGAGGCCCGACTCGGAGTGGCTGGAGGAGGCCACGGTGGTGGGCGGTGCGGTGGTGGCGGGCGCGGCGGTGGTGGGCGGGGGCGTCCAGGCCGGGGCTGCCGTGGTGGGCGTGGTGCCGGCCGCCTGGTCCGTCGAGGCCACGGTGGTGGGCGGCTCGGTGGTGGGGGCCTCGGTGGAGGGCGTGGTGGTGGCGGACTGCTGCGACGCCGCCGCGGCCCGGTGCAGGGCGATGGGCAGGAGCTTGGCCGAGGCGTCGTGGGCGCCCGGGGCGGGCACGCTCGACGAGCTGCCCGACGGCCCGGCGACGGTGCGGACCTGCACCGTCCTGGCCTGCGGCACCGCGCTGGCGGAGCCACGCGAGACCAGGAGCAGGGGCAGCACCAGGGCCGTGACCAGCACGGCGAAGAGGATGCCGGGGCTCTCCCAGGGCATGCCGTGGGCGACGGTGGCGGCCGGAGGGGTGACGGCCGCGACGGGCCGGGCGGTGCGCCGGGCTCGGCGGGCGTTGGCCGGGAGCCGCGACGGCGGCAGCTCGACGCGAGCCTCGGGCGGTAACGGGGGGAGATCGTGCATCAAGTCGACGAGGTTACGAGCGTCGTAACCCAACCGCAACTTTCAGGGGTGTGATCCGTTCCCGTTCGCAACGAACCCGCGGGGCCGGCTGCGCGCCCCGCCGGGTCAGGAGAAGCGGAACACCCGCTCGGCGTTCGCCCACACCGCCGCCGCCAGCTCGGCCGGGGCGAGCCCCTTGAGCCCGGCGACCGCCTCCCCCACCGCGGTGACCCACGCCGGGCGGTTGGGCTTGCCGCGGTGCGGGACGGGGGCCAGGAAGGGACTGTCGGTCTCGACGAGCAGCCGGTCGATGGGGCACCGCTCGGCGGCGGCCTGCACGTCGGTGGCGTTGCGGAACGTGACGATGCCGCTGAACGACAGGAAGGTGCCCCGGTCGAGGCAGGCCTGCGCCTCGTCGGGCCCACCCGTGAAGCAGTGGATCACGGTGCGGGCCGGCACGCCCTCGGCGTCGAGGACGGCGAAGGTGTCGTCCCAGGCCTCGCGGGTGTGCACCACCAGGGCCAGGTCGTGGCGGTGGGCCAGGGCGATCTGGGCCGCGAACGCGGCCCGCTGCACGTCGCGCGGGGAGTGCTCGTAGTGGTAGTCGAGCCCGCACTCCCCCACGGCGACCACGCGCGGGGCGTCGAGCAGGGCCTCGAGGCCGTCGACGCCCAGCTTGGCGTCGTGGGGGTGCAGGCCCACGGTGGCCCACACATCGGGGTGGCGGGCGGCCACCTCGACCGAGGTCTGCGACGAGGCGTGGTCGGTGGCGACCGTGACGAACCGCCCCACGTCGTGGGCCCGGGCGTCGGCGAGCAGCTCGTCGACGCGGACCCAGCGGTCGGTGGCCGCCTCGGCGCGGCCCGCCTCGCCGGCCGTGGGATCGGCCGGGTGGTCATCGCCGAGGTCGAGGTGGCAGTGCGTGTCGATCCAGCGCGCCGGCGGCGCGCCCCCGAGGGAGGTCTCGCCGGTCATGGGCCCGCGGGCGCCGCGGTGGGCGTGAGCCGCGGGAACAGGGGCGCGCCCTTCTCGACCGGGAGGCCCCCCGGGTAGCCGCCCCAGGCCGCCGCGGCAGGCACGGTCTGGTCGGTGGGGGAACCGGACAGGCCGATGCGGGACCAGACCTCGGCCGAGGAGCCGGGGATGGCCGGGCTGGCGAGCACGGCCACCAGCCGCAGCACCTCGAGCGCGTCGCCCAGCACCCCGTCGACCTCGGGGCCGGGATCGGCCTTCCAGGGCTCGGCCGCCTCGAGGAGCGCGTTGGCCTCGCGGATGAGCCGCCAGGTGTGGTCGAGCGCGATGGACGGGGCCACCGCCTCCCACGCCTCGGCGGTTGCGGCATAGACCTCGGCCGCCACCGCGGCGAGGGGGCTGTCGGGGCGCGGCGCGGGGCCGATGCCGTCGCACTTCTTGGCCACGACCGTGGCGACGCGCGACAGCAGGTTGCCCAAGTTGTTCGCCAGGTCGGCGTTGTAGCGCGAGATCATGGCCTCGTAGCTGAAGTCGCCGTCGGGCCCGAAGGGCGTGTCGCGCAGGAAGTGGTAGCGGAACCCGTCGACGCCGAACTCGTCGACGAGGTCGGCGGGGGCGATCTGGTTCAGCCGGGTCTTGCTCATCTTCTCGCCGCCGACCAGCAGGTAGCCGTGCACGTGGACGCGGTGCGGGGGCAGCTCGCCGGCCGCCAGCAGCAGGGCGGGCCAGTAGACGCAGTGGAAGCGCAGGATGTCCTTGGCCAGCACGTGGTGCACATGCGGCCACCAGGCGTCGAACTCGGCCCGGTCGGTGCCGTAGCCCACCGCGGTGGCGTAGTTGATGAGCGCGTCGTACCAGACGTAGAAGACGTGGGCGTCGTCCCACGGGACGGGCACGCCCCACGAGAGCGAGCTGCGGCTGATGCTGACGTCGTCGAGGCCCTGGCGGATGAGCCCCAGCGCCTCGTTGCGCTTGCCCTCGGGCTGCACTGCGTCGGGGTGCGCCGCGTACCAGTCGAGGAGGGGCTGCTCGAAGGCCGAGAGCCGGAAGAACCAGTTCTCCTCCTCGAGGTACTCGACCGGCTTGCCGTGGATGGGGCACAGCCCGAGCCCGTCGGGGTCGGGGTTGGGCAGCAGGTCGGACTCGGCGTAGTAGGCCTCGCAGTGCACGCAGTAGAGGCCGGCGTAGGTGTCCTTGTAGACGTGGCCGTTGTCGCGCACCTTGGTGAGCAGGGCCTGGACCGCGGCGTGGTGCCGGGGCTCGGTGGTGCGGATGAAGTCGTCGGGCTCGATGTGCAGTTGCCGCCAGGTCTCCTGGAAGCGTGCGGAGTTGAGGTCGGCCTGCTCGATGGGGGTGAGCCCGTTGGCCTCGGCCGAGCGCTGCACCTTGAGCCCGTGCTCGTCGGTGCCGGTGAGGAAGTAGGTGGGCTCACCGAGGAGGCGGTGCCACCGGGCCAGGGCGTCGACGGTGACCGTGGTGTAGGCGTGGCCGATGTGGGGCGCGTCGTTGACGTAGTAGATCGGCGTCGTGACGTAGAAGCGTCTGGCGGGTGGTTCGGCGGTCACCACCCAACCCTACCGGCGCCCCCGCGGGGCCCTTACCCGAGTTCCGGCTGGTCAGGCTCACCGGACACGGCTTCGGGAGCCGGTGCGGCCTGCCCGGCCTGCGGGCGGGCCGCCTGGCCGCGGCGCCGACGACGGCGGGGCACGCCGAGCAGCCAGGGACGCACGATGGCCACGCTCTCCTCGGGGTGGTCGTCGACCAGGTGCAGCGTGACGGGGTCGTCGGGGCCGGAGCGCGCGGCCTCGACCTCGATGACGATCTCGGTCTTGCGCTCCACCTTGATGAAGCTCTCGATCGCGCGGCCTGCTCCGGCCATGCCGGCGCCCAGCACCGACTCGCGGCCCCAGCGCGCCATCCGCGAGGCCATGGCCTCGTCGCTGCGACCGTCGTAGACGGGGTCGTCGAGGGGCTCCTCGAGCGGCTCGCCGTCGGGTCCGTGGATCACCGTCTGGGCGTCGGGCATCCACTCGTCGTCGTCCCAGATGTCGGCGCTCGGCACGACGCCGCCGCCGGAGGCGGGCGCGACGTCGGTCTCGGTCTCGGTCTCGGTCTCCGGCAGCAGCGCGTCGATGCGCTCGAGGATGTCGGGCTCCGGAGCGGGATCGTGCCGCACCGCGGCATCGGGCTCAGGGGACTCGGACGGCACCATCGGCTCCAACCCTACGGCCGGCCGGCCCGCAGCGCGCGAGGCTGGACCCATGCGAGTCGTCGCCATCGACCACGTGCAGCTGGCCATGCCACCCGGTGGCGAGGACGTCGCCACGGCCTTCTACGAGGGCCTGCTCGGGCTCGCCCGCGTGTCCAAACCCGCGCACCTGGCCACCCGCGGCGGCTGCTGGTTCGGCGACGGCGACGTGCGGGTCCACCTGGGCGTCGAGGTCGACTTCCGGCCCGCCCGCAAGGCCCACCCAGCCCTGCTCGTGGACGACCTCGACCTGCTCGCCGAGCGGCTGGAGGCGGCCGGGCACCCGGTCCGCGACGGCGACGGGGTCGACGGCTTCGAGCAGCGCTACGTCGACGACCCGTTCGGCAACCGCATCGAGCTGCTCACGCCCAGCTGAGCTCGGCAGCGGACCGACCCGCGGCTGCGTCGTCCGATAGCGTTTCGGGCACGAGCAGCCTGGCTGGGCCTGCTGTGCGGGCGCGGCCTTCGTCGCGGAGGAATCGAGTATGAGGCCAACGACTCCGCGCGTCGATCGCCGGACGAGGGTGCTCGCCCGTGGCAGGTGGGGCGTGGCCGTCGCGCTCATGGTGGTGGCGGCGACGGCCTGCCAGCCGAAGGGGCCGTGGGGTTGGGGGCTCAACGGCTCAGGACAGGTCGGCGACGGAACCGCCACGACACGCACGGCTCCTGTCGACGTCGATCCGCAGTGGACCGCGTTGAGTGCCGGCGGCAGCAACCTGGGGGACCACACCTTGGGGGTGCGATCCGACGGCACCCTGTGGGCCTGGGGCCACGGCGGCCTCGGCGAGCTCGGGATCGGCAGCACCAGCGGCAGCACGAGTCCGGTCCAGGTCGGGACGAACAGCACCTGGTCCTCGGCGAGCTCCGGCGCGGTCCACTCCGCCGCCTTGCGCACCAACGGAAGCTTGTGGGCCTGGGGCGACAACACCTACGGACAGCTCGGCAACGGCACCACCACCGCCGAGACCGCCCCCATCCAGATCGGCCGGGCCACCGACTGGGCCTCGCTCAGCGCCGGCTCGTTCCACACCGTCGCCATCCGCACCGACGGCACGCTCTGGGCCTGGGGCGACAACACCTACGGACAGCTCGGCGACGGCACCACCACCAGCGAGACCGCCCCCATCCAGATCGGCACGGCCACCACTTGGAAGAGTGTCAGCGCGGGCGACGGCACCACCTTCGCCGTCCGCGCCGACGGGACCCTGTGGGCGTGGGGCAGCAACTACTACGGCAACCTGGGCGACGGCACCACGACCGACCGGACGGCTCCGGTCCAGATCGGCACGGCCACCACCTGGAAGAGTGTGGGCGCCGGGCTGGCTCACACGCTGGCGGTGCGGACCGACGGCACCCTCTGGGCGTGGGGGAACAACTACGTCGGCGAGCTCGGTGACGGCACCACGACCGACCGGACGGCTCCGGTCCAGGTGGGCACGGCCACCACCTGGAAGGCCGCCGCGGCCGGGACCACGTTCAGCGTCGCGGTCCGCGCCGACGGCACCTTGTGGGCGTGGGGTGTCAACGCCGACGGCCAGCTCGGTGACGGCACCACCACCAACCGGCACGCCCCCACCCAGATCGGCACCGCGACCGATTGGGCCGCCGTGACCGCGGGATACAACCACTCCGGCGCCCTGCACAGCGACCACACGGCGTGGGGCTGGGGCTACAACGTCACCGGCGAGGTGGGCGACGGCACCACCACCAACCGGCTGACGCCCACCTCGGTCGGTGACCAGAGCGACTGGACCGCGATCAGCGCCGGCGGGTTCCACACCGAGGCACTGCGCGCCGACGGCACCCTGTGGGCGTGGGGTGACAACAGCTCCGGTCAGCTCGGTGACGGCACCACCACCGACCGCTCGAGACCCGTCCAGATCGGCAGCGCCACCAACTGGGCGTCGGTGGCCGCGGGCGTGTACGACACGGTCGCCCTGCGCACCGACGGCACCTTGTGGGCCTGGGGGAGCAACGCCGACGGTGAGCTGGGCGACGGCACCACCACCAACCGGTCCACCCCCACCCAGATCGGCAGCGCCACCACCTGGAAGATCGTCGCCGCCGGCTACCAGGCCACCGCCGCGATCCGCTCCGACGGCACGCTGTGGACGTGGGGGGGCAACGCCGACGGCGAGCTGGGCGACGGCACCACCACCAACCGGCTGTCGCCCATCCAGATCGGCAGCGCCACCACCTGGGCCACCGTCAGCCTGGGTCTGCAGCACACCCTCGCCACCCGCACCGACGGCACCCTGTGGGCCTGGGGCAGCAACACCGACGGCCAGCTCGGCGACGGCACCACCACCAACCGGCTGTCGCCCATCCAGATCGGCAGCGCCACCACCTGGAAGGCGGTGGCCGGCGGACTCGGGCACAGCGTCGGACTCCGCACCGACGGCACCCTCTGGGCCTGGGGGCTCAACGCCGACG
>Ga0302323_100005764_pt1 | contig 10159 bp, 8 predicted proteins | sample Fen_T0_3_FD_201950 | JGI IMG/M metagenome (GOLD analysis project Ga0302323, IMG submission 201950) | Peat permafrost microbial communities from Stordalen Mire near Abisko, Sweden - Fen_T0_3 | ecosystem: Environmental > Terrestrial > Soil > Wetlands > Permafrost | place: Sweden: Abisko... | reverse complement strand
GATCACCGATGTGCCTGGCGTGCGGGTCGGCCACACGACCCTGATCGACGGTGAAGGTGGCCCGCTGGTCGTCGGCGAGGGTCCGGTGCGCACCGGCGTGACGGCGATCCTGCCGCCGGATCCGATCTTTTCCGAACGCGTGCTCGCTGGCTCCTTCGTGCTCAACGGCGCGGGCGAGGTTTCGGGACTTACCCAGGTGGACGAGTGGGGGCTGCTCGAAACGCCCATTCTGCTCACCAGCACCATGTCAGTGGGCAAGGTGTCGGACGCGACGGTGAAGTGGATGACCCGCCACTTTCCCGGTATTGGCAGCGAGTACGACGCCATCATTCCCATCGTAGGCGAGTGCGACGATTCGTGGCTCAACGACGCGGTCGGGCGCCACGTACGCTCGGAGCACGTATACCGGGCGATCGAGCAAGCCAGCGGTGGACCCGTAGCAGAAGGCTCGGTCGGCGCCGGTACGGGCCTCATCACCTGCGACTTCAAGGCCGGCATCGGCACCAGCTCGCGGCGGGTGGCCATCACCCGCGCCGGGGACCAGAACGGCCCAAGCTACACACTCGGTGTGCTCGTGCAGTCGAACTTCGGGATCATGCGGTCGCTGTGTATCGCCGGAGTTCCCGTCGGGGAAATCTTGGCCCCCGACTTCGCCGAGGACGGTAAACGCCTGCGCAACGCCGGCTCGATCATCTGCGTGGTGGCTACCGACGCGCCGCTGTTGCCGTCCCAGATTTCGCGGCTGTGCAAGCGAGCCGCCCTTGGCATCGGACGGGTCGGATCGTTTGCGGCGCACGCCTCGGGCGAGATCATCATCGGCTTTTCCACCGCCAACAAGGTGCCCCGGGCCACATCTGGAATGACCCACGCCATCGAGATCCTGCTCGACGACGCCTGCGACGGCCTTTACGAAGCGGTCGTGGAATGCACCGAGGAGGCTATCCTGAATTCGCTGTGCATGGCCGAGGACATGCGCGGCCAATCGGATCACTACGCGCCGGCGCTGCCACTCGACGATCTACGAGACATTCTCGCTCGCCATCGCGCCGCGCGCGAGAAGCAGGGCTAGGTGCGCGTCGGATTTATCGTCGGTCCTCTTGCCACGATTCAGCCCACCTTCGCCGGTATTCACCTGGCCTGGGCAGCCCACCGCCGCGGCCACGAGGTTCGCTTCGTCACCCCGGACGATCTGTCGTTCCTCGACGACGGCACCGTGCTGGCCACCACGCTACGCGTGCGCGCAGGCGACTACCCCAAGCCGGCCGACTACCATCGCGCAATGGTTTCCGCGGACGCCGTTCGGGAGGAGGACACCCTATCCGGCTTCGAGGCGGTGTTCATTCGCTACAACCCGTTGCGCGAACCGCAGGCATCGCCCCCATCGCCCATGCTCGATTTCTGCTGGCGCTTGCGGCTGGGCGGAACCTTCGTGGTCAACGATCCCGAGGGCGTGTTTCGCGCCTGGGGACGATTGTATCTGTCCGACCTGCCGCCGTCGGCGCACGCGCGCACCTTGGTTTCGCGATCGCCCGAGAAAATCAAGGCGTTCCTGCGTGAGCTCGACGGCAATGCCGTGCTCAAACCCCTGGCCCACGCCGGTCACGAGAAGGTCTTCCGTGTCCGCCAAGGCCAAACCCGCAACTTGAATCCGATCATCACCGCCATCACGAAAGACGGATATGCCGTTGCGCAGGAATATCTACGGGAGGCCGAGAAGGGCGAGAAGCGACTTTTGCTGCTCGCGGGCGAGCCGATTCGCGACGGTAACCAAGTGGCCATCTACCGTCGACTGCCGGGGCTTGGCGATGGGACCAGAAAGCAAAAGCCGAGCCTGCGGCAGCGGCGTTGCACTTTTGGCGCATCCGAAGCACGAATCTGCGAGCTGCTTAGGCCCAAGCTGCTCGCCGACGGTCTCCACTTCGTCAGCGTCGATCTCGCGGGCGACAAGATCCTCGAGCTCAACGCATTTTCGCCCGGAGGCATCCACTCGCTGCGCGAAATCTACCGCATGGACGTGGCCCAGATTATCCTCGTCGACCTCGAACGACGCGTGCGCCTGCGCCAAACTTACCGTGGCACCCGGGATCCCGAGGCTGCCGGCGTGGTGTGAGCCATCGCTCAACCTGCCCTGACCACTCGGCACTTTTTTGACGATCGCCGCGATGCGGTTACCCTCACTCGGGTGTACACGGCAGGATATGTGCGCTGTTCTGGCGCGGCTTGCCAGGGTTTGAGGTCAACCGAATACGGTCGACGATCGCAACACAACGGGGAGAGGTCATGAAGACGAAGACAACGCATTTGCTAGCTGCTTGCGCAGCCGGCGCACTGTTCGCACTTCTGGGAACGACGGGGTGCTCATCCAGCGACGGTGGCAGCGCAGATTCCGGTCAGGGCGGTAGCGCGGGTTCTGGCGGTAGCAAGGACTCGGGAGGAGCAACCAACACGGGCGGCGCCATCAGCACTGGCGGTGCCCTCGGCACGGGTGGCGCCATCGGACGTGATGCCTCTTTGGTGGATGCGCCGGCCTGCGGGGCCGCGGGTCAAACCTGTTGTGCAGGCGCCGTGCGCTGCAGCGTCACCGGTCAGACTTGTCAGGCCGGGATTTGCCAGTCCACGCCTGACGCTGCACCACGAATCGACGGGGCTTGCGGAGGAAACGGTGAAGCCTGCTGCGCTGCAGGCGCAGGGGCCACCCGCTGCACCGTCGCGGGTCAGACCTGCCAGACCGGCACCTGCCGGTACACCCCGGATGCCGCGCCTCGATTGGATGCCGCCTGCGGAGGAAGTGGTGAAACTTGCTGTGCCGGCGGCGCTGGCGCCACCCGTTGCACGGTTGCGGGACAGAGCTGCCAGGCCGGCATCTGCCAAAGCAGCCCCGACGCGCCTTCGATCGATTCGGCCCCTTGCGGCGCGACTGGCGAAGCCTGCTGCACTCGCAATCCCCGCTGCACAACGACGGGCGACTCCTGCCAAGGCGGAACTTGCCGAGCTACGCCCGATGGCGGTGGCAGTATCGACAGTGCCCCGTGCGGGGCCACGGGCCAGGCTTGCTGCGCGGCCAATCCGGGTCCGCGTTGCACGCTCACGGGCGACGTCTGCCGAACCGGCCGCTGTGAGGCTCCTGCGCTCGACGGCAGCATCGACTAGGTATCCCGCCTAGTTCAAATCCACAGCTCCGCTCCAAGAAGAGCCCCAAGTCCGCACGGATTCTGGGGCTTTTCTCTTTTGTGCATCGAGAGGGTCGTCCATGTTCGCTTGCGGCAAGGCCCCTTTGGCCTGAGCGGTCCGAGCAGCCCAGGAGTGGTGGTATAAAGGCACTGGGCCGCAATCGGGGCCAAGTTCGAGCAACCTTGCAAAAGAGAGAGCGCGCGTGGTCGATTACGATTTGAAAGCCAGGCGGGAGAGCGGCTCCATGCCGATCGCGACTGTGGGGGAGACCGACAGCCGTGGCAGTGCCGTGCCGCAGGCCCAGCTCGTGGAGGAAATCTCCATTCCGAATCCAGCCTGCGAGCCCGGACCGATCCTCACGCTGTCCGCCGAGGAGATCACGCGATTCTTTGTGCGGTCGCGCCGAGACCAAGACACCGAGCGCTGGGACGTGCGACTGGACGCAGCTCTACGCGAAATTCTCGAACGGGCGAACGACTTCGTGCCGTCGGAAGCCGGCGGCATCTTGCTCGACGATCCGCGCGCCACGCTGGCTGGTGTGCGCACGCCCCGCCTGACCTTCATCGCCGTGTACGGGCCCGATTCGGGCCAGCTCCTCGGCAAACGTATCCCGTCCGATCGCGGTTTCGTCGGACAGATCTACCGGTCTGGAACGCCCTATCGCAGCGAGCATCTGGACCCCGACGATCCGCTGGTCATGCTGCCGGGACGTAACGCAGAACCGGCGTCGGTCTCAGTGATCGGCGTGCCTGTATTGGTCGGCGATTCGATCTGCGGTGTGCTCGAGCTGACCAATCGCCGCTCGGGCAGTCCCTATTCCGCGCGCGACCACGAGCTTCTCCGCATCTTCGCGGCATATATGTCCTCGTCGATTCAGAATGCGCTCGACGCCCTGCGGGCCCGCGCCATGGCGCGCCTGGATCACCTGACCGGCCTTTTCAACAGCCGCTATTTCCACGTCCGTCTGCAGGACGAGATCGCCCACGCCGACCACAACGGCACCGACCTATCGCTGCTCTTCATCGACCTCGACTACTTCAAGCTGGTCAACGATCGCTTCGGGCACGTGGCAGGTAGTTGGACCCTGCGCGAAGTCGCGCGCCTGCTGTCGGAAAACGCGCCGCCCGCAACCGTGCTGGCCCGCTACGGTGGCGACGAATTCGTGGCAATTCTACCCGGCGCAGATCTGCAGCGCGCCCTGCAAACCGCCGAGCTTCTTCGCCGCGTGATCGAGGAAGCCTCGTTCTTTGACACCGAGACGGAAAACGTCGAGGGGGTGCATCCCTTGCCAGGCGTTCGCGCATCGATTGGCGTGGCTTCATACCGCGACCATCTCGCGCCGAGCGGCAACCAACGCCGAAGGGAAAACCTGCTGTTGCGTCTGGCGGACACGGCCATGTATCGCGCCAAGGCCAACGGCCGCAACCGCGTGGAAGTCGCGGAAGCGGAGGAGTAAGAATGCGAATCCTGCCATCGCTCGTCGCTTCGGCCCTTCTGCTCGGTGCTTGTTTCCAGGACAGCACGCCTCAGCACAGCAGCTTCTTGCCGCTCGACTACCAGAGCACGTTCCCCACCGTGCGCGACTGCCGACTGGTTGCGGGCCACCAGAACAGCTACGAGAAGGTTCTCGTCAATCCCACCGCCAACGAAGCGTATCTTGCACCCAGCTTTCCGCTTCCCGAAGGTAGTGTGGTCGTAGCCGAGCAGCACAGTGAACCGTCGTGCGGCAGTCTGGTTGGGTACTTGCTGATGGCAAAGCAGAAGCCCAGCTACGACAGCAACGCGGCCGACTGGCGCTGGCAAAAGCTCGACCTCAATCAACGAATCGAACAGGACGGCAAGCTCCAGTCCTGCTCTTCCTGTCACGCCAAATGCCTGCCGGCGGACTACGTCTGCTCGCCTCCGTGATCCGCCCGTGACCGTGAAGCAACAACTGCCTTGCGGTAGCTGGCCGTCGCTGCTGGGCCCAGAGGCGGTAGCGGGTGGCAGTGTAGGTCTGGGCGGAGTTTGCCTGGACAGCGCGGATTCCCGTTGCGTGTACTGGCTGGAAAGCCGGCCGGCCGAGCAGGGGCGATCGACGTTGCTGCGCAAGCGCAGCCATCAGGTCGAGGAGCTCTTGCACGCGCCCTTCTCGGTGCGCACCCGAGTGCACGAATATGGCGGCGGGGCCTTGGCCGTCGCAGACGGCGTGGTGATCTTCTGCAACGATGCCGACCAGCAGCTCTACCGACTGGATACCAACGGGCCGGCACCCCGGCCGCAGGCAATCACCGCCCAGCCAGGCATGCGATTTGCCGACCTTCAAATCGATGCCCGACGCGGCCGCGTGCTCTGCGTCGCCGAGCGCGCCCGCCCCGGCCACGAGCCGGAGAATCTTCTCGTGGAGGTATCATTGGCCTCGGGAGAGGTCACGGAGCTCGTCACCGGCGCCGACTTCTATGCATTTCCACGCTTGGATCCGCAAGGACGAAGGCTGGCCTATCTCAGCTGGAATCATCCGGCCATGCCCTGGGACGCCTGCGAGTTGTGGGTCGCCGAAATAGGACCCGATGGCTCCGTTTCGTCGGCGATTCGAGTGGCGGGGGGACTGGCAGAGGCGATCTTTCAGCCCTCGTGGTCGCCGGCTGGCGTGCTGCACTTCGTATCGGATCGCAGTGGCCACGGGAATCTGTATCGCCTTTCGGACGACGGTGCCTCGCTGTGTGTATGCCCCATGAAGGCCGAATTCGCCATGCCGCTGTGGGTGTTCGGTCTGTCCACCTACGGCTGGCTCGACGACGATACAGTTGCGTGCGTGTATCAGAAAGGCGGTTTTTGGCACCTTGCTCGTCTCGCCTGCAGCCAAGGCAAGCTCGAACCCGTCGTCACCGAACTCACCGAGCTCGGACTGGTCTTCGCCAGCCACGGACGCGCGACGTTCGTTGGCGGCTCGGCGGCCAAGGAACCTGCGCTCTATGTTCTCGATGGCGACAGAATCGAGGTCTTCCATCGGCCGACAAGCAACGAGCTCCCCAGTGACAATCTCGCACGGCCGCAATCCATCGACTTCCCAACGTCGGAAGGGGCCACGGCGCACGGACTCTACTATTCGCCGATCAATCCAGCCTACGCCCCCTTGCCCGGCGAAAAGCCGCCGCTGCTCGTGATCTGCCACGGCGGTCCTACGGGCAGGGCCGCCACGGCACTGAACCTCGCGATTCAATTCTGGACCAGCCGAGGATTCTGCGTCCTCGATGTCAACTACCGCGGGTCGACAGGCTACGGGCGCGCCTACCGCAAAATGCTGGACGGAAACTGGGGCGTGTTCGACGTGGAGGACTGCGTAGCCGGGGCGCGCGCGTTGGCGGCCCAAGGCGTGGTCGACGGGCGCCGCATGGCGATTCGAGGATCGAGCGCCGGCGGCCTCACCGTCCTTGGCGCCCTGGCCTTCCACGACGTCTTTTCCGCGGGAGCCAGCTACTATGGCGTTTGTGATCTGGTGGCGCTGGCAACCGACACGCACAAGTTCGAAAGCCGCTACTTGGATACGCTGGTTGGACCCTACCCCGAGCGGGCCGACCTCTACCGCGCGCGCTCCCCTGTCTACGCCGCCGATCGCATTTCCTGCCCGGTGATTTTCTTCCAGGGCCTCGAGGACCGCGTGGTCCCGCCCGCGCAGGCCGAGGCCATGGTGAAGGCCCTGCGCCAGCGCGGAATCGAGGCGCCCCTCTTCTTGTTTCCGGGCGAGCAACACGGCTTCCGGCGGAAGGAGACCTTGGTGACCGCGCTGACGGCCGAGCTCGACTTCTATCGCAAGGTATTCGGAATCACCGAAACGACGGCGTAGGCTCTACTGGCAGACCCCGGCGGCTTGCCAAGCAGTGAGGACTTGCGAACAGTAGGCGTCGCCCAGGCTTGCAAGTGTCTGGCAGGTTTGCTGATAGGTAGCCGCGCTCGCCCCGGCGGTCAGCTTGGCACAGCAGGTGGTTACGGCGGCGCAGCTTCCGGTCGTCGAACCGGTCGCAGTCGACGTGCTGGTCAAGGTGGAGGTCAACGTGGTGGTGGGTAAGGTTCCCGTACCGGCGTCCGAACAATTGGGCAGTGCACACCCGCTGCCAGTCACACATGCAGTGATGGCAGTCATCGCTGTGTCGCAGGTGGCGTCCTGCTTGGTGTAGCAGGCCATCTCACAGCTGGTCGCGGTCACGTCGCAGGGGCACGCCATGTAGCAGGCAATAAGGCTCGCGCAGGCGCCGCCAGAGAAGTTGCCGGAGACATAGCCGCTGCCGAAAGCTGCCTTGTACGGAGCGTCGCACTTTCCGGTCACGCAGGTCTGGTAGGTTTTGGCGGCGGCGCAGCTTGCCGACGAGCTGGTCGAGCACTGACCTCCGCTTGCGGCCGATCGACCGGATCCCGAGGTTCCGCTGTCACTACCCCCACCACAACTGCTGGCCATTCCCGCCAATAGCGCTACGAAAACGAAAGTGCTACGCATGATGTCTCCTGTTCGAATGTCAGTCGGCCTATGTGCGGCCCTCGCCGCAGGCCCGGTGCGTTGACTTGGATGCAAGCACCGCGATCTGCGTTTCAGGTCGACCGCTACCATAACCGGATTCCACCTTTTCCGCTCAACCCCCGTCAGGTAGGGCAGATCGGGCCCGAAACATGACTGAAATGCAAATGCAGAGGTTTCACGCGCGCCGCGTTGACCTCAGCTTGGGTGAGGCAGTGCGGAGTGACGAAGCCCAATCAGCCCGGATCGGGACCGGTGACCTGCTTCATGCGTGCGATCACGCTTTCTTCCATCAGGTCTTCCATGGTCTGGCCGCCGTATCGAGCCGCGATCCGGTCGTCGTACTCGTCGGCGACGAAGGCGAAGTCGCGGATCGTCTCGGTAAACTCGCCGGCATCGCCGAGGTCACGATCGAGCAGCGTGTGGCAAAGCACGATGGCCTGTCCTTCGGGCACGAAGGCGAACGCCCCGAACCGCAGGACCGCGTTGAGCTGCAGCAACTCGACGGCGAGCATGCACTCCATGCTGACCCCCTTCACGAGCTGCGCGACCAATCGAACCAAGGCGCGATCCTTCCACGGATGCACCTTGATCATGATCATCGAGCTGCCTTGCTTGATCGCATACAGCCCATCCTCCACCTTGCGGTAGGCAGGGCTCTCGCGCAGCATCTTCTCGATTTTCTGGCTGGCGCTATGGACCGCGGCTCGGGCACGTGCCTTGCGTTCGGGCATGCTCAAGAGGTAGCACGAACCGGACCGATTGCGAAGCAGGGAAAGGCCGACTGCGGATGTTACGATTCCCGCCGATCTTCACGCACGATGCCGAGGGCGCGCATCTTCTTGTGCAGATTCGTTCGTTCAAGGCCCAGGATCTGGGCGGTGCGGGAGATGTTCCAGTCGTTTTCATCGAGCTTCGCGCAGACGTATTGCCGTTCAACGAGATCGCGCAATTCGCGCAAAGGAAGATTCTTCGCCTCCACCGGAAGCTCCAGGGACGCCACCGACGGCGCAGGGCGATCTTTCCGCGAGGCCTCGGCCACAATTTCCTCCGGCAAGTCGCCCACCCCGATGTTGTCCTCAGAAAGGATCACCAGCCTTTCGACTACGTTGCGCAGCTCACGGACATTTCCAGGCCAGCTGTACGCAGCGAGAATCGCCAGGGCCTCGGGGGTGATGCTTTTCTCGCGCAGCCCGTTCTCTCGGGCGATCTGCAAAACGAACGAGCTGCACAAGAGCGGAATGTCCTGCGCGCGATCGCGCAAGGGTGGAGCACGCAAGGGGACCACGGCCAGGCGGAAATACAGATCCTCGCGGAATTGCGCGGCGGCGACCGCGGCCTGAAGATCGCGGTTGGTGGCAGCCAGCACGCGCACGTCGACCTTGAGCGAGCTCTCGCTGCCCACGCGAGACAGTTCACCCGACTGAAGAACTCGCAACACCTTGGCCTGCGCGGGCAGGCTCATGTCGCCGATCTCGTCGAGAAAGATCGTCCCGCCGTCAGCCAGCTCGAAAAGGCCTTTCTTGCGCGCGGCCGCACCCGTGAAGGCACCACGCTCGTGCCCAAACAACTCGGATTCTATCAGCTCGGGCGGAATGGCGGCGCAATTGACCTTGATGAAGGGCCGGTCGCGCAGCGAGCTTTCGCGATGGATGGCGCGCGCGATGAGCTCTTTGCCGGTGCCCGATTCGCCGGTAATGAGCACGCGCGTTCGGGTGGGTGCCACCTTCGCGATCTGGGCATAGAGCGCCGCCATCACCGGACTCTGCCCGACCATTTCGAATCGGCCCTCGGCCAGCGCCCGCAATCCCACCACTTCGCGAACCATGGCTCGCCGTTCGAGGGCGTTGCGCAGGGTCACCATCAGCCGCTCGCGATCGAGCGGCTTTTCCAGGAAATCGTAGGCGCCTGCCTTGGTGGCACGAACGGCATCCGCCAGCGTACCGTGGCCGGAAATCATGATCACCATCGGCTCGGGCTGAGCACGCGCCCCTTCTTCGTCTTGCGCGCGGGCCTTGCCGAGCGACGCCATCACGTCGTGCCCAGAAATGCCGGGCAATTGAACGTCCAGCAGGATCACGTCGGGCGCGATGTCGGGCAGGCGGGCCAGCGCCTCCTCGCCGCTCGACGCCTCGTCGACGGTGTAGCCTTCGCCCTCGAGGACCATGCGCACGGTGCGACGGATGTTCTTTTCGTCATCGACGATGAGGATGGTGGTGGTCATGGCGTGCTGGAAATCTACATCGTTCTGCCCCGGCAGCCAAAGGCCACCCAGCTGGCTCGTTCTTAGGGTGAGGCCAACGCCGAAAGGGCAGAGAGCGCCCCCAGCGACGACGCGAACGACTTCGCCCACAGCTCGATGCCAGTTTCGGGGAGAGGCTCGGTGGGCAAGAACACGCGATAGTCGACCAGACGGATCGGCTGCCCGCCCTCCCGAGCCACGCGGGCATTCTCGCCCTCGACGAAATCGAGGATGCGCGCCACGGCATGGACGGC
>Ga0302323_100005763_pt1 | contig 10160 bp, 8 predicted proteins | sample Fen_T0_3_FD_201950 | JGI IMG/M metagenome (GOLD analysis project Ga0302323, IMG submission 201950) | Peat permafrost microbial communities from Stordalen Mire near Abisko, Sweden - Fen_T0_3 | ecosystem: Environmental > Terrestrial > Soil > Wetlands > Permafrost | place: Sweden: Abisko... | reverse complement strand
TGACCGTCTTATTGTTAACGGGTAGTAACTTCACCAACTTTTTGCTTTGCTGTACTTTACTTTATGTTTTTTTCTTTCAGAGCAACAGAGATCAAAAAAGTATGATTATTGTATGTTTTTTGATGTTACTCACTTTTATGGTTAAAGTATCTCCGCAAAATAATCAATATGTAACTACAGCCATTCAAAAGTTTTTTGGTATTCAAAGCCAGAGTAAACAGGATCAAAAAACTGATATTCCGATTGTGCGAAAACCAGACAGCATTTTGACAAGTGAAGAAAAAAAACAAAAGATAGCACAGCTATACCTGGATAGCATTAATATTTCTTTAGCTGAAAAAAATAAGGCAAGAGTATTGTGGGGCGGCCCCTTGGCGGCAATAGGATTTATGGAGCGGCCGGTAATTCCGGGCGACAGTATTCATACACCAAAATTTCAGCACAGACATGACACTAATGCCATAGAAAAAAAACTGCTGCAGTTTGTGGATAGTTCAGCGGCCAAACTACCTGTGTCAAACGACATTACAACACATTCAAGGCTGCCGGGTAAAATAATTGCTTTTAAACAAACTTTTCAATTTTTCAGGCAGCACCCGGCTAAATTATTTACAGGTACCGGTATTGGTAATTTTTCTTCTAAACTTGCTTTTCGTGCAACAGCAATGAATTTAACAGGTAGCTATCCGGCAAGATTTGCTTACATCAATGACGATTTTAAATTGAATCACCTGGATCTTTATGCGTATTATTTTGCAGCCAAAGATGATTTTCATTCTGTTGTGAATAGTCCAAATTCGACGTACGACCAGTTGCTAAGCGAATATGGATTGGCCGGATTGCTTTCATTCGCATTTTTCTATATTGCATATTTTGTTGCAAAATTAAAAAGACATTCTACAGCAATTCCTTTAATCATATTTATGCTAGGTGTTTTTTTTATTGAATATTGGTTTGAATATTTATCTGTTGTTATTTTTTTTGAATTACTGCTATTGCTTAACATTAAAGAAACAAGTACAATAAAATTTGAAACCAAATAACCCTAAGATAACGGTATTAATGCCTGCTTATAATGCGGAACGGTATATTGGCAGCGCCATTAGTTCTGTATTGGCACAAACCTTTACTGATTTTGAACTGCTGATCATTAATGATGGTTCAACAGATACTACAGAAATGATTATTCGTTCTTTTGAAGACGACCGGATCAGGCTGATTAATCAAACCAATCAGGGGATTGCAGCTGCCTTAAATATGGGACTAAGGAATACCAATGCAGCGCTAATCGCACGATTTGACGCAGATGATATCTGCATGCCTGAAAGGTTAATGGTTCAGTATGATTTTTTGCTAAAGAACCCCCAATATATAATTGTAGGTACAGATGCAGAATATATGGATATGAATGGTGATTATGTTTTTACCTGCAAAATGCCTGCACATACAAATGAAGAAATACAGGAACTTGTTTTAGGTAAATGTCCATTTATACATTCTGCAGTACTTTTTCGTAAAGATTTTATACTGCAGGCCGGAGGATATGATGAGCATGCCTGTGCATTCCAGGATCATATATTGTGGACTAAATGTATTAAACTGGGTAAAACCTGTAACCTTCCACTGGCCTTATTGCAGGTTCGTTTAAATCCTGAGTCTATAAGTATTGATGAAAAGTGGCGAACCAAACGCTTCAGAGAAATTAAATCGCAGTCTATCTACCGGGGTAATTTAACAAAACAGGAGGGAATAGAGTTACTCAGCATTCTGAAAAAACAAAACAATCCCAAAATAAAAGAGGGATCTTATTATTCGTTGTTGGGAAAGAAATATCTCTGGAATAATCATCAGCCGGAAAAAGCCAGAATTAACCTGCGAAAAGCAATACGTATTAATCCTGCCAGAATTGATAGTTATTTTATTATGGCTTTAAGTTTTTTCCCGAGGGATTTTATCGGCTGGCTATATAAAAGAAAATTGAACCGCATTTGATTATGAAGATAGTGTTTATTGTAAGGTCAACTTTATTTACTGCCAAAGGTGGAGATACAATACAGGTGAAGGAAACGGCTGCCAACCTGCGTAATTTGGGTGTTGAAGTAGATATTAAAAAAACTGCTGAACAAATAAATTATAATGATTACGACCTCTTACATTTCTTCAATATTACGCGGCCTGCAGATATTTTGGTACACATAAAACGATCGGATAAACCATTCGTGGTTTCTACTATTTTGATAAACTATGCTCTTTATGATAAGCATCACCGCCATGGCTTAACAGGAAAATTATTCAGTATCATTCCTGTATCAGGTATTGAGTACGCAAAAACCCTGTTCCGTTTTTTAGCCGGACGTGATAAACTGGTGAGTACTTCTTATTTGTGGAAAGGGCAGCAGGCCGGCGTTAAAGAAATTCTGAGAAAAACTAAAGCTGTAATTGTTCAGGCCAAAGCAGAATACGACGACCTGGTAAAGCTCTATGCTGTTAACGCTGATTACTATATTATAAAAAATGGAGTAAACACTGGCTTGTTTCAATATTCAAAAACAGTCAGCCGTGAAAAAAATATCGTGTTATCCGTTGCCCGTATTGAGGGAATAAAAAATCAATACAATCTTATCAGGGCACTAAACAATAGCCCATATAAATTAATATTAATTGGGGACGCAGCGCCAAATCAAAAAGGCTATTACCAAAAATGCAGGAATATCGCTTCAGCCAATGTTTCCTTTATCAATTATCTGCCGCAACAACAGCTGGCCGGTTATTATGCAATGGCAAAGGTGCATGTGCTGCCCAGTTGGTTTGAGGTTTGTGGGCTTTCGTCGCTGGAAGCTGCTGCAATGGGATGCCGGGTTGTAATAACAGATAATGGCTATGCCCGTTCGTATTTTGAAGATGAGGCTTTTTATTGCGATCCGGCAAAGCCTGAAAGTATTTTGCAGGCTGTAGATATGGCGATGCAGGCAGATCATGAAGATGGGTTGCAAAAAAAAATACCTGAATATTATTCATGGAAAAATACAGCTGCAGATACATTGGCTGTTTACAAAAAGTATATATTATAAAGCAATCTTTACACATAGCAATCATTGGTACAAGGGGAATTCCCAATCGTTATGGCGGCTTTGAACAGGTTGCCCAATACTTGTCTGTAGGGCTTTTAAACAAGGGACATAGGGTTACTGTATATAATTCTCATGATCATCCATACAAACAAAAGGAATGGAAAGGAGTACAAATTATTCACTGTTTCGATGCAGAGAAATTTATTGGTACTGCCGGACAGTTTATTTACGATTTAAACTGTATCCGCAATGCAGTAAAGCAAAATTTTGATGTTATCCTGTTTCTGGGATATACCAGTAGCTCGGTCTGGGGAAAACTATTCCCAAAAAAAACTGTCATACTCAGTAATATGGATGGTATGGAGTGGAAACGGAGTAAATATTCGGGTTTGGTAAAGAAATTTTTATTGTATGCAGAAAAACTTGCGGTAAAATACAGCGACCACCTGATAGCTGATTCAACAGCAGTGCAAAAATATCTTGAAGAGAAATACAATATTGAATGCAGTTATATACCTTATGGTGCTGAAATTAACGAAACTGGGAATGAGGAAATTCTAAAAGTTTTTGGCTTGCTAAAATTCAAATATTATATGCTGATGGCAAGGATGGAGCCAGAGAATAATATTGATATGGTATTGAATGGGTTTTGTAAAACGGAATCAGAAAAGCAGTTTATTGTTGTAGGTAATGTTAATAATTCATTTGGGAAAAAAATGGTTGCAAAGTATGAAAAAGATAAACGGGTCCATTTTGCAGGGGCCATTTTTGATATGGATAAAATTAACGCATTGCGGACATTTTGTAAACTCTATTTTCATGGCCATAGCGTGGGCGGCACCAACCCATCTTTACTGGAAGCCATGGCAAGCGGGAGTTTAATAGCAGCACATAACAATGAATTTAACCGGGCTGTTCTGCAAAGCGATGCTTACTATTTTAATAATGCTGAAGGAATTGTACTGCTTATTAAACAGCTGGAGCAACAGGAACAAACAACTGATATGGTAAGCAATAACATGAATAAGATCAGATCAACTTTTAACTGGCCGGCAGTTATAAGCGGGTATGAAGAATTTATTACAGACTGTTACAACAAATCGGGAAAATGAAAAAAATGTTTTCTATTGATGATACTGATGAAAATAAAATAAGCTATTACCACCTTGGATTTTTCCTGCTGGTATTGCCATTCGATTTTTTTTACAGCGAGCTTGCTTTAATTAGCTTTGGTATTCATACTTTAATTCATATAAAAAGGGGTGACTTAAAAAATATTTTTAAAAAGCCTGTTTTACTACTTATCTCTTTCTACCTGCTTAACGTGCTTGCAATAGTGTACAGTTCGGATAAAAAAGAAGGAATGGATTTGGCAGTCCGGCAATTGGGCATACTGCTTTTTCCGGTGTTGTTTGCCCTTTCTCATCTGAATTTTGCCAGGTACAGGGTTTCGTTACTCAAGGTTTTTGGTTTTTCAGGCACTATTACAGTTCTGTATCTGTATTTCGATGCTTTGTACACCATTTCCAATTTTCACTTGGCTGTATCATCACTTTTCTCTGTAAATTTTATGAATCATAATTTTTCACTGCCTATAGGTATTCATGCCACTTATTTGTCCATATACATTGCGTTTTCAATGATCTCCCTTTTATTTTTTCTTTTGTCTGGCCGGAGAATGAAATACAGATGGGTATATATAATAGCGTTGGTAATTTTATTTGCAGGCCTGTTGCAGCTTTCCTCCAGGGCCGTTTTTGTAGCTTTTTTTGTTATCGTTGATATCGCATTTCCTTTCTTTCTTTTTAAAGGGCGAAAAAGATTACGGTTTATGATTGCAGCCTTGCTTATTTCAGCAGCTGTATTATTGTTGATCTACAATGTTGATTCATTCAAAACGAGGTATGTAAGTGAACTTAAAACCGATTTGACAGATAAGGTTAAGATAATTGAAAACACTGAGCCAAGGCTTGCCAGGTGGGAAGTGATTATGGAATTAATAAAACAATCACCTTTTATAGGCCACGGAAGTGGATCAGAAGCAAGGCTGCTTAAGGAAAAGTATTTTGAGAAGGGGCTCTATATTTCTTATTTAAATGAATTTAATACACACAATCAATACCTTGATATTTTACTGAAGACCGGAATTATAGGTTTGCTTTTGTTCGGGTATATTTTGTTTTTTGGGTACGCATCTGCCATCCGTAATAAAGACCTGCTTTTGTTGAGTTTTATGATAATTGTTACCGTGGTATCACTTTCCGAAAATTTACTGGATCTGAATAAAGGCATATTTTTTTATGGCTTCTTCTTTTCTTTTTTATTGATGCAGTATAAAGGCGGGGTTACAGAAAATGACAGGCAGCTGATTGCTGAATCAGGCAACCCCGGAAAGCTTATTTCCGTTTAATTATATGAAAAAGAGAAGCCGATGAACTCCCTTTCCGTTGTTATTATTACTTTAAATGAAGAAAAGAATATTAAGCGTTGTATTGAATCTGTTATTACCGTGGCAGATGAGGTAATTGTAATAGATTCTTTTTCGAGTGACAGTACAGTGGAAATTGCTTTGTCATTGGGAGCCAGGGTAAAGCAATCGGCATTTGATGGTTATATCAACCAAAAAAACAAAGCTATCAATGAAGCTTCCAATCATTATGTTTTACTGCTGGATGCGGATGAATTTTTGAGTGATGAGCTGGCTGCATCTATCTTAAAAGAAAAGGAAAATTTTGCGCACAAAGCTTATACTATGAAGCGCTGCAACATTTTCAGAGGCAGTTATATCAGGCACGGCTTGTGGTACCCCGACAGGAAATTGCGGCTTTTTGATAAGCGGTTGGGGCATTGCGGAGGACTGAACCCACATGATGTTATTGTAATGAAAGAAATCACTGAAGTAAAATTACTTAAAGGTGATATGTTCCATCATACTTTTGAAAATATAGAAACATACCGCAAAAGAAACAATGAAGTGAGTGCGGTAATAGCACAATCAATGTTTGATGCAGGTATTAGAAAATCAAAGTCTAAAATTATATTAAGTCCTTTATGGTCTTTTATTAACGGATATTTTTTGAGGCTCGGTTTTTTGGAAGGCTATAACGGATTTATGATTGCAGTTTTGACAACACAACAGAGTTTTTTAAAATACCATAAACTGCGGCAATTACAGCGGCAGCAAATTTCAGAAGTAGTTTGGGAATAAAATAGGCAAATTAACATTGACAGACACTGCGCAAAACATATTGAAAACACTGGGATATTTTGATCTGTTTCAATACCCGTTAACAGGCAAAGAAATTTATTTGTTTAATGCTGCATGCGTAAACCAAAGCGAAGTTGATAAAGAGCTGGAAATATTACTGAAGGATAAGGCTATATTTCAGGTTGATGAGTTTTATTCGCTTCATAATAATCACTTATTGGCAGAACGCAGGCGTAACGGAAATCAACTGGCAGCCAAGCATTTAAAGACTGCTTGCAGGGTGGCCAGATTTCTTTACAGGTTTCCTTATGTAAAAGCAATTGCGGTTTCGGGATCGCTTTCTAAAAATTTTGCTACAGATAAAACCGATATTGATTTTTTTATCATTACTTCCACCAATCGTCTGTGGATCGCAAGAACCTGCATGCACCTGTATAAAAAACTTACATTTTTAACAGGCAGACAAAATTTGTTTTGTATGAATTACTATGTGGATGAAGAAGCCATGGAAATAAAGGAAAAGAATATTTTTACAGCAGTGGAAATTGTGACTCTTTTGCCAATGCACGGAAAGGAATGCCTTGATATGTTTGTTAAGGCTAATAAATGGACGGATTCATTTTTTCCTTTAAAGCATCTTAACAATACAATTTCGCAGGAAGCAGGAAAGGGATTGCTAAGTAAACTGATTGAACGGATATTTGCAGGTGCTGCCGGCGATTTTGCAGACAGGAAGTTGATGAATATAACTGCCAAGCGCTGGTATAAAAAAGTTAAAAGAAAAGAACTAAACAGCAGGGGAGGTTTGATGGGGATGAGTATTGACAGGCATTTTTCCAAACCTGATCCAAAAAATTTTCAGGCCAAGGTGATAAAAGCATACCAGGAAAAAGTAGAGGATATCATAAAGCAAAAAAAACTATCAGCAGTATTTGTTTTATAACTTTATTTTTTTTCCATTGCTATAATATAATAGTCGCCAATACTTTTCCAGGGCCACCTGGCTTTATGTTTATTTTCAGCTGCTTTTAAAAAAGAGAATAATTTTAGATGCTTTTCGGCAAAACCTTCTAAGTATGATGGAGGAACGATTGTACATAACCCCTCTACTTTAAGAACCGTAAATTGATTTTGCAAATGTTTGATAACGTATGATGGATTGTAATACCAGCAAAGGAAATAAGTCCCTTCTACATGTGCTGCCACTCCTTTACTGCTGAAAAACCGGCGAAAGGCGGTTTTAAATTTTCCTTTAAATAGTAAAAAAAACTCCCACAAACAAAACCTGGGTAAAATAACCAGTACGGCAATGCCTTTTGTTTTTAACAAAGATGAAAATGAGTCAAGCACTTTATTCAGTTCCCCTGTACAATTTAAACCGGCAAAGTTTGAAAAGATCAGGTCGTATTCTTTTCGTTCTTTTAAATTTTCCAGGTCGGTAAATGAAATAACTTCTGTGCCGATTTTCTCCTGCAGGTTCAGTGCTTTTATTTTTGCACTCAAAACATCCTGCATGCCGGCAGATATATCTGTTGCATGCACAGTATGTCCCTGTTTTGCAAACCAAATGGCATCTTCGCCGGTGCCACTGTTTAACTCAAGCACAGTACTGTTTTTTTTTACAAACTGTTGCACAACAGCTCTTACTCTTTCTCTTTTGTATTGAATGATGGGATTGCCCCGGTATATTTCATCAAATATTTTTGATTGCAGGCTGAATGCTTTCGCACTTTGTTCTTCATTATTCATATCTGCAGTCATGCGCCGTTTTTTTCAAGTTTATGAAGTTTCTGTTTGTCCACAAAAGCGGCGGGCATATAATAAAGGGCAGACAAACTTTTTTTTACAGTTCTTAAATTACTTTGGAGAGGATGTAAAAAAAGCTGTTTCAGATTTTCAAATGCGACGTGCTTGCGATAGGTTTTGTGTACATACGTATGTAATTGTTTGTAAAATGCCGGCTTAAATGTATTGCTAAACATCAGTGCCAGTTCATCCGAATCTGTCCAGTTGGTTTTTTCTTTTAGCTGGTCTTTTACTTTTTCATAAAAACCCGTACCCGGTAAGGGATAGGATACGGAAATACCAATTTCGTATGGCAGCAGTTCGTTTATCATGGCAATGGTTTTTTCAATATCAGCCCTCGTTTCATTCAGGTAACCAAACTGTATAAAAAAGGAAGGCTTGATACCTCTTTTTTTCAGCAATCTTGTTGCCTCATGAATCTGTTCAACTGTTGTTCCTTTATCCATCGCATCCAGAATTTTTTGAGAACCACTCTCGGCCCCCATCCATATATTATCGCATCCGGCCCTTGCCAGGTCTTTAATGTTGGTTTCCTGTAGCAGCAGGTCAACTCTTCCCTGCATTTTGAATTTAAAACGCAGGTTGCTTTTTTCAACCAGGTTGGCAAAATGATTTACCCAGCCCGGTTTCAATCCAAATATGTCATCACAAAACCAAATATGATCAAAATGATATTTCTCTTTCAACATCATCAACTCTGCAACTACATTTTCTGGGCTTCTTACATTATACCGGTTGCCATAAATGGGTTTGGCACACCAGTTACATTTAAATGGGCAACCTCTTGTGGTTCCCATGTTCATTGAAAAATAGCCGTGGTGCTTTAACCACATGTGCCTGTAAGGTTCTATATCAATCAGGTCCCAGGCAGGGAAGGGCAGCAAGTCCAGTTCTTTCATTACCTGTCGCCTTGCTGTTTTTACAACAGCCCCGTTTTGTTTAAATGCGAGCCCTTCAATCTTAAAAAAATCAGCCTCAGTGTTACCAACGGCTTTTATAAGCTCCAGTAACGTCTGTTCTGCTTCGCCCAGTAAAATAAAATCAGCGCCTTTATCCAGGTACATTTCAAACCGGTCGGTACTGTCACTGCTGGATACAATTACGGTGCAGCCACGCTCTTTTGCAAACTGTATCATTTTAAATGCCGCTTCACGCATGTTGGTAAGGCACATTTTGGTGAGATAGTTAAAGCCATCATCGTAGATCACAAAAAAGTTAGGCGTATTTTTTTCAAGCTGTGGAATAATTTCTTCTGGTTGCTTTGCAAACATGGTGTCAAAAAAATGTACAGCGTAACCATGCTCTCTTGTTAAAGCAGCTGTATATAAAGTTCCCAATGGTGCATAGGGCTGTCCGGTGGCCCATTGCTTGGGATCAAAACGTAAAAAATAAGAATGAGTAAAAAATATTTTTTTCATTTTATAATATCGTGCCAGGTGAAAGATTTAAGTAGCACACACATTTTACACAGGTTTCATTCTTTGCAATGTCCAGGTTTTTCCTGAATTCTATGGCAGTTTTACTGTTAACTATGTCATTGAGCGATGCTGTTTTTATATTTCCATAGGCCTCATGAAAAAAGCAAGGCCTTACTTTTCCATCGGGTTCAATAACTGTTGAAACCCAGGGGGCATTGCATTTCTTAAAAGGGAAATCATTCCTGTTGTAATACGCTGCGTAATAGTAATAAATATTCCGGATCTTTTCGGGGCTTTCTGCAATAAACCTGTTTGCAAACTCGCTTTTAAAAGCTATCAGCAGATTCTTGATCATTATTTGTAATGCATCAAGATCCTCTTCTGATAAAAGAATTTCATGTTGCCGGGGTTCATCCCATGCCTGCTGGCGGTTAAATGCATGGCTGCTTACATCGGCAGGTAAAAAACTGACCTGGCCAAGACCAAGGTTTTTGGCGCTTTGGATTATTTGCGGCCAAACTGCATAGTTAAGCCGGTGTATTACAGTCCGGCAGGTAATTTTAAAATCCGGCTTCAGTTCTTTTATCGTTCTGATACCTTCTGCCATTTTACTAAAAGCACCAGGAATATTGCGGATGCGGTCATGTGTTGTCTCAT
>Ga0302323_100005760_pt1 | contig 10163 bp, 9 predicted proteins | sample Fen_T0_3_FD_201950 | JGI IMG/M metagenome (GOLD analysis project Ga0302323, IMG submission 201950) | Peat permafrost microbial communities from Stordalen Mire near Abisko, Sweden - Fen_T0_3 | ecosystem: Environmental > Terrestrial > Soil > Wetlands > Permafrost | place: Sweden: Abisko... | reverse complement strand
CTTCGAGGGTGCGGGAACCGCCCCGCTGCTCGCCGGTGTGCTGATGCTTGGCTGTGTCTTTCTCTCGCAGGGCTCCGTCGGCCAGTGGACCTCCATCTGGGCCCCGCGGCCCATGGCCATGGACAGCCTGAAGAACAGCAACATGCCCTTTGCCGTCGTCATGCTGAGCCTGGCCACCTCGGGCCTGTGGACGAGTCTGTTCGGCGGGATCTACGCCCTCACCGCCTGGCTCGCGCCCGCCTGGCTCATCCCCGTGTTGGCCCTGATCTTCGGGATCACGTTGGCGGCCCATCTGGCCCTGCTACCCGCGGCGGCGGCCTACCTGGACCGCCGCCGCGAGGTGCTGGTGGAGCGCCTCGGATGATGAACCCCGTCGCCCTCCAGTTGGCCGCAGAGTTGGGGGGAACCCTGCTCAGCAGTGCCGGGGCCCATGGTGGCCTGCTGCTCATCGAACGCCTCAAGGGGCACGGCCTGCCCCAGGTGGCCGTGCTGGGACGCGGCGCCGCGGACCTGCTGGAACCCCTGGAGGCCACCGAGCGGGCCCAGGCCCAGGGACTGCCCTTGAACCTGCTCGCCCTGGTGCCTCTGCCGGGCTGCGACCTGGCCGCCACCCTGGACCTGCACCGTCGTCGCATCGGCGCCCTGGTGGCCGCTCTGGATGCAGGCCTGCCGTGGCTGGGTGGCAAACCCATGCTGGTGCGGCGAATGCCCGGTCTGGTGGTTCGCCACACGCCGGTGCCCCTCGCCAAGGCGCCCATGGGCCCACTGGAGAAGGGTGAGCTGAAGGCCTTTCTGGCTGACTGGGAAAGGGATCGCCGCAAGAGGGTCTTCCGCCGACCCGAGTGGCGAGAGGCTTCGCGGGAAGCGGAGGCGATGAGCTTTGAAACGGATCTCTGGCCAGGGGTACCCCTGCCGGAGGGTGCCGAACTGCGTGTGCCACCGCTGGAGCTGCCCTTCGCCACTCCGCTGACGGATACCCTCCGGGCCGCACTGCGCGCGGCGACCGGCCTGCCGGTGCCCATCCTCCCCCTGCCGGGGGACCCCGCGCCACTCCACGCCTTGCGCCGGCTTACGCCAGAGATCGCTGCTTTTCGCGGACCGGCCAGAGCCTGGGAACTCGCCCTGCTGGGCCTGTCACGCCTGCCAAGCCCACCCCATTTCTGCGCACGGTGCTGACCTCCGATTCTGAGAAGATGGGGCACAATGCGCACCCACCTCGGCAAATTCGAGATCGTCCGTCCCCTTGGCCAAGGCGCCATGGGGGAGGTCTACCTCGCACGGGATCCGGGCCTGGGCCGCGAGGTGGCCATCAAGACCATTCGTCCCGCCCTGATTGGCGAAGACCTGGGCGGGGATGTGCAAAATCGTTTCGCCCGGGAAGCGAAGGCCGCGGGCCTGCTGCACCATCCCAACGTGGTCACGGTTTTCGAATTCGGCATCGATGGCGATGTGCTGTACCTGGTCATGGAATACGTGCCGGGCCATGATCTCGCCACCCTGTTGTTGCGGGATGAGCTCACCCCTTCCGATCTGCTGGAGATCCTGGCCCAGGTCTGCGAAGGACTGGCCCAGGCCCACAAGCACGGCATCATTCATCGCGACATCAAGCCCACCAATGTCATGGTGCTGCGCGAAGACGGCGACCTGAAAGCCAAGGTCATGGATTTCGGCGTGGCCAAATTGAGTGGCGGAGATATGACCCAGACGGGGCAGGTGGTGGGCACCCTCGCTTACATGGCGCCGGAATATCTGCGCACCGGCAAGGCCCTGCCTGCGTCCGACCTCTTTTCTGTGGGCGTGATGCTGCACGAAGGCCTCAGTGGCGAGAAACCCTTTCGGGGAGGCACCACCGGGGCCATGGTCTACACCATCATCCACGACGAGCCCCAGCCCCTGGAGGACACCGCCTTCGAAGGGGTCAGCCCCTCGGTGAAGGCCCTGACGAGCCGCCTGCTGGCCAAGGATCCCGACCTTCGATTCTCCAGCGCCACGGAAGCCGCCAAGGCGCTGCGCGCCGCCAAGAATCCCGCCTGGATTGCGCCCCTGGAAGACGCCACCGTGACCTTGGGAAAGCACCGCGGGAGCACCGCCAGCGCGCTTTCGAAACAGCCTCGTCCCGGGATGGGTTGGCGGCTGGCCGCTGGCCTGCTGCTCTCAGCAGCGGTGGCGGGGCTCTGGAGGATGCGAACCAAGTCGACTCCCGCGGTCCCCTCGATCAACGCCCACATCAACGACGTGGTGCTTGAGGAGGCGGAGCGTCAGATGGACACCAAGCCTGAACACGCCCTCAAGCTCGTGCAGGAGGTCATCGACGCCACACCTGACACGGTGCCGGTGGATCCCGACGCCTACGCCCTGAAGATGGCCATCTACTACCGCCTGGGTCTCATGGAAATGCTGGAGGCCACCGCGCAGGAAGCCCGGGAAAAAAAGGTCAGCGGCGCCGAGATGCTCAAGAACGCCAAGTTCAAAGCCATGCTCGACAGAGACAAGGCCCACGGCAGGAAACTGTCGGCGGAACTGCGCGATCGATTGATGAAGGGTGAAGGCTAAAACTGTCGTCCCATGGGCAGATCCGCCGATAGCAGTTGCCATGTTTGGCCGCCCAGCAGGAATCGAACGGGGACCACCTGTCCGGGGGCATACCGCCAGAACGTGGCATCGGGATTCTGGATCAGATCGGTCGCCCCGGTTCCGCCTTTCCAGGCCGCAGACACCGGGCTGGACAAGGCGCGGGCCCCGTGGGCGGCGCGGGCTTGCGGCCCGGCGTGGGCCAGCACGAAGGCGCGCAGACGCCCGGCATCCCCCGATTCAGGGGCGAGCGTGACGCGTTCGGGCCCGGCGTCGATCACCTGAAAGGCCACAGCCCGCCCACGGGGGGTGGTGTAGTACAGCCGCCCCAGCGTGGCCTGGGCCTGGAGGAGGCCCGACAGCAGGAGGAGCGCCCATACCCTTGGCATGACTACATGTTCAGCGCACGTCCATACACGGCCCGGGCCGCCTCGGGGAAGACCTCATTCAACGTCGGATGCGGATACATGGTGTTGATCAGTTCCTCCACCGTGAACTCGCCGCCCATCAACGCCACGCTGGAGGCCACCAGCTCGGTGGCTTTGGGTCCCAGGATGTGGATGCCGAGGATCTCGCCATAGGTCTTGTCGGCCACGATCTTGATGAAGCCGTGGGGCTCGCCCACGATGTTGGCCTTGGCCATGGGTGCGAAAGGGAAGCTGCCGATCTGCACGTCGTAGCCCTTGGCCTTGGCGGCTTTTTCGCTGAGGCCGATCGTGCCCACTTCGGGATCGCAGTAGGTGCAGGCGGGGAAGCGGTCGTAGCGGACGGGATGGGGATGCACGTCCTTGCCCAGGCTCTGGGCCGCGTGTTCGGCGGCCACGATGCCCTCGTCGCTGGCCACGTGAGCCAGCCAGGGCGTGCGAACGATGTCGCCGATGGCATAGAGCCCCGGTTCGCCGGTCTGCATGAACTTGTCGATGACCACACAGCCGCGGTCCACCTGGGCCTTGGTCTTCTCCAGCCCGATGCCTTCCACTTGCGAGGCGCGACCCACGGCCACCAGCAGGTGACTGCCCACCACCTCGCCGGGAGTTTCCCCTTCCAGGTGGCACAGCACCCCATCCGCCCGCTTCTCGATGCGGGTGATCTTGGTCTTGGTGCGCACATCGATCTTGTAGGTCTTCTTGAAGATTTTCGCGAGCTCGAGACCGATGTCCTCATCCTCCAACGGCAGGATGGTGTCCATGAATTCCACCAGGGTCACCTTGGAGCCGAGGCGGCTGAACACTGACGCGAACTCCACACCGATGGCCCCGGCGCCGAGGATCACCAGGTGCGCCGGCAGCTCAGTCAGCTCCAGGATGTGGTCGCTGTTGAGGATCTGCTTGCCATCGGTTTCCAGGCCCGGGATGGGCTTGGGTGAAGAGCCTGTGGCCAAAATGATGCGCTTGGCTTCATGGACCTCACCGGCCACATCCACCTTGCCGCCGCCCAGCAGCTTGCCGAAGCCCTTCAACACCGTCACCTTGTTCTTCTTCATGAGGAACTCGATGCCCTTGGCATTCTTCAGGACGATGCGACCCTTGCGCTTGACGATGGTTTCCAGGTTCGGCTTCAGCGCTTTGCCATCCACGCCATCGATGCCATAGCTATTCGCCTCCTGCATCTGCTCGAAGCGGTGGGCCGTCTCCAGCCAGGTCTTGGCCGGGATGCAGCCCCGGTGGAGGCAGGTGCCCCCGAGCCCCGCATCCTTCTCCACGATGGCCGCGCGCAGTCCCAGCTGGGCTGCGCGAATGGCGGCGATGTAGCCGCCGGGGCCGGAGCCGATGACGATGAGATCGAACTGGGCCATGAAGCCTCCATGGGTCAAACAGGGTCAGTATCCCACGGGCCGCGGGGCTTCGCCCTGTTCTGCAGCGACGAGGGCAGACCGCGGGGCAAGGTGTAACGACTCTGGACGATCAGCGCCCACCGACCGGGAAACCGGGAGACCGCTTCACTTCCTCGATCTGCTGGGTGTGGCGAGCCGTGTGACCGGCGGAGATGAGGACCCACTGGTACGAGTCGAGGGTGCCGAAGAAAGGATGGGGCTCGAAGCGGGTACGCCAATCGATCTGGCTGGTCGCCAGCTCCCCCTCAAGGGCCTTCCGGCAGGCTTCAAAGGCGGCTGACACGGCCTCCTGCGTGGCCAGGCGACCCTTCGGAAGCAGCATCTCAGGAGCCTGGGCCTTGTGGCTCCGATCGGGCAGGGCGGTGATCAGGAAGGCGTCGGTGCATTTCACCTCGGCGCGCCGCAGCGGTTCCCGGGGCCCCGCAAGCACCTTGGCGATCACCTGCCCCTGCACCACCTGCTCCACGGTCACGATGTGCTCGGCGCATTCCTGGATCGACCAGCGGTCCGGGGCCGACTTGAAGGTCCACTGGGCCGGGGTCAGGCCGGCGATGGCCTTGAGGAAGCCCAAGCGGGAGTCCGTCAGCAGCCGCTTGGCCTGATCCCGCTCGGCCGCGGACAGCGGCGCTTCGGGAAGGGGCGCCGGCGCCTGGGCCACCAGGGCCGGGACGGCTATGAACCAAGGAAGCATGCGCATGAACCACCTCCGGCTGGCAAAGCGAATCAGGAGTATACAAGCGCGGAGCGGACTTCGAGCCGGGCGGCCTTCCATTCGGCCCAGGCGGTCTTGAGATCCGCCCGATGGTGGGCCATCGAAGCTTCCCACTCGGCTTTGGCTTCCCGCCAGGCCTCGGCCTTGGCCATCCCCTTCGCCCGCCACTCGGCCTTCTTCTGGCCCCAGGCTTCGTGCCGGTCATGCAGCGACGCCAGAGCCGCGTCGAGTTTCAAGCGGGCCGCAGCGAGCCGAGCCTGCATGGGGGTGGCGACGCCAGGGCTGGCGAGCACCAGCCGCTCGCGCAGGCGCTTTTCCTCCATGTGGAGCCGGGCCCGGGTCATGGCCGCCGCGGACACGCGCCGGAAGCCGCCCACCAGGCCCATCCAGTTGAGGAGGTTCAGCAGCCACTTGGTGGTGTCCCACTGGTACCAGAGGGCGCCATTGCGGTAGTCCCACTGCCACTGGTGATGGAAGTTGTGATAGCCCTCGCCGTAGGTGAGCGGTGCCAGCAGCCAGTTGTCGCGGGCGGTGTTGGCATCGGTGTAGGGACGGCTGCCGAACACATGGGCGGCGCTGTTGATGAAGAAGGTGGTGTGATGCGTCAGCACGATGCGCAGGGCCAGGCCAAACACGAAGTGGCCGAGCAGGTTGCCGGTGGCGAGCCCGATCCACAGGGGGATGATGGCCACCGCGGCCCCGATGAGGAAGTGGTTCCGGTGCTGCCACTGCACCAGCGGATCCTTTTCCAGATCCGCCACGCCCACGATCGGAAGGGCCTTGGCCTCCATCACCCAGGTCCAGTGGGCGTACCAGAACCCCCGGCCGATGGTGTAGGGATCCTGGTCTGTATCCACATGCTGATGATGAACCCGGTGATCACTGGCCCACTTGAGGGCTGAGTTCTCGAAGGCCGCGGCGCCGACACAAAGAAACACGAATCGCATGAGCCAGGAAGCCCTGTAGGCCCGGTGGCTGAACAGCCGGTGGTAGCCGCCGCTGATGGCCGTGCCGATGGCAAAGGTCATGGCGAAGCAAACCAGCGCTTCACTCCACCGCAGACCAGAGGTCGCCAGGCGCCAGGGCACCAGGACCAGGGCCAAGGCCAAGGTCCCCGTGAGGAAGAGCGTATTCAGAAGATTCCAGCGTTTGGCCTGGGCCATTCCATTAACTCCAAAATAGAGTTCAATCCTAACCTGCACCAACCATAAGCACCCCATGCCAAACTTGCCGAATCTCCTTAACGCTCCACCCGTGAGGTTTCCGTGACCGAGAAGCGCCCCTGGTACCGCTCCAGCACCTTCTGGATCTTCCTGGGCCTGGCCATGGGCGTGGTGCTCGGGGGCTTCCTGCCCCAGGACCAGTACCCCTGGGCCTACGACGGCTTCCGGTTCCTCTCCAAGGCCTTCATCAGCCTCATCAAGGGGCTGATCGTGCCCCTGCTGCTGTCCACGATCATCGTGGGCATCGCGCAGACCGGCGACATCCGGGCCGTGGGTCGCATGGGCGCCAAGGCCCTGCTCTACTTCGAGATCGTCACCACCCTGGCCCTCTTCATCGGTCTGGCCGTGGGCAACTGGTTGAAGCCCGGGGCGAACCTGCCCATGGACCTGGGCGCCCACACGGCGGTGGCGGCGGTCAAGGCGAAGACCGGCTGGGAGATCGCCCTCCACATGTTCCCCTCGAACCTGATCCAGCATGCGGCGGAGGGGGACATTCTCCCGGTGGTGATCTTCGCCGCCCTTTTCGGCATCGCGCTGACCAAGGTGGGCGAACGGGGCAAGCCCGTGCTGGCCTTCTTCGACGGCGTGGCACAAACCATGTTCAAGTACACGGATTTCGTCATGAAGCTCACGCCCCTGGGCGTCTTCGGGGCCATGGCCTACAACGTGAGCCACATGGCCGCGGGGCACGTGGTCCATGGCGAAATGCTCAAGGGTTGGCGCGCTGTGTTTGAACTGCTCAAGCAGTACAGCCTCCTGGTGGGCAGCCTCTATCTGGCCCTCACCTTGCTCTTCATCCTGGTCTTCGTGCCCGTGGCCTGGCTGGCGGGCATTCGCATCCTGGGCTTCATCAAGGCCATCAAGGATCCGGCCCTCACCGCTTTCAGCACTGCCAGCAGCGAGGCGGCCCTGCCCAAACTGCTGGAGGAGGTGGTGCGCTTCGGGGTACCGCGCCGGGTGGCCAGCTTTGTGATCCCCACGGGCTACAGCTTCAACCTGGATGGCTCCACGCTCTACCTGGTGCTGGCCAGCCTCACCATCGCCCAAGCGGCGGGCATCCACATGAGCCTGGGGCAGCAGCTGCTCATGGTCTTCACCTTCATGCTCACCAGCAAGGGCGTGGCCGGCGTGCCGCGCGCCACGCTGGTCATCATCGCCGCCACCTGCGGCAGCTTCGGTCTGCCCGGGGATGCCGGGGTTGCCATGCTGCTGGCCGTGGACGAGATCATGGACATGGCCCGCACCACCGTGAACGTCATCGGCAACGGCCTGGCGAGCGTGGTCATCGCCAAGTGGGAAGGCGTCTTCGGCACGGATCCCGAGCCTTTGCCGGATCAAGAAAACTGATCCAACAGGCTTCTTTTTTCAGTTTTTTCCAGGGGCTTCCGAAACCAGGGTTAAGTCAACCCAAGGAGCCTGCATGCGATCGGACCTCCATGTCCTGTTTTGCCTTCCGGTCATCTGTCTTTCCCTGGCGGCCCAGGAACCCACCACAGCCGAAGTGGAAACCCTGGTGAAAGAGGCCATCGCATTCGCGAAGGCGAATGGCAAGGAAGCCGCGTTCAAGGAAATCACCCGCGTCGGTGGGCGGTTCCACAAATACGGGGGCGAGCTCTACGTCTTTGTGTACGACCTGGACGGCAAGGTTCTGGCCCATGGCCAGGGTGCCAGCAAGGTGGGTGTCAACCAGATCAAGGCGAAGGATCCCGATGGGGTGGAATTCGTGCAAGATCGCATCCGGCTCGCCAAGTCCAAAGGCAAGGGCTGGCATGACTACAAGTACCTCAACCCGAAAGACGGCAAGAAGGAACCCAAGACCAGCTACATCGAGGTCTGGGACAACCTGATCTTCGGTGCCGGGATCTACAAGAAGTAGGTCAGCCTACTTCCACTTGGGATAGGGATAGACCGGCTTCCGGGCCGCGAAGCCTGCTGGATAGACCGTCTGGTAGGCTCCGCCCTGGATCTGCTGCACCAGGATCGGATGGCGGTTCTGGTTGGTGAAGCCATCGAAGTCCTCGAACTTCACCTCGCCAAGCAACCCCTGCCAGGTTCCAGATTTCAGTGCCTGCCGGGTGTGGTCACGGTTTCCCCCGGCCTTGACGGCGGTCTCCGCCAGGATCCGGAAGGCTTCATAGCTGCAGGCACCGTGATGGGAGGACTCCGTTCCATAGCGGGATTTGTAGCGCTGGGCGAAATCCTTCGCGCCTGGCCACTTCACGTCCTCCGCCCATTGCGTGCTTGTGATGACATTCTCGGAGATCTCTTTTTCATGGGCGAACTGGGCCAGGTTGAAGCCGCCCCCTGCCCCCAGGTAGGCGCGGGGCTGAAGCCCGATCTCCCGGGCCTGGCGCATGAGCAGCACCGCATCGGCGATGTAGGACACCATGTACACCACATCTGGATTCTTCGCCTTGAGCTTCGATAGTGTCGAACGGTAATCGGGCGCGCCTTTGGCGTAGGGTTCGTCGGCCACCACGGTCATGCCCTTCTTGGTGGCATAGGCGATGGCCGACCTGGCTGCAGAGTTGCCGAAGTCAGTGTTCTCATAAATGAGGGCCACGGTCTTCACCTGCCCCTGGGCGAGCAGCATGTCGAACAACGTGGAGGCGTAGAAACTGGCCGGCGAGTTGATGCGGAAGACCCAACGCAGCTCCTGCATGGTGATCTCGTCCTTGGAGGAGATCGGGATCATCAAGGGCACGGAATACTTCGTGGTCAGGCGAGCCACGGCGCTGGTGCTGGCCGAGGTGTACGATCCCACCACGCCCGCCACCTGCGGATCCCGCACCAGCTTCTCGAAGGCACTCATGGCGATCTGGGGCTTGCCCGTGTCGTCCTCCCAAACCACCTCGATGGCCATCCCCTTCTTCTTGAGGTCCTGCTGGGCCAAGCGGATGCCGTTGGCCATCTCCTCTCCAATGGGCGCTTCGGGCCCCGTCCGGGGCAGGATCACGCCGAGCTTCACCGGACCCCCGGCCAAGATCGGAAGACCCAGAAGGGCGGAAAGAATCAGGCGCAGACCGCGATGGGGCATGACGGGGCCTCCGGGTGCAACATCCCGCTGGCCTGAAAGGAATCAGGCCGCCGGATTGGGTTTGAAGGTGGAAAGTGGGCCCATTCTGCCCTCGGGTAGGCGCTCCTGTCCAGGCCCTTTCACCTTGTTCCACATGGCTTCGGCCGCTATGGTGAAGGGATTCCCTTCATACCCTGTAGGCACACCTGAAGCCGGAGTCCCCATGAAGATCATCGTGACCGACGAGGTGACCGGCGAGGGTCTAGCCCTGCTTCAGGCAGATCCGCGCATCAGCCTCGACATCCGGCTGGGCCTTGCCAGGGAGGATCTTCACGCCTGCATCGGCGAGTACGACGCCATCATCACCCGCAGCGGCACCACTGTGGACAGGGCCCTACTGGACGCCGCCGTGAACCTCAAAATCGTGGCCCGGGCCGGGGTCGGCATCGACAACGTGGATGTGGACTACGCCAGCTCCAAGGGCGTCATCGTCGTCAACGCGCCCTTCGGCAACACCAACAGCGCCGCCGAGCACACCCTGGCCCTGCTGCTCTCCGCCTGCCGCCACATCCCCGCCGCCAGCGCCAGCTTGAAGGCCGGGGAGTGGAAGCGTGCGAAATTCACGGGAGTTGAGCTCAAGGGCAAGACCGCAGGCGTCATCGGCCTCGGCAAAGTGGGCGGCCGCGTGGCCACCCGGCTCAAGGCTTTCGAGTGCGAGGTGCTGGGCTGCGATCCCTACATCAGCGCCAAGCGCGGCCAGGATCTGGGCGTCCGCCTGGTGGGCTTGGCCGAGCTCTGCCACAGCTG
>Ga0302323_100005759_pt1 | contig 10163 bp, 8 predicted proteins | sample Fen_T0_3_FD_201950 | JGI IMG/M metagenome (GOLD analysis project Ga0302323, IMG submission 201950) | Peat permafrost microbial communities from Stordalen Mire near Abisko, Sweden - Fen_T0_3 | ecosystem: Environmental > Terrestrial > Soil > Wetlands > Permafrost | place: Sweden: Abisko... | reverse complement strand
ATCGAGGGCTCCTTGGTGTCTTCAACCTGGATTCGGCTGTCTGCCTTCCCAGGAATGCTGCTAATCTACCCTCGATCTTATGGATCGAATCACATTGATCGCTCTTCTTTTTTCGGCCATGGGCTGCGTCCCGGTCGATGGTGGGGCGGTGGAGGCAAGTTGGCTGGTGGCGACTTATGGCGACGGCCGGGGCATCGCCGACTGCAACTGCGCGTGTCCACCCATCGCCAAGGTTAGGCTTAGGCTTGTGCCCGTAGCCGGGGGCGACGACGCCTGCGCGGGCCGCGATACCTGCCAGTTTTCATGCAACCTGCAAAGCGGGGCGACGCGCTTCGATATCCCGGCGGGAAGCTATGCCATTTCGCTGGTGCCGGTGGGCCAAGACGGCAACGACATCGCCCCCCGCAGCGATCCCCTGACCTGTGGCGCCCAGAGTGGGGTCGATCCCGTAGTGCGCGAGGTGGTCAAGGGGCAGGTCACCCAACTCGACGCCATGCTTATGAAGGCTACCTGCGCGCCCGAGTGCGGAGGCTTGGACGGCACCCGGGTTTGCACGAAGTAGGCCACGGATCGCCGTCCCGTCTCCACGCGCGGCGGATTGATGCTAGCCTGGGACCAGCATGTCTGAACGCTCTTTTGGTCGAAACCCCGCACCAGCCTGGATGCGGCCGATCACCGAACGCCTTTCCCCCACCATCCGCAACCTCGTGATCGCCGAGGCCGTGCTGTTCGGCCTTTACATCATGGCCGCCCCCCTGCGCCTTCCCATCACCACGCACCTGGCGCTTGGCCCCATGTTCGCGGTGGGCCAGTACTGGCAGCCGGCAACCGCGCTCTTCGTTCACCTGGACCTGTGGAGTTTCGTCTTCGACCTTATTGGTCTGTGGTTCGTGGGCGCCACCATCGAGCGCACCCTGGGCCGGCGGCGATTCTTGATCATCTTCTTCGGCGCTGGGCTGGCGGCCAACGTCGCCATGGCGCTGCTCATGACGGTTCTGCAATGGCCCGGCATCTACGCGGGTTGCGGCGATTGTGTGCTGGCGATCTTCGTCGCGCTGGGCGTGCTCTTCGGCCGGAGCGAGGTGCGCGTGTTTGGCACGCTCGTGCTGCAGGCGCGCGTCCTGACCTACGTGCTGGTCGGCATGTCGGTTTTGTCGGCCCTGTTGCAACGGGCCTGGCCGTCGCTGGCTGGAACGTTGGTCGCCGTGGGCATGGGCTACTTTCTGTCCGGCGGCAAGACTGGCCCCATCCTCAATGTCCTCACGCGCTGGACCCGCCGCCGGCGCAACGTCCTTGAAGTGCTGGAAGGCGGCCGCGGCAAACGCGGCAAGAAGTACGTGAACTGAGGCGAGCTGGCGATCCAGTTCAAACGTCCGCACCCGGTGCTGGTTGAATGGACGATTCCGTCACTTTCTGAAACAGATCCCAGAACCCCTAGTCGCGGCTTGATGTCCGTGCCCGATCGGCCCTCCGTCACCACCGTCGGTCGGCGCAATCCACTTGAGGAGGTCAGGGCCGTCGGGGGCTCGGGGGCCGTGGATTTGACACGCCTTTATAGATCCTGGCATGCTTGCGCCTCCGGAGGTGAGGCGGTTGTGCCGTCACCTTGGTTGGGAGGATAGAATGTCGCTACAGTCCAAGGCTGAGGCCGCTTACGGCCAGGCATTTGTGCCGAAGGCAAACGAAATCTGCGCACGCCTGGGAATTCCCACAACGTGGGTACTCGCCGCTATTTGTTGGGAGACCACCCAGTTCAAGGCGAAGGGCCCGCCCTGGCCAAAAAACAAGAGCGATGGCGGCGGCGGGTTGATCGGCTTCACGCCGCTGAAGGGGCATCCAGCAGAGAACAAGGGACCGGTGGCACAACTCGACTGTGTCGAGAAGCACTATCGAGACTGGATGAAGAAGTTGAACCTCAAGCAATTCAACTCACCCGAGGAACTCTATCTTATCGTACGCGGGCCCTACGGCATCGGGAAGTCGGACTCATTCAGTATGGGTGCGGGGCGCACGAAGGGCGAGGTGCTCAGGATCTATCGCGGTTACTTGCAGAAAGAGGGGATCTACTGAGGGGCCGAGCTTGAGCAGATCCCACAAATCCCAGATCCCCGATCAGGGTTGTGTTCATGGGACCGCTCACGGATCAGCTTCTCCTGCGCCTGGCGCCAAGCTGCTGGCCGAAGAAGGGCTCTAGGATTAGCCACACATGAGCCTACAGCGGTACACGAGTCAACCGCGCTGTGGATGTCAGCAAATCCACGACAACCGAATGTCCGCAATGCCTACACGCAACTCTCCCGAGGAGAGCGCATACTTTCGTTAGGTAATGCGCTCCTTTCTGCTGGTCCTGCTGTTGTCGTTACCGGGCTGCCAACACGGCGTTCGCCTGCGCGGGCAGATTACCATTCCCGCCGAAACACTACGTGGCATCACCCCAGAGCATCCCGCCGAGCTGATCGTTCGGGCAAAGACGCCAGCCTCACCGGGCCGAGAGTCCGTTGAGTTCCCCATTTTCGGCGTGGCCCTGTGTTCCCCCCCTGAGCAAGCGAGCCAGCAGGTGCCCGTGACGTCCTTCCAATTCTCCTGCGCATCCGAGCAGAACGTGGATATCGTTGCGTGGGTCGTTCCCCGTTCGCAGGACCAGGTGAGTTGTCTGGGCGAGCCCGTCAGCCACAGCCACCGCTTCAATCCCGAGCGGGAAATCCCACTGGCAGAGGGTCATGCGAGTGTGAAGGTCGCTTCGAGCGAACGCACCGACGCCGGCTGCAAGAGCGGCTCGATCGACTTCGACCTCACGCTCGGGCGCTAGCAACGCGGGAACCGCCCTGACCTAGGTGAGTATGGAGACCATGACCACCCCTTGCCGCCGATGTCTGTTGGGACTTGTCGTGCTCCTGGGTGCTGGTGCTTGCAAGGGTCCGCGTAAGCAGACTCCAGCGGTCGATGCTGCTTCGCTGGCGGACATGGACGTTGGGGCTCCAGAGGCAGGTGCGGACCAAGCACCCTTGGATGGCACCCCAGATCCCGTGGATAGCGTCGCGCCCACTGGCGTGACGGTCAGCCCTCCCTCTTCCGATTTCGGCACCGTCATCCAAGGCGCATCCAGCACGACCCCGACCCTCCTTACCGTCACGAACACGGGCCTGGCCATTGCGCTCAACCCGACGGTCATCGGCCCATTCGCCATGGTCAGCAATACCTGCGCGATTCTGGCGGCTGGTAAAGATTGCACGATTGGCCTCACCTTCAATCCCGTCGTGTTGGGCCCGGCAAGCGGCGTTCTCACGGTTGCCGCCGGCGTGACCGCGAACCTCACCGGCACGGGTGTTGCGCCCGCCAGCCTGGCCTTCACCAAGCCCACACGATCGGTAGGCACTCCGATTGGCTGGGCGAGCGCGGTCATCAGCTTCGATCTCGTCAACTCCGGCGGCGCCGATTCGGGCGCGCTGACCGTGACCCCAGGAGGCGATGTCGGCCAGTTCACCATCGACAACCAGTGCCTCGCACCGCTTTCCGCGCTTTCCTCATGCCAGATCAACGTTGTATTCAAGCCGACGGTGTTCAGTCAGCAGAGTACGCTTACCTTGACGGTCACCGATGCGAATTCGCCCACGACGCCCATCCTCGCGACAGTCTATGGCGTCGGGGGAGACAGGGGGGCCATCGCGCCCAGCGGATCCGGCGACTTCGGAACCGTAGCGGTCGGTGCAACCAGCCCGGCCCACCAATTCACGCTTACCAACCCCGCCGCCGTCGACTCAGGCATCTTGACCATCACTGTCACGGATACCCAATTCGTGGTGACCTCCGACGGCTGCAGCACTCTGCCGCTGGCCGCCGGGAAGTCCTGCACTCTCTCGATAGTGTTCAAGCCCAGCATTCCGGGAACCTGGGGCGCGACCCTGAGCATCTCCGCGCCCGGCTGGGCTATCTCCACCTTGCCCATCAAGGGCATGAGCGTTGCCAACCCGGGCTAGCAGCCCTGGTTCAAGGGGTAGGGGCGTCCGGTCACAAGTACGTTTGTGATCTTTGTTCTAGGCGGCGAATGTTGAATACTGCGCGCTGTGGACATGCGCATGAACCGACATCACGGATGGCTTCTCCTGCTCGCGTGTTGCGCGGGCGCCCTCACTCTCTCGTGCGGTAACCTTCGGCGCGGAGGTCCCGACGGGGGCACTTCCGCCGATGGCCAGCCTCAGCAGTTGCCGGATGGTGGCTTCGCTGCTCGTTCCACCAACTGGGCGGACGACCGCATTCTGGCCCTGGTGGCGCAAATGACCTACGCCGAGAAGATCCAGCAATTGCAGAACCACGCCCCGGCGATTCCAAGGCTTGGGGTCGCCGCCTATGAGTATTGGAGCGAAGGGCTGCACGGCGTTCTGACCAACGGAGCTACATCGTTTCCACAGGCCATTGCGCTGGCCAGCACGTGGGATCCGGCCTTGCTTTACCGGGTGGCCTCGGCCATCTCGGATGAGGCGCGCGGCTTCAACGTGAGGGACGGCAAGGGGCTGACCTACTGGTCGCCGGTGATCAATATGTTGCGCGATCCGCGCTGGGGGCGATACGAGGAATCGTACAGCGAGGATCCCTTCCTCATGGCCCGCATGGGCGTGGCCTTCGTGCGCGGCTTGCAAGGCGACGACCCCAAGTACCTCAAGGTGGTGTCCACGCCCAAACACTTTGCCGCCAATAATTCCGAATACAACCGGCACAACGGCTCGTCGGACATCGACGAGCAGCTGCTGCACGAGTACTACCTGCCGGCCTTTGAAGCCACCGTGGTCGAGGCGGGAGCCTTCTCGGTCATGTCCGCCTACAACAGCGTGAACGGCGTGCCGTCGGCCGCCAATCCGCTGCTTCTGCGTGACCTCCTTCGCGACGCCTGGGGGTTCAAGGGCTACGTGGTGTCGGACTGCGACGCCGTGTGGGACATCGCCAACAGCCACCACTGGACCGCGACCACGACCGAGGCCGCGGCCAAGGCCCTGAAGGCCGGTACGGATCTCAACTGCGGCGAAACTTATCCCAGCGAATTGCAGGCCGCGCTCGATCAAGGCCTGGTCACGGAAGGCGACGTGGACACGGCCCTGGTGCGGGTGCTGCGCGCGCGCTTTCTGCTGGGCGAATTCGATACGAACGGCGAAGTTCCTTACCGCTCGATTGGCGCGGACGTTATTGAATCGCAGGCGAATCGAGCGCTGGCGCTGGAGGCCGCGCGCGCGGCCGTCGTGCTTTTGAAGAATGACGGTGGCCTTCTGCCGCTCGACCGCAGGTCGGTTCAGTCGATTGCGGTCATCGGGCCCCATGGCGACGACGTCACCCTGGGCGGGTATAGCGGCAACCCCGACCACACGGTGAGTGCGCTGGCCGGGCTGCGCGCCAAAGTTCCCGGCGCCGCGGTTGCCTACCAGCCAGGTTGCACCATCAGTGGCAGCAAGGATCAATCCGCGATTGATGCCGCCGCCAATCTCGCGCGGCAATCCGACGTGGCCATCGTCTTCGTGGGCACGAGCCAGGACATGGTGCGGGAAGAACTAGACCGGCCGGACTGGAACCTTCCCGGCGCGCAAGGCGACCTCATCCAGGCGGTGTATGCCGCCAATCCCAGGACTATTGTTGTTCTAGTCACGGCTGGGCCGCTGGCTGTTGATTGGACCCAGGACCATGTGCCCGCCATCCTGACCGCCTTCTACGATGGTCAAGAACAGGGCACGGCCATCGCGGACGTTCTGTTCGGCGATTTCAATCCCGGCGGCAAGCTGACCACGACCTGGTACGCAGGGACGACCACGCTGCCCCCCATCGGCGACTACGATCTGCGCAAGGGGCGGACCTATCTCTATTTCGACGGCGTGCCGCTCTATCCGTTTGGGCACGGCCTTTCGTACACGACCTTCAATTATGGAAACTTCCGCATTGCCCCCGCCGTCATCGTCCCCACCGGCTCCGCCACCATCACGGTCGATGTTCGCAACGCGGGCGCGCGGTCCGGCGACGAGATCGTGCAGCTGTACACGCACGATGCCTTTGCCAGCGTGCCCCGGCCCATCAAGGAACTGCGCGGCTTCCAGCGCATCCATCTGGATCCGGGACAGTCGCGCACGGTCACCTTCACGCTTGCGGCCAAGGATCTCGCCTTCTGGGACACCACCCGTCACGCCTGGCATGTGGAAGCCGGCGTGTTCGACGTCGCGGTAGGCGCCTCGTCCACCGACCTCCGCGCCCAGGGCAGTTTGACCGTGCAGTAGTCTATCTCGCCCCAGCGAAGCGCGCATTCCGCAATCAAGCTGCGCGCTCGCGATGACGAAGGCCTGGGAAACTACCCTCGGTTTGGATCGCCGTAAACGAACGAACCGGGAGAATGGTTCCAAACATTTCGTACGATGATTGGGATGCCTGGTACGCCTCCAATTCGCGAAACGCCAGGCTGGGAATAGCATCCAAGCGACATCGGCGTGGGGCTGCGGCGCCAAAACGCTGCAACCTGACCCGGCCAAACTAGGGATAGGGAGACTTGACTAGCATGAGAGACAAAATGTTGCGCCCGAATCACATGGTCCGTGTTCCGACTGGCGTCTACAGCATGGCTTTCTTGCTGGTTGTCCTTTGCATAGGCAGTGTGTCTGGCTGCGGAGGAGGTAGCTCGCCGCCACCCATGGACAAATGTGTTCACGCAAGCGACTGTGCCTCGCCGCTGGTTTGTTCACAGGGTTACTGCGTTGGCCAATGCGTTCAGTCCCGCGATTGCCCAGGCGACCAGCGTTGCATCGTAATTTCCGGTCAGGGCAATGTGTGTCAGGCACCCGCGAAAAGTACCTGTGCCTACAACACCGACTGCACACCTCTTTTCTGTGGCGTGGATCTGGAATGCAGGAATCAATGCCTTTCCGACATCGACTGCCCGAATGGCCAGAAGTGCACCACGACAAGCAAGCTTTGCGTCGATCCGATCAAGGACGCCACCCACTACAATGCGATCACGAACGAACTCCTGTCTCGGGCCGGCGTTGATGGCGGAGGAATCGCCATCGATTCAGCAATCGCTGACGGCAGTGATTCGGCTCTTCCAGGGAATCTTGACAGTGGCAGTCCAGACATCACGGGAAGTGCTGCCGAAGCGGGAGGCGCGTCACTCGACGCCGCCCTGGCGGGGGCAGACAGCGCGACTGACGGCAGCGGCATCAACACCGATGGCAAGCCATCAGACACGGGCGTGGGCGACGCTCCGCCCGACCAGTCTAGCGACGTGGCGACGCTGCTTCCCCCGTCCTGCAACAAGCCTGGAAACAACGCCCTCCATTTCTCGGGTAGCACCTTCGCCTCGATTCCCGACACGGCAAGTCTCCGTCCCACGGATCTGACCGTCGAGGCCTGGGTCAGGTTCGCGCTACTTCCGTCGAGCGAAATCATCATTGCCAAGCCTTACGGAGCGGCGACTGCCGACTCGTTCTTCATCTGGTACACCTCGGGAACCCTCTCGGCGGGGGTGGCTGCCGTCGATGGTTCGAGCCCCATGCTAAAGAACGCTTGGACCCCCGAGCTGGGCCGCTACTACCACATCGCATTGACCTACGAGCACGCAACAGGCAAGCAGAAGCTCTATATCGACGGTGCCTTGGTCGTGACCGGCACGGCTCCCGGCGATCCAAGCTACGATGCACACCCTGTCTACATCGGGGCCGACTCGGACAACGGTGTCATGACCTTGGGGTTCTTCGGTGATATCGACGAGGTCGCGATTTGGCCGACGGTTCGCTCGATCGACCAGATCCAGGCGGATCTCCTCGTTTGCAACCCGAGCTCGCTTGCTGGAATGGCCGGCTACTGGACCTTCGACGAAGGCTCCGGGCAGGTGATCGCCGACAAGAGCGCCAACGCCAACAGCGGCTATCTCGGCTCGCTCCAGAGCGCTGACAATGCGGATCCCACGTGGATCTTCTCCACCGTGGCCTACGGCGGCGACTACACCCTGCCCCCCGCCGGGATCTCGCCCACCAGCGCGTGCGCCAAGCCTCGCAACAAGGCCCTGCATTTCGGCGGCGGACAGTACGCTCGCATCAGCGACCCAGAAACGCTCAACCTATCGACCTTCACCATCGAAGCCTGGGTGAACTACACCACGGTTCCGAGTGGCTACGCCAACGGGGCCCTCTTGCATCGCCAGTTTGGCACTGGCACTTTGGATTCGTTTATCCTCTACCACCCGGATAGCGGACACGTTGCCTGCGGCGGCGTGCTCGGCGTTGTCACGGCTGCTTTTGCCCCGACTCCGGGGCGGTGGTACCACCTCGCTTGCAGTTACGACGGTGCAACGGCGGCGCTGAAGCTCTACATCGATCAAGACTTGGCCGTCTCCGGGACAGGAACAGCGGCTCTGCAATGGGACACCAACCCCTTCATCGTTGGCGGCGCAACCGACAACGGCTCGATCAACTCCGAATTCCGCGGCGACATCGACGAGGTGCTGATCTGGGGCACGGTGCGCTCCATCGACCAGGTCGCGGTCGATATGCATACCTGCTCGCCCGCTTCTCTCGCCGGTTTGGCGGGGTACTGGTCCTTCGACGAGGGGAGTGGTCAGGTGGCAGCCGATGCGACGACCAACCGCAATACCCTGCAGCTCGGGTCAGCGGTCACACCCGACGGGAGCGACCCTGCTTGGCTCACCTCGACGGTTCCGTTCTAAGCCAGATCCCCGCCGAGATTCCGGAAGCAACCCGACTCGGTGTAGGCGAGCGACAAGCGATTCGCCATTGACCGACTTCAGTTCCCATACGAACCGCAATCGACCTTTTGAAGAATCCCGAACTTGAACAGCAGAATCTGAATCAGGTCGTAATGCCCGAAGTCGTAGAACCAGCGTTCGCCAGACTTATAGGGGTAGCAGGTCAGATCTCTGCAGTCATTCTCGATGATGTCCTCGCGCTGTGTTGGCGGGCCGCACTTCGACAGGACCTGCGCCATCGAGTCCCCGGTGTCGACGAGTTTGTCGGTCTTCTTGCATCGAAAGCCATCGGCGAGAGCAGGGTGTTCGGCCACCAGCAGAAGAAGCCCAACTACGACGAGGCCCAGGAGCCACATACAAGGTCGAAAATGGGCAATCTGCTTGAGCATGGTCTTTGTCCTAACGGAATGGCTGCTGGTGAGAGAGGCGGAATGACGAGTGTACTCCCTCAAGTTCGCTCTAAGAAATGGAGTGCCCATCGCGCCCGCAATTCGCGCACCCCGCAATCAAGCTGCGCGCTCGCCATGACGATGGACTGGGGGACGTGCGTGTGCCCGACTACCATGATCCGCCCGAGGAGCTCGACGGCCGTTTTCGCCTGGAGGGCTCCGTCGTGGCGGGCGGCATGGGCATGGTCTATCGCGCCGTGGATCTCACCTCCGGCGAGGTCGTCGCGGTCAAGATCTCCAGCAGCTTCGGCTCGCAACTCGGCGAGCGCTTCCAGCAAGAGGCGGCCTTCCTGGCCGAACTCGCCCATCCCGCCATCGTTCGCTACCTATCCCACGGCCGCACGCGCCAGGGCGGGCACTATTTGGTCATGGAGTGGCTGGACGGCGAGACACTAGAAGATCGACTGCAAGACGAGTCGCCCAGTTTGGCCGAGACGTTCAATCTGGCGCACCGAATTGGCGAAGCCTTGGCCGCAGCCCACGCGCGCGGCATCGTTCATCGCGACATCAAGCCCGCCAACATATTTCTGCCTGATGGGGATCTGTCTAAGATCAAGCTCCTCGATTTCGGCATCGCCAGGCGGCTGTTCGATACGGTGTCGTTGCGCCTTACGCAGGCTGGTTCGGCGATGGGCACGCCCATGTACATGTCGCCGGAACAGGCACAGGGGTCGCTTGATGTGGACGCGCGCGCGGATATCTTCTCGATGGGCTGTGTTCTTTTCGAATGCATCACCGGCACACCGCCGTTTTGGGGCGAAAGCACCACGGTGACGTTGGCCAAGGTCAGCGACGGCAGCGAGATCGAGGTGTCCCGACGCTGCAAGGGGGTGTCCCCGCGCTTGACGGGCCTGATCGGCCGCATGCTGGCCAAGCAGGTGGAGGATCGCCCGTCTTCCATGCGCCAGGTTCTTCTCGAACTTGAGCGCATCACCAGCGATCTGCGCACCACGGGCGTCATGACCGCGTTTTCGGCCGAAACCACG